>PVBE011108816.1_pt1 | contig 23875 bp, 23 predicted proteins | sample 1631181 | NCBI WGS metagenome assembly PVBE01 (sample SAMN08397723, study PRJNA350692) | Marine metagenome, whole genome shotgun sequencing project. | isolation source: water | place: Pacific Ocean | collected 2012-04 | reverse complement strand
GGCAGCTATCCAATTCCGGTCCAGTTGGAGATGGAAAAGCTGGTGCTAGAGGTCTGAACCTCCTCCAGTCGGGCCTCCGGCCTTTCCCCTCAAAGCTGGGATTGACCCGTTCGTGAACCTCTGAGTGCTACCCCGAACACCACTCCATACGGGGGCGTCATGCCGGAACGACTAAAACGGCTAGCGGGCAAGGTAACCCTGGTAACGGGAGCGGGTAGAGGTATAGGCAAAGCCATCACCCTGGCCTACGCCGGTGAGGGCGCTTCGGTCTCCTGCGCCGCGCGGACGTCGGCCGAGATCGAGGGGACCGTCGCGGAGATTGAGAGCATCGGCGGAGCGGGCCTTGCCGTGCAGACCGACGTCACGGACGTAGAGTCCGTTCGCCACATGCTCGAGGCTACGGTGAACAGGTTCGGTGGACTCGACATCCTGGTGGTCAACGCCGGCGGAAACCTGGACCGCAGCACTATCGAAGAGGGAGACCCAACCGACTGGGTCGCGACCATCGAGCTGAACCTCCTGGGCGCCTACCACTGCGTCAGGAGCGCCATAGAGCACCTCAAACGGCGAGGCGCGGGTAAAATAATAATGATCGGCTCGGGCATCGGACACCAGGGCCGCTCAGGCAGCTCGGCCTACGCCTGCTCCAAGGCCGGCCTGTGGATGCTGACGCGTGTCCTGGCCCAGGAGCTGTGGGAGTACAATATCAGCGTCAACGAGCTGATACCCGGCCCGGTCGTAACGGAGCGGGTGCAGCTAGACTACGCCCAGCGAGACGAAACCGTGTTCAAGATCGGCAGCGAGTGGGTCAAGGGTCCGGAGGACGTGGCTCCGCTGGCGCTGTTCCTGGCAACGCAGCCGGACCGGGGCCCCACGGCCCAGAGCTTCAGCCTGATGCGTCGGGACGGCTAGCGTGGCGTTGGGAAGACCGGCCCCGGAGGACAGAGCAATGACCGACCATACCTATGAGGCGGCGGGCGTCAGCCTTGACGCAGCCCAGCACGTAAAAGAGCGCATCAAGGCCATCGTCTCGCCAACCCACGGCCCGGACGTGATGGGCGGTGTGGGCGCTTTCGGGGCCATGTACCGCCTCTCCGGATACAAAGAACCTGTGCTGGTCTCCAGCACCGACGGCGTGGGCACCAAGCTGAAGCTAGCCGCCATGCTGGACCGGTACGAAGGCATCGGAGAGGATCTGGTCAACGCCTGCGTAAACGACGTCATCGTCAGCGGCGCCAGGCCGCTGTTCTTCCTTGATTACCTGGCGGTGGGCAGACTTGAGTCGGGGCTGGTCGAGGCGCTACTGGAGGGAATGGCCCGGGCCTGCAAAGAGGTGGACTGCGCCCTGATCGGCGGCGAGACGGCCCAGATGCCCGGCCTGTACGCCGAGGGCGATTTCGACCTGGCGGGGTTCGTCGTCGGCGTAGTCGAGAAAAGCGCCATTCTGGACAGCTCCACCGTGGCCGACGGAGACATGCTGGTGGGCGTGCCCTCCAACGGGCTGCACACCAACGGCTACTCCCTGGTGCGTCACGCGCTGGGCCTGGACGAGGACCCCTCACCGCTGCGCGAGTTTCACACCGAGCTGGGCGAGACCCTGGGAGAGGCGCTGCTGAGGCCTCACCGCTCCTACTACGCCGCCCTGCGCCCGGTGTTGCCGCTGCTGAAAGGGATGGCCCACATCACCGGCGGTGGGCTGGTGGAGAACGTGCCGCGGGTGCTGCCGGAGGGGCTGTCGGCCAGCTTCGATACGTCCACATGGACGGTGCCACCGGTGTTCTCGCTCCTACAGGAGATGAGCAAGATCGACAGGGACGAGATGTACCGCGTGTTCAACATGGGGTTGGGGATGGTGCTGGTCTGCGAGCCGTCCAGGGCCGACCAGGTGACGTCGCTGTTGCCGGAGGCTACGGTCGTGGGGCGGGTGATGTCTTCCGAAGGCGGACCCCGTGTTATCATTTAGCTTGAGGATTCCATGAAGGCTCTTCTCAGCGTTTACGACAAAACAGGCATCGCGGAGTTCGCCCGGGCACTGCGGGACAGCGGGTTCGACCTGGTCAGCACGGGCGGCACCTACGGCGCCATCAAAGATGCAGGGCTGCCGGTGCAGCAGGTCTCAGACCTGACGGGGTCTCCGGAGATCCTGGACGGCCGGGTCAAGACCCTGCACCCTACCATCCACGGCGGGATTCTGGCCCGGCGTGACATCGACAGCCACGTCGCCCAGCTGGCCGAGCGCGGAATCGATGCCATCGACCTGGTCGCCGTAAACCTCTACCCCTTTGTCGAGACCGTGGGCAGGCCAGGTGTCATCCTGGAGGAAGCCCTGGAGAACATCGACATCGGCGGCCCCACGATGGTCCGGGCGGCGGCCAAGAATTTTCCCCACGTGCTGGTGGTGGTGGACCCCGCGGACTACGGCTGGATCGGTGAACGCCTTGCCAGTGGAGGGAATGACTCCCTGGCCACGGTCTCGTTGGAGGAACGAAAAGACCTGGCCCGGAAGGCTTTTCAGCATGTTGCCTACTACGACACGGCCATTACCGGCTACCTGGGCGGCGGCGGTCTGTCCGGTGAAGAGGTTACGCTAGGGTACGCCAAGCTGTACGACCTGCGCTACGGAGAGAACCCTCACCAGCAGGCGGCCGTATACGCGGCGCCACTGGCGACCGGTGGAATAGCCGGGGCGAAGCAACTTCACGGTAAAGAGCTTTCCTTCAACAATTTTCTGGACGCCGACGCTGCCTGGCGCGTTGTCTCCGATTTTTCCGAGCCGGCGGCCACGGTGGTCAAACATACCAACCCTTGCGGCCTAGCCGTCCATACCGATCAGCCCACAGCCTATCGCCGGGCCTTCGAGGGCGATTCCACCTCGGCCTACGGCGGTATCGTTGGGTTCAACCGCCCGTTGATGGCGGCCACCGCGGAGGCGATGCGCGGGGTCTTCTACGAGATCGTGGTGGCACCTGAGTATGAGCCCGAGGCCCTGGAGGTCTTGAAGAAGCGCAAGGACCTGCGAATCCTTCAGGTCTCCGCCGTTAGGGAGCCATCGACGGCAACCCCCGACGTCCGCCTGATATCGGGCGGCGCCCTGTTCCAGACGGCCGATGTCATCGACGAGGACTCATCGTCATGGAAGGCAGTAACCGAGCGCAAGCCCACGGAGGCTGAACGGAAGGACCTGGCCTTTGCATGGAAGGCCGCCAAACACATCAAGTCCAACGCCATCGTGGTGATCAAGGACAACGCCCTGGTCGGCATGGGTGCGGGGCAGCCGAACCGTGTGAACAGCGTTCACCTGTCGCTCCGTCTGGCCGGGGATAAGGCCGAGGGCGGTGTGCTGGCGTCGGATGCCTTCTTCCCGTTCGCCGACAACATCGAACTAGCGGCCGGTGGCGGCGTCACCGCCATCGCTCAGCCAGGAGGCTCTATCAGGGACGCCGAGGTTATCGAGGCAGCAAACCGGTTGAACATCGCAATGGTGTTCACGGGGACGCGGCACTTCCGGCACTGATGGCTGGTTGCGGGAGACCGGATTGCGTGGAACCCACCCGACCCCCGGTGTTTTAGTCCCGGTTCATCCCAGCCAAATGTGCCAGCTCATATGAGTGAAACAGCACAGAAACGCCCTGCCACGCTGGATGTCGTACTACCTGTCCTCAACGAGGAGAAGGACCTGCCGCCGAGCGTCGGTAAGCTGCATGGCTTCCTCTCCGAAAAGTTGGCGGACTATAACTGGCGGATACTCGTCGCCGACAATGGGTCCACGGACTCGACCCCCGATGTCGCAGAAAACCTCTCCGAGCAGTACGGAGAAGTCGGCTACATACGCCTGGAGCAGCGAGGCAGGGGCCGCGCCCTGGCCCGTGCGTGGCTGGAGAGCGACGCGGACATCGTCTGCTACATGGACATAGATTTGGCCACCGACCTGGACGGTCTGCCCAAACTGGTGGAGGCGATTCAAGGGCAGGGGTACGACGTGGCAATCGGCTCTCGACTGGTGCCGGGAGCCCGGGTCATAGCCCGGCCGCTGAAGCGGGAGATCATCTCCCGGATCTACAGCCTCATCTTCAGGAGTATGTTTTTTACGGGGTTCCGCGACGCCCAGTGCGGCTTCAAGGCGGTGAGCCGGCGGACCGTGGACGACATCGTGCCCCTGGTCCAGGACAAGGGCTGGTTCTTCGACACCGAGCTTCTCATCCTTGCGGAGAAAAACGGGTATCGCATCAAAGAAGTGCCGGTGAAGTGGACCGATGACCCGGACAGCCGGGTGAGGATAGCCCGGACGGCCTATGAGGACCTGAAAGGGCTGCTGAGGCTTCGCTTCGGCGGGCTCAGGAAGGCGTCCAAGCTCCTGTCCAGCGGGGGACGGACGAAGTGAGTGGCCCAGGTATCCGGTGGCCGGTCTGCTCTTGCGGAATGGAGACCTCCGGGGTACCATATCGATTCCAGAGGGGAGACTCCCGGCCTCCGGCGACACAGGAGTCGAGATGGGCAACGTCCTACTGGTAATAGACATGTTGGTCGGTTTCCTGGAGCCCGGCCACGACCTCTACTGCGGCGACGACTCACGCAAGATAATATCCAATATCAAGCGGCTGATAGAGGCCGAGCGGGCCAGGGGCTCTGAGGTATTCTTCCTCTGCGACGCACACGACCCCGATGATCTGGAGTTCCAGATGTTTCCGGTCCACTGCGTCAGGGGCACGGAAGAGGCCGAGGTGATCCCGGAGCTGTCCCAGTACGCGGTGGAAAAGATTCAGAAGCGTCGCTATAGCGCCTTCTTTGACACAGACCTGGAAGCACGGTTGGCAAGGCTGAAACCCGACAAGGTAATCGTATGCGGAGTATGCACCGACATCTGCGTGATGCACACGGCGGCTGACGCGAGGAACCGTGACTACGAGGTGGAGGTTCCTACGGACTGCGTAGCCACTTTCGATTCGGAGGCCCACCGGTACGCCCTCAAGCACATGGAGGGCATCCTGGGGGCGAGGCTGGTGAGTACGGCGCGCCCTGTTTGAGGGCGAGATTTGGGTGAGAGATCATGGTAAACCCCGAGTTTGAGATACGTCCCTCGACGCTGGTCGGCGACACGGCCGACGTTTATCTACAGCGGACGCTGACCGTCCTGAGGAACGAGGGAGTGAATCCCACGGCGACCATGGAGTTCCGGCCTCAGAGGGACGGGGTTTTCTGTGGGATCAGAGAGGTGCGGGCGCTGCTGTCCAAGGTGCTCCCCGAATCCGGTAGCGAGGTGTGGGCCCTGGATGAAGGCGAGCCGGTGGAAGCCAGGGAGGTCGCCCTGCGCATAAAGGCGCCTTACGGCTCGTTCGGCCTTTACGAGACGACGATATGTGGGATTCTAGCGTCCTGTGGCGGCTGGGCCATGGCGGCCCGGGAGTGCGTGGAGGCGGCGAAGGGGATACCCGTGGTAGCTCTGGGAGCCCGACACGTCCATCCCAACGTGGCGGCCAATATCGATTACGCCTCAGTGGTGGGCGGGTGCGCCTCCTGCTCTACGATCCTGGGTGCCCGGTTGTCGGGAATCACACCGTCCGGTAATATGCCCCACACCCTGCCGCTGCTGCTGGGAGACACGGTCAGGGCCGCCCAGGCCTTCGACCGGCATATGCCCCAGGAGGTTCCCCGTGTGGCGCTGGTCGATACCTTCAAGGACGAGGCCGAAGAGGCGCTGGCCGTAGCCGGTGCGCTCCGGGAGAGGCTCAGAGGAATACGTCTGGACACGCCGGCTGAACGGGGCGGTGTAACGGCCGATCTTGTTAAAGAGGTCCGGTTGAGATTGGACCTGGTCGGCTTCCGGCACGTGGAGATATTCGTAAGCGGCGGCTTCACACCGGACCGTATCAGGCAGTTCGACGAAGAGGGCGCTCCGGTCAACGGCTTTGGTGTCGGCAGCTACATATCCAGCGCCGCACCCAACGACTTCACCGCCGACATTCATGAGATCGACGGCAAGCCCATCGCCAAGAGGGGCCGGACGCCGGGCATTACTCCCAGTCCTCGGCTCGACCGGGTGATGTGATTTTCTGACACCGGTCCGGCCGTGCGGATGCGATTGGGTCCGGCGGGTCGTTATGTTCCGTTTTTCAACTCCTCGGCGATGCGCACGATACCCTGAGAGGTCGGTTCCTAGAAACGGAAATCCGCCATGCCCTACCGGCTGGTTATTGCAGTCATACGTCTGGCCCTGGTACCCGCGGACCTGCTCCTGGCCTTTGTCGGGCCGAGATACCGTCTGTACTTCTGGGTCCTGAGAGTCGCTCCCCCGTCCGCGGTTGCCTGGCTGGGCAGAATACGGGCCATCCGCGCCTGCGACAACGCGGCGAGGAAGGTCCCGGGATACCGGGAGTTCCTGAGGGCCCACGGGACCTCTCCGGCCGAGATACTCGGCCTGAGCCTGCCCCCCACCGACAAGGGTAACTACGTCGACGTTTACGGCATCGAGGAGAGGTGTCTCAACGGGGTGCTCCCCCACCGCGATACGGCCATAGACGAGTCGTCAGGCAGCACAGGGACCCCTTACAATTGGATCAGGTCGCTGAACGAGCGGAACTCCAGCCATATATTTATCAGCCACTTTGCGCGGTACTGCTTCGGAGAAGAGCCCTGGATCACCATAAACGCATTCTCCATGGGCGCCTGGGCCACCGGCATCAACATGGGAGTCGCGTTACAGCGCAACAGTATCGTCAAGAGCACCGGTCCGGACCTGGAGAAGATATTCAGCACGCTCCAGCTTTTCGGCCCCGACATCCGTTACCTGGTCTGCGGGTACCCTCCCTTCTTGAAGCACATGATAGACGTGGCTCTGGAGCGGCGGTTCCCGTTGGAAACCTACCGCCTGATGGCGCTGCTGGGCGGCGAGGGCAACTCGGAGGGTCTCAGGGACTACCTTTACAGCCACTTCCAGCCCGTATACAGCGGATACGGAGCGACCGACGTCGAGATAGGGCTGGCCGGCGAGACGCCCATCAGCCTGGCGATTCGACGCGAAGCTCGGACCAACCCGGCCCTCCGCCAGGCCCTGTTCGGCAGCGATCCGCGCCTGCCCATGGTGTTCCAGTACAGCCCGTTGACGCACCACGTCCAGGTCAACGGGATTGGCGAGTTGATATTCACGATTACACGCTTGAACGTGTTATCTCCGCGGATCATGTACAACATCCACGACGAGGGCGGAGTCGCAACTTATGCCGAACTTGATGCGATATTTAGCAACGCAGGCCTGAAGCTGGACGGCTTGTCGATGGATGGGGACGCCAGGCCGTTGAGGCTCCCCTTCTTCTGGGTGTATGGCCGGAAGGACTCAACGGTCAGCGTCATGGGCGCCAATATCTATCCCGAGGATGTCGAGCAGTCCCTCTACGACGAGCCGGCTCTGGCGCGGGTGACCAACTCGTTCTGCCTGGGCCTCCAGGAGGGCGAGGGAGGGTCGGTCCGCCCGCTGCTATCCTTCGAGATATCGGGGCAGATCACGGAAGACCTCCAGTCCGAGTTCGAGGAGCGGATCCCCCAGCGGCTTCTGGCCCTCAACGCCGACTACCGGGAGGCATCACGGGAGTACCGACAGGCCGTAGCGCCGGTGGTCCAACTGCACTCGCTGGGCGATGGGCCCTTTGCCGGCGACAGGGCCAAGATCAAGCAGGCGAGGATTTTCCAATCGGCGAGCGAGAAATAACCGCTCTCCGGTCTGGAGTCTGGATACAGGGGACCCTTCAGCGGTCGTCGGACTCGAACGTTATCTTGAGCATGGCGTCTCCGTCATCGGTCACCCTGGCCCAATCGGCGATCCGCCATCCCACCACCCAGGCGATGCCTCTGGGCGAGACCACCAGCGGCACGCGGTCCCGCCACGAGCGCGGTACCCGGGAGTCCACCATGAAGTCCTGGAGCTTCTTCGCCTGGGCCATCCCCAGTGGCTGGAACCGGTCGCCGGGAGCGCGAGAGCGCAACGACAGGCGTCCTCCCAGGTTGTCGTAGCCAAACAGGGCCGTGCTAGAGTCGGCGGGCTCTTCTGTGGATTTCCGGTAGGCCTGTGGCTCCAGCAACTCGGCGGTGACTCGCCACCCGGGAAGAAAGGTCTCGCCGGGGACATTCAGGCCGTGCTCGCCCTTCAGGGGCGGTAGCGGGCACCGCTCGGCGTCCAGCGGCGCCAGCGTGGCCTCGGCGTAGTCTACGGCGAACTGCATACCGCTGGGCAGGTTCAACGTCCTGCCTGCCGGTCCGGCCATCAGGCGGGCCATGTCCTCGACATGGTTCTGCTCCAGGTCTTCGACATCACCCCTGGAGGCCTGCACGGCCCTGCGCAGGACGTAGTGCTGGAGGGCCGGGTTCAAGCCGGAGAAGGCGGCCCGGTCTATGGTTGCCATCTTCTCGTCCACGCGCACAGTCCAGTCCCAGGTTTTGTCGGTCTCGCTTTCCATGTACGCCAGGTCCCTGGCCGCGGACCGGGACAACCGCACCAGGGCGTCGCGGATGGCGGGATTGTACTGCTCCAGCAAGGGGAGCAGCTCCAGCCTGACCCGGTTGCGACCCAGGGCGGTCGACAGGTTGGACTCGTCGGTCCGGGGCTCCAGCCCCAGCGCCTCGCAGTAGTCCACGGTCTCCCGGCGGGCGACACCGAGCAACGGGCGTACCAATGCCACCGACCGGCCGCTGATCGTGCGTCGAGTGAGGGGTTCCATCCCGCGGAGGCCGGTCAGGCCGGCACCCCTCAGGATGTGCATCAGGACGGTCTCGGCCTGGTCGTCGGAAGTGTGCCCCACGGCCACGGCGTCGGCGCCGCATCTGGCGGCGACCCTTGCCAGGAAGTCGTACCTCAGCTCCCTGGCGGCCTCTTCCAGCGAGAGGCGGCGTTCTCGGCGGACCGAGGCCACGTCGGCCGCCTCCAGGGCGAACTCAATTCCGAGGCCGCGGAAGGTCTCGGCTACGAAACGGGCGTCGGCGTCCGACGCATCGCCCCGCAGGCCGTGGTCCAGGTGCGCCCCGTGGAGGCGCAGGTCCAGGGTCTCTCGCAGGTGGTGGACGGCATGGAGCAGGGCCAGCGAGTCCGGCCCGCCCGACACGGCGACGACCAGGAGTTTCCCGGGCGCCATGCCGGTCTGCTCCAGCGCATTGCGTACTTGTCGATTTACACCGGCGATGGTTTTCTGTTCGGTGTTCTGTGCCACGTGATCAGCCGGTCCGTCTCAGAGACCGGAGGTGCCATGTCTCGTTGAGGGAGACCACCGACATCTGGGAGTCCGAGAGATCCAACCGCGAGACGGAGCCAAGGTCCTGCTTTAGTCGCCGTCCGTGGTGGAGAGACATTTCCAGCACCCGGCAGATAACGGTCTGAATAGTGAAGTTGTGGGTGACTGCCAACACGGTGTCACCCGCGTGCCTGCTCATAAGATCGGTTACGACCGCCCAGGCCCGTTGCTGCACCTGGGACAGCGACTCGCCGCCTGGCATCTGCGTGGAGCCCGAGTCCTTGCTCCAGCGCTCGGCGAACTCGGAGTAGCGTTGCCTCATCTCCTCGCCGGTGAGGCCTTCCAGATCTCCGGCGTCGGCCTCTCGCAGACCGCTCAGCGTGCTAAAGGGCACTCGTAATGTCTCGGAGACGACATCCGCCGTCTCCAGGGCCCGTGCGACCGGACTGGAGTACAGCGCGAAGGGCAGGTCGGCCTCCAGGTACCCGGCGAGGGCGTGGGCCTGGGCCTTGCCGGTGGCGTTCAGCGGAGTACCGCCGAGCCCCTGGATCTGGCCGTCTTTATTTAGCTGGGTCTCACCGTGTCGTGCCAGTATCAGTCTCAACCGTTGTACCGCCTTCAGTCGGTCCGGTCTTGCTCACCCTGATGGTCTCAATCTTGAGGCCCTTCATCTCGACGATCTCGATCTTCAGGGTGCCGTATTCGAACTGCTCCCGCTCGGAGGGGATGCGACCCAGAACGTCCAGTACAAAGCCGGCTATGGTCTCGAAGTGGCCTTCCGGCAGGGTGATGCCCAGCTCCTCGTTGGCCTCATCGAGGCTCATCCCTCCGTCCACCATGTAGGTGTTTTTATCGATGGCCTCGTACTCTTCCTCCGGGCCTGTGCCCTCCTCACCGACCGGTCCGACCACCTCCTCCGACAGCCGCTTGAGCGTGACCAGTCCGGCGAGGCCACCGTACTCGTCGGCCACCATGGCCATCTGGTTGCCGGACCGCCTCAGTTCATCGAACAGCTCGGCGATGCGCTTGGTCTCGGGCACGAAGTAGGAGTCCCGTATCACATCCGTGACTGAGTCATTATAGTCGATGCCCCTGGTCGCCATGGCTTTGAGGATATCCTTGGCCGAGATGATGCCGATGATGTTGTCCGCAGAGCCCTTGTACACGGGAAATCGGGTGTGGGGAGAGTTGCCGTATATCTCCAGGAACTCACCCAGCGTGGAGCCGCGTTCGACCGCCACCATCTCGGTACGGGGTGTTATCACCTCCCGCACCTCCCTGTCGCCGAAGCGGAACACGTTCTCCAGCATCTCAGCCTCGGCGGGTTCGAAGGTGCCCTCAGCCTCGCCGATGTCGATTAGGGTCCTGAGCTCCCCTTCGGTGATGGACGCGATGGAGCCCGGCCCACCGAAGAGGGCGCTGGCTCGCCGGCTGGCCCACTGGAGGACGAACACCAGTGGCAGTATCAGGGTCTCTACCCATTTGAGCGGGCGGGCGTAGAAAAAGGCGACACCCTCCGCGTGACGGACCGCGACGCTCTTGGGGATGGTCTCGCCGACAATCAACAGGGCTATAGTGCCGACTACGGTCGCCACGATGACACCCTGACCCTCTCCCAGGCGAGTCGTGATCATCACGGTGACCAGAGCGGTGAAGGCCACGTTGACCAGGTTGTTGCCCAGAAGGATCGTGGCAAGCAGCCGCTCCGGCTGCTTGATCATCCCGGCTACCCTCGCCGCACCAGGGACATCGGTTGTCACAAGATGAGTGATGCGGGCCTTTTGAAGCGACAGGAACGCCGCCTCTGAGCTGGAGAAGAAGGCTGAGAACAGCAGAAAGACCAGACTCAGAATAATTCCTACCGATTCTCCCTCGGTCATGTTGGTTCCTCCGTCGGCCGGCCTAATCGGTCCGGCCGCGTTCTTGATGCCGTGCTAGGCTGTGTTCCTTGGCCAGCACCCTGGGATGCGTGACGCTGGGGTGTTGAGACTAATGGTCCTCGTCCTCACAGGAAGCGCTGCGGCCGCCTCCGCGACGCTCGTCCAGGAGGCGGGCGATGGTCTGTCGTGTGACCGAACTGCTGAAACCCCGGCGCTGAAGATAGCCCCACAGCCTTCGCCGGTAGGTCGAAAGGTCGGCCCGCTCCAACCTGCGGGCGTGTTTGAGTCCGGCGCGGTAGGCGCTGTCCATGTCGTCGAGGTCGTCCACCGTACGCTGGGCCAGGTCTCCGGCGACCCCCTTGGAGATAAGCTCTCTCTTGATGGCCGTGGCGCTGCGGGGGTTAAATGAGTCGCGGCTGTCCCGCCACAGCTTTGCAAAGCTGCTGTCGTCCACCAGGGACCGCTCGGTCAGGTCGTCGATGACCTGGTCGACCACGTCTGCGGGAAAGGAGCGCCGCAGGCGGGTGCGGACCTCTTCCTTGCTCCGAGGCCTGTGGGACAAGAAGCGAAGGGCGGCGGCGGTGGCTCGTTGATGGGGCTCGGTGTCGTTCATCGAAGGCCGAGATGACCTTGGACGGCTACGAAATGACGTGTCCTGGCGGATACGTATAAATGGGGCATCGGTGAAGAGGCCATGGGGAGAAAGAAGGGTTCGCCGCCTACTTGGATTTCTCGGTGGAAGCAACGACCGCCGGCTCGGTCTCCGATTGAGCGGCATCAGGCTCTTCGACCGTGTCTCCCTTGATCAGGCGCTCTATCTGCTGGGCCACGTCCTGGTTATCCCGCAGGAACGCCTTGGAGTTCTCACGCCCCTGGCCGAGCCGGACATCGCCAAAGGAGTAGAAAGAGCCGCTCTTGGTCGTTATGCCCATGTCAGCGGACAGGTCGACAAGGTCGCCCTCTTTGCTTATGCCCTCATTGAACATGATGTCAAACTCGGCGACACGGAAGGGCGGCGCGACCTTATTTTTGATGACTCGGGCCCGCACGCGGCTCCCGATTATCTCGGTGCCCTGCTTGATGGACTCGATCCGACGCAGGTCGATGCGGACTGAGCTGTAGAACTTCAGTGCCCTGCCCCCCGGGGTCACCTCGGGGTTACCGAAGAACACACCCACCTTCTCTCGTAGCTGGTTTATGAATACTACCGAGGTGTTGGAGCGGCTGATGGCCGATGTCAGCTTGCGGAGGGCCTGAGACATGATCCGGGCCTGTAGTCCGACGTGGGTGTCACCCATGTCGCCCTCCAGCTCGGCCTTTGGAACGAGGGCGGCCACGCTGTCGATAATCACCACGTTCAGGGCGCCGCTGCGCACCAGGTATTCGCAGATCTCCAGTCCCTGCTCGGCGGAATCGGGCTGGGATATCAGAAGCTCATCGACGTTGACACCGCATTTGGCCGCATAGCTGGGGTCCAGGGCGTGCTCGGCGTCGATGTAGGCGGCCGTACCGCCAGCGACCTGGGACTCGGACATGATATGGTAGGCGAGTGTGGACTTGCCCGAGGCCTCGGTACCGAAGACCTCGGTGACCCGTCCTTTGGGGATTCCGCCGATCCCCAGCGCCAGGTCCAGAGAGATGGAGCCGGTGGCGATGGCCTCGACCTGGGCGCCCTCCATGGTCTGGCCCAGCCGCATGACCGCGCCGCGACCGAAATGGCGGTCGATCTGCCCGATGGCGAGTTCCAGGGCCTTGGCTTTCTCGGTGGTCATTTCACTGCTCCGGCCACCCGAGCGGATGGCTGTACGCTGTTTCAATCTGTCACGCGGCCCGTGTCACCGGTTCCGATGGCTGAATCATCATATCATGGCCGTATTCCCGGTACAAGACCGGTCCCGGTGCACGAAACTGGGTTTCTTGTCCAGGTTTACCTGGCGGAATGTTAACCGAACACCGCAGGCTAGCGGCGCCATTCTACCAGATCTGCCGTCGTATGTAAACATATGTTCTAAAATTATGTTGTGGTCTTTTATGTTCCCGAAGCTGCTACTCGGTGATGATGGGCATGGATGAATGGGAGTTATATACTTATGCCGAAAATGTGGAGGTATTGCGATGGCATTAATAGTAGGACTTACAGTAGCAACCGATTTCGCAACTGAAGTTGTGATGCTTATATTTAGGCGCATTCTAATGTTCCCAATAAATTTGAGACGCAAATATATAGCGAAGGGCATAGAGATTAGGGACTTTAGAGCCGCGGCCTCAGACACCACTCGTCCTCACTCTATCGATATACGGTTCGTAATAGATAGCAACACTGACGCTACAGTGAGATTAAAGTGAGTTATCCTTTGTTTATATGCTGGAAGTTGGGAAGTTGCGAGACTCGACCTAAACCCAGATCTAGATGATTTGCCGAGATTAATCAAAGGGCGAACAAACCCTGAAGTGGGACTGTGTTTCTATCCACCTGTGCTTTGGTGGGTGGAGGGGCGTTCTGCATTAGAGCTGAAGAAAGCTGAATTTGAAGTGGAATCAGCATGGGGCATCATCCGTTGGAGCGTGCGTATTACCAAGGGTTCAGCAACAATAGACCACGTTGATAAGATTCGTGATTCATATATTGGTATCATGCGATGGGTTTTGCGTGAGAAGGAGTCATTATAAACTACATCAACCTAAACCGAGCAGAATCTTCCCGTATAAAACGTGTTGACTCGGCGGTGCGTAAGGAGGATAATACAGAACAACTGTACTGCTTTGGAGGGACCGAGGATTGCACGGCAGGGTCAAGGCGATGGAACTCTGGCGCCGGCACGAGCTTGCCGTTCCGGTGGACCTGAAACGGCTGGCCGAAGAGCTGGGCCTTCAAGTCACGACCTTCCCCTTCCGTGGCCGGATCAATGAGATGATCGTCGGCGGCGTCGTGGGCGTCCGGCCCGGGCTTAGCCGTCCCTGGTTCCGCTGGTACATAGCGTACGCCATCGGCCACCACATGCTGCACGTGGGCACCAGCTTCTATCTGGAGTCTGGAGTCCTGGCAGTGGGTCAGTCATGCCAGGGCCGAGCGACAGGCCGAGGAGTTCGCCGCATGGCTGCTGAGCGGACCCGACGGTGCGCGGTCGACGGCAACCGAGCTGGGGGTGCCGCTGAAAAAGTACCCGCTGATGCTTGAGAACGGGAATGGGGTTCAGGGCGCGGGGCTGTGATTAGCCGGCCCGTGCCCGAGGGTTTTATTCCCCGGACCCGCGCCTGGTCTTGACGTAGCGGGCGTAGTCTAGGACGGACTCCCACTCCTCGTCGGTCAGGTCCTCGATTTCGTTAAGCCGCGCAAGCTGCCCCTCGTCCATGGGGCTCTCGAACTCCTCCGGGGTGATGTAGCCAACCTCTACGGCCAGTCTGCGTAGGACAGACCCAGCGCCGAGGACAGCGCCTTCAGCGTCTCCACTGTGGGCCTGAAACGCCCGCTCTCCAGGTGGCCAACATACCCCTGGCTCATCCCCAGCGCCCGTGACAGCCGACGCTGCGACATGCCCCTCGATCTTCGCGCGCGCCTCACTAGGAATGCCAGTGTAGTGAACGGGCGGTCCGGTGTAGTCATGGCGTACTCTCGATCTACTGCCTCGGGCGCCGATCCGGTTTTGTCACCTTCATTGTAGCGGAAAGGCGGGGAGGGCGTGGTAAAATACCCTCGACAGGCCGATCCTTGCGGCTCCCGGCATACGGGGAGCCGTCGGGTTTGGCCCTTTCGACGTTGGTGCGGGAAGCAGAAAAATCCCGTGCCGGCGCAGATCTTATATAGATGTTTAGATGTCGGTGGGAGAAAAATGGACCTGAAAGAGCTAGGCGGACTGCTGGAGACTCTCCCTCAGTTCAAAGGCTTATGCGACACGGTTCGGGGCCCATACGCCCGGGCCCGAGTCCAGGTGCTGCCCGCAGCAGTACCCTTCACCCTGGCCGCTCTTCGGCGCGTATCTCAGCTTCCCATGCTGGTGCTCACTCCCCGCCCGGATGACGCCAGACAGCTTTACGAGCAGCTTATTCTCTGGAGCGGTCCGGATGCGTCGGTCCTCCACTTCCCGGAAACCGAGACACTGCCCTTCGAGCGGCTGGCGTCGGACGTTGAAACGACGCATCAGCGGCTACATACACTGTCGGCCCTGGTCGAGGGCGAGGGCGGCGCTCCGATCATCGTCGCATCCACCTCGGCGGTGACTCAGAAGACGATATCAAGAGACCTCTTTGAGTCCGGCAGCCACGCGTTGGGCCGTGGCCAGAGCGTAGACCTGGACGAGCTATTGGACCGGTGGCGGCGCATGGGCTACGGGTTCGAGCCGACCGTCTACGCCCCTGGTTTCGCCAGCAGACGGGGCGGCATCCTGGATATCTATCCCGTTGGGTCGCCGTTGCCGGCCCGCATCGAACTCTGGGGCAACGAGATCGATAGCATCAGGCTGTTTGACCCCGTAACACAGCGATCCAGCGACACCGTGGACTCTATCCGGGTCGGCCCGGCCCGGGAGGCGGTGCCCGCGATGATCGACCGGGACCGGATGGACGAGCTGCTAGCCAGGCTGGACATGACAGACTGCGACGCCGCTACGCGGGACCGCATCAACGAAGAGCTCGGACTCCTCCTGGACGGATACGAAGTGGAGGAGCTGAGCTTCTACTCCGGTCTGTTCAACCAGGGCACGCTTTTGGATTATCTCCCGACGGACGGGCTCTATGTCTTTCACCAGCCGCTGGAGATCACGGCGGCCGCCCGGGAGTCCGAGGAGCGTACCGACAACCTGCGCCGGGTTAAAGAACAACGGGGCGAGCTGCCGCGGGACTTCCCGTCTTCCCATCTCCTCTGGGAGGAGGCGAAGGGACGAATGGGAGCAAAGGAGGGACGGCTGGACATCGTGTCGTGGGGAGCTGAGGAGCTGGACGACCTGGGCACGGATGTCCTGCCATTCACCTCGACCCCGACCTTTCTGGGCAAGCTGGACAGCTTCGTCGCCGAGGCCGACGAGATGTCCAAAGAGGGCCATTGCGTGATCGCCGTCACGTCCCACTCCAGGCGGCTGGGTGAAATTCTGGCCGATTACGGTGTTGGGGCCGACCTGCCGGCATCATTGGACGCTCCACCCCCGGCCGGCTCCATCACCGTGCTCCAGTCGGAGGGGACCGGGCTGAACTCCGGGTTCATCTTCTCAGCCCAGGACCGGCGGTTGGCGGTCTTCAGCGACACCGAGATCTTCGGCGTAACCAAGCAGCGCCGGGGCACCCGTCGGGTCGCGGCCAGACGCCAGGACCTGCTGTCGGAGCTGTCGCCGGGCGACTACGTGGTGCACGTCGAACACGGCATCGGCAGGTTCGCAGGGACCGGCCCCATGGACGGCGACGATAACGGCACCGAGTACCTGACTCTCCACTACTCGCAGGGAGACAAGCTGTACGTGCCCATGGAGCATCTGGACCGGGTGACACCATACCTGGCCCCCATGGACCGGCCGCCGTCTCTGACGCAGCTGGGCACCCAGGAGTGGAAGCGCACCAAGGCGCGGGTGGAGCGCTCGACCAGGGAGATGGCTTCGGAGCTTCTCTCACTCTACGCCGCTCGGGAGCTGGTGGAGGGGCACTCTCTCAAGCCGGACACGCCGTGGCAGGCCGAGTTGGAGGAGTCATTCCCCCACGAGGAGACGCCGGACCAGATTGTGACCATCGCCGAGGTAAAGGCCGACATGGAGGCCGACAAGCCCATGGACCGTTTGGTATGCGGCGACGTGGGCTACGGCAAGACCGAGATAGCCCTGCGGGCCGCCTTCAAGACGGTCATGGACGGGCGGCAGGTGGCCGTCCTGGTTCCGACCACGGTGCTGGCCCAGCAGCACTACGTGACCTTCTCGCAGCGCCTCAGCGCCTTCCCCACCAGGGTCGATGTGCTGAGCCGTTTCCGGACCGACCATGACCAGAGGGAGATCGTGGAGGCCCTGGGCAGCGGGCAGGTGGACATCTGCATCGGCACCCACCGGCTGATCCAGAGGGACGTCCGCTTCAAAAACCTGGGGCTGGTGATTATCGACGAGGAACAGCGGTTTGGAGTGGCCCACAAGGAGCGGCTCAAACAGATGCGCCGCGAGGTGGACGTGCTCACGCTGACCGCCACGCCCATACCACGGACGCTGCACCTCTCCCTGGCCGGTGTCCGCGACATGAGCACCATGGAGACGCATCCGGAGGAACGCCTGCCCATCAAGACCTACGTCTCGGAGTTCAGCGACGAGCTGATCAGAGAGACTATCCTGCGGGAATTGGACCGGCAGGGCCAGGTGTATTTCCTGCACAACCGCGTGTACAACATCGACTACATGGCCGGATACATCCGGCGGATAGTGCCGGAGGCCAGAGTGGGCGTTGCCCATGGCCAGATGCCCGAGGGCCAGCTTGAGCGGGCGATGCTGGACTTCGCCGAAGGGAAGATGGACGTGCTGCTGTGCACGACCATCATCGAGTCCGGCCTGGACATCCCCAACGTTAACACGCTGATAGTCAACCGCGCCGACACCTTCGGTCTGGCGCAGCTCTACCAGCTCCGCGGCAGGGTGGGCCGCAGCGCCCGCCGGGCCTACGCCTACCTGCTGATACCCAAGGCCAGGGCGCTGACCGATGCCGCACAGAGGAGGCTCAGGGCTATGCTGGCGGCCACCGAGCTGGGGGCGGGGTTCCGGATCGCCATGAAGGACCTGGAGATCCGGGGCGCAGGCAATATCCTGGGCTCGGAGCAGAGCGGCCAGATCCACGCCGTTGGCTTCGACCTGTATACCCGGCTCCTGTCCTACGCGGTGGAGGACCTGCGGGCTAGCAAGGTCCTGGAGGGGGCCGGGCAGCTTGTCGATGCGGAAGAAGCCTCGCCGGACGGCGCAGACCAGCTCGTCGGGCCCGGGGAGTTGGATGAGGCCATGGCTCCGGAGGCCGGGGTCACCGTGGACCTGGGCATCCCGGCCAGCATCCCCCAGGATTACGTCTCGGACATGCCGACCAGGCTGGGTATCTATCAGCGGGTGGTCCAGCTTGCCGACCTTCACGCGGTGGACGAGATGAAAGACGAGTTCGAGGACCGGTTCGGACCGCTGCCCTGGCAGGCCCAGAACCTGCTGTACGTCATCGGGTTGAAGCTGCGGGCCAGGCGGGCTGGGATCGAGTCCATAACCAGAGTGGACGAGCAGGTCGTGCTGCGGCTCAAGGACGGGGTCGGAGGGGCCAAGCCCGCGCTACAGCGTGTCCTCGGGCGCAAGGTCGCGGTGGGCAACACGCAGATACGGATAACCGACGGCCGCCGCCCCGGCGGATGGGAGGAGTTGCTTGTGAGCACGGTGGAAAAGCTGGCCGAGTTCAGGGAGCGACTGGAGGCCGGGGTCGGAGCCGTGGCGGGCAGATGAGGAGACCGTGGTCAAGACCGCGGCTTATACCCGACACGTCAGAGGGTCATTCTGACCCCGACTTGTCGGGGGAAGAATCTGGGGTCGAGGTGCTGTAGCCGGTCCCAATGTGTAGATTCCCCAACCACCCCAGACCCTTTGATGCTCTCAGGGTGACACAAGACGACACCGACGAAAGTTCTAATAATACGCCAGGAGGCCGGGCAGCTCCATCAGCGTCTCGATGCGGGGGCAGCCGCGGTAGTCCCGGTGGTTGCCGTCGCGGTCCAGCAGCACGGGGTTGATGCCCACCGACCGCGCGCCCTCGACATCGGAGGTGAGCTGGTCGCCGACGTGGATGGTCTCGTGGGGCTCGGCGCCCGCCCTCTCCAGCGCGACCAGGAAGATGGGCGGATGAGGCTTCTCGGCGCCGACCTCCTTGGACGTAACAGCGAAGTCAAGATAGGGCGCCAGCCCCAGGCTCTCCAGGAGATCGTCGCCGTCGCGGTTCATGTTGGAGATGAGCCCCATCCTGAGCGCCTGGAGCTTCAGCATGTCGATGGCGGGAAGAACGTCGTCGAACCGCGTCAGGTCGTAGGGGAGCTGCCGGACCCGACGCCAGATCTCCAGCGCCTTTTCCGGCGGCACCTCCACCCCGGCTCCCTGTAGCACCAGACGTTCGTACTCGGCGAAGAAGTCGTCGCGGCTCTCGGCGTCCAGCCGGCGCAGGGGCCGGACGGCGTTCTGTCGGGCCATGTAGGCGTCGGCCAGGGCGTAGCCCGCCAGGATACCCTGGGGCGTCACCTCGATGCCGAAGTCGGCGCAGGCCGCGCTCTGGATCTCGTACCGGGAAGGGCTGAACCCGGCCAGCGTGCCGTACAGGTCGAAGAAAACCGCTGTGATCATGGCGGGATTATGATAGCATCGACGGCGCTACGGGGCTATTTTTCTGTACAACTCACTGGGCCGTACTGCTCTGGTGGGATACAAGAGGACGGAGACAATATGCTGGCGGGGAAATTACCCCTGGACCTGCTGGCCAGGCTCCTGGAGCGAATAAAGATAGACGACCCCAGAGTCGTACTGGGGCCCAGGGCCGGCGAGGACGCGGCGCTCATCGACTTCGGCGACCGGTATCTGGTGGCCAAGACGGACCCCATCACCTTCGCCACCGACCTCATCGGCTGGTACGTGGTGCAGGTCAACGCCAACGACCTGGCGGTCATGGGGGCCACGCCCCGGTGGCTCATGGTGACCCTGCTCCTGCCCGAAGGGACGGCAGCCGAAACCGTTCAGAAGACATTCGACCAGTTGGGCGTTGCCTGCGACCGTCTGAAGATAACGCTGGTGGGCGGCCACACCGAGATAACCTACGACCTGCCCAGGCCCATCGCCATCGGCGCCATGCTGGGCGAGGTTGACAAGGAGAGGGTGGTGCTAACGTCGGGTGCCAGGCCGGGCGACGCCATCGTGCTCACCAAGGGCATCGCGGTCGAGGGTACGGCGCTCCTGGCCCGGGAGGCCGAGGCCGCCCTGCTGACGGCCGGCGTCGACGCCGGTACCGTCGAGAGGGCGAAGGACATGCTTTTCTCGCCGGGCATCAGCGTGGTCAGGGATGCGGCCATCGCCTGCGACACCGTCCGGGTCCACGCGATGCACGACCCCACAGAGGGCGGCCTGGCCACCGCGCTGCTGGAGCTGGCCGCCGGGGCCGGTGTCGGCGTCACCGTGGACGCCGAAAAGATACCCATCCTGCCGGACTGCCGCGTCCTGTGCCGGGCGCTGGGACTGGACCCCATGGGACTCATTGGCTCCGGTGCTCTACTGGCGACGGTGGCGCCCGAGGAAGCCCCGATTCTCGTATCGGCCCTGGAGCGGGAGGGGATACCGGCCTACGACATCGGGCGGATCACCGCGCCCGAGGAGGGACTGAGGCTCAAAACCAGTACAGGAACCGAAGACCTGCCGGTATTCGAGCGCGACGAGCTCGCCCGTTTCCTGGGGAACTAGAACTCATCCCAAAATAACTTAATGGGGGAGTCCAGAAAGGGAACCCCCAGATATAAAAACCCCTGAGGGTGGGCGGGTGGGAGGAAACCACCGTGGTTTTTGGTATAGCCTCTCGGGCGGAAGCGGGTCATCCCAGAGCCCTAGTCATAGGCATTTGACACCGAATTTTTCCCGGTGATACACTGACTCTAGTCATGCTGACGGGCCTTGGGTGAGCATTTGCCAGAGGGCTTTGACATAAACTGGGCCGTGGTGCTGCTGGTTGGCGGCATCGGGTTCGCGGCCATTATTGGGATGTTTCTGGCATCCTATATTTTGGCTCCCAAACGCAAATCGGCCATTAAAGAGACCCCCTATGAATGCGGGATTCCCGCAGGCCCCCATCGGTGGTCTCAGATTCACATCCGCTACTACGTATTCGCCATCCTTTTTCTTATCTTCGACGTGGAGGCCGTTTTCCTATTTCCCTGGGCGGTGGTCTTCCTGGACTCCATTGACGCGGTCTTCTACGAGATGCTCATCTTCATAGGCATCTTAGCATTTGGAGTCCTGTACGGCTGGAAGAAGGGAGTCCTTGAGTGGAAGTGAGTCTGGGCCAGGGCTACGAGCCGTCACGGGGCAACACACCTGCGCCCAACGTCCTTGAAAAGGTGCTGCCTAGCGTACTGACCGGAAAGTCCAACGAGCTGTTCGCCCTGGCGCGCAAGTTCTCCTTGTGGACCCTCTCCTTCGGTCTGGCCTGCTGCGCCATCGAGATGATCAGCACCCACGCGTCCCATCACGACCTGGACCGATTCGGTGTGATCACCTGGCCGTCGCCCAGACAGGCAGACGTGATGATCGTTGCGGGCACGGTGGTCAAGAAGATGGCCGAGCCCATCAAGCTGCTCTACGAACAGATGCCCGATCCCAAATGGGTCATCGCCATGGGTAGCTGCGCCACTAACGGCGGGCCCTACTACCGGTCCTACTCGGTGGTGATGGGGGTGGACCACCTCATTCCGGTTGACGTGTACGTGCCCGGCTGTCCTCCTCGACCCGAGGCGCTGATGTTCGGAATCATGCAACTCCAAGAGAAAATCGCAAAGGACGCCAAGAATATTGACCGAACGCCCCAGGCGTGAACCAAAAATCGCTGAGGCTCCCGTCGCCCTGGACGAAAGGGGCGAGGCACTATCGGCATTGCTGCCGGAGGTCCTTAAAGATTTCGATGTGGAGTTCGGCGCCGCAGTGGACGAGGTGACCGTAACCGCCAGGCCCGATGACATTCCCGCCGTCTGCCGCACCCTGAAGACCAACCCCGATCTCGACCTTAGCTACCTGCGCTGCATCTCGGTCGTCGATTACGTGGAGAGGATAGAGGTCGTCTACCACCTCCTGTCGCTGGCCAACGGATACAAGGCGGTGGTGAAGACCTCGGTGGACCCCGATGCACCCAGGGTCCCCTCGCTGGTGTCGGTGTGGCCTGGAGCCGACTGGTTCGAGCGGGAGGGCCACGACCTGTACGGGATCGTCTTCGAGGGACATTCCAACCTGGAGCCCCTGCTCCTCTACGAGGGGTTCGAGGGCTATCCGGGGCGCAGGAGTTTCCCGCTTCACGACTACGACGAATGGTAATTGACAGACGAGTTATCAGCTGTCAGCCATCAGCCATCAGAAAAACCGAGGACCCGAGCGTTGGACGACAGCTTGCCGCGGGTAAAGATAGAGATAAATGAGGATTGAGACGCTGGCCCAGAAGGAACACGGCTCCATCGACATGATGGTCAACATGGGGCCACAGCATCCCAGCACCCACGGTGTCTTCAGGATGGTGGTCTGGGTCGATGGTGAGCGCATCGTCAGGATGGAGCCGCACATCGGCTACCTGCATCGCGGGTCCGAGAAGCTGAGCGAGGGCGAGCAGTACAGCCAGATCATCACACTCTTTGACCGGTTTGACTACATCGCCAACCTGAACTGCGAGCTGGTCTTCTGCCTGGCGGTCGAGAAGCTGATGGGCCTGGATGTGCCGGACCGCTCAAGCTATATTCGGGTTATCCTGTGCGAACTGAACCGCATAGCCAGCCACATGATGTTCTACGGGACCTATGGCCTGGAAGCGGGAGCGCTGACCCCCATCCTGTTCGGGTTCCGCGAGCGCGAGCGTATCCAGGCACTGTTCGAAAAGGTAACCGGCGCCAGGATGATGCATAACTACATCCGCATCGGCGGGGTCAAGGAAGATCTGCCCGAAGAGTTCGGCCGGGAGATGGCCGTGCTGATGGACCAGCTCAGGCAGGGGATCGATGAGTGCGACGACCTGCTGTCCAACAACGAAATGTTCTTGGCGCGCACCAAAGGCATCGGGGCCATGAGTGGCGAAGACGCACTGGAGTACGGAGTATCGGGGCCGACCCTGCGCGGCAGCTCGGTCCTGGAGGACGTGCGCATTTCGGAGCCCTACTCGGTATACGACCGGTTTGACTTCGGCATCCCCGTGGGAGACAACGGCGACTGCTGGGACCGGTATTACGTCCGTCTCGAGGAGATGCGCCAGTCGCTGAAGATCATAGAGCAGGCCATGGAGCAGATTGAGCCAGGGCCGACAATGGCGAGCGTGCGGCGGATCGCACGGCCACCCAAGGGCGAGGTCTACGTCCGCACCGAGTCCCCGAGGGGCGACCTGGGGGTCTACCTCGTCAGCGACGGCGGCGATAAGCCCTACCGGCTCAAGGTGAGGGCGCCATCCTTCGCCAACCTCCAGGCGCTGAACCACATGCTGAGGGACGCGTACTTGGCCGATGCGGTGTTGATCCTGGGCTCCATAGACATCGTGATGGGCGAGGTGGACCGATGAGTGTGACCCAGGGCATCTACTACGGGTTGGGCACGCTGGCCCTCTTCGTCTTTCTGGCCGTTACCGTCCTGGTTTTGACCTGGGTCGAACGCAAGGTCCTAGCCCGCATCCAGATGCGCATGGGGCCGATGCGAGTGGGTTTCCACGGGGTGTTCCAGCCCATCGCCGATGCGATAAAGCTGGTCATCAAAGAGGACATCCTGCCCTCCTGGGCCGACCGAAGGGTGTACTGGCTGGCCCCTCTGGCGGTATTCGTCCCCTCATTCCTGCTGTGGGTGACCATTCCGCTGGCCCGCGACCTGGTGTTGGCGAACCTGGACCTGGGCCTGTTCTACATAACGGCCTTTTCAGTGCTGTCGGTAATGGGCCTGCTGATGGCGGGCTGGGGATCGGCCAACAAGTACGCCGTCCTGGGCGGACTGCGCGCGGCCGGCCAGCTTGTCAGCTACGAGATCCCGCTTATCATGGCCCTCCTGGCCGTGGCCATGCTGACCCAGTCGCTGAACCTGGAGACCATCGTGG
>PVBE011802894.1_pt1 | contig 23877 bp, 38 predicted proteins | sample 1631181 | NCBI WGS metagenome assembly PVBE01 (sample SAMN08397723, study PRJNA350692) | Marine metagenome, whole genome shotgun sequencing project. | isolation source: water | place: Pacific Ocean | collected 2012-04 | reverse complement strand
TTGGCCTTCTTGCGCTCGGCCAGCTCTTTGGAGGCAGACCGCTTGGTCTTGATCCCGGAAGGCTTCTTGATGTGGAGAGAAACGAGAACGTGATTGCTGCCAAGTCCATCATCTAGTGACATTTGATGTCTCCTGTGGGTGTCCCGCAACCGGGACGTTGAGATACATTATAGCACACTATACGTTTACTTCAAACTGTTCCTGTTGTCTCCCCCCCCTCTCCGTAGTGAAGTCCTCGCTCAATGTCTTCAATGATCGACCGAACCCGGTCGCTTCCCTGGGGATCGGCTTCCCTTAAAACATTTCTGATAGTGACGGCTTCGTGGTGTGTCATGACCATTGAGACATGGCTCTCGTAATCAAAAACGTCCATCACTCATCCTCCTCTTCATGTACCTGTTCGTAATCTAGCCATCCGGCCATTGCGTCTACGCCCTTCAGGAATGCGTTCGCCTCGTCGTTCGTTTTGAACGAATACTCGTCGTATGGGATCTTTCCGGTGTAAATGTCTGCCCTCGTAGCGGGTTCTCCGAACCTGATTTTCACAACAAATTCCGGCTCAGACGCTTCGATCTCTTTCTCTAGTGCTGCTTCGTACGCTTTACTCATCACTCATCCCCCTCTTCCAGGAGAAACCCCGGGGCGCTGCCTTGGGCTACCAGTAACTTTGCCATCACATCTCTTGATACCAGTACCTCTTTCGTATCAATGAAACGACCGGAGCAATGGCCTTCTGTGCATTCATAGTCAATGTCCTTCAGAGACATTGAACCCAGAGGCTCATCACTCAGAATCTCATATGTAACTATGGTCTGATAAAACTTCCTCTCATCATTCATCACTCATCCTCCTCGATTACAAAGTTCAACCATTCAAAAGATGCTCCGTCGTCGGGGTCGTTCCAATAAACTACGCCCCACAATTTCAACCTGATAAAAATATCCTCCGCTACAGTCAACGCCTGTTCGTCTGTCAGCTTCCCGACAGGATCAGACCCGCTGATGTTGGGACCAAACCATCGCATCACATTCTTGCCGTCGTAAGTCACAAACAATTCCATCACTCATCCTCCTCGGGATACTCCAAGTCTTCCGGCTCATCCCTGGTGCTTGTCGCTCTGGACACGATGGTTTTGTTCAGAATCTTTTCCATGTCCTTCTCGCACGGGACACAATACTTCCCGAACTCAAAAGGGCCGAAGATGTTGAACTCGACACCGTGGCCGCTGTTCCCGCAACCTTCGCAAGTAGGCTTCATTTTTCTTCCTTCCATTTATCCATGTTGATCTTTCTCTCGGCACTGATCGCGGCACCCCGGAGACGTTCACGGTCATCGGGAGAAACATTCTCCCACCACCTAGTGTCTACGTCGTTGATATGAAAAGACCGTGTGGTCTCACCGAAATCGCCATCGGGGTAGATCTCGCCAGTCTCGTTGTCGATGTGGCATTTGACCGATGCCAGCTTGACCCACATATCTACCTCCCCGCGCAATGCGCGATGTGTGCAGTCATAAAAATCACGTAGAGTATTCCCATCATAGTCAGGTAGCTTCGCTCCCATGCAGGCATCACTTCCCCTTCTTTTCGTTCGCCTTTCGCGTGGCGATTCGTTGCTCAAGTCTTCGTCGTTCGTTCTTGGAGTTGCCGGGCCTGTTCTTGATTCGTTCAAGCTGTTGCTCGTCTGTCAATGCCTCTCGCTTCTTCGCGTTCTCGTCTGCCACAATCTTCCGTGCTTCTTTCTTTCGGTTGCTCATCGCTCAAACCTCTCCTTCATTTGGTTGACGACCTCTTCCGGTACGTCATGGACATTCTCAAACTGCTGACTCATCTCGATCACAAATAGCTGCGCGCCGTAGCACTCCGCGAGAGCCCGGTAAGGCTCCATCTCCCAGTCCCGGGTGAACGTGTTATGGACAATCACCGGGCTTCTGTCGTCCTTCAGGTACTGCTCGGTCATCGCAAAGCACGCCTTGTGCGCGACCTCCAGCAGGGTGGGGTTGAACTCGTACTCGCCGTCGTCGTTGACCATGAATCGGTCGGCGCAAACTTGCGCGGGGTAGCCTCCTGAAATCCAGTTGGTCCGCTCCATAATCCATTCAGCGAATGTGGTCTTGCCTGATCCGGGGACGCCTCGGATCAAGATCATCACTCTGCTGAAATCGTACTCGCCGTCGTCGTTGTCCATAGTGCCTCCGGGTATGCGTATACCCATCGAATGTTCAATAAATAAAGCCACTCCAATGAAATGAAGTGGCCCTTGTCTCTCACTCATCCAGAAATGTTTTTCGTAAGGCTGCCACCTCCAGGCTTGGCGTTCTTACTCGATCCCATGCTCGATGCGTTTTGCCTCTACCCGATCCGCTTTGGATGGGCACTCTCGGCAGGTGCAGTTGTAGTCATGGTCTTCGTACTCGATACGCTCCCCCGTGATGTCTGACCAAATATCCCAGCCGATGCAGGTCTGGCACTCATTGCAGTAATCCGGGCAGATAGGCCCAAAGTGCTTCTCCCATGCTGCCCTGGTGATGCTTCGCTTCCGCTGGTAGTACCTACCCTCGGACTCGTTCAGGGTAATCACCCAGTCGGGGCCGTACTGCTCTGGCTCACCAATGTGTATTTCCCCCTCCCGAAGTTTGCGGTGTACCTCGTGGCGGGAAAGCCCGTATGCCTTGTAATATTCTGTCGCTCGCTTGACGTTTCGGAAGTGCGGTGTTCCGATTTCCATAAAGTCACCCTCTCGTTTGAGTGTAAAATCTTTACACTATTCGTAGTACGGCATGGTTTTGGGGTAGTCCTCCCCCGGCTCGCTCTGCCTGCGGACGACGAACTCACCCTCCGAGTTCACGGATGAGATGTCGGAGTTGCGGCCTTCGTTTTGTTCATCGCACCAAGACTGGAGATTTTTCTCGCACCTCTTGATGTGCCACTCGTCCCAAGCCCGAAAAGCCGCTCCCCTGATAAACTCCCCAACGGGGAAGTACCAGCCACCCTCTTCGGGGCCACCGTATGCCATGTCGATCAGGTAGACGTTGACGAACGTGGTGTTGACGTATTTCGACACTGATTCCTCACTCATTTTCCGTGTCCTCCCTCTCGTGCCAGTCGAGCGCCTGGATGAATGCGTACTCCAGACTGGTCTGGTGATCCTCGGGCTCCGCCTCGGGAGCGTCCTTGTCCTGGAATGTTTTCTGGTGAAAAAGCTCCTCGTCCGTCACCATTGCCATCCACTCGTGAAACTTCGGCTTCATTTGGCTCTCCGTTTACTGCTGGATCATTCCAACAGAAAAGGCCCGACACCATTCGGTACCGGGCCACGTTCTGCGTGAATGCTTTGGGTATGGGAATACCCGGCTGTCGTCGATCAGCCTCCCCCGCCGACGTGGTGCGGGCTGTGATCGGTGGGGTTCCTGGGAACCCTGGTCACCCAGCAGCGCCCGTCGTACGTTCCGACGAAGACAACCCAGTTCTCGCTCCACGCGGTTACCTCGTCGCAGTACACGTCCCACTCGACGTGGTAGTTGAGCAGCCTCTTCGCGTCCCCCCAGTCAAGGACGGTCTTCGGCCTGACCGTCGCCCCGCTGGCGAGGGTGTAGGAGGTGTTGGGATCGGAGATACCTCCGATCTGCGAGAGGCACGCGCTGAGGATCTTTTCTTCGGCGCACTCCTCAATCTCTTCTGCCAAAGTCCCTTTCATTCCACTGTCCATCACTCATCCTCCAGGCACAATTCTCCCCCAGTGACTACGGGTGTGCCCCACCCCGTTCTCACTCGACTGTAACTTGTCAGTGTAAAAGCATTACACCGACAGCCCGCCAGGGGCGTACAGTCAGGAGGTCTTGCTGGTAAAGGTCATCCCTCTCTCCCGCATGAGGGATTCAAGCCGCGCGAGCTTGACCAGAGATGGGTCTAGCCCGCGCTTGGCGATGTAATTCTCCCGGTTCGCACGGTTCATGCGCTGCAACTTTTTGAGGTGCGGGTCCATCGCGGCGATGGTGGCCTCGCGCTGCATGTAGCGGGCGACTCGCGTGAGCGCGTCCCTCTCGTCGGTAGAGACGGTCTGCGTGACGGCCCAGTCCATACTGGTCTGGATCGACACCGCCTTGGCAGACTTCGACCCACGCCTCGCGTGAGACATGCGGGGACAGCCTGAAAATGTTTGATTGGCTCTCGCCATAGAAACACCTCAGCCCCGCCGGGTATGGTCATACCCAGCGGGGCTTCATCGGTCTAGTCGTCGTAGCCCGTCCCGACTCCGTAATCGAGGAGCAGCGACGTGGCGTACTTCCCGGCCCACTCGTCGTGTATCCGCTTGTCGCGGGTGAGTGCTGCTCGGTTGTGGCCCTTCTGGAAGAACATTCTGCCGATGCGCTTGGACTCTTCGGCGTGTTGCCGGTGCGCGTCGCGCAGTGCCTGAATCTTGCCTTCTCTGCCCTGGGTGAGTTCGTCGATAGACTTTGCCATCTCTCTCGTCCCTCTGTTGAGTGTAAAGCGGTTACACTCTGGCTTGGTGGGGAAGTAATTTTCCCGACCACTTTGTGATTATAGCACAATCAAGTGTATTAGCAAGTAGGATCGTCCCTCTCTGCGCTCTCATCCCTCTCTGCGCTCTCCCGGGTGTGGGTGGTGTGCCAGCGTGGGAATGTTTCCCCGCCAGGGTGTGCGGGGGAAGGGTGGGCTGCGGGCAAAAGAAAAGCCCCGCCACGGTTTCCCGTGACGGGGCTAGTTTGCCGCTACTTCGCGGCGGCCTTGAGGTCGGACGGCTTGAGTCCGGCGGCCTTATTGGCGGCCTTGGCCTTGGCCTTTCGGGCGGCTTGCACCTTCCGGCGGTCTGCCAGCTTCGCGGCGGCGGCCTTGATCTTGCCATCCTCGGCGAGAACCTTGCGCCACTCTCGGAGCGCGTCGGCCTTGGCGGCCTTATCCTTGGCCTCGGCGGTCTGAGGCTTCGCGGTCTTGGCCTTGGCCTTGGCGGCTTTGGCCTTCCCCTTGGCGCGATCCTCGCGGAGCGTCTCGGACGTGGCCCCGGCCTTGGCGGCCTTGGCGGCGACAATCGCCGCGACGGGCCGCGATTCGTCGGCGTCGTCGGCTTCCGACTCTGACACTGCGCCCCAGTTGGCTGTTGCCTGCTCGCCCGCCTCAAGCAACTTGTAGACGTTGCGTCGGCTCCCGAAGGCTCCCGCGTCCACGGCGGCCTTGAGAATGGCCCCCTTGACGCCCTTCGCCACGTGGCCGTTGTCGTCCGCGTTGGCGGCCTCAACTGCGACCTTCCAGCGCCAGAGTGCGACCCCAACCTGAATTGTGAGCGCGGGTCCGTTCGCGTCCTTAAAGGCCGCGAGCCGCGCCACGTTGGCGGCGTCGTCCGCGGTCGCCTCCGCCCGCCGTAGTGACTCGGCGGCTTCCACGGCGGCCTTGAGTAGGGGTGCCTGCTTCTGAATTGAAATTTCCATTGTATTTCCTGTGGTTGCGAGAGTGTAAAGCCTTTACACCCTCAAGTGATACCGCGCGGGCACACCCCGCGCGGGCCTTGCCTGATCTTCGATTGTCAAAGGTCCGCGAGGCCGGGCCGCGGCTGTGAAGGCCGCGCCCGACCACAGAATGTTACCACAGAATCCACTCGTTGCAAACACGTTTGGATTCAATGGGTTAGGCGGCCTTTGTGAGTGTAACGCTTTACACTCTGGCACCCTAGCGGGAGGGTGCAGCGGGGTTGTGAGAGTGTCTCGGAGGGTTGCTAGAACTCCTCTGGGGAGGCTCGCTCCCCTTCCCCCTTTGTGGATTCGACACGGTCCCCGCTAGTCCAACGCTCCCGATGGCTTGTGAGTGTGACACGCTCGCTGCAAACCTAGCAGGCTCGCTGCAAACATGGCCCCGGAGGTGTGGCCTGGATCTGGCGCGATGGTGACCCCCCTCCCCCCCCGTGGTCCCGCGCGGTCATCGCGCGCAGTACACAGCATTTCACTCAAACGATTTCACATATCCCACAGATCGAAACTCGCTGACACGAGTACAATGAAGTCGTCCTGCCAGGGTAATGACTTAGAAGTTCTCTAGGGTCCCCTATAGGGGGGGGTACGATTTTTTTGAAAAAAAAATCAGATTCATAAACTATTGGTTTCGCTTAGGATTCCTTGTATTTATTAAAAAATCTGACCCGGGGGGCTTTTTGTCAAGGGGGTCAGTGTGCTACGCTTAGGTCAGCAAGTCTGTTCGAGTCTTTACAGACTCCAGTCTTCAAACGAAAGACTTGAAAGGTTCCTGCCGGAGACCGAGGTCTCCAGCAGGAGGAATAAGCCTTTACAGCAAAGACTGTAAAGTCTTAGTCTGTAAAGACTTGTTGGGACAGTCTTTCTTGTGTCTGATGACGATGATGACGCAAATGACGATCGTGTCGGAGTCTTTACGTGATCCGTTGGAGGGAAGATGGATTTATCCAATCTCCCGATGGACAAGATTGAGAAGCTAGACCCGGAGACTTTGAAGCGTCTGCGTAAGCTGTTGAAGCGTATGCAAGACATTGAGTTTCGGGATAAGTGTTCTGAGAGCTTTTTGACGTTCGTCAAAGAGGTGTGGCCTGCTTTTATTGAGGGCCGCCATCACGAATTGATGGCAGAAGCGTTTGAGAAAGTGGCGCGCGGCGAGTTGAAGAGGCTGATCATCAACATGCCTCCTCGCCATACGAAGAGTGAGTTTGCCAGCTTCCTGCTGCCCGCATGGTTTTTGGGGCAGTATCCTGAGAAGAAGGTGATTCAGACTGCCCACACCGCGGAGCTGGCGGTGGGGTTTGGCCGGAAGGTTCGTAACCTTGTTGGCTCTGACGAGTACCAGAGATTGTTCCCTGGGTCAGAGCTACAGGCGGACTCTAAGGCTGCGGGACGCTGGAACACATCGAAGGGCGGTGAGTATTTCGCGATCGGTGTGGGGGGTGCTGTTACCGGAAAGGGTGCAGACCTTCTCGTGATCGACGATCCCCACTCGGAGCAGGAGGGCCAGAGCGCTGACCCTGGCGTCTTCGACCGGACTTACGAGTGGTACACATCGGGACCCCGCCAGCGGTTGCAGCCGGGCGGGGCGATCGTCATCGTGATGACCCGGTGGCACAAAAGAGATTTGACGGGGCAGATCCTCAAGTCCTCTGTCCAGCGAAGTGGATCCGGCGAGTGGGAGGTTATTGAACTCCCTGCCATTCTTCCTTCGGGGAACCCGCTGTGGCCGGGTTTCTGGTCGAAAGAAGAACTGGAAAAGCTCCATTCTGAGCTTCCGGTATCCAAGTGGTCCGCACAGTACCAGCAGGACCCGACCTCGGAAGAGGGTGCCATCGTTAAGAGGGAATGGTGGCAGCGTTGGGCAGAGGACTCCCCGCCTCAGTGTGAGTTCATCATTCAGTCTTGGGATACTGCTTTCCTCAAGACACAGAGGGCGGATTACTCTGCCTGTACGACCTGGGGTGTTTTCTACCGGGAGAACTCTTCTGGATCCAGGACCGCGAATCTTGTCCTGCTAGATGCTTACAAAGAGCGCTTGGAGTTCCCGGACCTGAAGCAAAAAGCCTACGACAAGTGGAAGCACTGGAAGCCAGATGCTTTTATTGTTGAGGGAAAGGCTGCTGGGATGCCATTGATCTTTGAACTGAGGGCGATGGGGATTCCGGTTCAGGAGTACACCCCCTCTAGGGGGAACGACAAGATCGCCCGCGTGAACGCGGTGGCAGATCTCTTCGCCTCTGGGAATGTCTGGGCACCAGACAGGAGGTTTTCTGAAGAGGTGATTGAAGAGTTCGCCTCATTCCCTTCGGGAGATCATGATGACCTCGTGGACTCTTCGACCCAGGCGCTGCTTAGGTTCAGGCAGGGCGGGTTCGTTCCGTTGGTGAGCGATGAAGATGAAGACCCGGTTCGCAGGATCCGGGCAGATTACTACTGAGGTGCCCGGTATGGATAACGGGCCGACCGGGAGAGAGTGGGGGAACCTGACTCGCGAAGTCGAGGAGATCCGACACGATCTTAGGAATCTCAAAATGATTACAGACATGTATACGAACATTGTTCGTGACATGGAGGTAAGGCTGGGTTCCTTGAATGCAAAGATTTACACGACAGTATCTGTAGCTGCATTTTTTGCGGGAGCTATTGGAGTTGTCGTAAACGTGATTATCTCTTTACGGTAAGGAGATTTTATGCCGAGAAAAACTACGCCAAAGAAACCCCGCGTTGCGACAGAGAAGCAGCGCGCTTTTGCTGAACTGGTGGCGACGGGCGAGTGCAAGACGTTGACTGCCGCATATGATCAGGTTTATGGAGGGAACATTTCTTCCAGTGCCCGCCGAGTGGAGGCTTCCAGGCTTTGGAACAACCCAGTCGTTCAGGATGTTGCAAGGGACATCAAGGCTCGTGTCGGCGCGCAGCGCTCGATTCGTCTGGCCGGGGATGCAGATGCAATCCGCCGAGCGCTATGGCGCGAAGCGGAACAGGCGGATCGTGCGGCAGACCGAATTGCTGCACTCAAACTCCTGGGACAGCAAAGGGGCGTGAGCCTCTTCGCCGAGCGTCTTGAGGTTTCTGAACCTGATGCAGTTTCGGATGCCGAAGTGTTGGCCGAAATCGAACAGATCGTCCGTGCGGCAGAAGAAATGCCCGATGACAACGAGCCGATCCACTAATGCCTGATGTTGATTCGATTGGGTGGCCTCGTCCGGAGGACGAAGAAGAGATCGTTTACCTTGAGGGTGATGAGAGCTACGGCCCCTATCGCGCTCTTGTGAAAAAGTATTCTGGGGAATACGGAATCCCCGAGAACATTGCCCGGGCGATGATGGAGACCGAGTCCACTTACCGCCCAGACGCCTACAATAGTGGGTCGAAGGCTCGCGGTCTTTACCAGATCACGCCGATTGCAGCCCGTGACGTTGGCGAAGATTACGAAGAAATGTTTGATCCTGAAACGAATATCAGGTCAGGGATGAAGTATCTTCGGAAAATGTTTGACCGCTTCGGCGGTGACGAAGATCCGGAAGTCGCGGTCTCTGCGTTCAACTGGGGTCCGACCTCAACTGCGAACAAGCGCTGGGAAGACCGCCCCACGGAAACCAAGGAGTATTGGGACAAGATTCGATTGAATATGTTCAAGTACGAAGAGCCAGAGAGGGACCTCCCGGGCATGTGGATGGGTGGTCAAGTCGGTCGGTCTAGGTACAGATGAGAACCTACAACCGACCGGAAGAGAGAATCCCGCATTCGATGAAATGCGGAGAGTGCGATGCAAAGTTTACAATTTACCAAAACGGTAAAAGCGGGAAGGTTCGCAAGATGAGCGTTTGCTCTTTTTGCGCGGCGAAGAAAGCCCGCGTGGAATATCCCAACCTGCAAGTGAGGAGTCTGCATTAATGGCTATCGAAAGAGCCCTCACAGAAGGGCCGATTATCCCGGAAGAAGAATCTGTTGAAATCGAGATCATTGAACCGGAAGCGGTTTCGATCGAAACAGAAGATGGCGGGATGCTAATCGATTTTGTTGGCGGGGAAGAAGATTCCGACAATTCCGAGTTTAATGCGAACCTTGCGGAGTTGATGGACGATACAGACCTCGACTCTTTGTCTTCCGAGTTGGTAGGGGCTTATCTTTCCGACAAGTCGAGCCGGAAAGACTGGGAAGAATCATACGTTAAAGGGCTCAACCAGTTGGGCCTCAACTTCGAGGACAGAACGACCCCCTGGGACGGGGCGTGTGGCGTGACCCACCCGATCCTTTCGGAGTCGGTTGTTCGATTCCAAAGCCAAGCGATTGGTGAGATTTTCCCGGCAGGAGGCCCCGTCAGGACGAAGATTGTCGGGAGGCTTACAAATGAAAAAACGCAGCAAGCCCACCGGGTCGAAAACTATCTGAACTACCTCATCACTGAGGTGATGGATGAGTACCGTCCGGAGACCGAAAAACTCCTGTTTAGTCTGCCCCTGGCAGGCTCCGCCTTCCGGAAGATTTACTGGGATCCCAATATGGGACGCCCGTGCGCCATGTTTGTCCCCTCAGAAGACCTCGTTGTGTCTTACGGAGCCTCTTCTCTTGATACTTGCGAGAGAATGACGCATGTGATGAAGCGGAACCGGAATGATGTCCGCAAAATGCAGGTCGATGGGTTCTATCGAGACGTAGACCTGGGGGATCCGACCCCCGACATGAGTCAAATCCAGGAAAAATATGACGATTTGACTGGGGATCACTCCAGTTTCGAGTTCGATGGGCGGTATACCCTCCTCGAAATGCACTGTGATGTTGATTTGGTGGGTTTTGAGGACACCCAAAACGGGGAAGAGACGGGGATTGCGCTTCCTTACGTGATTACAATCGAGCTTGGGTCTCGAAAGGTCCTATCGATCCGCCGGAACTGGGCGGAATCGGACCCAGAGCGCTTGCGACGGATGCACTTCGTGCATTACGAGTACGTACCGGGCCTTGGCTTCTACGGATTCGGGCTAATCCACATGATTGGCGGTCTTGCGAAGTCCGCGACCTCTCTTTTGCGGCAGTTGGTGGACGCCGGGACGCTAAGCAACCTCCCGGGTGGCCTGAAATCGCGCGGATTGCGGATTCGGGGTGACGATACCCCGATTTCCCCTGGAGAGTTTCGAGATGTGGACGTTCCGAGTGGTGCAATTCGGGACAACATCACGTTTTTGCCGTACAAGGAGCCATCGGGCGTCCTTTACCAGCTCCTCGGCAACATTGTGGAGGAAGGTCGCCGTTTCGCTTCGCTGACGGACATCAAGATCAGCGATATGAACTCTGAAGCGCCCGTAGGGACGACTCTGGCGCTGCTTGAGCGGTCGATGAAGGTGATGGCGGCGATTCAGGCGCGTCTCCATGCGGCCATGCGGAAAGAGTTCAAGATCCTGACAAGCATTGTCAGGGACAACGCTCCTCATGACTATCCTTACGATCTTTCTGGCGACGAGATGATGAAGATGGAAGATTTCGATGATCGCATCGACATTCTTCCGGTTTCCGACCCCAATTCGGCCACGATGGCCCAGCGCATCATGCAGTACCAAGCGGCTTTGCAGCTCGCGACGACTGCTCCGCAGATGTACGACCTTCCTCAGTTGCACCGTCAGATGCTTGAGGTTCTCGGGATCCAGGATGCGGACAAGATCATCCCACTGGAAGACGAGCTTCCGATTGCAGACCCGGTGGGCGAGAACATGAAGATCATCCAAGGGGAGCCCGTCAAGGCGTTCCTCTGGCAAGATCATGAAGCGCACATCCAGTCTCACATGGCTGCGGCGCAGGATCCAAAGATCCAACAGATCCTGGGGCAGGCCCCGAACGCTCCGGCGATTCAGGCGGCGGCTATGGCGCATATCACGGAGCATGTTGCTTTCCAGTACAGGAAGGAAATCGAAGCTCAGATGGGTGTTCCGCTTCCCCCGCCGGATGAGGCGCTTCCGGAAGATGTGGAAGTGCAGCTTTCCAAGCTCGTGGCGGAAGCCTCACAGCGCTTGCTACAGAAGGATCAGGCTGAGGTCGCCCAGCAGCAGGCCCAGCAGCAGGCCCAGGACCCGATCATTCAGATGCGGGAACGTGAGCTTGCGATGAAGGAATCGAAGACTCAGGCTGACATTCAGGAAGCTCAGGCGCGCTTGATGCTGGATAAGCAGAAGGCGGAAGAGCGGACGAGTGTCGAGCAGGAGCGGATTGGAGCCCAAGAGAGAATTGCGGGCGCAAAGATTGGTGCGGAGCTGGCCCTGGAGTCAATGGAGCAGCAACTCAAGTCGGCCGATCAGGCCGGTCGCATCCAGGCCGAGGATGCTCGTTCCGCAGCAAAGCTGGCTGATGTTCTCATGAGCCAGGAAGACAGGGAATCAAAGGAGAGGATCGAGGGTGCCAAGATTGGTGCCAAGCTCGCAGAACGCCTCGCCAAAAAGGAGACCCGAGAGGGATGATTGAGACGCTTGCGTCACGACTGGACGAGTTGAAGTCGCAACACATGGAACACATTATTAACGGTAACGCGACCTCGTTTGAGGACTACCGGCATAATTGTGGTGTGATCCGTGGGATCGCGATGGCCGAAAGGGAGCTGAAGGACATTCAGTCCCAGATCGAAGAATAATCTTTCCCGTACTGGGAATGCCCGGGGCACGGCGGCCCCTATTGAACCGCTGCAAAGAGGACTCGATGACTGAAGCAATTCAGTACAGCGAGGAGGAACCGAGAAAAGCCCAGGTGCTCCCAGAGCCTGCTGGGTACAGGATCCTCATCGCATTGCCTGAAGTAAAGGAACAGACTGAAGCTGGCGTGTATATCCCTGACGAAAGGCGTGACGCAGAAACCGTTGCGAGTATCGTGGGATTTGTCATGAAGACAGGACCTGATGCCTATTCTGATGCAAAACGGTTCCCTTCTGGGCCTTGGTGCAAAGAAGGAGACTGGGTGATGATGCGTGCATACTCTGGAACGCGCGTCAAAATCCACGGCAAAGAATTTCGCCTGATCAACGATGACTCTGTTGAGGCAGTTGTCGAGGATCCGAGAGGGGTGGTAAGGGCATGAGCGCACCTGTAGACGACTTGATGGGTAACCCCATCGCCGAACACGGCACTGAAGTTGAACTGGAAAGTTCTGGCGACATCGAAATTGATGTTGTCGATGATCGACCGGAAGAAGATCGTGTAGTTCGAGACCCGAACCGATCCAGCGGCAATGACGACGAAATTGACCTAGTCAGTGGGAGCGCCAAAGGTCGGATCAACAAGCTCAAGTACGAATACCACGAGCAACGGAGAAGCAAAGAAGCCGCTGAGAAAATGCGGGAAGAGGCCGTTCGGTATGCCGAGCGCATCGCTGACGAGAACCGCAATCTCAAGGATCTTCTTCACCGTGGCGAGCAGGTTCTGATCAATGAGATCAAGGGTCGGGCGAGCACACAATTAGAAAAGGCCAGGGACGAATATAAGTCCGCTTATGACGCGGGGGATACGGATGCCCTGCTCAAGGCGCAAGAAGACTTGATTCGCTCTCAGACCGAGCGGGACATTGCGGACAGGACAAGCCCGTCCGTTCCGCCCCCGCAACACAACCCGACACCGCCCGTTCCCCAGATGGATCCCAAGCTCCAGTCTTGGCTCCAGAAGAACGAGTGGTTTGGGCAGGATGAGGAGATGACTTCCTTTGCTTACGGGGTTCACGAGAAACTTGTAAGCAAAGACGGAGTTGATCCAAGGACAGACGACTACTACCAGCGTCTTGACGCTCGGGTAAAGGAAGTCTTTCCGCAAAAATTCGGGCAGGAGCCTGAATCGTTTGAGGTCGAAACGGGCACGGAGGGGCCTGCTGCGAGTCCTCGAACGAACACGGTGGTTGCCCCGGCGAATAGATCGTCGGGAAAGCCCCGCAGAGTGCAGTTGACCTCCACTCAGGTAGCGCTCGCGAAGCGCCTGGGTATTACGCCAGAAATGTACGCCAAACAACTCCTGAAGGAGTATTCAAATGGCTAACTCGCGCACCGATGGGATCGCCGGAACGGATCTTGAAACCCGAGACCGTGAAGTCGAAACCCGCGAAAACGACATGCGGGAAACACCGTGGAAGCCCGCCCCACTGCTGCCCGATCCTGCCCCCCGAGAGGGATGGGATTTTCGGTATGTGAGGGCATCGATGAGAGGCGAAGCAGACAATATCAACGTATCCCAAGCTCTGAGGGAAGGTTGGGAACTCTGCAAAGCCGCTGATTATCCGGAACTACAGATCGTCTCAGATCGAGGCAGTCAGTATCCGGAAAACATTCTTATCGGTGGGCTGATCTTGATGACAAGGCCATCTGAAATTGGGAAACAGGCGCGGGCTCATGCTACGCGAGAATCCCAAGCGCAGATGGATTCGGTGGACCGCAACTACTTCAGAGAGCAAGACCCTCGTATGCCAATGCTCCAGCCGGAGCGGAAGACGAGGATCACGTTTGGCGATGACGGTTAGTAGAAGGTCTACTGACGGCTATCGCCCGACCTTTTAGGAGATAGCCAAATGGCTTACGGAATGCGGCCGATTCAGGTCGCCGGAGCAGGCTACAACACGGGGGGCTTCGAGGAGTTCCCGATCGATGTGTCTGCGCAGACTACAAATATTTGGAATGGCGACATTGTAAAACTTACTGGTGAGGGGGAAATCGAACGAGACGGTGACACCCCGACTGAGGCAGCCCCGTGTCTTGGCGTTTTCGTTGGGTGTCGTTACGTAGACCCTGATGGCCGCCCTACGTGGAACCAGAAGTACGTTGGGAACACGAGCAACACCGAAGCGTATGGGATGGTTTGCACGGATCCGAACATGACGTTTCTGATCCAGTCGGACACGGCGTGGGCGACGACCCAGCGGGGTCTCGGTGCGGTCCTCACGATTGCCAACGGTAGCGATACCACGGGCAATTCGGGGAACAGCCTTGTCATCACGAGTGGTGCGGGTGACACGGCTCTCCGCATTATCGGGGTTCCGAAGAACGGCGAAAACGAGACTTCAAGCACGCCGAATGTGATCGTCAAGTGGCAGACGCCTGAGATTCTCCTCTACAACAACGACTTGGCAGGCTAGGGAAAGGAGGTAAATAGTTATGGCTATTTCACGAGCGCAAATGATGAAGGAACTCCTCCCCGGGCTGAACGCTTTGTTTGGGTTGGAGTATTCCTCGTACCAGAATGAGCACGAGGAAATTTACGAGACGGAATCTTCGGATAGAGCATTCGAGGAGGAAGTGAAGCTGTCCGGTTTCGGTGCGGCACCTGTGAAGTCTGAGGGGTCTGCGATTACGTATGACACCGCTCAGGAGGATTTCACGGCGCGGTACACCCACGAGACGGTCGGGATGGGCTTCGCGATCACGGAAGAGGCGGTCGAAGACAACCTCTATGACTCCGTGAGCGCGCGGTACACGAAGGCTCTCGCGCGGGCGATGGCTCACACGAAGCAGGTGAAGGCTGCGTTCCCGTTGAACAACGCTTTTGCCAACACGTCCTTCAAGGCGGGTGACGGAGAGGCCCTTTGCTCTGCTACTGCCCACAAGGACATCAATGGTGTTGCGATTCCGAACGCGCTGGCGACTCCGGCAGATCTCAATGAGACCTCGCTGGAGCAGGCGGTGATCGACATCGCGGCATACACGGATGCCCGGGGCCTCATTATTGCGGCCCGACCGAAGAAGCTGATCGTGGCTCCTTACAACCAGTTCGTTGCAACGCGAATCCTTGAGACGGAGCACCGTGTCGGGACCGCGGACAACGACATCAACGCGATTCGGTCGAATGGTGTGATTCCCGGCGGGTACGCCGTGAACCACTTCATCACCACCGGGAACAAGAAGGAATGGTTCCTGATGACTGATGTTCCGAATGGCATGAAGCACTTCCAGCGCACGGCTCTCACGACCGGCATGGACGGTGACTTCGACACCGGGAATGTTCGCTACAAGGCGCGGGAGCGGTACAGCTTCGGCGTCAGCGATTATCTCGGGATCTTCGGGAGTGGGACCCTTACTTAGGTTCCCAATGAAGAGGGCGGCGGTGTTTTCATGGGGATCATGGGGAGCCGCCGCCCTTTTCGCGCTTTGCGTTTCTGCTGGCGCGCAGACGGTTCATTACAAACACATTCGGTGGCGGGACCCCAACCCTATTGACGGAGGGGGGTTTGTTGTTCATGTGAGCAAGCCGGATGGAAGCATTGAGGATCTTGTCTATGACTTTGAAGATCCAGGGCTCGGCGTGTACCTTTTTGTCTACGGCGTCTTCGTCGCTGTTGACGAAGGTGAAAGTTGCATTGCTATCTCTCGTTTTGGAGAGGACGGCGCTTGGTCTCAATCTTCAGAGTCATGGTGCTTCCAGCACGACGAACCAGAAAAAACGTCGTGCGACAGAGCAGATTTGAATCGGGATGGTGTTGTCGGAGGTCCTGACTTCACGATTCTCGCTTCATCTTTCGGAGACTTTTGTAATTAACTTCGGAAGTAAACCAAACCTGACAGACTTAAAAAGACAGCACGCGGACTGTCAGGCTAGATGCGTGCATCGAGGTATTAGAAATGGGTAAGACAACTTTTAGTGGCCCGGTTCGGTCCCTGTCTGGGTTCAACCCCAGTGGTTTCAACAATGTTGTAGATTTTGCAGGTTCTGGAGTTACAACGGCTTTGACGGTTGCGGATCATGGAGGTCGAATCCTTACGGTTAATGATGCAACTGGAATTTTTACCGTTCCGGAGATTGTTTCTACTGAGCCCACGGATCCCACGGATCCGAACCAACTTTGCAATCTTGGTACGGTATTCAGGTTTTTTATTGCTACTGCCTCCACGGGGTTTTCGATAAACCTTTCTGGAAGTGATGAGCTTCTTGGTGTGATTTACCAGATCGATACGGACACCAGTGATGCTATTAAAGCGTACCCTGCTGAGGCGGCAGACAACTTCGCGTCTGTCGATTTTGACGGATCGACCAAGGGAGGGCGAGTCGGGTCTTACGTTGAAATTGAGGCAGTTGCCTCTGCTGTCTGGCTGGTGAGTGGAACTGTTCTTGCCTCCGGAACGGTGGCGACTCCGTTTGCCACTGCGTAATCCACTTGGGGGCACCTTCGGGTGCCCCCTCTTCTTTGTATGGGGGTGTAAGACTTGTCGGTCACACACGTACAATCGGTATATGTAGCGAACCCAGGGAACGCTCCTTCCGCGACTTCCATCGATGGACCCTGCGCGCTTTTGGGCTTGTGGTTTTGCAGCCAAGAAGCCGAAACGGCAGAGGAGGCAGTTGTGTCCTTGAAAAATGGCACAACGGCTGAAGGTTTGGGATCTTCTGTGGAATTGTTCAAATGGTTAACAGGAAAACACTCGGGAAATGCTGGCAGAGGCCAGCGTTATATAAAATTTCCGGGAGACGGGATTCGTTTCGATAAAGGCTTATGGGTTGTGGGGGAAGCTGACGGTTCCGGGCAGCTTCACTCGTTGACGGTAATTTACAGGGGGGCAGGCTCATGAGTTATGTTCAAAGTTTTTATCTCGGCTTCCCAGGCGAAGCGCCCGGTTCCGCTGCCGTAGCAGGACCCTGTTCGTTGCGCGGTGTTTGGATTTGCCCTCTTTCCTCTGCGACTGCGGAGATTGCTCCGATTGAGTTCAGGAACGGATCTATTACTGGTAGCGTTCTTGTAAAGTTGGATTGCGGCATAACGGCAGCGGCTAACACATCTAGTGGTCAACAGTACGTTGAGTTCCCCGGACTCGGGATCAGGTTTGATACGAGTCTTTGGGTGAAGGGCGGGGCAACGGGGGACACTCGGGTCCAATCGATTACTTGTATCGTTTCCGGCACGAACCCGTAATCCAGTGGAGCATGTAACCCCGACCGCATTCTGGAGCACGGTAAGTATTATTGCGGCAGCGATTGGGTCCTCCTTCCTCATGACTGTTTCTCACGCAGACGAGCCGCGCCACCCGGATGCCGCAGCGGAGGCCGATGTTTCCGCGATCAAGATCCAAGTGACGCGAGTCGCTGCGGACGTTGGGTACAACCGCGAGGCTTTAGTGGAGCTGAAAGGTGAGATCAAGGACCTGAGGACAGAGCAAAACCGTTCTAGCCAGGAAATTTTAGAAGCGATTCGGAGCGACTGATGGCGATCAGCGGAACGTACTCATTTAACCCTGACATCGGGGACATTATCGAAGAGGCTTACGAAAGGGCGGGTCTTGACTTGCGATCTGGTTACGATCTTCGCTCTGCTCGGCGAAGCCTCAATCTTATGACGTTGGAGTGGCAGAATCGCGGATTGAATCTGTGGACTGTTGATGAGCAGTCTATTTCGGAGACTTCTGGCGGCGCGAGTGTCACGACTTTGGTGAAGGGGACTTCGACGTACAATGTGGGCGAGTCCACGATTTCTCTTCTTGACGTGATCCTCAGGACAGATGCGGGCAGCGAGTCGGGGCAGACGGACTACATGCTAAATCGGATTTCCCAGCCGACGTACTCGACGATTCCGAACAAGCTGACACAGGCAAGGCCGCTTCAGTATTACTTTGACCGCAAAGAAATACTGGGAGCTGGAAATGCGGGTGCGAATGTTAAAAGCACGATCACGCTGTGGCCGGTTCCAGACAAGAACAGCACTTACACATTGTTGTACTGGAGGATGAAGCGAATCGCTGACACATCGAATCTCGCCTCCGACACTTCCGACGTTCCAGATCGATTCCTTCCTGCCCTATGCGCGGGGTTGGCGTACCACGTTGCCTGCAAGCACCCGGAATCGACACCCAAGGTTCCGATGCTGAAGCAGCAGTACGATGAAGCATTTGCCACGGCAGCGGACGAAGACCGAGTCAAGGTTGCTGCGAGGTTCGTGCCTCGCATCGCGAGCTATTAATTGTCTCAGGCGTTTGCTGTTGGAAGAAAAGCGAGAGGGTTTTGCGACCGCTGTGGGTTTGATTACAAGCTCCGCGACCTGAAGGATGAGGTTGTGGACATGCACCAGACGGGACTCAAGGTTTGCCCAGAGTGCTGGGATCCTGACCAGCCGCAGCTCCAGCTTGGGAGATGGCCCGTAAACGATCCGCAGGCCCTCAGGGCTCCCAGGCCGAACGGGCAGGAGGGCGGAAGATATTCCGGGGTTGTTTCTGCGAACAGTGACGGCGAAGCGCTACGCCATGACTTCCTGACCGGAGAGCAGACCGGCAATTCTGGCGGTAGTTCTGCGAACTACGCATACGCGATAGATGGCTGGTATTACAGGAAGACAGGTGCGACACCGCAGTCAAGTGCTGTGGTTTGGGATTCTTCGGAACAGACTATTACTTTGAATGTTCTGGATCCGGCTGATACGCGACCGAGGCTTGTCAACTGGGACTACTACGGGGGTGGTGGCGGTCTCAGCATAGATACTTCTATTTATTCGTATATAAGAATGCGAATGCGAATTAAAGACCCAGGGACCGATACGCAGCAAAATTCGTGGTTGGGAAAACTTTTCTGGGGGTCTACAGATGCTTCAGCAGTAAGCCCCTACCCTTTTGAGGTTTCAAAGAGCGAAACTGTCCCATCTCCCAACTTTAATACGATGGGAGATCCTTGGCACATCCTGACTTGGGATCTGTCTAGTCATGACAGTTGGAAAAACCAAGGCACTGTTACAGCGTTGAGGTTTGATCTTTTCGAGTACGAAAGCACAACAACAACTAAGAAAGTCATTGAAATTGACTGGATTAGAATAGAGAGCGCGTAGGAGACAGAAATGCCTAAAGTTGGCGGAAAACATTTTGGGTACGACCCCGCTGGCGTTGCGGCGGCGCAGGCAGAATCCGCGCGGACGGGTATCCCAATGGAAAAAACAAAGTCTTACGCGGCTGGTGGCGCGGTGCCGAGCGGCGGCAAGCCCGTCCGTGGCGAGGGTGCTGTGATGCGGAAGAAGCAGTGCAAAATGGTGGGGCGTAAGTAATGACGATTGCCACTACACAAACTTTCAACCTAGAAGTGGTTGATCTCATCGAAGAGGCGTATGAGCGCGCTGGCCTCAAGATGGAGACGGGTTACGACTTCAGGACCGGGAAGAGAAGCATCGACCTCCTTATGTTGGAGTGGCAAAACCGCAACATCGACATCTGGATGGTAGAAGAGCGTTACTGGCGTTCGGATTACACTGCGGGATCCGGGCTGGAGTACCAGCCCACAGTGGGACAGACGGATTATGTGCTTGAGTTGGGGACAGTCGATGTTCTGGATGTCATCGTTCGCACCGGGACGACCCTCGACAACGAGAAGTATACTGCGGGCTGGACGGACACGAGGTTGTCGAGGATTCCGGAAAGAAGCTACGCGGCGCTTCCGTCGAAGCTGACGACAGGCACCCCGTCTTCGTATTACGTGAAGACCCCCGAGATCCTGAATGAGTCAACTGCGGTCGGGGCCTCGACTGGCGCGCAGCAGGCTACGATTGTTTTGTACCCGGCTCCAGAAGCGGTGGCCTACAACATTCTCTATTGGCGAACCAAGCGGATTGCGGACGCCGGGACTGGCGCGAACACGGTCGAGGTTCCCGGGCAGTTTTTGCCTGCCCTCGTGTCTGGATTGGCCTACAAGGTTTGCATGAAGCACGGGGAAGTGGGCGGACGGCTCCCTTCCCTAAAGGCGGATTACGACGAGCAGATCATGCTTCTCGGAAAGTCTGCCTCCGTTAATGACGAGGGGCAGACGACGGTTCCGATCCAGCAAACACCAGCCCCGCAGCAGTACCCGATGGCACGGGGTAGAGACGGACAAGTCAGGATCGCCAGATCTTCTGGTCGGCGACGGATGTAGGAGAATAAATGACTTACGCAGAACTCAAGGTGGCGATTCAGAATTATGTCCAAAATTCTGACAGTGTCTTCACCGCATCGATTGATGACTTCATTCGGACTTCGGAGGATCGTGTTTACCGATCCGTCCAGATGCCTGCATTTTGGAAGTCGAAGGCTTCAGCGAAGATTGGCGCGGCGACGACGATCACCCTCCCGGCGGGAGCGATTGAAGTTTACGATGTCCGAGTAAGCCAGACAGATGATGATATTGATGGTCCGTGGAGCTACTTGCTTCGCAAGGATTACGACTTCCTGCTAGAGGCGTATCCGGGCACATCGGCGGCGGTATCTACGGGTGTTCCGAAATACTACGCAGTGAGTAGCGCCGGGGTGAGCGGCTCTGTAGACCCAGAGCTAAAGATCGAGATTGCCCCGAAGCCATCATCGGCGAATTACTACTACGCAGCGGATTACTACGGGAAGACCGCTGCGGGTTCCCTGACGGACGCTTCAGTGAACCAGACTTGGCTGAGCGTAACCTTCCCGGACATCCTTTTGTATGGCTCGCTGGCCGAGGCTTACTCCTTCATGAAGGGTGAGCCGGGTTTGATTCAGTATTACGAGCAGCGGTTTGCCGAGGGTCTTGCCACGATGGGTTCCGTGGTGACCGGCGAACAGGCGACTGTCGGAAACGCAGCGTAAGGATTCCGAATGGCAACTACCTACTCTGATAACTACCAGCTCAAGCTCATTGGTTCCGGCCTGGAGGCCGGAACTTGGGGCACGTCAACGAACGCGAACCTGAAGCTCCTAGAGCAGATGGCTGGCTCAAAGTCCGAAGTTACCATTACCTCCACGGCGAATGGGTCTTCGTGGGATTCCGGGGACAAGCGTTTAACATTTGTAACGCAAACGAGCGCGGCGGCGGGGGCTGGCGGGAGCAAGGGTAGGAGCAACTACATCGAGTTCGACGGGAGTCCTGGGGGTGCTTCCGAAGTATTGGTTTGCGGAGCATCTTCTTCGCAACCGGTAGATCGTGTCTTCTGGGTAGAAAACGGAACAGGCGACAACAGCACCATTACGGTTACAGGCAGGACGACCGGAGGCAATGGTGTCGCCATCCAGCCTGGGGCGAGGACGCTTGTTTATGTAACGGGTGTCGATGCCTTTAATGTTCTCAGCCATGTTCAGACGGGAGCCATTGATTTCGTTTCGGATGGAACCGGGGAAATCAAGATAAAGGACGGTACTGCTAACGCTCTTAGGATCCTGGAGGGTGCTAATGAGTACGTCACCGCCGACACGGCCGCGATGTCGGTTAGGATCGGGGCCTCGGGTTCCGACTGCGACACCCTCGACCTAGATCTTCCGACTATAGATACCGTCACTCAAGATACGAAGATTCTGGTCAAGAACACCGGGTCGGATGCGTTTAACATCACAAAGGGCGCGACGGTTGCCGACGATTCGTTTCTTGGGTTCGACTCGACAGCAAACAAGCTCGTTCTTGCTCGTGGATCCAACATTACCACGGTAGACATCGACGCCGCGACTCTGGACCTGCAAAGCCAATCAACCTCCGTCAATCTGAAGACGAATGATGTTGATGCGCTTGTATTCAAGGAGGGCTCTTTAACCGATTTTGTCACGCTTGACACGCTCACGACTGGTAACAAAGTCAATGTAGCTGGCAATGTGACTTCAACTACCCTCAATTCCGGTGCCACGACGCTTGCCGGGACGCTGACCATTAATACGGCAAACGCGATCAATGTTGCCGCTCAGGGCACCAACCTGACTATTGCGGCTAGTGAAGCGAATGCGTTCCAGATCAACGATGGCACCAGGGACCTGCTGGAGTTCAATACTTCAAGCGATATTATCCGAATCGGGAGAGGCTCCGGCGATACTGGAGCCCCGGATCATAGCTTGTATCTGGCAGTTACTGAAATCGACACAACGGCTGCCGAAACTCCTTGGAGGCTGAATTCCAATACTACCCATGCGCTGAAGTTTTACGATGCCGAGGAGGAGATGCTGACCTTCCGGACCTCGAACGGTTCTCAAAGAGTCGAGGTTGGCCCGGAGATTACAGGCATCAATGATGTCGCACTGACCGTTGGCAATGGGCTCACGGTGACCGCCGGGAATGTGACGGTAAGCAGCGGGAATGTTTCTGTTACGGGTGCCGTATCTGCATCTACAACCGTATCTGCAACCACGGCTGTTTCCGCAGGAACGACTGTCACCGCAGGTACTGGGCTCACGGTCACGGCGAACGACGCAACCATCGCGAATGGCGATCTGGTTTTAGGCACTAACGCCAAAGGCGTATATATTGACGACCAGTCAGGTACTTCCGCGAGAGTGATGACTCTTGGAGCAGACGACCAGCTTGCTTTTGGTAATGACACCACAGTGGACCGGATAGAGTTTCAGTGCAGTCAGAATGCCTTCAAGGTGCAGGTGGCTTCTGGTGCCCTGAAAAACATTTGGACGGACCTGTCCACGGAGCTGGACTCTACGGTGGGTGCGGTTGACTGGAAGATGGCGACCAACGCCAATGCGCTGGAAATCAAAAACGCAGCAGACGCAACGAAGTTCAACTTCGACACAAGCACTGGGAACTTCACTCCGTCCGGGGCAATCCTTGCTGGAGCAAGCTCAACGATAAACGGTGACCTGACGGTTGGGGGTACCGGCGTGTCCGGTGATCAAGGCGGCCAAATCAATCTGTCGGCAGCCGCAACGAATAACTTTACCGGACCACTGGTTATCGATGTCTTCCAGAAAGAACTCAGAATATCTGGTGGAACCCCGCTGGAAGCCGGGACAAAGATCTCGTTCGACACAGCGGCTGGGTCCACGACGATCAACGAGAACATCGGGACGGTCTGGGGATCTACAAATCTCCCAGCCCCCAACACTGCCCCGTCTGTCGAGGGAACGACTGGTGTTTCTCCGACAAGCAACCTAAACAAGAAGGGCGGGTTCAATGTCGGGAAAGTCAGGTTTTATTTTGATACGGTGAAAGTGGCTAAAGGGGCAACGGAAGATGTCACGCCGTCTGGTTTCGTTGCGATATGGACGGTCCAAGTTGTAAGCACTTTGGATAGTCACGCCGCCGCCGCGTTGGGTATCAAAGCGAATGTCAAGCCTGGATCGGCCACGACGATCCAGATTGGAAACCCGGCTTCTGGCAGCGGAACGAAGGATGGCTATATGTCCTACTTTTGTGTTGGCGAGGCTTCATGATCAAGAAGTTCCAATTCCCGCCCGGGATCAACCGGGAGTCAACGCAGTTTGGTGCCAGCGGATCCTGGTACAAGTGCAACAACATGCGCTTCCGTGGCGGCGTCCCCGAGACGATTGGTGGCTGGTCTCGTCTTGAGTCTTACGAGCTGGAGGGATTCGGGAGGGCCTGCCACAGCACGAAGAGCTTTGAGGGCTACCGGTACCGATGGGTGGGTACCAATGAGAAGTTCTACGTGATCACCGGCAACGGGGCTGTGGATGTTACGCCTGACCGGATAGCTGCGGTGAGCCTTGGGGCCAATCCATTTGTGGTTGCAGACGGTATCGTGACC
>PVBE011122452.1_pt1 | contig 23887 bp, 24 predicted proteins | sample 1631181 | NCBI WGS metagenome assembly PVBE01 (sample SAMN08397723, study PRJNA350692) | Marine metagenome, whole genome shotgun sequencing project. | isolation source: water | place: Pacific Ocean | collected 2012-04 | reverse complement strand
TTCTGCCTCATCTTCGTTCCCTTCGGTCACTACGATGAGCCAGAAATCCTCCCTTATGAAAACCCCTCAATATGTCCCAAAGGCGCTGACGTCAGACAAGCTTCCTTAGATCCCGGATGTGCTGCAGCACGTAGGTTTCGAAATATTTAGGGTATTTGCCCTCGATGCCGACGCGGATGGGTTGGCGCCACTTTCTGACGTTGTCGTAGCGCCGTCCGGTGTATTCGTTACCGAAGGCGATGATGTCGAAGTTGCGGATGAGGGCCTGGTAGGTGGCCGTCTTCTTGTCGGGCTCAGCCCCGGCGGGCCCCGCGGCCGCCATCGCCAGCAATAGCAACGCCGTAAATAAGACGATGCCCCTAGAGGGGGCCGTATTCGTGATCTTGTCCATGAACCCCACTATGCCCGGCCCCGGACTTGTTCTCAACGGGGTGATATGCATGATGCCTTTAAATAGTTTATCGCCGGTTCGGATTTTTTTTGGCCGCCGGCGCTGAAAAGGAAAGCCATCATGTTCAAGCGTTTCGTGTCCGCCATGTTTGTTGCCGCCTTGGTCGCCGTTACGGTGCAGGTTGGGCCCGTGCTTGGCGCCGAGAATCCGGTTATCGCTACCGTCAATGGGGAGAAAATCCATTTGTCCGAGGTCAAGGATGCTTATCAAAACCTGCCCCAACGATATCAGCAGGTGCCTTTCGAGGCGATCCTTCCCGGCCTTATCGACAGCCTGATCGATGCCCGGCTGGCGACTGCTGATGCCCGTTCCAAAAAAATCCATGAAAGCAAAGAATTCAAGGAACAGATGGTCCGGGTCGAAAGGCAACTCCTGCAACGGGTGATGCTGAACCGGGTTGTTAAGGAAGGCGTCACCGACGCCGCCGTCAAGGCGCGTTACGAAGCCGCGGCCAAGGATTTGGCCGCCACCGAACAGGTCAGTGCGCGCCACATCCTGTTGAAAACCGAAGCCGACGCCAAGGCGGTCATTGTCGAGATCGATAAAGGCGGGGATTTTGCCGAATTGGCCAAGAAAAAATCGACCGGCCCGTCGGCGGCGACTGGCGGTGACCTCGGTTTCTTCGGCAAGGGCCAGATGGTGCCGGCATTTGAAAAAATCGCCTTCTCCCTGAAAAAGGGGGAATACACCAAAATGCCGGTGAAGTCCCAGTTCGGCTGGCACGTTATCAAGGTCGAGGACCGCAAGAAGGCGGATATCCCCAGCTTCGAGAAAATGGGGCCAACAATCCGCAACGAGTTGTCCCAGGCCGCTGGGATTGCCTATATTACCAGCCTAAGGAAAGGGGCCAAGATCGTGCGGTTCAATGCCGACGGCTCGCCCAAGGAAGACGCCAAGCCGGCAGCCGGGGGAAAAGACCCCAAGGCCCCCTAAACCCGGCCTGATCATAAGGCCCCATTATGAGTCCGAAACCGACTGAGACCGCAATCTCGCCGCTGGCGCCGACGTCGTTTCCCGAGATGCCGGGCGTCGAAGGCGTCTTGCTGGGCGCCGCCGCGTGCGGGCTGAAGAAAAACGACAATAGCGACCTGATGTTCGTGGAACTGGCCAAAGAGACCACGGTCGCCGGTGTTTTCACCCAATCGCTGACGGCATCGGCCCCGGTTCAATGGTCCCGGAAGGCACTCAAGAGTGGCCAAGCCCGGGGCCTGGTCGTCAATTCCGCCGGCGCCAACGTCTTTACCGGCCCCCAGGGTATGGAGGCGGTGGAAGGCACCGTCGAGGCCGCCGCCGACCAATTATCCTGCCGCCCGTCGAAGGTTTTCGTCGCCTCCACCGGGGTCATCGGCGAGCCTTTGGCGTTCGAGAAAATCGTCAGCGCCTTGCCGGGACTGAAGTCCGACCTTACCCCGTTGGCCTGGCAGGCGTCGGCCGAGGCGATCATGACCACCGATACCTTTCCCAAAGGCGCCAGCCGTAAGGCCGATATCGGCGGCATCGACGTTACCATTAACGGCATCGCCAAGGGGTCCGGCATGATCCAGCCCAACATGGCGACGATGCTGGCCTTCATTTTTACCGACGCGCTCCTGCCCGCCGATGTGCTGCAGGCGCTTCTGGCCGAATCCGTGGAAACCTCGTTCAACGCCATCACCATCGATTCCGATACCTCTACCAGCGACACCGTGTTGTTGTTTGCCACCGGCGCCGGCGCGGCGCACCGCCCGTTCACGGACCCTGATGACGCCGGGCTCAATGATTTCAGGGATAAGCTGTCACAAGTGATGACCGACCTCGCCCATCAGGTGGTCCGCGACGGCGAAGGCGCATCCAAGTTCATTACCGTTTCCGTCGGCGGCGCAGAAACCGACGCCGCGGCCAAGGCCATCGCCTTTTCCATCGCCAATTCGCCGCTGGTTAAAACCGCCATCGCCGGCGAAGACGCCAATTGGGGCCGCATCGTCATGGCCGTCGGCAAGGCCGGTGAAAAGGTCGATGTCGATCACCTGGCTATTACCATCGGCGGCGTGCCGGTGGCGCAAAAAGGTGGCGCAATTCCCGGTTTTGACGAAACCCCGGTCGCCGAACACATGAAAAGCCAAGATATCACCATCGCGGTTGAGGTCGGTACCGGCGACAACGGCAAGGCCACGGTTTGGACCTGCGATCTGACTCATGGCTACATCGACATCAATGCCGATTACCGGTCCTGACCGCGGTTGCCTGGGGGCCGAATTCCGGCGTCCCGAGGAGCCTGTGGAAACGGTGCTGGTGGTTGCCGTCGCCCTTGTTGACGCCGATGACCGGGTGCTGATCGCCAAACGCCCCGAAGGCAGGGAGATGGCGGGTTTATGGGAATTCCCCGGCGGCAAGGTCAAGCCGGGCGAGCTTCCGGAAACGGCGCTGGTGCGGGAGCTTCTCGAAGAACTGGGCATTGATATCACGGAAAGTTGCCTTGCGCCGGTGACCTTTGCATCTCACCTATATGATGACTTTCATTTGCTGATGCCGCTGTACGTTTGCCGGGTTTGGGAAGGTACGGTCGTGGCGAAGGAAGGCCAGGAGCTGAAATGGGTGCGCCCGGTCCGGCTCGGTGATTACGACATGCCGCCGGCGGACGCGCCGCTGGTGGCAATGTTGCGCGATTTGTTGTAGGCGGGGGACTTAAAACATGACCGAAAATGCAGCCGTTACCGCCGCCATCATCGTCATCGGCAACGAAGTGCTGTCGGGCAGAACCCAGGACGTCAATGTTCAATTCCTGGCGCTGGGTCTGGGCGAATTGGGCATCAGCCTGGACGAAGTCCGCATCATCGCCGATGTCGAGGATGAGATCGTGTCTGCCGTCAACCTGCTGCGCGACAAGTATGATTACGTCTTCACCACCGGCGGCATTGGTCCCACCCACGACGACATCACCACGGCGTCGGTGTCCAAGGCCTTCGGCCGCGAAATGATCCGCAACCCCGAGGCCGAAGCCATCCTGCTCGCCAATTACAAACCCGAAGACGTCACCGCGGCGCGGATGAAAATGGCCGACACCCCGGATGGCGACGACGTCGTCCTGATCCATAACCCGGTGTCGAAGGCACCCGGATACCAGGTCGAAAACGTATTCGTGATGGCCGGCGTGCCGCGCATCATGCAGGCGATGTTCGATGACCTGAAACCCCGGCTCAAGGGCGGTGCGACGGTGAGTTCGCGCTCCTTGGATGCCTTCATCCCCGAAGGCCTGGTCGCGGGGCCCTTGGCTAAGGTGCAGGAGGAATTTCCCGATATCGAAATCGGCAGCTATCCCTTCGTCCGTAGCGGTGCCCTCGGCACCTGCCTGGTCGCCCGTTCGTCGGATGAGGCGGTCCTGGATGAAGCGGCGGACGCCATCGCCGCGATGATCCGCATCCTCGGTGGTGAGCCGAATGATCCGACGAAACCAAAGAAATAAAATTTACCAGGGAGGAAACAACCATGATCAAGCCAACCACGGCGGTTCCGGAACTCAGCGTCGAGGTCGTCGGCGGCGACACCTGGCGGCTCTCTGAGCAAACGCCGGAAAGTTTTACCCTGATTGAGTTTTACCGCGGCTATCATTGTCCCCGCTGTAAACTGCATCTGCTTGATCTGTTGCATAAGCTTCCGCGTTTCATCGAGCGTGGCTGCGGCGTCATCGCCATCAGCATGGACAGTGGCGAGCGCGCCGAAAAATCAAAACAGGAATGGGGTCTCGGCGACCTGACCATTGGCTATGGGTTGAGCGAGGGCAGCGCCCGCGAATGGGGGCTGTTCATCTCGCAAGCCATCCAGGACAAGGAACCCAACCACTTCTGCGAACCCGGCCTGTTCCTGGTGCGGCCCGACGGCACGCTCTATTCATCGGTCCTGCACACCACCCCCTTCCACCGCCACCATTTCGCCGACGTCATGGAAGCCATCGACATGATCAAGGCCCGCGATTATCCGGCCAGAGGAAATGTATGAGGGGTGATGTATGAAGGGTGAGGGGGCTTAACGCTCTAAAATGAGACCGGTCAGGTCTAATCGTTGCTGCCAGCCGGCGCGTTCCAGTTCCGGGTCCAGGTGTTCTTCCTCCGGATAACCGATGCAAAGATAGGCGATCAGTGACCACTCCGAAGGCACGTCGAGGATGCCGCGGATAATCTCCGGCTCGATGATCGATATCCAGCCCAAGCCGAGCCCGTGGGCGCGGGCCGCCAGCCACAGCGTGCCGACCGCGCCGACGACGGAATAAGGCAGCATCTCGGGCATGGTTTTCTGACCCACCCCGTGCCCGGCTTTTGTCTCCGTGTCGCAGAACACGGCCAGGTGCACGGGGGCTTCCTTGAGCCCGCCCAACTTCAAGGAGGCATACAATTTCGCTTGTTCGCCGCTGAAATCGGCAAGCGCGTCGGCGTTGCAGGCCTCGAAATTTTCGATCACGGCGGCGCGGCGGCCGGGATCGGCGACCTTGACGAACCGCCACGGCTGGCTGTTGCCGACACTGGGGGCGCGGGCCGCCAGCCCGATCAACGCGTCGATCAGTGCGTCATCGACCGCCTCGGCGCGGAAGCGGCGCACATCGCGCCGCCAATGGATCAGGTCCTCCAGGCGGCCCTGGAATTCGGCGTCAAACTTCGGCGTGTCGCCCTGGGGCGAAGGGGAAAGCGGCTCAGATTTTGCGGCAGGCTCGGTCATCCCGCGACTTTAACCGCCCGCCAAAGCCATGGCGAGACTCTTGCGCGGGTCGGGGCGGGGGCATAGGCTCTGGCCGAAGCGGGCGTGGTGAAATTGGTAGACACGCAAGACTTAAAATCTTGTTGCCTTACGGCAGTGCCGGTTCAAGTCCGGCCGCCCGCACCATTTTTTCAACTCAAAACGTGCTATCGGGAAAACCTATTGTTGCGCCGCCCGGCAGCTGACGGCGGCGAGCGCCTTGCCTTCGGGGCTGAGGCCCCGGACCTCGATGTCCTGGGTCTTGAGCAGGACGGTCCAGGCCTTGTCGGTTTTCGGCGGGCATTGACCGCGCAGGCTGTCTAACATTTTGCGCCGGGGGACATGGAGAAAGTCCGCCGCCATGGCATCAGGGACGGTCAGGTCTACCCAAACCTCGCCGTCGCGGGAGGCAATGGCGGCGACGGCCCAGTCCTTCGGCGGTGGGGTTTCCTGGTAATAGACCTTCAACCTTCCCGCCGCCGTCTTCAGACCGACATTGGAATTGGGCACCGGCACGTCCTTGGCGTACATCAGCGCACCCATGATGACGACAAAGGCGAGAAACAGAAGCGGTTGGGGGCGTCGGCGGCGCATGGGGTATTTAAAAAGTTTTTGTCGCCGGGCGCCAGTCCCAGCTTCGTCGTCCTCTCCTTTTCGTGACCAAGGTGGTGGCCGTCCGGCATGACAGGGGGCAGAAAATTCAGTATGGTTTTTTCGGTTAATTTAGCCATTAACCCGAGGGGGAATTTAATGCCGAGCACCAACCAATCGATCACCGTCAACCACCCGGTTGACAAGGTCTGGGATACGATCAGTAATTTCCACGATATGTCGTGGTGCCCGAACGTGGTTACCAGTTGCGTTCCCGTCGGCGATGTCGGCGCCGGCGATGTCGGGGCGCAGCGGGTTCTCAATGACGCCTTTCACGAAACCCTGATCGAAGCCAATGCCGATGACCGTGTGATCCGCTATTCCATCGACAATGGCCCGCCGCCGGTGTCACCGGACGATGTTTCCAACTATGTCGGGAAAATACAGCTCAGTGCAGCCGACGACGGCGCGACGCTGGTGGAATGGTCATCGTCTTGGGAGTCCGAAAGTGAAGACGCCGTTGAATTTGTTAGCGGCATCTACGTTGCGTTGTTAGGGGATCTGGCGAACACATTGAACTAATTGCCGGTTCACCCCGCCACAGAGGAGACCCGCGTTGCTGTACAGGTATTTGCTTTTCGTTCGATTTCTTCTGGTCAACATCGTCGCGGTCGGGCTATTGGCTGGCATCTATCTTCAGGGCTGGATGGATGGCCTGCTGTCTTCGCATTTGGTCGAGTTGTCGGGCGCCATCTCCCTGGTTTTCCTGTACGGGTTTTTGCTTTGCGGCGCCAAGACCTGGCGTCACAGCGTTGAGATGAACGACCTCAAGGCGGGAACGCCGTCGCCCGATTCCCGGGCCGGTCAATATTTGGCTCATGCCGGCACCGCCAGTCCGGAAAGCCGGACGATCCGGATGACGGCGCTGAGGCTGAAGCTCACCGACAGGATCGTGGTTATCCGCCATATCGCCAATTCCCTGGTCCTGCTGGGGCTGATCGGTACCGTCATCGGCTTCATTATCGCCCTTTCAGGCGTCGATCCAGAGGCCACCACCAAGGTCGAAAACGTCGCCGCCATGGTGTCCACCCTCATCAACGGCATGTCGGTGGCGTTGAACACGACCCTGGTCGGGGCCGTGCTGTATGTCTGGCTGATCATCAATTACGGAATCTTGACGTCGGGCACGATCGACCTTTTGACCGAGATCATCGACATGGGGGAGGTAAGTGCCCACCATCACAAAGGGATGATACGTTGAATCGTCTTACAAGACCTCTGGGTAGGAAGAGCCGCGCAGACGATGCCGGAGCATCGTCAAGTGGATTTGACGCCCTCCAGAGGTCTTGTAAGACGACCCGGAGGGCGACCCTGCAAGCCCCTCGGACTGCGTTGCGCGCCCCTTGTGATGCATTTGCATCACGGCGGAACCCGCGCCTTGCCGAGAAACCCGCGGAGCCGTCCAACGTGTCATCCCTTTGTGATGGTGGGCACTAATGCAACAGGGGCTTGATTATCTGGATGAAGACACCTGGGGAACGGTCTTTCGCGACGTCATCCTGCTGGCGCTGATCGGTTTCGTCGCCATGGTGATTATGTTGCTGCCCCATATCACGCCGAAGCAGGAAGAAACCGAAGAACAAAGGGCGCCGGGAAATGTCGTCATCGAGATGCACTGGCCCAACACCATGCCCTATGACGTCGATTTATGGGTGCAGGCGCCCGGGGAAGTGCCGGTCGGGTTTTGGAACATGGGCGGGCACACGTTCAACCTTCTTCGCGACGATTTGGGCGACGAGGGCGATGCCACCAATAAGAACTATGAAATATCCTATAGCCGAGGCATCCCGGAGGGCGAATACACCGTCAACGTGCACATGTACGGGCCGTTGACCCCCGGCATCACCATTCCGGTCCACGTCGTCGTCAGCGCACGCTCGAAATACGAAAGCCTGCACCAGATTCTGGAAACCACGGTCAATCTCTACTACCGCCGTCAGGAGGAAACCGCCTTTCGCTTCCGCCTGACCGACCAGGGTGAACTGGTCGATGGCAGCGTCAGCACCCTCAGGAAGCCGTTGATCACAGGAGGATGGAAATAATGGATATCCAGTTCTATCTGTTTGCCGGTGCCATCGGTATTGCCGCGGCGTTGGCGGCGCTTGCGATCTGGGCGCCCCGGCCAACCCGGATCAGGGCGGCGGCGATTGTGATCACCACGCTTTTTATCCCCGTCATCTATATCCAGTTGATCGAGATGTTATCCAAGCCCAAGCCGATGAGTTTTGAGTGGTTTGAACATGGCGTGGACGCGGTCGTGCTCGGTACCAGCTTTGACGAAGGCAAGGCCATCTATGTGTGGCTCCGCGTCGACGGTTCGACCGAACCCCGGTACTACAAGATTCCCTGGAACCTGAAACTGGCGGAAAAGTTGGAAGACGCCGTCGACGACGCGGTTCGGGAAAATTCGACGATCGTGCTCAAGAACCCCTTTTACCGCAAAAGCCTGGAAGAATGGGGGGACCTGAACGTTGATATTCTGCCGCCGCCATTGCCACCGCTGAAAGCCTTTCCTTCGGACCCACCCAAGATACTCAACCCCCGCAAGGACAGCATTTAAACAGCCATAAACCGTGGGAACGCCTTGAAAAAGGTACTCTTTTCCCTAATCATACGCCTAAATATATAACCGTTCTGCATTCTTGATTAGGGAAGACATGGCGAAGAATCTTGCCGGCAAAACATATGAGGTCTTAATCGCCAATGGTGACCGGTGGAATTTGGATTCTACCTACGACGTCCGCTCGGTGGCGCTGGAACATGCCGAATCCTTGCTGGCCGTCTCCATCAACAAGCCCGAAGGCGTGCGGGTGGTCTCGGAAAGCGAACACACCGGCGAGCAGGAAGTCATTTTCGAGGAAAGGACCGATCACGACCCGAACCTGGTCACCCTGACTGCCGTCAATGAGGCACCGCCCTGCAAGGATTTTATTGATTTTTACGGTTTTCCGGCGCGGCGCACCGCCGGTCGGCTGCTACGGCGGTTGTTGGATGATCAGGGCATGACGGCGTTGGAATTGGCTTTCGACCCGGGCCAGTTGATGATGCTGGAACGCAATGACAGACTGTATGGCCCGGCCATGCAGCGCATCGGCGGAATTCAGGCCAAGGCGGACGGCGGCAAACCGATGGATCGGGTCGACACCCTTCACCGCGCCTTCGCCGATATCAAGAAACGGGCCAAGGCGGCGCCGGAAGCGGATAAATATGCCGCGTTGCTACGGTCAAAGGGGCTGAATGACCTGGTCGACGGCGCCCGGCAATGGGAAAAATCGGAAGCAGACATGAGGCTGGCGGTCCTCGGCGCGCTGGCGGGCCGCATTTCCGGAAGTGGCGGCTGGGATGGAAAGTTATTGCATCTGATTTCCATGACCCGTGATGCGCCCAACCCCGAGGCCTTGGCAATTGTCGATGAAATTGCCGCTGAAATCCTCGACGGCGCCGAGGCGATCATGGAGATTTTGGGCGGCCAGCCGGATATGGCAACGGCCCACCGGCGGCTTATTAATTTAAGCCGTGGCAGCATCAAGCCGCCTAAGAACCCGGTATCTTGCATTATTGAACTGAACGATATGCTGGCCCGTCTCGATCTGCCCTTGACCCGCCAAGTGCTGTTGGAGAGGGTCGAACACGAAATTGCCGGCATTCAGAATCTGACCAAGGAGGACGGATCCGTCGAACGCGACGCCTTTGTCGGTTTGGTCCGCTTATTGGTGGAAGAGGAGGGGATACTGGGCGGATCCGGCATGTGTGAGGCCGTCGTTAAACGAGCCCGGATCACCTTGTCTGTTGACGAAAACGATCTGACCTTCGAACAGGCGATTGACAATATTATGGACCTGATGCCCAACCGCGCCGTGCGCTTGGGCTTTCTTCTCGAATTGGCGGTTTCGCCTACCGCCAACAAGGAAATTGGGCTGGTTAAGCAGGCTATCGACAGAATTCTTCATCAGTTGAATCTCATGGCCTCCTTGGTGCCCGACGCTTTCAGCCCGGGCAAAATTAAAGCCGTGGTGAAGGGGTTGAAACGGCGCCTCGATCACAAAGAGATACCGGAGGAATGGAAAGCGCCCATTGCCGGGGAATTGGATTCTCTTGTCAATCGAAACACTGGTGGTGGAAATGGTAAGGCAAAGAAGGCTAATAAGAAGTATGTTGTTGATGATGGTTCAAAAGACATGACTGACAAGACCGGTGAACGACTAATGTTTAAACCCGGCGATATCATTTTCGAGGAAGGTGATATCGGCGACATGGCTTATCTGATCATTAACGGAGAGGTCGAAATTTTCCGCAGCTCTGGCAATAGAGAGCGCGTGCTGGCCACCCTCGATCGCGGCGAGATTATCGGTGAGATGTCCTTGATCGATAATTCGCCCAGGATGGCCTCGGCGCGGTCGTTGACCGACCTGGAATTGAGCACTATTTCCCGTGACTCCTTACAGCAGCGCCTAGAGCGACTGGAGGAAAATGACCGGGTTCTCAGACGCCTGATCGCCGTCCTTGTCAGTCGTATCCGGGGCCAGGCGCAAAGCCCCGAATAACAACACTCGTTATTTTCCCCAGGGAAAGTTATCGGTTGGCGGCAAGGGGCCGTCTATGTTTCCGTCTTCCCCCGCTATCGCGGCCAGGGCGCCGGCGATGCGCAAGCCCTCGTTCCACTTTGCCGTTCTCTCGCCCCTGGTTATCGATCCGACCTTGAGTTGTTCGACACCCCAGCCGACCGCCAGATGAACAATGCTGACATCTTCGGTTTCTCCCGAACGGGCCGAGACGATGGCGCCGAAATCGGCCTTGCGGGCGGCGTCCAGGGCGGCGCGGGTTTCCGTCAATGTTCCGGCTTGATTGGGTTTGATCAGCACCGCGTTGCACGCCCCGTCGCGGGCGGCGGCGCGAATACGCCCGGCATTGGTGACCAGGAAGTCGTCACCGATCACCTGCACCCGTTTGCCGACGGCCCAGGTGAAGCGGACCATGCCTTCCTTGTCGCCTTCTGCCAGCGGGTCTTCGATGGCGACAATGGGATAGCGTTCGACCCAATCCACCATCACCCCCGACCAGTCGTCCGAATCCAAGGTCCGGCGGTCACGGGCAAGCCGGTATTCTCCCTTGCTTCCGAATTGGCTGGCCGCAATGTCGAGCGATACCCCGATGTCCTGGCCCGGTGTCAACCCCGCCGCTTCGATCGCCCGCACCAGCATCTCCAGGGCTTCCTCGTTGCTGTTGAAATTCGGCCACAGGCCGCCTTCGTCGGCGACACCTTGTAGCCCGCCTGCATCCGCCATCAGCCCGGCGGCGGCCCGGTAGACCCGGGCGGTCCAGTCCAGGGCCTGGGCGAAGCTGTCGGCGCCGGTGGCGATGACCATATAATCCTGGATATCGACGCGACTGCCGGCGTGCGCCCCACCGCCAAAAATTTGAACTTCGGGAAGCGGCAGGAATGCCGGTGCGGGCAGGCCTTCGGATTCCCGAAGCGATTGCCAAAGGGGCAATCGCCGCGCCGCGGCGGCGGCATGGGCGGCGGCCATGGAGGTGGCGATCATGGCATTGCCGCCAAGCCGGCTTTTATCGGCGGTGCCGTCAAGTTCGATCAACAGTTTGTCGATACGGCCCTGGTCGGCGGCGTCCTTCCCCTTGAGGGCCTTGGCGATTTCGCCGTTGACGGACTGAACGGCGTTATCGACGCCAAGGCCGGCGAAGGCGTCGCCGCCGTCCCTGAGCTCGATCGCCTCGCCGGTGCCCATGGAGGCGCCCGCCGGGGCGATGGCCCGGCCTTGGGCGCCGTAGCGCAGGGTGATTTCGACCTCGACGGTCGGACGCCCCCGGGAATCCCATACCCGGCGCGCCAGGGTTGATTTAATGGATGTTTTGCTCACCGCTTCGGCCCCTTGGAAAGCTCGTCCTCCCAGACCCGGCGAACATCACCCAACCGGGCCGCCGGTTCAAGCAGCAACCCGGTAGCTGCGTGCCGCACCCGCTCCCTGTCGGTTTCTTGCGTCAGGTATTCGACCGGCGACTTACCGTCAACGCGGGCCAGAAACAATCCGGGCAACAGGCGTGCCGTGCGGGCTTCGATGCCTAGCTTATCCGTCCCCCGAAGCTCTTCGGTCAAGGTGTTAAGGTAACCGTCGACCATGGCGTCGAAACATTCCATATAGCCCGCCGCCGAGGCCGGGACGACCAGACATTTCAACATCAGGTGCTTGAGGCAAAAGGCCAGATCGAATGCCGGGTCGCCGTACCAGGCACATTCGGCGTCCAGGAACACCGGGCCTTCGGGGCCGTTGAAGATGTTCTTTGGGCTGACGTCGCCGTGGACCAGGGCGAAATGGTTGGCGGCGGTCGTCTCGAGTAAGGCCATCAGGGGGCCGGCCAAGGCGGGATGTGCCGTAGCGGTGGCTTCCAGGTAGGGCGACAAGCGCATGGCATGAAAAATGTCATCGGTGGAAAATTGCTTGGCGATGTCCCTGTCGCCGGCGGTGGCCGAATGAATTTTTCCCAGCCGCCGTCCTACTTCGGCAGAAAAAGCCGGAATAGCGCGGCCATCCAGTAATTCATCCTTCCAGGACTTGAATTGTGCCGGGTCCAGGTATTCCAAGGCGAACATACCGGCGTCGGCGTCGTGGGCGAGGACGCGGGGCGCGGCGCCGGGCACGATGCGGGCGGCGATTTCCAACCAGGCGACCTCAAAGGCGTTGCGGTCCACGGAAGCCTGCCAATCCTGGGCCACCTTCAATTTAGCCAGCGCCCTTTTGACGCAAACCGGTCCCTGGCGGAGATGGACGAGCCAGATATCGGAGGCGACACCGCCTGTCAGTTCCTCGAAAACCGGCGTTTCGCCTTCATTCGCCAATCCGGCTTGGAATAACATTTGAAGGAATTCAACGGGTTTATTGTTCATGGAGCGCCGTGAAAGTTCAAAAAATTAATTAATTCCAGCAGGTTAAAATATTTCAACGAAGTTACATGTCGTAACATTTTGACACTGGATTGAAAAATTCTGGAAACATAAGTGCTCTAATGTGTAGGCAATTGAGTTGCTGCTTCCCTTATTGCCCCCCTAAGATGGCAGTAACTCTTGGTCAGGGGCCACACCCCTCGCTCCTGACCCCTCCCTGTTAAACTCGCCGGGTTTTCGAACCCGGCATTTTTTTTGGCCGCTCTAATCGGTGGAAGGGCGCCCTTGGGCCATATCATAATCGCGAAAGACCTCGGCGACTCTGATCCGATAGTCCTTAAATATTCCCTGGCGGCCTTCTTCCTGAGCATCGCGGTGGCCGGGAACCTGATACCAGGTGTCCACCGCCTCGCGGTCACGCCAGAACGAAATCGACACGAACTTGTTTTCGTCGGCCAAGCTCTGGAACCGCTCGATGGAGATGAAGCCGTCGACCTTTTCAACTGTATCCCGCAGCTTGGCGGCGAGGTCGAAATACTGCTCACTGTGGGCCGGGTCGGGGATGAACTCGAAAATCACCGCGATCATTCCTTATCCTTTCTTTTCGTCCTTATGTTGGTGGCGTAAGACTATTGATGCGCGTTCCAGTAACGGGAGGCAAGGGAGAAGGCGATGATGTGGCGTATGGTAAAGGCGGTTCTGATCCTACCGTGTACAGCGGTGATCCTGATTCCCGGGGGGATTTATTGGGCGGTGGCGGGATCGACCTACGCCGGGCATCTCTCTTCGCCAGGGCAAATTCAATTTTGGGCCGGGCTTGCGGCCATGGGCGTTGGCTTCGTTCTCGGATTCTGGACGGCCTCGCTGTTTGTTCGTGTCGGTCAAGGTACCCCGGCACCGTGGGACCCGCCAAAAAACCTAGTCGTTCGCGGGCCTTATCGGCATGTCAGAAATCCGATGATTTCGGGCGTGCTGTTTATGTTGCTGGGCGAAGCGTTGATTTTTCAGTCCTGGCCGATCGGCGGGTGGGGGGTGATATTTTTCGCCACCAATTCTGTTTACTTTCCCCTCAGTGAGGAAAAGGCGCTGGAGCGCCGGTTTGGCAGCGATTATCTGGCGTTCAAGGCGAATGTACCGCGTTGGCTTCCCCGCCTGACCGCCTGGCGACAGTCGGAGGAGAGAGGCCAGTCCGACGGTTAAGGGATTTTCAGGCCAAGCCGTCGTTGGTCGTATTCTTGTTGACCGGCGCCAAAAAAGTTCCGGGCCCCTGGGGAAGGGGCCCGGTGGGAGTGACAGAGAGAGTTGGGAGAGACAGGGAGAGTTGGAAATCTTTTAATCTCTTGAGGATGATAATGGCTTTCTTTTCCGGTTTTCACAGTGACGGTGGTCACAGCCGGGGATTATTTTTAAAATTCGCCGAAAATGGCCGATTTATGGGAATTTCCGGGGGCCGTGGACGGGTGTCTAAAATGGCGGAATGGGCTAAAGTCAGGGTATGAACTTGGAAATGGGAACAGGGATGGAATTCCAGATGTGGGCGGTTTACGCCTTCATCCTGGTCGGCTTGGTATTTTATGTGTTCGAGCGTGCCGCCATGGAGGTGACGTCGCTCGGTATTATTTGCGCCTTATTGATTTTTTTCCATTTCTTCCCCGTCATTACCGATGGCGCCCCGGCGCTGACCCCTGGGCGAATTCTTCAGGGCTTTGCCAATCCCGCGTTAATCACGGTTTTGGCGCTTTTAGTCATGGGCCAAGGCATGGTCCGGACCGGGGTCCTGGACCGGGGTGCAAACTTGTTATTGGGCGTCGGCGGCGGTAGCCACCTGATCGTTCCGCTGCTGTTGATCCTGGTGGCGGCGATGGCGGTCAGCGCGTTTCTAAATAACATCCCGGTTGTCGTTATTTTTATTCCGATCATGCAGGCCCTGGCCCACCGATTCGGACGCTCCGCCTCAAAGCTGATGATTCCCTTGAGCTACGCCGCCGTGTTGGGCGGGATGACGACGCTGATCGGCTCATCGACCAACCTTCTCGTCAATTCGGCGCTTATCGAAGTCAAGGCGGCGCCGTTCGGATTTTTCGATTTTTCCATTCCCGGCCTGGTGATGGCGTCGGTGGGGCTTGTCTATGTGATTTTGATCGCGCCCCGGCTGTTGCCCGATCGCGCCGGCATGGCCGACAGCATGGTCGACGGCGACGGCAAGCACTTCGTCGCCCAGATCACCGTAACCGCGGAATCCGAATTGGTCGGCAAAGATGCGCCGGGGGGGTATTTTTCGGTGCTGCCGGATAAAACCCTTCGCCTGGTGCAGCGCGGCGAGCAGGCCATTCTGCCGCCGTTCGAGGATTTCACCGTCCGTCCTGGCGATGTCCTGGTGGTGTCGGCGACCCGCAAGGCGCTGGGCAAATTCCTGGCAGAGGATCCTGGGTTGTTGTATCCGGATTTGGAGGAAGACCGCGATGTCCCCGGACAAGTGACGTCGGGCGGCCGGTGGCTGGAAGGCGGCCAAGCGCTTGCCGAAGTTATGGTCGCGCCGGCGTCCGGTCTGGCCGGCCTGACCCTGCCGCAAATCGGCTTTCGCTATAAGACCCATTGCATTGTGCTCGGCCTGCAGCGCCGATCCAGAATGGTCCGCGAACGCATCACCGGGGTCCGCCTGCGCGCCGGTGACGTGCTGTTGGTCCAGGGCCAGCCGGACGACATCGCGGCGTTGAAGCGTCTCCGCGACGTGGTCTTGTTGGAATGGTCGGCAGAGGAGTTGCCGGCGCTGGACCACGCCAAACGGGCAACCCTAATTTTCATAACCGTCCTCTCGCTTGCGGCCTCGGGCCTGGTGCCGATTGTGGTGGCGGCGCTCACCGGTGCTGCGGCGATGGTGGTGGTGGGGGTGTTGAATGTGCGCCAAGCCTTTCAGGCCGTGGATCCCAAAATCGTCACCACCATCGGGGCGGCCTTGGCGCTGGGCGTCGCCTTGCAGGAAACCGGCGGCGCCAGATACATCGCCCAGGGGCTGGTGACGGCGCTGGGGGACGCCAGTCCGGCGACCATCCTGTCGCTGTTTTTCCTGTTGGTGGCCGGACTATCCAATATCATCAGCACCAAGACCGCCGCCGTTTTGTTCACCCCGATCGCGGTCGACTTGGCGTTGGCGTTGGGCATCCAGCCGCAAATTTTCGCCGTCGCCGTGGTCTTCGCCGCCAACTGCTCGTTTGCCTCGCCGTTGGGGTACCAGACCAACCTGTTGGTGATGGGTCCTGGGCATTATAAGTTTATCGACTTCGTCCGCGCCGGGACCCCCCTGATCATATTGATGTGGATTGTGTTCTCGCTATTCGCGCCCTGGTATTACGGGATATAGCCGGGGGATTTAAGCGGTTCTAAGCAGGCTTGCCGGTGATGAACTTGTTCAAAAACCCGGCCATTTTCTCCAACGGCAGCACCGCGCTGCAGACGCCGGCCACTGCGACGGCCCCGGGCATGCCCCAGACGACGCTGGTTTCCTCGTCCTGGGCGATGATGGTACCGCCGGCCTCGGCGATTTCGGCGGCGCCTGCTTCGCCGTCGCTGCCCATGCCGGTCATTATTGCAGCCAGCGTATTGGCGCCGAAGATGTTGACGGCACTCTTGAACAAGGGATCAACCGACGGGCGGCAGTAATTCACCGGCGGCCCTTGATTATTGCGGATGCGTACCGTGTCCCCGTCTTTTTCAATGACCATGTGGTAATCCCCCGGCGCCATATAAGCATGCCCGGCTTCGATGATGTCTCCGTCCTTGCCCTCGGTGCACGTCCAGCCGGAGTTTTTGGTGATATTATCGGCCAAGGTGGCGGTGAAGATGGGCGGCATGTGCTGGGTAATGAGGACCGGCACCTTCACCGATGTGGATAGGGCCTTGAATAAGGTCAGCAACGCCTGCGGCCCCCCGGTGGAACTGCCGATAACGAGGATTTTCGGCGCCGCCTCGGATTCCTTGCGAAGCTGGATGGGCTGGGCCGGGGTGCGAACCGGCACTTTTTTTGCCAGCCGTTTTCCGGCCCGCCGCCGCGCCATGCCGAGGCCGTCAACCAATTCACCCAGGTTGTGTTGAAAGACGGCTAGGCTTGAATCCTTGGTATAACTTGCCGGCGTTTGCAGGAATTCGGCGGCGCCGCGTTCCAAACCCTCAATGCCGGTCTTGATATTGGTGAAATTGAGAGTCGAGATTATGATGATCTGGGCCTTGGTGTCGATGCGTAAAAGCCTGGAAATAGTGGTCAACGCCTGCTTCGGATCGGCACCGATATCGAGAACGATAACCTCTACCTCGGCACCGCGGAATTGCTGAATGGCCTCTTGGCCATCGGCGGGCTTGGCAGTGACTTCTATGCGGGAGTCCCGCTCCAGGATTTTACAGACCTGACCGGCGATAAAATCCTGAGGCCCGACCACCATCGCTTTTACGGGGCCCTCGGCCTGCTTTCCGGATTTGGGATCTGGGGGCGGTGGCGGCATGAAAAAGGGCCGTTTGTATTGTGAAGGACGTTAGTTCTAACAGGCTTCTTAATTAGAGATCAAAACTTCCGTCGAGATTTTACATAACTCCGGCGATTTGACGCATCTCCTTGACGCGGCAGGGGACCGTCCCTATAAGACCCGTGGGCCACGCCCCCCCAACGGGGCGCGACCTTCTGTAAGGAAGGAGACAGATTGTGAACGCATTGACGAAACCGGACACCCGTCCGGCAAACCCCCATTTTTCATCCGGTCCGTGTACGAAGATTCCTGGTTGGTCCCTGGATCAGCTCGAGGATGCTTTTCTCGGCCGTTCCCACCGCGACGCCCTCGGCAAGGCCAAGCTGAAGGACGTGATCACCCGCACCCGCGCCATTCTCGGCATTCCGGACAGCCATATTATCGGCATCGTGCCGGGCGGCGACACCGGCGCCATCGAAATGGCGATGTGGTCGATGCTCGGCGCCCGCGGCGTCGACATGCTGGCGTGGGAAAATTTCGGTTCCACCTGGGCCGCCGACGCCACCAACCAATTAAAGCTGGACGATGTCCGCGTCCTTGACGCGCCCTACGGCGGCCTGCCCGATCTCAACCAGGTCGACAGCGCGCGGGACGTGGTCTTTACCTGGAACGGCACCTCATCAGGGGTCCGGGTTCCCGATGCGGACTGGATCGCCGCCGACCGCCAGGGGTTGACGTTTTGCGATGCCACCTCCGCCGTCTTCGCCATGGACCTGCAATGGGACAAATTGGACGTCACCACCTGGTCTTGGCAGAAATTGATGGGCGGCGAGGCCGCGCACGGCATGATCGTTCTCAGCCCCGCCGCCGTCGAACGGCTGGAAACATATACCCCGCCCTGGCCGCTGCCGAAAGTCTTCCGTATGACCAAGGGCGGCAAGGTCAACCTTGATGTTTTTGAAGGCATCACCATCAACACGCCGTCGATGTTGTGCGTCGAGGATGCCCTGATCAGCCTCAAATGGGCCGAGGCCGCCGGTGGCCTCAAGGGTATGATGGCCAGGGTCGATGCCAACGCGGCGGCGACGTTCGCCTGGGCCGACACCGCGCCGTGGATTGAATTTTTGGCTAAGGACCCGGCGACACGCTCGACCACCTCTGTCTGCCTGACGGTCGCCGATCCGTGGCTGCAAACCCAGGACGATGATTTCCGGGCCGGAATCGGCAAGCGCATATCCGATCTTTTGGATAAAGAAGGCGTTGCTTACGATATCAAGCACTACGTATCGGCGCCGCCGGGCCTGCGCATCTGGAACGGCATGACGGTGGAAACGTCGGACCTGGAAGCCCTGTTCCCGTGGCTGGATTGGGCCTGGGCGACCATCAAGGCGGAAGCCAGCGGCGAAGGAGACGGAGCATGAGCAAAGTCTTGATTTCCGACAAGATGAGCCCGATGGCCGAAGCCTGCCTGAAACAGGCCGGTATCCAGGTCGATGTTATCACCGGCCTGGACAAGGACGGCCTGCTCGACATCATCGGCGATTATGACGGTCTGGTGGTGCGCTCATCGACCAAGGCGACGGCGAAGGTGATTGAGGCGGCGACCAAGCTCAAGGTCATCGGCCGCGCCGGCATCGGTGTCGATAACATTGATGTAGACGCCGCCACCGCCAAGGGCATCGTCGTCATGAATACGCCGTTCGGCAATTCCATCACCACCGCCGAGCATGCGATTTCCTTGATGCTGGCCGTGGCCCGGCAAATTCCTCAGGCCAATTCGTCGACCCATGCCGGCAAGTGGGAAAAATCGCGGTTCATGGGAGTCGAGTTGATGGCCAAGACGCTTGGCATCATCGGCTGCGGAAATATCGGCTCGATCGTCGCCGACCGCGCCCAGGGCCTGAAGATGAAGGTCGTCGCGTATGATCCCTTCCTGACCCCGGAACGGGCCGATGCCATCGGCGTTGAGAAGGTCGAATTGCCGGAATTGTTCAAGCGCGCCGATTTTATCAGCCTGCACACGCCACTGACAGACGCCACCCGTGACATCATCAACGCCCGCGCCATCAAGAAAATGAAGAAAGGCGTGCGCATCATCAACTGCGCCCGCGGCGGCCTGATTGTCGAAGAAGACCTCAAAAAGGCCCTTGAAAGCGGCGATGTCGCCGGCGCCGCGCTCGACGTGTTCGCGCATGAACCGGCCGAGGACAACCCCTTGTTCGGCATGGAAAATGTCATCGCCACCCCGCACCTGGGCGCGGCGACGACGGAAGCCCAGGAAAAGGTCGCCGAACAGGTGGCCGAACAGATCGCCGATTTCCTGACCACCGGCGCCGTCGCCAATGCGCTCAATATGGCTTCGGTGTCGGCGGAAGAAGCGCCCCGCCTTAAGCCCTATATGACGTTGGCCCAGCAATTGGGAAGCTTCGCCGGACAGGCGACCCACTCGGCGATTAAGGAGGTCACCATCGCCTTTGAAGGGCTTTGCGGACAATTGAACTGCCGGCCGTTGACGGCGGTCGTCCTGCAGGGGCTTTTGTCGCCGTTGATGGAAGGCGTCAACATGGTCAATGCGCCGTCCATCGCCAAGGATCGTGATATCCACATCCGTGAGATTCGCTCCGATGAAGCCGGCGCCTTCCAGACCCTGATTACGCTGACGGTGACGACCGAAACCCAGACTCGCACCATCGCCGGGACCCTGTTCAACGAGGAACCGCGTGTTGTTCAAATCAAGGGCATCCCCATCGACGCCCAACTGGGGCCGAACATGATTTACATTACCAACGGCGATGAACCCGGCATCATCGGCGGCGTCGGTACTATTTTGGGCGACGCCGGCCTCAATATCGCCACCTTCCACCTCGGCCGTGCCGATCAGGGTGGCGACGCCATCGCCTTGATTGAGGTTGACGGAGAGCCCGATGCCGGTTTGCTGCAAAGAATTACGGCGGTGCCGCACGTCGTGACCGCGGTGGCGATGAAGTTCTAGGGACGGCCCAGGGCGGCGATTAGTCGCACAACACCTAGCGGCGTTCCTTGGGGATATCCAGCGGCGATTTTCCGGCTGCAATCTGCGCTCCGTGGCCGTGGCTGCCGGTCTGCGGGCAGCAACGCGAATGCCGCTGTCATTGACATATTTCGAAACCTTTCGACACCCCCTTGAATTGCGATATTGGCGTAAGTTCCGTCAACTCAATTATCGACGAATGGGAAATCCCATATAATTTTGGGGCTGCCCCGGCCTGCGTATGCCACTTAGCGATGACAGCCTCTAAATAATTTAATTTCAGTTCGATAATTCACAACTTTTGAAAGGAAATGTCATGAGTAATAATTTCGGGAAAATTTGCACCGTTGCGCTAAGTGTTGTCATCCTGGCGTCAAGCGTCTCAAACGTTTTTGCGGACAATCACGTAGCTCGAGTTAACAAAGTATTCCAAGGCTTCATGTCCAAAATTACCAATGAGAAGGTCATTAACGCGCTAAAGGCTTCCAACGCGAAACGTGCGAATTTGACGCAAGCACAGATAGATAAACTTGAAAAAACGTGGCAGTCACAACGCAAGGCATCGAAAAGGCCGCTCATCGACACGATCGTAAAAAATGACGTCGCGGAGCATTTGCGCGGTGTTCTGGAGGCCAGCGGCGGCCAAATCAGTGAAATCAATTTGATGGATGCCAAAGGTCTGAGTATCGCGCAATCAGATCAAAACAGCGATATTTGGCAAGGCGATGAAATCAAGTATCAGAAAACCTTTTTGGTGGCCCCTGATGCCATGTTTGTTGATGAACTGGAATTCGACAGTTCAACAAAAGCATTTCAGGCCCAAGCCAACGGGACAATCGTCGACCCGGCCTCCAACAAGGCCATCGGTGCAGTCTCAATCGGATTCAATACCGAAAAATTATTTTAGTCAGGGCCGTCTTGAATCGCTCTCGACCGACGTAAAACTGGGAATATCCAGGGACTCAGTCGCCCAGCACCTTGCGGCGTTCCTGGAATTCCTTGGTCGTCATTTCTTCCCGGGCATAGCGTTCCTTGAGGATATCCTGGGGCGATTTGCCGCCCGGCGCGGACTGGCCACCGCCCATCCAGCGCACCGCCAGGACGACAATGACGGCGATGACGGCGACGGTGATGATCATCATCACCGGGCCGTAAAACATGTGCCCGCCGCCGCCCCACATGCGCCCACCGTGGTGGAACCCTTCTGTAGCGCCGTCGGCCCAAGCCATTACAGGCATCAATAGGGCCGTGGCAAAAGCCATTATGGATGTGAAAATTCCACTCTTCATTTTCGAGACCTCCTTCAGAGAGTTTCTCTGCGCAGCACTGTAAGGGTAATGATGTGAATTACGTTGACCCAAATCAAGTAAGACCCACCAAAAAAGGGTTTTAATGCCCTGCCTTTCGGGTGTTAAGGTTAACCAAGCTCGCGGTGAGAAACGAACGGGCAGCGTAAGGGAGGAACGGCAGGCGTGGAAAAAGTGCTCCTGATGGACGCCCAGGCGTGTACGGGCTGCATGCAGTGTGAGATGGCGTGCAGTTACCAGACCGAAGGCAAATTCAACCCGATCAAATCGCGGATCAAGGTGTTCGAGTTCAAGGAACAACACCTGTTTGTTCCCTACACCTGCACCCAATGCGCCGAGGCTTGGTGCATGCAGGTGTGTCCCGTTGACGCGATCACGGTGGAGGCTTCAACGGGAGCGAAGATCGTCAGTGACGACGTTTGCGTCGGCTGCAAGGTCTGCACCATCGCGTGCCCGTTCGGCACCATCAATTACAACCCCGACTCCGGAAAGGTCCTGAAATGTGACCTATGTGGCGGCGACCCGGCCTGTGTTAAGATGTGTCCAACAACGGCGCTAAGCTTCGTCGAGGCGGATGCGGCTGGACAAGGAAAAATGAAGGAATGGGCGGCCAAAACGGACGCCAGTTTACAAACAACACAAACTTGAAGAGTAACTAGGGAGAAATCGAAATGTCTTGGACCAAAAAAATACTGCGCATCAATTTAACGGATGGCACTTGCGATAGTGAGCCCTTAAACATGGATTGGGCGAACCAGTACCTGGGCCAACGGGGCTTGGCGACCAAGTACCTGGTCGAGGAAACCGACCCCAAGGTCGATCCGTTGTCGCCGGACAATAAAATGATCATGGCGACGGGGCCGTTGACCGGCACCATCGCGCCCACCGGCGGGCGTTATTCGGTGATCACCAAGGGGCCGCTGACCGGCGCCATCGCGTGTTCCAATTCCGGCGGTTTCTTCGGCGCCGAAATGAAGAATGCCGGCTGGGACATGATCATTTTCGAGGGCAAATCCGATAAACCGGTTTATCTGAACATCCAAAACGACAAAGCCGAACTCGTTGATGCTGCCGATCTGTGGGGCAAGTCGGTGTGGGAAACCGAGGACATGATCCGCGAAGCCCAGGGCGACAACGACGTCCGTATCGCCTCCATCGGCAAGACCGGCGAGAATCAGATGATGATAGCCTGCATCGTCAACGATAAGGACCGGGCTGCCGGGCGTTCCGGCGTCGGCGCGGTGATGGGTTCCAAGAACCTGAAGGCTGTCTGCATCCGCGGCACCTTGGGCGTCGAGGTCGAAGACGGCATGAAGTTCATGGAAGCCACCAATGCGGCCAAGAAAATCCTGGCCGATAACGCGGTCACCGGCGAGGGGCTGCCCACCTACGGCACCCAGGTGTTGATGAACGTCATCAATGAAACCGGCGCGCTGCCGACCCGCAACGCCAATGACGTCCAATTCGACGGCGCTTCAAAAATCGGTGGCGAAGCTATGCATGAAGTTCGGGAATCCGACGGCAAGGCCAACCTGGTTTCCAACAGCGCCTGTTTCTCGTGTCCGATTTCGTGCGGCCGGGTATCGCAGATCGATCCCACCCACTTCACCGTTCAGGGCAAGCCCAAGTACCAGGAGCCTTCGGGCGGGCTGGAGTACGAAAACGCCTGGAGCCTGGGCGCCGCCACCGGCGTCGATGACCTAGAGGCGTTGACCTATTGCAATTTCATTTGCAACGAACAGGGGTTCGATCCGATCTCGTTCGGGTCCACCGTCGCCGCCGCCATGGATTTGTACCAGTCGGGTACGATCGGCGATAACGTCACCGACGGCATCAAGCTCGAATTCGGCAACACCGAAGCCCTGGTCCAGATTATCGAGGCGACGGCCCAGGGCGAGGGCTTCGGCAAGGAAATCGGCATGGGTTCCAAGCGTTTGTGTGAAAAGTACGGCAAACCGGAAATGTCGATGACGGTCAAGGGCCAGGAATTCCCGGCCTACGATCCGCGCGGCATTCAGGGCATGGGCCTGACCTACGCCACCTCCAACCGCGGTGCGTGCCATTTGCGCAGCTACACCGTGGCGTCGGAAGTTCTCGGTATTCCCGAAAAGACCGATCCCCTGGTCACCGACGGCAAGGCCGGTTTGGTGATGGCGTTCCAGGACGCCACCGCGGCTGTGGATTCGTCGGGGACCTGCATCTTCACTACCTTTGCGCTGACGCTTGACGACATCGCGCCGGAAATCGACGCCGCCTGCGAAGGCGAGTGGACGGCGGAAAGGCTGGCGGAAGTCGGCGAACGGGTCTGGAACCTGGAACGCCAGTACAACCTGGATGCGGGCTTCACCGGCAAGGACGACACGTTGCCGGAACGCCTGTTGAAGGACGCGGCCAAGACCGGCCCGG
>PVBE011351941.1_pt1 | contig 23890 bp, 23 predicted proteins | sample 1631181 | NCBI WGS metagenome assembly PVBE01 (sample SAMN08397723, study PRJNA350692) | Marine metagenome, whole genome shotgun sequencing project. | isolation source: water | place: Pacific Ocean | collected 2012-04 | reverse complement strand
GGCATGTCTTGTTTTTGCTGCGCTTGTTGCAATTCGCTTTGGAATACAAACTTCGCAACAGCAACCATTTGAACCAAATTTGGTTGCCGTTGTAGATGTTGAAGTACTCAGTGTTGAGGAAGAAGGACTTCTTTTAGAAGATCTTGACCTAACCGAATTCGATTACCTTGCTGGCACTCGCGAATTGGCATTTGCTGATGTTGCTGAAAGCATGAATAGTTTACGTGACGATTTAGAGTTATGGCAATATGGCCTACTCGTGGAGTAACACAATGAAACGCACAGCAATTATTGGATTTTTGTTTATAACATTAATGGCTTTTGGGATGGCAGCACCGAGTGACACTTCTTGTTGTGGTCCAACCTGCTTGATGCCAGCATTTATGACCTGTTTACAGCCGCCTTCCGAAAAGGGTTTTGAACATCCTCGCGGGTCTGCAGGAATGCATCGACCAAATCGAAAATCCAACACAACAATGAGCAACGACGATATCCAGTTTGGTAAAGACCGAAAGATTACGCCAAACATGGTGGAGCACGTTATGGCAGTCGCAAACGAAATCGACCCCGACCTTGCTGCGCAACTTGAAACGATGTGTGAAAACGATCCCGATGCATTTCAAAAAATTATTCGTCGCCAAGGCCGGCGGCTACGATCACTTGTTAGTTTGCGAGAAAACGATCCCGAACTATTTGAAGTGAAGGTGGCAGAATTTAAAACAGACGCAGAAATTTATCGTGCTTCAGAAACTCTTCGTGGGCAGGACAAGGAAGCACCAGAATTTCAAGCAAAAGTTGTTGCGTTACAGGGACTTGTCCGTGCAAAAACGGCGCTGAAATTGCGCGCACAAACGCTGTACATCGGACGCCTCGAAAGGCATATTGATGCATTGAGGCAAGAACTTGATGACACGACAACTCGTTTTGATGAAATAGTCGATGACCGTGTTGAGCAATTGCTCAATACAGTCCAAAATGTAAAGCAAGACGAGTAATTCTTCGTACCATGTGCACATGGTGCGAAGCACGGCGGTTCCACTCTCATTGATAGGCGTAGCGGTTGTAACCGCGGTTTTTATTGCTGCATTTTTTTGGGCAATTTCAGATAATGGAGAAGGCCGGCGTTTTGAACGAACAAACGTTGTTGCAGCATTGATGCCACCAACTTGGTGGCATCACTCTGAAGAACAACTTGAACAAGCAGAACAGGTGATAAAGAGCGGGGGTTATTTAACTATTTTTGGAACCGACCAACTTGGTAGAGATATATTTGCAAGGTGTATAGTTGGCGGTGCTATCAGTATTTGCGTTGGACTTTTTGCAGCATGCATCGCGGTGTTTGTTGGAACGATGTGGGGCACAGTTGCCGCAATCCGCGGCGGAAAAGTGGATGCAGCAATGATGCGCACGGTAGATATTCTGTATGGATTGCCATCCATTATGCTTGTTGTTCTCATTACGGTTGCAGTGAATAGTATTGTCAACAGCGCAACTTCTATTTCATCCACTGTGCAAGAGTTTTTACATGTTATGGCGCTTCTTGCAGCGATTGGGATTGTGAGCTGGCTTACTGTTTCAAGAGTAATTCGAGGCCAAGTTCGCAGTATTATTTCGAGACCAGCGATGGATGCGTGTCGAGTAATTGGAGTGGGTCCAATTCGTACCTATACGCACCATTTGTTACCTGCGCTGCTTGGCACAATTGTTGTATATGCAACGTTAACAGTCCCGACAGCGATTCTTTCGGAGGCGTTTTTGAGTTTTTTGGGGATAGGGATTCGTGAACCACTTCCAAGTTGGGGAAACTTAGCAGCGGATGGTTTGGGTCAATTAAATCCAGTGCATTCGAGATGGTGGCTCTTGCTTTGGCCATGTCTTTTCATTGCTACTACGCTTGTACTTATGAATTGGGCTGGGCAATCATTACGAAGACGTGTTGATCCAAGGAGTGCGACTTAACGATGCAACAACCAGTATTGCAGCTAAATGATGTAGAAATATCCTTTGGGACGAATCGCGTGGTTGATACCATTTCATTTTCTATGAAACAAGGAAGTACACTAGCAATCGTTGGTGAATCTGGTTCGGGAAAGAGTGTGACTGCAATGGCAATTCTTGGGCTTCTTCCCCCAACCGCACAGGTCAAGGGAGATATTTTGTTTGATGATTTGCAGTTGCTTGGCGCAACACCGAAACAACTCCGTGCTGTTCGCGGCAATGGTATCGCAATGATTTTTCAGGAGCCGATGACTTCCCTAAACCCCGTCTTTACGATTGGGGAACAGATTGAAGAGGCAGTGCTCTTGCATCGAAAGGTATCAAAAAAAAACGCAAAAGAGATGACGCTTGATATGATGGAAGAAGTTGGACTTAGTCGGAATCGTTTTCGTGTGTACCCGCATGAATTTTCTGGTGGAATGCGCCAGCGAGTTATGATTGCGATGGCACTTGTTTGTGAACCGGCGATACTAATAGCAGATGAACCAACGACTGCGCTTGACGCGACAACGTCGAGACAGATAATGAACATACTCTTTGATGCAAAAGAACGCAGGAACATGAGTATGCTTTTTATTTCACACGATCTTCATCTTGTTGCATCTATCGCAGATTCGGTTTGTGTGATGCGCCAAGGTGCGATTGTTGAAATGGGCGCAGTGTCCGACGTTCTCCAACGGCCATCTCATCCATACACCCAAGAACTCCTTACTTGTGTTCCGACAATTAGAAATTTGTCACAGAGCCATTGAGGCGCTACGGGACAGGCTCTAAGCGAGCTTGCGAGTGAAGTGAATTGGGATAGTCCAATTATTTCTCAGTAGTTCTGAGGCAATAAGAAGTGTTGGAAGTTGGACTCGCAGCGTCGAATTTGACGTCTTTCAAGAAAAACGTCCGAGAACCGAAAGGATTCAGGGCACGTATGGGTTGTAGATACAGCGCCAAATTGCTTGTGGAATGAGCATTGGGCAGTTCCAAGGGTTCCTCTCTCCCCCTTGCTCCCTCGATCCTCTCTCCGCAAGTTTTTGGCATAAGGGGGCGTTCTCCTTGGAAGGAGAATGTGATAACGCAAGCTGGAGTGCTTACATGGTACGAATTAACAACCAATCATTTAATCAGGCAGTACAAAACTTCTCACAAAGAGGGACAAGCCAAGCAAAGCAGCAAGTCTGGTCATTTATTAATACGATGCCTGCGCTATATTTTGTGCAATGTGGACGAAAGTCTTGCCCCGTTCCTTGGGTTATGTTTGAAAATGATGTACCAACAGCGATGGTGTTTACAGAATCCGAATACGCGCTACAGGCTGCAAAGGCAGTGATTGAAGACGGTGAAAATGTTCGTGTTGTTGGGCTTCCAACTAACGCGGCATCGATGTACATGACTGCAATTGCAGCCCAAGGTGTCCAAACTGTTTGTTTTAATCACGGTCCGCAACGTTTTGACGCTTCGATGGACGAAGTGCTACTTTCTCTCGGTTCGTTGTCAAGATTATAACTTAGGGCTGTAACTCTCGACCAGTTTCAATATCCATGACAGACCAATCGAATTGTTTTGCCAATCGTTCTATAGGAAGCCAAGCAATTTCCTCTTCAACAATGTAAAGAAGCATTTGGCGAATGGGATCTTCTTCTGGTGGAAGTTCTATTTTAATTCCTGGGCCCCAGAGCGTATCCCCGCCCTCTGCTTCAGACATCGTATTGTAGTTGGCAAGGGAACTCACAATTTCTTCTCTTGAGCCAAGTGGTACTCTCTGACCATCTTGACCCGCTGTGCGCGATTGAATGACAAATTGCTTGCTCATTACTTAAATATCTTCTTCCTGAAGTAAGCAGGATACCGTATCAATGAGTTTGTCGAGCCCAACTGGCTTAATCAGATAAGCTGCTACACCAAGCGTTTTTGCGTATGCCATGTGGCGCTTGCCCTCATTTGCCGTCACCATGACCACAATTGGTGCAGGTTCCATACTTAAAAGCTCTTCGAGTACGAGGAATCCCGATCGCTTGGGAAGCATCATGTCCAAAATTACAGCATCGGGCTGGTTTACAACTGCCTTTGAAACAGCTTCGGTTCCGTCTTGGGCAAGCACAGTACGAGCGCCTTCTGCGCGCATTGCAAGATCGAACGATTCAAGAATATCTGGGTCGTCATCAACAATTAGAATGGAGTAGTCATCGAGTCGTCGCATTTTAATGTTGCATGGTAGCATCCATAATCGTTGATAGTTCACTTTCAGTCATCCATGGTAGAGATTCAAGTTGTCGAACTAATTTTTTGGGCATTGGTTTGCCCTCAAGTTCATGTTTTGGGCGACTTTTCCAGCGCCGATGCAACCAAAGGTACTGCTCTGGTGCATTGCGAACCATTTGTTCGATGGCCTTGCTATACCTTGCAGTAATGTAGTAGAGTGGATCTTCTTGTTTTTTCCAATCGGAGGGCTCAATAAAATCGGTAACTGTAATTTCGTAGTTAAAATTTCCGCCGATTCGTTTTGCGTGCACTGCTGCAATCGGAATGTCATACCGCATAGCAAGTAGTCCAATCGATTTATACGTCGAGGCGAGCCGACCAAAAAAAGGAACGAACATCCCTCGTGCGCCAGCGTTTTGATCAGCTATGAATCCAATATGCGAATTTTCTGCTATGAGCTCTTGTAGAACGGAAACACCACCCCATTTTGTAATAACACGGAGTCCATATTTTTCACGAATTCCAAGAATCCAATCATTAATTAATTTGTTATCAAGCGGTCTTGCAAGTGCGGCGATTGGGTACCCTAACACCGACAGCGTATAACCAAGTAACTCCCAGTTGCCACAATGCCCAGTAATAAAAATAGTCGGTTGTTTTTTTGATATGCGATCTGCAATTTGTTCAATGCCCTTCAATTCAATGTACTTGTGATACGTAGACGGTGTAATGAGCGATGGCATTTGAACACCCTCAGCAACAAAAAGTTGGAACATGTGCTCCATCGATTGTTTTGCGAGAGTGGAAACCTGTTCCTTTGACCAGTCAGGGTAACTGGCTTGAATATTATCATATGCTCTCGCACGTCGTTTAGAATTGAGACGGTAGAACAAGCCCCCAAACCGTTTGCACGATTGCATGTTCATCGCTATCGGGCAACACCCCACTACAGAAGCGAGTGCTCTTAACGGCAGGTAGTGTGACCATTGCGTAAGGGTGGATTGTTGGCGTGCCATGGTTTAAACAATGGAAAAAGGCAAGCCGAACGTGGCTTATCTCGTTTGCTGACCAGTAAGTATTTGTAAGCGATTAGCAGTTAGGACAGGAATGTCCACGGATCTCGCTTTCTCAAGGAGTTGTATGTAGTTGCGATACGCAAGCTGTCGGGTTGCATAATTTTCTAGCATGGTATCACTCGCGTTTCTACTTGGTTTTGAAAGTGGTTCTTTTGGAGCAATTCCTAAAACTAGAAAATCCAAGTCACCAGGAAGTGTGCCGTTATCTTCTACAACAACGCCGCCCCAACTTTTAATTCGATTTTTAATAAAATCATTTGATGTTTCTGGATTACCATCGCCATCAGCATCGAATACTCCGTGTACTAAAAATGTAAATTTATAGTTTGGGTCGTAAATCGCATTGACGAGAATGTTATCTTTAAGGATTGGTTGGTTTGGTGTTGAACGCTTAATTTTAGCGGTCGAAGTTGTTTCTCCGACTTTGACAATTTCTATACTCGCCTTTCCTTGAGGCATGCTTCCATCTTTGTCTTCTCTGAGTTGGTTCGCTGAGTCATAGACTTCAAACGACATTCCAAGTCGAACATTATCCCTAAGACCTCGGTTGATATACACCAAGTTATCGTTTGCTGCTTCAAGTACTAGTCCATCTATCAAGAGTGATGGGTCGGTTTTGTACAATTCTCCGATATCGCTTTTTAGTCTTAAATCTTTAAGATTACTTGCCTGTTGAGCATTTATATCTCTTGCTATTTGGAGTTCGTCTTCAAGTTCTTCGAGTAGTTCTTCAAAATCGTTTCGTACAAGCGCTTCGTGTTCTTTTTGACTCGTGAATAAATCATTCACATCAGTATTTAGTTTGACAGATTGATCTTGAACATCTTGCCACTCATCTCTGACCAAATTAATTTCTTTCACTTTGCTGCTTGAAAGTTCTGCAAGTTGATCCTCTAGAGATTGGATTGATGATTCTGCATTTTTTAAATCTTCAAGATAGGAATCGGCCGCTTGCGTGCTAGTATCAAGCTCTCGCTTTAAAGCACCAAATGTCAGGTCAAGTGAACTGTCAGAAGAATTGGTATCTCTAAACGCGGTATTAATATCTGCAAGGTTTGCGTTTTTGTTTCCTGTAAGGATTCGATTACGTTCTTCAAGCTCTGTTTTGAGGTAACTGACGAGAGACTGATTGCTATTTTTTGCTTGCGTAACGAGAGCGTCTATTGCATCGCTGCTTCTTTCTTTCTTAGATGCAAATGCTTCGAAGGTCTTATGTACAGAATTAACTTTTTCTGCTTGCTCTCGACCGCTCGCATAAAACACAATGCTTAAAACAAGTAGGAAGACAGTTGCGAGAACAAATACAACCAAAGATACGATGACGCCTGTGCCGGCATTGCTACGAATAGCCATAAGGAAACTCTCCAATTCTCACACTCGGGATATGCTTTGAGTGTGACTTTCAGCAGGGTTACACGGAACCCCATTAAGTGAGAGGGATAGTGTCTTGAGTTCCCGCCTCTACGTCAAGTCAATCTGTGTTAAAATTGAGATTCAGGCTCAAAAACAAAGATTTTTAGTACTTTATGCGTAAAAAAATAAAAATTAAATTCAAAACTCCCAAGAAGTGGTTTAAACCAACATCCTTGGTTTTGGAAAAAGTATCGAGTCTTGTTACCGTAAGACTAGTGGTATCATGGGTTGTTCAAGCGATGCATTGGAAGAATCGCTTTAATTAGAAGAAAGGTATTTTTATGACTGTTAATCCTCAAGACGTACATGCAATTTTAAGTAAATACCAACTTGCAGACGGGTACGATCTCGTTGTAGATTTGGATAAATCGCATGGAGTTTGGATGCACGATTCTGCAAGTGGAAAAGATTATCTTGATGCGTTTACTTGTTTTGCTTCGTGGCCTCTCGGGTTTAATCATCCAGAGCTCATGGAAGCACCATTTAGCGAAGAAATTTTGAAAGTTTCTCGTAATAAAATTGCGAACTCTGACTTATACACAACCGAACTTGCTGATTTTGTTGAGGCTTTTGGATCAAAAGTAACACCAGAAGATTTTCCACACCATTTTTGGGTTTCAGGCGGAGCTCTTGCTGTTGAAAATGCGCTCAAAACAGCCTTTGATTGGAAGGCAAGGAAATTAGGAAGAACTAATTTTCTCGATGACGTAAACGATTTAGTCATTCTCCACTTCGACCAAGCATTCCACGGTCGTTCGGGATATACCATGAGTTTGACCAACACCTTGCCCGACAAAATTGGGCTATTCCCGAAATTTGATTGGCCTAGAGTTTCAACACCATTTTGCGAGTTCGATAATGATGGCAATGTTGTGAACGATATCGAAGCAGCAGAAGCAAAAACATGTGCCCAAATCGAAAAAGCATTTGAAGAGCACTCAAATAGAATCGCAGCGATTATCATCGAACCGATGCAGGGCGAAGGTGGCGACAATCATTTCCGCAATGAATTCCTTGAAAAACTGCGGCAGTACGCTGACGAACGTGAAGCTCTACTCATTTTTGATGAAGTGCAAACTGGTTTTTATGGATCTGGCAAACCGTGGTTTTGGCAGCACACAACAGTTCGTCCAGATGTTGTGAGCTTTGGGAAAAAAACACAAGTATGCGGTATCTATGCAAGCAGGCGTGTCGATGAAATTGTCGACAATGTGTTCAAACTGTCCAGTCGAATCAACTCTACTTGGGGCGGCAACTTGGTTGACATGGTGCGCTGTACACAATTCATCAAAATCATTGAAAGAGATAACATTGTAGAACTCGTTACAAAGGTCGGTGACCACGTTATCGCTGGGCTGCGTTCAATCGCAAAAGACACCGGCGTGTTTACGAGTGTACGAGGCAGGGGATCGCTCATTGCATTTACGATGCCATGCCAAGAGCAGCGAACTGCGATGCTGAAATCTCTGTGGGATGTTGGAGTCATTGCACTTCCTTGCGGAGTCCAATCGGTTCGGTTTCGACTTCCCCTCATCATGACGATGGAAGATGCGGATGAATTACTCAACCGAGTCCAAACTGCTGTGAGCAGTTTGGCGTCAGCGGTGTAATACATTGCAAAGCGCAGCCGCAATTAGTGAGCACCTTGATACCCGCACAGCTGCAATTGAGGTCGCGGACTTGTTAGATTGTGCTATGAGTGGTTCGGTGGATTTGGTGTTCGTGTTTGCGAGTTTTCATCACCGAGAAGCCTTCGCTGATGCGATTACAGATATCCGTCAAACGCTTTCTCCAAAAACAATTATTGGTGTTACTACCGAGTCAGTTGTTGGATGTGATTTAGAATTAGAGGGTGTTGCTGGACTTTCAGCAATCGCATTTCACCTTCCCGGAATCACAATGCACCCTTGGACAACGACGCCAAAAAAACCAGTTCCAATTTCAAAACCAGATTCTATCCCCGGCTGGATTGGACTAAGAGATGACACACAAGCGGTCTTTTTCTTTGCGGATCCTTTTTCGACACCGATTACTCGGTTGCTTCCAGCGTTGGTTAATTGCAGGGGGGAGGACAATCCGCTCCCGATCATAGGAGGAATGGCTTCAGGTGCATCGCAAGCAAGATACAACCGATTATTTTTAGACGGACAAGCGTTACGGAGCGGCGGAATTGGATTAACCCTTTCTGGGGCACTCGAACTCGATTGTATTGTAAGTCAAGGTTGTAGGCCAATTGGCGAACATTACATAGTCACAAAAGTAGAAGGGAATGTCGTGCTTGAACTTGGTGGAAGGCCGGCTTTGGAAGTGTTGCAACATTTAGCAAGAGACACTGATGCACAGGAGCGCGACTTTTTGCAGGGAGGGCTTTTGCTTGGTGGTGTTATTGATGAGAACCGCTCCCATTTTGGAAGGGGAGATTTCTTAGTACGCTCAATTTTAGGTATAGATCGAAAGCGCAAGGGGATTGCTGCTGGAGAGTTTTATCGACTTGGTAAAACAGTACAATTTCATGTGCGAGATCCACAAACAGCAATCGAGGATTTGCAACTGCTTTTAGACGCACAGCAACTCGACAGGCAACCGTTTGCGGGGTTATTCATTACATGTAACGGTCGCGGAAGAAGTTTGTTCCATGAAGAGGACCATGATTTGAGCATTATTCGCGAGCGAATCGGCGAAGTTCCAATTGCAGGTTTTTTTGCAGCAGGCGAGATAGGACCAATTGGAGGGCGTTCTTTTTTGCATGGTCATACAGCGTGCTTAACTTTATTCAGATCATCAAGAGATTGACTCTTACTCAATCGAGAAGAGCTTTAAAAAATCATTCTCTCGGATTAGCGTAATTTTTTTGAATCGATAGTCGCTAGATGCATGTTCAGTGAGCATAGTTATCATGAAATCTCCATCTTCAGTTTGGCGTACGTCACCAAAAGCACTCCCCTTAATCATTCGTTGGAGTAATTTCGCTAAATCTCTTCGATTGCTTTCAAAAAAGGATTGAAATTCACTGTTTCCATTTTCTCTAGATTCAAAATAATAGCGTGCTTCTTCGCTTAGTATTTGTTCGTAGAGCAAATCCCAATCTCGATCTCGTAGGCAGGTGAGGAGTTGTGAATGTACGTGTTCTGGAAGAACGCCGCGCAATGTAATTTCGCCAGTCAACTCGTTGATTTCCTCAAGTTGAATAGAGTCCAAATATTTTTTAACAGCGGCGCTGTTCTGTCCACCAACTGAAGAATATTTTACAATTGTACCGTCATCGAGAGTGAATTGATTTTCAATCGAATTATTCATAGAATAATGCCACGCGGGACGAGATCGGTATTCAATTTTTTGAGTTTCGCAACCTACAGTAACGAGGAGTACAAACAAGATAGACTGCGCTACTTGCATTAATGCCCTGCAACCGTAGGACCAGCTTCAAGGTCGAACAAAAATGGCGCTACCCAAAGTTGGCTTGTTCCTGTATTTCTCTTGCTTGTCCACATGAGTAAATTACCAGTGGCATCGAAGACTGGTAGCCCATCAAAACCATCTGCGTGGGTAATTCTTCGCTTACGAATACCATACCGAGTTGTTCCATCGGCTTTTCCACTGTCGGCATCGCAAACAAAGAGTTCATAGTTTCGGTGGCTGATTTCGCTTGTTGCGTAAATTAGGAAACGATTGTTTGGGTGCCAAAACGGGCCCCAGTTAACGTGTTCGTTGTCGGTAAGTTGATATTCTTTTTCAATACCAACAATGGAGCCATCTTCATCAAACCTTAACTCGGCAACATAGAGTTGTAGTAAATCGTTTCCGCGGCGATCTGAGCGATACACAATGCGTTTGCCGTCTGGAGAAAAGAATGGACCTCCATCGTAACCCGTATCACCAACAATGAGGCGATCTTCGCCTGTTTGAAGATCGGTGATGTAAATATCTCCGGAGCCAGAAGCAAGTGAGCAATAGACCAGATGTCGAGCGTCTGGGCTCCATGATCCTTCAGCTAGATAGTGCTCATCATCGGTTACGAGCGAAGTAGTTTCACCAGTTTCAAGATTGTGTGAGACAATATTCATCTTTGGGGGAAACGCCCATCGGTATCGACCCGAGCCGCGTTGGTAGCCGGGAACATCCCCGTCAACAAGTGGCGTTGTTGTTGTTGCGTACATAACGAGTGCACTATCCTGTGGATGAAACCATCCACAAGTATTTGCGGAGCCCTCGTTGCTGAGACGAGTGACGTTTGAAAGCCCAGTGATTGCACCATCACTGTCGAACGTCAAATCACCGAGATACATGCCGTAATCGTCGTCAGGCTCTTGACCATTCTTTGGATTCTCAATCGCTTGGAAAATGATGCGTTTTCCAGCAGGGTCAAAATAAGATTCACCCGCCTTGAGAAAAACACTAGGATCTGTGAGCAAAACAGGTGTTCCAATGGCGCCCTCTTCGTCTGGATGAAGAGGAACATCCTGCCCAACAAGAAACGCGAGCAATAGTGTCATACAATGTGTCATAGAGGAGTCCTTTTGTCTGAAAGAACCGTACATCATACGCCTCCAGAGCGTTTCCCGCACGGGGTTCCCGTGCTTTATCACGATGAGTACTTGGTGGTTTTGGATAAACCCTCTGGGCTCTTAAGTGTTAAGGGAATCGGCATTGACAAGATTGATTGTTTGGCGGTTCGAGTTGCATCTGCGATCGAGGGGGCACGCATTGTGCATAGGTTAGACATGGATACTTCTGGCGTTATTGTGATGGCGAGAGATGCTCACACGCACCGAGAACTCAGCCGTCAGTTCCAAGACCGAGAAGTTCAGAAAACGTACGTAGCGGTGGTTGGTGGCGCAGTAGAGCAAGAATCGGGTTTGATAGATATTCCAATCCGTAAGGATTTTGATAATCCACCATGCCAATGTGTTGATTATGATCAAGGTAAACCCTCACAGACGAATTGGAGGGTGGTAGAGAGATATGAGGACAGAACGCGTCTGGAATTAAAACCAATAACGGGTCGTTCCCATCAGTTACGAATTCATTTGAGAGAAATAGACCACGCAATTCTTGGTGATGATTTATATGCAAGTAAAGAGTTGCAAGAACTTGCCCCAAGATTGATGCTACATGCTCTACAACTTTCATTCTCGCATCCGGCGACAAAAAAACAATTAACAGTTATGGCACCCTGTCCTTTTTAAATCAATAAACAATAGTGTTAACCGTTCGTTCCAGATGTTTCTGGTTTTGGCTCTTCAGTTTTTTCTGCATGTGTTACGCTGAAGAATAGGTGGTCATCACCTTCTTTGTATGTCATCTTAATGTGATCTCCAGACGTGTAATCGCCTGCGAGCAGCGATTCAGCGAGTGGATCTTCAATGAACGATCCAAGTGCGCGACGAAGTGGTCTCGCGCCAAAGTCTGGGTTATATCCTTTATCAATAAGGAAATCCTTAGCAACTTGGTCAAGTTCCATAGTCATACCTTTGCTTTGAAGGCGGGACGTAATTTTGGATAGTTCAATGTCGATGATAGAATAAAGGTCATCCTTTGTAAGTGGCTGAAAAAAGATGATATCATCAAGGCGATTGATGAATTCTGGGCGGAAGAACTTTTCAGTTTCCGTAAGAAGTTGTTTCTTGAGTTTATCGTAATCCATGACTTCTTCTCGTTTGCCGAAGCCAAAAGATTGTCCACCTTTAATAAGGTCAGAGCCGATGTTTGAAGTCAAGATAACGACGGTATTTCTAAAGTCAACGTGTCGACCAAAGGAATCGGTCAATCGACCTTCTTCCATAATTTGGAGCAACATATTGAAGACATCACCGTGTGCTTTTTCTACTTCATCAAAGAGAACAACAGCGTATGGTTTGCGGCGGATTTTTTCTGTGAGTTGGCCCCCTTCTTCGTAGCCGACATATCCGGGAGGTGCACCAACCAATCGAGAAACTGTATGCTTTTCCATGTATTCGGACATATCAAGGTGTACGAGGGAATCCGCATCGCCAAACATAAATTCAGCAAGTGCTTTTGCAAGCAGGGTTTTACCAACACCTGTTGGTCCAAGGAATAAGAACGAGCCCATGGGACGGTTCGGATCCTTGAGACCGCTTCGTGATTTGCGAATCGCTTTTGCAATTTGGGTAATACCGTTATGCTGGCTGATGACTGTCCGGTGTAATTCATCTTCAAGTTGCAAGAGTCGTTGTGATTCTGCTTCTTCAAGTCGAGTAAGTGGGACACCCGTCATGCTAGAAACCACTTCAGCGATGATGTTTTCATCAACTTCCGCAGTGATTTCATTCATTTGTTCACGCCATTCTTTTTGCAACTCGTCTTTCTTAGCACGAAGTTTTTCTGCCTCATCGCGCAAAGATGCTGCTGCCTCATAGTCGGCACCCTTGACTGCTTCATCTTTCTTAACTTTGAGAAGTTCAAGTTCCTCCTCATAGTCAGCCATCGAAGGGGGCTTTGTCATGGATTTCAAGCGTATGCGTGCACCCGCTTCATCAATGACGTCGATGGATTTGTCTGGCTGTACGCGATCTGAAATGTATCGATTGGAAAGTTCAACCGCAGCGACGATTGCACTATCGGTATATCGAACCCTGTGATGTTGCTCATAACGTTCGCGAAGCCCCTTTAAAATATCAATTGTGTCTTCATTGTTTGGTGGGTTGACGACAATCGATTGGAAACGCCGTTCAAGCGCATTATCCTTCTCGATGTATTTGCGGTATTCGTCAAACGTTGTTGCGCCGATGCACTGCATTTCCCCACGGGATAGTGCTGGTTTGAGAACATTTGAAGCATCAATGGCACCCTCGGCACCACCCGCTCCAACAAGTGTGTGTAATTCATCGATGAAGAGCAAAATATTCTTTGCTCGTTTTACTTCGTTCATGACAGCTTTAATTCGCTCTTCAAACTGACCGCGGTATTTTGTGCCAGCAACCATCATTGCAAGGTCGAGCACAATGACACGACGACCGTGAAGCAAATCAGGGACTTCGTTTTCAATTATTCGTTGCGCGAGTCCTTCGATGATGGCGGTTTTACCAACGCCAGCTTCACCGATGAGAACGGGATTGTTCTTTGTTCGTCGGCAGAGAATTTGAACGAGCCGTTCAATTTCTTTGTGGCGGCCAATCACAGGATCAAGTTCATTTTTCTGTGCAAGTTCAGTCAGGTCCCGACCAAAACTGTCGAGTGCGGGAGTTTTACTTTTGCCTCTCCGTGGTGCCGGACTAGGCGCATCGCCTTGTGGCTCCATGCCTTCATCATCCATTTCATCGATTTGGTTGACGCCTGCTCCAAGAAGATTAAGAACTTCTTCGCGCACATCTTCAAGTTTGAGTCCGAGGTTCATGAGTACCTGAGCAGCAACGCCGTCTTGTTCTCGAAGTAAACCAAGCAGAAGGTGCTCGGTGCCGACGTAATTATGGTTGAGCGATCTTGCTTCTTCAATTGCGTACTCAATGACTTTCTTAGCACGAGGTGTTTGTGGCAGTTTGCCCATGGTGACCATTTCAGGTCCACTTTTGACGAGTTTTTCAACTTCGAGTCGAACTTTGCGAAGGTCAATATCCAAGTGCTTTAGAACATTGGCTCCAACGCCTGAACCTTCCTTTACAAGCCCAAGAAGGATGTGCTCGGTTCCGATGTATTCATGGTTAAAGCGTTGTGCCTCTTGATTTGCAAGAGCCATGACTTTTCTAGCGCGATCTGTTAAGCGTTCAAACATAGTTCAATTCTCCAGTACCACATGATATGCGGGATGTGCTTCCTGAGGGTATAAAAAGTAGTACCCACTATAGAACAATCGGTGCAAGACCTGTTCCATTTGAGAACTTCTTTAAATTAGACAAAAAAAAGTCAGATAACACAAAAAAGCGTATATAAAAACAGTACATACAACCCTTTTGGCAATTGGCGAATATTTACCCGCCAAACTGGCACAAACAAACATCTGTTCGTATGACGGTCACAACAGGAAGCAACATACACTGGAATCAAAAAATTCCTCCGAGGAATCAATTTGGCTCTGGGCCACATTTTATTGGGAAAGTCCTAAAAAGCGGAGTGGATAGTCACTTCATAATGCACAACGAAGATGTGCACCTGTTGGTGATTTATGTTTCTTTGGCTTTGGATGTCAACTGTTTGTGGGCTGTCCCAATTCTTCGACGATGTGTCCGCCTCGTAGGTGGACAACAACATCACCTCTGTTGGCAATTTCGAGGTTGTGGGTGACCATGACAATAGTGAGCCCATTTTGGTGGAGTTCTTCAAGTACATCGAGAATTTCGTTTCCGGTATTTTCGTCAAGATTTCCCGTAGGTTCATCAGCGAGCAAGACAGAGGGATTGTTGATAAGCGCTCTTGCGATTGCTACCCGCTGACGTTCACCACCAGATAGTTCGCGAGGCCTATGCACAAGTCGATGGTTTAACCCAAACTGATCAAGCAACTTCTTCGCTCGCTCTCTAGTTTCTAATTTTGAATTGCAAGTACCGCCAATCATTGCTGGCAAAATAGTATTTTCAAGGACAGTAAGTTCAGGAAGGAGATGGTAGAACTGGAAGACAAATCCAACATCATTGTTCCTGTATGTGTTTATTAGACGGTTTGATTTTTCCCAGACAGTTGTGCCATTAAACAGAACTTCACCACCACTTGGATCAGGGCGGTCTAGTCCGCCAAGGATGTGCAACAAAGTCGATTTGCCTGAACCGCTAGATCCAAGAATATTTGTCCATTGCGCCTTATGCATTTGCAGTGAGGCTCCATGTAGTACAGGAACACTTGCACTACCAAGCTTGTATGTTTTTTTGAGGTTAATACATTCAAGGATTGGCGCGATTGTATTACTCATGTCGCAACGCCTTTACAGGATCAGTGTCCGCTGCTTTTGCAGCAGGGATAAGTGCGCCGAGCAAGCAGAAGACAATTGCACCACAAACGGTGAAAATGCCCGAGTTCCAATCGACTGTATTTGGAATATGTGAGAAGTAATACACTGATGCATCCCACATTACTAATCCTCCAATATGTCGAACGTATAAAACTAATCCGCCAATTCCGCCGAGTGTTATCCAACCGAGTGAGCCCAAGACAACGGGTAGCAATTGTCCTTCTCGAGTTTTTATAACAGTGTATGCAGCAACACATCCTGCCAATGCAAACGCTACGATTGCAAATCCAAGCGGGGGATTTCCCATTGCATCGTGGATGGAATTGATATTTTTTGTTATTAGCCATCCGATGAGTAACCCAAGTAAAGATCCAACGACACCGATGACTGCACTATATTGAAGAAAAATCCAAACAATACTCGCACGTGATGCACCAATGGATCGCAGAATACCAATGTCTCTTGTCTTTTCAAACACTATGGCCCAGAATATTGAAAGAATGAGCACGGCGACAACAAGGTAAACGATTGAGAACAAGGTTCGCAGGAGTTCACGTTCTTTTTCAACTGGTCCGGTGAAACTTTCTTGTTGTTCTTCCCATGTATTTATGGTTAGACCCGGCTCATGTCTTGAAGGCGGATACACAAGTTCATCTAAAGGAATAGAGTCAACGAATTCATCATAAATAGTATTTACAATTTCCCTCAATTCATTGACGTCTAAATCAGTGGCACCTCGAATAAGAATACTTGTGGTTCGGGCAGGGTCAACACCGAGAATTTTAGTGGGGTCATCGGGATTAACAATTTCAGCTTCATCTAAATGGAGTAACGATTGCGCCACGTTGATTGGAATAAAAACCCGAGACTCATCAATTAAAAACACGCCAGATTGAAATTCGTTTACAAAAGGCATGATAATTGACTCAGGGTCAATGATTCCACCCTCCGAGTCAATGGGAAGCATTGTTAACGTTCCCTCAAAGCGCGGTATCCACCAATAATCGTTTCGATTAACTCGGTATGACCCATCCTTCTGACGGCTATTACCGTCAGAAACATGAAGCCCTAGAACAATCCCTTGTTTCCCATTTCTTGAAAGACTGAGCCCTTGCGTATGCAATTCATCTTGTGTTGATAATCGCGCGTCAAATGTAAGCAACGAGTTCCACTGCTTATCATCGAGTATCGCTTGTACATCTTCCCAAAGATTTACTTCGACAAAATTCAATGTGTGCAATGCGGAGTTTACTGTTTCGACAAAGGTGTTCCATTGTTTTTCATCCATTAATGACTGGATGTCGTTTTCGTTATTGGTAATTGCATCTAGCAACAACCAGTTACGCTGGTTTTCTGTTGGGTTTTTCCAGCACAACGATTGTTCATAATTTGTAACATTCGCAAACGATTCTGGATCAATCCCCCACACTTGTACAGTTTCGCTTTGTTTTGCTTTTGCATTTGGATATGGCATTCGTAACAATCCCCACCCATCAACTATGGGGCTCGCAGCAAGTATGTTAGGGTTCCCCTCAAGGCGTTTTGTGAGGTTTTCGTAATGTGGAATTCCAGAAATACCATTTGCGATGATGACATCGCCCACCAGCGCTCGCCCAGATGACTGCACCATATCAAGAAACCCAGTCATGACAGAAACTACTACGATGACAAGAGCAACAGAGAGTGCAACTACACCAACAGCAATCAGTGGAATGACACGGCTCGTCAAATACCTAGATGTAAGGAGTGTTTGGTACACAAGGTGAACATCGTACTAAGTTAACTTAGTACCGTACTTTTTTATTAGCGCTGTTGGGCACCCAATGTCAGAAACAACAATTTCACCCGTATATTTATTAGAAGAATCAGACAAAAACCCCATCTTCATCCCAACAAAGGAGATAGTCATTGAGGCTTCGATGCAATTTCCAAGTGGTTCTCCAGTATCACAATTCAAGCCAGACGGAATATCCAAAGCAATGCATGGGAGGTTGCTATCATTCATTTTCGTGATAATGTCAGCGTAACCACCTTCGATATTGCGATCGAGCCCAGTTCCAAATATCGCGTCAATGAGAAGAGAGGGTTGTTGGGGGAGTTCACCAGACCATGGAACGACGTTCATTCCCATTAAGGTGCAAATTTCTGCGTTTACGATGGTATCGTTGCTGTTTGGTTTACTTGTTTGCACAATAGAAACACCGCAATCATGATTCGCAAGGTGTCGAGCAACAGCGTAACCATCGCCACCGTTGTTTCCGCTTCCACAGGCAACTACAATGTTCGTTCGTAATGAAGCATCTGTAGAATCCAAAATAATAGTTGCGGCACCTCTTGCGGCATTCTCCATGAGAACAATACTTTTCACTTTGTATTCTTTAGAGGCCTCCCGATCAATTGCTTGCAGGTGAGCCCGAGAAAAAACAAGAGTTTGATTGTTTGTTGCACTAGGAATCATTCAACACATGATAACTTAGTTAAAATATGGGTTCATGTCTGTTATGGAAATCATTTCACTGGTTTTGGGCGTCATTGTTACCGCGTCCCTTTGTTTGTGGATTGGTCTTGGCTATCGTCTCTGGGTGATGCATCGAACAAAACCGGTCATTCGTGAAGGCCTCTCCCTTCCGAACCCCATTGATGCGATGGTCAGCATCATTATTCCTGCTCACAATGAAGAGCGAGTCATTGATCGCTGCGCATCTTCCCTGAGAAATCAGACTCATAAAAATATTCAAATCATTTTTGTGTTAGACAGATGTACCGATGGCACCCTTGGGATTCTCAAGAAACATGCCGTAGAAGATGACCGAATATGTATCGTGGAAAATGAATATTGCCCAGAAGACTGGGCTGGCAAATGCAATGCTGCGAGCATTGGAGCAGCCAAGGCAACGGGTGACTGGTTGCTATTTACCGATGCCGATACACAATTTGACAAAGAACTTGTGCGATGTTCAGTTGCTTCTGCAATCAAAAGGGGGGCGGCTTTGTTAAGTCTGCTAAGTTCATTGACAATTACAAAAAACTTTGAACGAATCGTGCAACCGATTGCGAGTACATTTTTAATTCGTCAATTTCCAGTTGATCGAGTCAATCGCCCACACCGACCAAGACCCTTTGCAAATGGGCAGTTTTTATTGTTTACAAGAGAGGCATACGAAGAAATAGGAGGACACTCTGCTGTAAAAGAAAACTTACTAGAAGATTTTGCATTCGCTCGTTGTATCACATATCAAGGAATAGGAAAAGTACAGATGTTGTTTGCAGATGGTATGTTGAATTGCTCGATGTATCCAAGTTTTACAGCGTTTCAATCTGGCTGGAAGAGGATTTATATTGAAGCCTCAACAAGGAACGTAAAGCGTTTACGACAAAGTGCAATTCTCGCAATTATTGCTGGGATAATTTTTCCTGCATCAGGAATTGCAGGAATTTTTGTTGGAATGAATACATCTCCAACCCTCTTTTGGACATCAATAGCGTCACTCATTGCCTCTATGTTTGTAATTGGATGGCTCTATCGAATAAACAACGCACCACTCATCTATGCATTTTTTGCACCAATCGGCGCCGCTGTTGTTGCGAATATGTTTTTTGATTCTGTCAGCATTCTTAAACAAAGATCTCCAATCTTCTGGGGAGGAAAAGAATATATTTTGGAACCCAAAAAACAATGAAAATACTTCTTACAAATGACGATGGTATTCGAGCACCCGGAATTATTGCATTACATGACGCCTTGCAAGGCCTGGGTGAGTTATTTGTGTTTGCTCCAGAGACGGTGCAATCAGCAACTAGTCATGGCATTACATATACATCTCCGCTAATGACGCAAGACGTCGACGTCACGGATAATATGTCGGGCGTTGCAGTAGATGGTCGACCGGCGGACTGTGTAAAACTTGCGATGGAAGCTTTGTGGGAAGAACAATTTGGCGAAGGAACGAAGCCAGACCTCACTATTAGTGGAATGAACAGCGGATCAAATGTCGGTATTAATATTATTTATTCTGGAACGGTTGGCGCCGCAATTGAATCGGCGTTCCTTGGTGTTCCATCCATCGCAGTTAGTTTACATCTCAAGAATCGTGATCGTACGTGTTATGGTCGAGCAGCAATTATTGCTAGGAATGTTATCGATAAGGTGCTAGAAAACAAACTAGAACCGCACGAAGTTATCAATATAAATGTTCCAGTTTGTGAATCACCAGATATGTTGATGCCTGAAATAAAAGTTGTTGACATGAATGCATCAAGCGTTCTTGGTCACTACGACAAGCGAGTAGCCCCAGATGGTAGAACATATTACTGGGCGGCTGGAGACGGTATGGTGTTCACACACACCGCGGAAGGTAGCGACGTCGAAGCACTAAAACAGGGGTTTGTAACGGTAACACCGCTGGATTATGTATTAACACACACAAACCGAATGAAGTTGTGGCAAGATAGAATACACAATTAGCGCGAAAATAAAATATGGATGGTGATTTTTGCAGTTTCTTCACCCTCAAGTGCTTCAATTTGATCACCTGAGGCGCGCCATCTATAAAGACTATTTTCAATTGTCCGGTTAATGGAAGTGCTGCCTGTTCCTAGAAGAATTACAACGTTCAATGGTTTACCCTGTTTGTCAAAATATAAATCTGCAACAATGTTTCCAGGGCGACTCGCAACTAATTGTGTTGGCAAAAACTTTGGTCTTTTTGGTTTAAGAACAATTCCTTGAGCAGCAAGTGGTTTTCCTGCTTTCCAATCTTCTGGCAAGACGTGAATAAGAGATGTCGCTTCCGAATCCCGATCGGAGGAAACGCTTGCGTCGCGATCCTCTTCAGCTGGTGTTTCGATTGGCTCCTGTACTATTTCCTTTGGGATTTCTCGTTTAATGGGCTGCAGTTTACGTGACGGAATAGTGACATTTAATTGGCGCAATGCATCAAGGAATTGAGTCGTAATTTCCACCATCGGTTGAGTGAGCAGTGTAATTGTCCGTGCAGTTGTGATTGAAGGGGTGGTTTCGGAATTCATTTTTGCTTGCTCTACTTCTGAGTGCCGATCAAGTTGTTCTTCGTATTCGTCGTATCCAATCCAAGTCATGGTTGATTCTTTGGATTCATCGATTCCCAAATCGATTTCTGGTTCTTTAATATCAAGCGTTTCAGTTGGCAGGATTATTGATGGTTGATTTGGTGTTATTGCATTTTTATTGTTGTACACAAGCGGTAGTATTGAAACATGCAACCAAACAGAAAAGACAATCGCAACTAGCAGAGCGATGTTGTCACGGTTGAACATCTTCTTGCTCCTTGATGTTGGGTGCTCCGACCAAGAAAATCTCTAGACCCTGTTTGCGAAGTTGATCCCACGTTCCAGTAAGCAGAGGCCCACGGTCGATTTCTGATTCACCGTCTTCAACAACAAGATAAATTGCTGATTCTGGTTTTTTATCAAATTGCTCTTGAACGGCGCTAGCAACTTCTTCTAATGGAACAATGGTTTGCCCTACATAGATATTTCCGTCAACAGCAATAGTGATTGAAACGGTTGGTCGTGGTTCTGCAGCAGTACCAGAGATATAGGATTCAAGAGGTACAGGTAAAACCTCCGCTCGTACCATGAGAACCATTGCGTAGATAAAAAAGGTGAGTAGAAGAAAGACAACGTCGATTAGCGGCATCATCTCGATGCGAGGTTCATAATCTGTGCGACGGAGGGGTCGCATCCAGTTAAGAACCTATGAGTAACAATGCTGTTGTGGTGTCTTCAATGAATTCGAAGACTTGATCAAGACCAGTTGCTAGCATCGTGGACCAAATTGCATCGGATATATTGCAAATAACCATTCTCTTATCTTTGGTTTGCAATAATTTTTTAATTTCGATAAGCGCGCCGAGATTCGATGAATTTAGCGTTACAACATTTTGTAAATCTACGATAACATTTGAAAACGGTTCATCGCCTACACGAAGTCTTGAAAGTAATGTGTCTGTGTCTTCAGAGAAGTCTGGCTCATCGGAGAGTTCAAGAATAAGTATGTTGTCGTCCCATTGATTTAAAGTCATGCGGGAGAGGATACCGTATCTTCGACACCTTCGACTTTTGCTGCAGCGATAAGTCGGTCGCCATCTTTGAGGTTTACAACACGAACACCTTTTGTATTACGTCCAATTGTTCGGATATCACTAGCAGAAATGCGTACGAGCATGCCATTTGCGGTAATAAACATCAAACTATCGCTATCTCGAACGGAACGTATATCTGCAACCATTCCGTTTCGATCGCCCGTCTGAATATCTCGTCGACCTTTGCCACCACGTGATTGTGCGCGGGTTGTTCCATCTTCGCTGTGGACGAGGTATTCAAGCATCGGAGTGCGTTTGCCGTATCCGTTTTCAGTCATGGTCATGAGATCAGCGTCATCTTCAGCTAGTACGCAGCCAACAACTCTATCATTCGTTGCTAGCGAAATGCCTTTTACACCCGCGGCGGTGCGACCCATGAGCCGTGCATTCGTTTCAACGAAACGAATAGACATGCCTGTAGAAGTTCCAAGAAGTACGTGACTTTCACCATTTGTCTTGATGACATCGATAAGAGAATCACCATCATTGAGTTTAATTGCGTTGATTCCACCCCGATTTACGTTTCGGTATTCAGAAACCGCCGTTCGTTTAACGCGACCCATAGACGTTGCAAAGACAAGATTGTCTTGGCAGGTTTCAAAATCTTTGATACTCCTGAACGTGACAATGTTCTCGCCTTCTTTGAGGTTAAGCAAGTTTACAATTGCGCGACCTTTGCTTGTTCTTGTCGCCTCTGGAATTTGGTAAACCTTCATTTGGAAGACACGACCGGTGTCTGTGAAACAAAGCAAGTCGTCGTGTGTTGATGCGACAAAGATGTGTTCGATAAAGTCACCGTCTTTGGTTTCACCGCCCTTGATACCTCGTCCACCTCGCCCCTGTTCACGGAACGTGTCAATTGGTAATCGTTTTACATATCCTTGGTGTGAAATAGTGACACAAACATCGTGCTCAGGAATGAGTGCACCGTAATCGTAGTCATCATCTTCACCATCAGCAAATCCAGTGGTTCGTTCGGTTGCAAACTTTTCTTTAAGTTCAACACAGTCTTCGCGAATAATGTCAAGAATGCGTTGTTCATCAGAAAGAATTGCTTCGTAGTCATCAATCTTTTCAAGCAAATCAGCATATTCACTAGTGAGTTTTTCAATTTCAAGACCAACGAGTTGGATGAGCCGCAACGCGCCGATCGCGTCCGCTTGTAATCGTGATAGTGAAACTCCATCTTTGGCTTTTTCAATGAGACGGTCAGCGATGAACTTTGCGTATTCGTGGTTTTCAGAAATACAGAAATCTCGCTCCATCAGTTTTTCAATAGCTTCTTCGCGCGTTTGACTTGCTCGGATAAGGGCAATAACTTCATCGATGTCGCAAACTGCGTAAATCAAACCTTCAAGACGATGCGCCGCTTTTGATGCCTCTCGAAGAAGATGTTCTGTACGTCTTCGTATAACGGTCCGGCGATGACTAACCCAACAATCAATGAGTCCGCGAAGCCCAAGCGTTTGTGGCCGACCGTTGACTAGTGCAATGTTGATAACAGAAACCGTCGATTGCAGTGGTGTGAATTTGTAGAGTTGCCGTTCGACAACGTCTGGATCAGCGCCGCGCTTAAGGTAGACAACAATTCGTGTTCGCCATTTCTTGCCCGAGAAGTTTTTGATATCAGAAATGTCAGCAATGCGGCCAGTTTTTGCACACTCAACTATTTTTTCAATCAAGTTGTTTTGTACGAGTTGGTAGGGAATTTCATCAATGACAATGGCTTCGCGTTTACCGATGGTTTCGTGATGTACACGACCACGAACGCGGAGTTTGCCACGACCAGTTTCGTAAGCTTCAGCAAGACCCTGTTTGCCGACAACCACGCCGCCAGTTGGGAAGTCAGGACCCGGAACAATTTTAAGCAATTCAGGCAAGTCTATTTCTGGGGTGTCGATTGTTGCAACAATTGCATCGCAAATTTCACCAACATTATGTGGTGGCATTGAGCACGACATTCCAACAGCAATGCCGCTTGACCCATTTACTAATAAATTTGGGAAACGTCCCGGTAGCACGGTGGGCTCTTGCCGCGTTTCATCGTAGTTTGGTTTGAAGTCAACGGTGTCTAGCTTGATGTCATCAAGCATCGCAACTGCAGCGTGAGTCATGCGCGCTTCGGTGTATCGCATAGCTGCAGGGGGGTCACCATCAATTGAACCGAAATTACCTTGCTTATCAACAAG
>PVBE010706231.1_pt1 | contig 23894 bp, 26 predicted proteins | sample 1631181 | NCBI WGS metagenome assembly PVBE01 (sample SAMN08397723, study PRJNA350692) | Marine metagenome, whole genome shotgun sequencing project. | isolation source: water | place: Pacific Ocean | collected 2012-04 | reverse complement strand
GATCCGTGGGGCCGGGCGCACGATGTGCCCAACCTTTTCGTCTCGGACGGCAGCGTGTTCCCCTCGGTGGGCGCCGCCAACCCAACGCTGACCATCGTCGCGCTGGGCATTCGCCAGGCCGAGCACATCGCCGCGATGATGAGCGCGGGCGAGCTCTAGGCCTTGCCGAGCGCGCCAACGGTTCAAGGAGCCGGGCGGCTGGGCGTCAACCTTGCCGCCGTGGCCAGCGTGGGACTGGCCCTGCTCGTCGCCACCGCGCCGGCCCGCGATGCGCACGCCCAGGGAGCGCTCGAGGGCAATCCCCTGATCGAGATACCGGGGGGCCCGTTCGTCTTCGGCTCGGAAGCGGGCGAGGACAACGAGGCGCCCGCGGCGACGATCGACCTCGCGCCATTCCGCATCAACCAGTACGAAATCACCAACCGCCTGTACGACGCGTTCGTCGAGGCGACCGGGCACCGCCCGGCCTTCTATCACAACCACCCGCTGTTCGGACTGCCCGACCATCCCGTGGTCGGGCTCTCGTGGGACGACGGCGACGAGTTTTGCCGACACTACGGCCTCAAGCTGCCCACCGAGCAGCAATGGGAGCGCGCCGCACGCGGCGCGGATGGCCGCGTCTACCCGTGGGGGAACGAGGCGCCCGATCGCGACCGTGCGAATCGGGGGGCCGCCCAGTGCTGCGATGTGGACGCTCGCGACGGCCACCGGGGAAGCGCCCCGGTGGGGAGCTACCCGGCCGGTCGGACGCCGGAGGGGGTGATGGACATGGCCGGCAACGTCTGGGAGCTGGTCGACGGCTGGTACGGCCCGCACGACGCCGATCCGGCGCTGCGGGAGCGCGAGTTCCGCGTGCTGCGCGGCGGCGCCTACAACTCGCACGACTGGAAGCTGCGAACGACCTATCGCCTGGCCTACGACGGCGATTTTCGGTTCTCCGCGAGCGGCGGATTCCGCTGTGTCGACGATCAACGGACGCGGCTCGCGGATACGAGCGCCCCCATCGAGACGGCGGCCCCCGCCGGGCCTCGGGCCGGCCCGGGCTACCAGGTAGTCTCGCTCGCCCACGACCTGGCGCGGCCTTCGGGCGCGGCGCGCGACGGCGATTCGCTGATCCTCACCGATCTTGCGAGCGGTGACGTGGTCCGCCGCGCGGCCGACGGGACCACGACGATCATTTACGCGGGACTGCCGAGGGGGCTCGACGTCCTCGGCGAGCCCACCGGGCCCTATAAGGTGCAGGTTCACGACGGCCGGGTCTTCATCGCCCAGGGCTGGCAAGACGTCGACCGCGACGAGGGACCGCTCGATCACGCGCTTTTGGAGATCGAGCCGGGCGCGGGCGCGCCGCGCGTGGTGTCCGGCGATTTCTGGAATCCCTTCGATTTCGCGTGGGGCGGCGACGCCTGGTACGTCGCCGACGGCGCCCGCAACACCCTCGTGCGGGTGACGTTGGAGGGGGAACTCAGCACGCTCCATAGCTTCGCCAAGCTCGAACCGGTGGCGCCAGCGGGCGAGCGACTCTCGCCCACCGAGTTCGACGACGGTGAGTCCTATGAGGTCGACGCCGTACCGACCGGGATCGCGATACGCGGGGAGCGAGTCTTCGTCGCCTTGTTCGGCGGCTTCCCATTCGTCGCCGGGGGCGGCGTCGTTCACTCGGTGGCCGCGGATGCCGCCAGCGACGGCGCACGTGTCGAACTCCGCGACCTCAACGCGCCCACCGATATCGCCTTCGACGAGCATGGCCGATTGCTGGTGGTCGAGATGGGCCTGTTCGATATGGAACTGGGGTTTCAGCCAGGGACCGGACGCCTGTTGCGGGTCGATCTCGCGAGCGCGACGCGAACCGTGCTTCTCGAGGGGCTTACCCGCCCGGTCACGGTGCTGCCGCTGGACGATGGGGCGGCACTCGTGGTGCAACTGAACGGCGACATCGTGGCGCTCTCGCCCGCGCCCTGACCGCCACCCTCGGAGCCGGACACTCATTTGTTGGGTGCCGGAATCCGGACACTCATTTGTTGGGTGCCGGAATAAGGTATAGTTTTGGCCAGCCGTGGCGACGGACGATGAAGCCGGCCGCAGGGGGGGGGATGGAACGCTGGGTCGAGAAGAACCTGAATTGGTTGGTACTCGCACCGACCCTGATCGTCTTGGTGTTCCTGATCGTCACTCCGACGATCTATCTCTTCGTCGTCGCCTTTCAGAAGTTTAACCCCGCCGATGTCGGCAACCCCGAATGGGTTGGCTTCGCCAACTTCGCGACGGTGTTTTCCAACGAATTCTTTTGGAACGCGCTCAAGAACACGATGATCTACATCGTCGTCGCCGTCTCGCTCGAGTTTGCGCTTGGGGTTTCGTTCGCCTTGCTGGTGGACCGCTATATCCGGCGGCTGAACTTCATCAAGACCATCCTTATCCTTCCGATGATGCTGCCGCCGGTAGCCGTCGCCATTACCTTTCGCATCCTTTACCAACCCCAATTCGGCCCGCTCAACATCATGCTCTTTTACCTCGGCCTCGACCCCGTGATGTGGACGGCAGAGGTCGATATGGCGAAGCCATCGATCATTCTCGTCGATATTTGGGAGTACACGCCGTTCGTCTTCTTGATGACGCTGGCGGGGCTCGCCGCGCAGCCACGCGCCCCGCTTGAGGCCGCCGAAATGGACGGGGCCAACGCATGGCAGAAATTCCGCGACGTGACGTGGCCGTTCCTGCGGCCACTGGCGGCCATCATCATCCTCTTCCGGGTGATCGACGTCTCACGCTTGTTCGACCAGATCTTGGTGCTCACCCGGGGCGGCCCGGCCAACGCCACCGACAGCCTCACGTATCTGATCTACCGCACGGCGCTGCGCGAGTTCGAAATCGGGCCCGCCGCAGCCATGTCGATCCTGATGCTGATCGCCACCGCTGCTTTCAGCGTTTGGTTCATACGACGAATGCAGATCGAGGAGAACTAGGCGCATGGCGAGTACCGCAGTCGCAGCGCCGCGACGCAGCCTGCTGGAATCGGTGGGGCTCGAGCGCAAGACCTCGACCAGGATCGTCGTCGCGCTGGTGATCGTGATTGCCCTGGTCTGGACGCTGTGGCCGATCTTTTACATTTTCGGCAACTCGTTCAAACCGCGGTTCGAGATGTTCTCCTACGATCTCGTGATGTGGCCCGACAAGCCGATCCTAAAGCACTATTTCGAGGCCTTTGTCGAGCGCCCCTTCCTCCGCTTCATGTTGAACAGCGCCATCGTCGCGGTTTCCACCACGGCACTTTCGCTTGGCTTCGGCACGCTGGCGGCCTTTGGGCTCGCGCGGCTTCGGTATCCGGCAAACCTCAAGTTCCATATCTCGTTTTTCATCCTTAGCGTACGCATGATGCCGCCGATCGTTTCGGTGCTGCCGCTCTTCTTGTTCTTCACGTTCCTCGGGCTTCACGACACCAAGTTCTCGTTGGTCATCGCCTACACCGGTTTCAATCTGCCCTTCGTGGTGTGGATGATGAAGGGCTATTTCCAGGAGATTCCCCGAGAAATGGAGGACTCGGCGATGGTCGACGGCGACACCCGCCTGGGCGCGTTCTGGCGCATCGTCCTGCCCTTGGCGGCGCCTGGCATTGCAGCCACCGCGATCTTCTGCGTCATCCTGTCGTGGAACGAGTTCCTGTTCGCGCTGATTCTCACCGATACCGTCGAAGCCAAGACCCTTCCGATCGGCATCGTTGGCCGCATCACCAAGCTCGAGGTGCGATGGGGCGAAATGAGCGCAGCGGGTTTTGCATCGATGGTTCCCATCGTCATCTTCGCATTCATGATTCAACGTCACTTGGTTCGCGGTCTGTCCTTCGGCGCGGTCAGGCAGTGAGAATCGGCGCCGGGGTTTGTCTTCCGGCCCGCGAACCCGTAGACTGCCGCCGGCAGGCAAACACCGCGGGCAACGTGGGAGCGTGCATGACTTCTCGTCCGACGACGCGATAGTCGTCAATCATTTGGGAGGCAACATGAAGAAACTAGGGATGTGGATCGCGGCAGCGGTCCTCTCGGTAGGCGTCGCGGGAAGCGCTGTCGCCGCCGAGCTTACGATCGCCATACCGGCCGGATCGGATTCCAACGGCTTGCGCGCAGCCGGACCGAAGTACGGCGAGATGATGGGTATGGACGTCGTTGTCGTCGAGGCGCCCTACGAGGCGCTTTATGAGAAGACGGCCAACGACGCGATGAACAAGACCGGCAACTTTGACCTGATCATGATCGACGCCGTGTGGGGGCCGTTCTTCTTCGCCAACGGACTGGTCGAGGAGTTGAACCCGTTCTATGAAGCGATCGGGACAGACGGTCCGGACAGCGATTTCATCTGGACGACGATGGCGCTGTGCCGCTGGCCGTACGAAACCGGCCGCTACGTATGTTTGCCCTACAACGGCAACTCGCAGCTCTACTTCTACGATCAGGCGGCGCTGGCCGAGGCCGGCCTGGTTGGCGCCCCCGATACTTGGGAGAAGGTCCTTCCAGTGCTCCAGAAGATCAGCGAAGAGGGTGGCGGCCGCAAGTTCGGCTATATCGTCAGGGGCCAGCAGGGCGACCCGATCGTGTCCAACTTCCTGCCCGTATTGTGGTCCTTCGGCGGCCGCATGTTCGACGAGAATGGCGATCCCTCGATGAACAACGCGAACGCCCATCAGGCGCTTGAGTTCTACCTCAAGCTCCGGGACGTTTCACCGCCAGGTGCGGCAATCTTCGACGCCGACGAGATCGCCACCTATCTGTCGACCGGCGGCGTCGTTTCCGCACTCAATTGGCCCAACTGGATCGCTCTTTATGAGGACCCCGAGCAGTCGCGGGTGGTGGGCAAGATGTCCTATGGCCGAGTTCCCAACGGGACGGCCGTCGGCAAGGCCCACATCGGTATCTGGCAGCTGTTGATTCCGAAGGGGGCTGAGAACAAGCAGGCCGCCTTCGATTTCGAGCTGTGGGCGACCTCGAAGGAACAGATCAAGATCGCCACCCGGGACCACGGCACGCCGCCAGTGCGTTTCTCGGTGTTCACCGATCCGGAGCTGACGAGCAGAGATGAGTTCCGCTATTTGCCGCATCTGTTGGAATCTCTCACCTACTCGCAGCACGCGCCGCTGGAGCCGAGGTGGTTTGAAATCCTCGACAGCGTCGGCGTGTATCTGTCGGAGGCGGTCGCCGGAGAGAAGACCGTGGCCGAGGCGCTCGACGCGGCTCAGGCCTCGCTAGTCGAAATCCGGGCCAAAGACCAGTAGAACCGGTACGCTATGCGGGGCGGTCCACTTGGGGCCGCCCCGTTTTTTCTTGGGGCGCCGAGCCAGGCCGACCGCCCCCGCAAATTAGCTCAAAAGTTACCTTACGAACGGGCTGGACATTATTGATTTAATTACCTATGTTTTGTACGTGAGGTAGGCTATGGCGATAAATTTCGCACTGACGCCGCCGATTCCGGTGGCGACGATCGTGGGTCCGATGGGGGCTCCGCTGCCGCTGCGCCGGGTGGCGTTCGAAGCCACCGAGCGGCCGGTTCGCGAATCCGAGGAATCCGAGCTCAGGAGCGGCGAGGAGCTGGAGAGCGTCGCGGCAAATCCGACGCCCACATCCGCGCGGCGCACCTCGAGCGAGGACGACGAGGAGATCGACGCCGTGCGTGAGCGCGACCTTGGCTCGCGCCTCGATATCAGCATCTAAACGATCGCGAGCGGTGGGTGGCCGCGCCGGCAGGCGCTTTTTTTGTGCCCGCGGCGGCGGCTGCCCGGCGTGGACGCGGCGTCTGGGCTATGCCACAGTCCGACGATGCCGAGCCCGCACCGCGGCCCTGTCAAGACCCACACGCCGCCGGGCGACAACCGCCCCCGGCAAGTATGCGAGAGCTGCGGTTTCATCCATTACGTCAACCCGCGAATGGTGGTGGGCGCGCTCTGTCTGTGGGAGGACAAGATCCTTTTGTGCCGGCGGGCGATCGAGCCTCGCTCGGGCCTGTGGACCCTGCCCGCCGGCTACCTGGAGCTCAACGAGACAACCGAAGAGGCGGCACGGCGCGAGACCCACGAGGAAGCCGGCGCGGAAATCGAAATCGACGCGCTTTTGGCGATCTACGCGCTGCGACACATCAGCCAGGTGCAGCTGATCTATCTCGCGCGCCTATTGGGTCCGGGCTTCGCTCCTGGACCGGAGAGCGCCGAGGTGCGGCTGTTCGGCTGGGAGGAACTGCCGCGCGAGGAAATCGCGTTCCCGAGCGTCGATTGGGCGCTTGACCGCTACGCCGAGGTGCGGGGTCGGGAATCCTTCCAGCCGGCGAGCAATCCTGGCGGCGAAACCGGCGAGATGTCGGCGAAGCGAGCGACCTAGGCGCGCGCCTAGGCTTCGGCCTCGACCTTGTCCTCGGCGGGCGCATAGCGCGAGAACAGCCGGACCTGGGCGAGGAAAAACACCATCGTCAGCGGCATGAAGCCGAACACCTTGAAGCTGACCCAGGTATCGGTGGAAACGCTGCGCCAAACGATCTCGTTGAGGATGGCGAGGAAGACGAAGAAGACCGCGACCCGCAGGCTGAGTTTGTTCCATCCCTCATCGGTGAGCTTCACGCTGAGACCCAACACCGGCTTCAAAAGCGCTCGCCCGAACACCAATCCGCCGCCGAGGACGGCAGCGAAGAGCGCGTAGATAATGGTCGGCTTGAGCTTGATGAAGGTCTCGTCCTGAAGGTAGAGCGTCAGCCCGCCGAAGATCATGACGACGAAGAAGGTGACGAGCGGCATCATCGGGACGCGGCGCTCCATCAGCCACGAAGCGACCAACGAAACCACGACCGCCGCCATGAACGCGCCGGTGGCGGCAAAGATGTCCGCGCGCGCGTTGGCGATGAAGAAGACCGCCAACGGTCCGGCCTCGATTACAAGACGTATCAACCCTCGCATGCCGGAAACATAGTGACTCGCGGGCCGCTTTGAAAGAAGCGCACCGGCTCAAGCGCCGGGCGCGGGGGCAAGAAGCGTCGCCAGGTAGGCCCGCGCCTGGCGGTAGATTCCGCGACTTTGGGTCTCGCGGGGGCCGGCGACGTTGAGGATGTGGACGCCGTGGTGGCGCAGCCACGCCGAGGTAGCGGCGGGCGGCGCGGGATTCGAGCCGAAGGTCACGATGTGGCATGGCCGAGCCATGGACTGGGCGAAGTCGATGGTAGCGCGGGTGCCGCCCGTGGCCGAGCCGCGCACCAGCACCAGCGTCGCGTCGGAGTCGCGGACGTTCCATTCGGTGCGCTGGATGGCCCGGTCGCTCGGGGTCTCGCTCAGCGGATAGCGCGCCGGGATCGGCCCGTCCTCGGCCAGCCTTCCCTTGGGGCACCAGCCGCCACAGGGAATCCCGAGCGACAGCGCTGTGTCGAGCGCCGCACGGTCGACCCCGGTCTGGCCGCCGCTCACCAGTTTGTCGATCAGGGGCGGTCGTCTTCGCCGCAGGGGAGCCGGTCCCACCGGCTGAACCCGCGGCACCTCGCCCACCGCCATCGCGTTCCCTCGGCTTGTCGGGCCCAGACAAGCCGACGATACTGGCCCGCGTGACAAATGACGAGGCCATGGCCGATCTGGCGCTCGGCCCCTACCGCGCCGCGCGCTGACCGCGCGCCGGTACGCCGATCTCCATGATCGCTCTGTTTACCGACTTTGGGCTCTCGGGGCCCTATCTGGGGCAGGTCCGGGCGGTGCTGGCGCGGGCGGCGCCGGAGGTGCCGGTGGTCGACCTGTTCGCCGAGGCGCCGGCCTACGACGTCGAGGCCGCCGCCTATCTGCTGGCCGCCTACGCGCCCGCGTTCGATGAGGGCGATGTGTTGCTGTGCGTCGTCGATCCGGAGGTCGGCACCGATGCGCGGACGCCGGCGGTGGTGCACGCCGATGGCCGATTGTTCGTTGGCCCCGACAATGGCCTCTTCAATGTCGTCGCCCGGCGGGCGCGGACGCTGCGCTGGTGGGAGATCACCTGGCGGCCCGAGCGCCTGTCCGCGAGTTTCCACGGCCGCGACCTGTTCGCGCCGGTGGCGGCGCGCCTGGCCCGCGGCGGGGCGGTCCCGGGCGCCGAAGTCGACGCCGCGGCCCGCATCCGGGCTGGCTGGCCCGACGATCTGGCGCGCATCGTCTACATCGACCGCTTCGGCAACGCCATGACCGGCCTGCGCGCCAAGACGCTGGGGCCAGGCACGGTGATCGAGGCAGGCGGTCGGCCGCTTTCCTTCGCCCGCACCTTCGGCGCGGTGGCCGAGGGAACGGCGTTTTGGTACGAGAACGCCAATGGACTTGCCGAAATCGCGGTCCACCGGGGCCGCGCCGCCGAGGTACTCGGCCTCGGCCTCGGCGATCCGGTGCGGGTACGCGGCGCCTAGGGGCGATCCGTCGGAGGCGCGCGGCGGCGGGCGCGTACCGTCTCGACCGGCACCATGGTCCGCAACCGTTCGGCCATGCGGTCGGCGGCCTGGGCGCTCAAGGCGTCGGTCTCGACATCGATGCGAAACGATCCCCGAGGTTGGCCCACGGTGCGGCCGTGTACCCGGCGCGGCACCACGTTGCGCAGCGCGAACATCTCCAGGACACGCGGCAAGACCTGCGGGTCCGCCGCGGCGTGAACGGTAAAGACGACAGTGTGGTTGCGATCAAACGGTGACATGGCACGCGAACTCCTCGATTGCGCTATCGACCCCGGCGGATTCGTTCCGGCCCTTGGCAAGGACCGGGCGCGTAATTCGCAGCTGAAGTCGGGTGCGCGATGAGGAGCGCGTTGCCATGACGCCGACGCTACCGACCGTCGGTTCCAACGTCAAGGCGCGTCGCGGCGCATTCCGGTTTCCACCAAGCGGCGTTCCGGGCGCGCGAGGATGGTGAGCGCGGCGGCCGCCGCCAGTGTGGCCGCCGCCATGACCACCGCCATCGGGATCTGGGTCCCATCCCGGACCAAGCCGATCACGACGGTGCCGAGCGCGGCCAGTCCGAACTGGGCGAGCCCGAAGAGCGCCGAGGCGGCGCCGGCAATCCTCGGATTCGCGCTCATCGCCCCGGCCATGCCGTACGGCATGACGATGCCGATTCCCGCCGCGACCACCATCATGGGTCCGAGAATGGCGGCAACGTTGAAGATTCCCGAGAATGCAAGTGCCGCCATCGAAAGTCCACCCACGGCCATGACCGCGCTGCCCACGCGCACGGCGGGGGCGATGGTCACGCGGCCGGCGAAATGGCCAGCCAGTAGCGAGGTCGTGGCGAAGGCGCCGACGCCGGCGAGGGTGTACCAGCCGTAAGCGCGTTCGGAGACCCCCAACATCTCGATGAAGACGAAGGGTGATTCGGAGATGTAGACGAACAGCGCCGTGAAGGCGAGCGAGAGATTGAGGGTGTAGGCGAGAAAAGGGGGCGAGCGCACGAGCGTGCCGTAGCTCGCCAGCATGCTCCCCAGGCCCAGCCCGCTTTGGCTGTCGGGCTCGTGGGTCTCGCCCAGCTTGCGCCACATGATGAGGCCGACGATGGCGCCGAAGATGGCCACGAACACGAAGTTCGCGCGCCACCCGAACCAGCCGTGCAGATGGGCCCCGAGGACGGGTGCGAATGCTGGCGATACCGCGAGCACGAAGCCGACGTAGCCGAGCACCTTGGCCGCCTTTTCACCGTCGTAGAGATCGCGCACCACCGCGCGTCCAACCACGGGGCCGGCACACGCCCCCATCGCCTGAAACAGGCGCGCGGCGATGAGTTCGTCGATCGAGCCGACGAGCGCACACGCCGCGCTCGCCGCGACGTAGAGCACCAGCCCCGCGAACAGGACCGGGCGGCGACCGTAGCGGTCCGATAGCGGGCCGTAAACCAGCTGGGCTCCGGCGAAGCCCAGCAGATAGGCGGTCAGCGTGAGCTGCATGGTTGCGCCATCGGTCGCCAGCGCAACCGTCATTGCCGGCATCGAGGGCAAGTAGATCGAGGTCGCGATCTGCCCGATCGCGATCAGGGCAGAGACGAGCGCGATGACGAGGCCGGGCCGGGCGTGCATGGCGGATTCAGAGCAGGTGGATCAGGCGCGGGAGAGTGCGGCCTTGCGCGCCCTTATAGGATCTCCCCGCGCCCGGCGCCAGGGCACCGATGCGCCCGCTCCGGGCTCGCTATACCGCGCCCGCCCGCCGCACTATGCTGTGGGCGGAACGCCGACATGTCCGTCCTTCTGGTGCTGATCATCATCGCGCTGGCCGCGACCCTCGCGGTGCTCGGCCTGGGTGTGGTTTCGATGCTGCGCGGCGGTGAGTTCAACCGCCGCTACGGCAATATTTTGATGCGCGCGCGCGTCATCACCCAGGGCGTCACCATCTTGCTGGTCATCCTTTTTTTCGTCATCGAGAGGTTTTAGAGCATGGTTAAGCTGACCAAGATCTACACCCGCGGGGGCGACAAGGGTCAGACCTCGCTCGGCGATGGCAAGCGCAGACCGAAGCACGACCTGCGGGTCGCCGCTTTTGGCACCGTCGATGAGGCAAACGCCGTGGTGGGTCTGGCGCGGCTCACCAGCACAGGCGAACCCGACGCCATGCTCGGGCGAATTCAAGACGATCTCTTCGACCTAGGCGCCGATCTTTGCGTGCCCGGCGGAGAGGGGGAAGACGAGGGCAGGCTGCGCATCGTTCAGGCGCAGATCGACCGTCTCGAGGGCGAGATCGACGCCATGAACGCGAAGCTCGATCCACTCGAATCTTTCATTCTCCCGGGCGGCGCACCGGCGGCCACCCAACTCCACCTCGCCCGCACCATCGTCCGACGCGCCGAACGGCTGATCGCGGAGCTCGGCGAAACCGAAGCGGTGAACCCGCTGGCGCTGGTCTTCATCAACCGCCTGTCGGACCACCTCTTCGTGCTCGGCCGGGCGATCAACAAAGAATCCGGAGACAGCGACCGGCTGTGGCGCCCCGGCGCCAACCGCTAGCGAGGTGGTTCGAGTTGTCATCACCGGCGGGGCCGGGTTCCTAGGGCGGCGGCTAGCGGCGAGGCTACTGGATGGTGCTGCGGCCGACGAGGTCGTGCTGTTCGATCAGGTGGAGGCCGCCAAGGGCGATCGGCGAGCGCGCGCGATCCTCGGCGATATCACCGATGCGGCGGCGCTCGGCCGGGTCATCGATGCCGACACCGACAGCGTCTTTCACCTTGCGGCGATGGTGAGCGGTGGCGCCGAGGCCGACTTTGACGGTGGCATGCGGGCAAACCTCGATGGGACGCGTGCGGTGCTGGAGGCGTGCCGGGCGCTGCCCCATGCGCCGCGGGTAACCTTCGCCAGCTCGATCGCCGCGTACGGCGGTGCGCTGCCGGCGAGTGTGGACGATGAAACGCCGCTCACGCCGCAAACCTCGTACGGCGTCGCCAAGGCGATCGGCGAGCTGCTCGTCAACGATTACAGCCGCAAGGGGTTCATCGACGGCCGCTCGCTTCGGCTCCCGGCGATCGTGGTCCGCCCCGGAAGGGCCAACACCGCGGCCTCGTCGTGGTGCAGCGGCATCGTCCGCGAACCCCTATCGGGCGTCGACATGGCCTGTCCGGTGGCGCCCGAGACCCGCTTTGTCGCGATGTCGCCGCGCCGGGTGATGGACGCCTTGGTGCGCGTCCACCAAGCACCGGCGGAAGCTCTCGGCGAGCACCGCTCGGTGCTGCTGCCCGGCCTCAGTGTCAGCGCAGCGGAGTTGGCGGAGGCGGTCTTGCGGCATCGCGGGGACCGCCCAACCGGCGCCATCACGTGGCAGCCCGAACCGCTCATCCAGCGAATCATGGACAGCTGGCCACGGGCGATCGTTGCGGCCCGCGCCGCGCGGCTCGGGATCAAACCGAGCGAAAGCGTCGATGAGATCGTCGAGTCCTTCATCGAGGACGACCTCGAGGCGCAGATCGAACTCGCGGCCTCGACCTAGAGGCCGCGGGCGGCGGCGATTGCGGCGGCGGTCACGTGGAGGATGGCGTGGCGGCGGGCGAGCGCGTCGATGTCGTCCGCGTAGCCGCCGCCGATGACTGCGGCAACCGGTATGCCAGCATCGAGGCAGGCCTCGAGCACCATCGCCTCGCGCGCCCGCAGCCCCTCGTCGCTAAGCTCGAGGCGGCCGATCGAATCGTCGCGGTGGGGATCGACCCCGGCGTTGTAGAAGACGATATCGGCGCCGACGCGTGGCAGAAGTTCGCCGAGCTCGGACTCAAGCGCGGTTAGGTAGTCGGAGTCGCCGAGGCCCGGCGGCAGGGCCACGTCGCGGTCGCTGGTTTGCTTGCGCGCCGGATAGTTCGCGGCGCAGTGCATCGAGAAGGTGAAGGCGATCGCCTCGCCAGCGAAGATCTCGGCGCTGCCGTCGCCCTGATGGACGTCGAGGTCGATGACCAGGGCGCGGGCGATGGCGCCTTCGGCCGCCAGCACGCGGACGGCCACCGCGACGTCGTTGAACACGCAGAACCCGGCGCCGTGGGCGGAGTGCGCGTGGTGGCTGCCGCCGGCGGTATTGCAGGCGAGCCCACGGCAAGCGCCAAGCGCGCGGTCTCGACGGTGCCGCCCACGGCGGCGCGGGCACGCTCAACGATGGCCTCGGTGATCGGCAGGCCGATGCGGCGCGTCGCCGCCTGGTCGAGCGATTGGTCGAATACGGCGGCGACGTAATCGGTGGTGTGCGCGAGCTCGATCCAGGCGCGTGGCGCCGGCTCGGGCTCGATGGCCTGCTCGGCGATGACGACGTTCTCGGCGACCAAGACATCGAATAGGCGGCCGAACTTGGCCATCGGAAAGCGGTGACCCTCGGGCAAGGGGGCGCGGTACGCCAGGTGATGGACGACCGCCGCGCTCACGGCGCTGCCTTGCCCGGGGCGGCGTCTGCGATTATCGTCCGCCGATGAAGCGGTTGATCGTCGGCATCACCGGCGCCTCGGGCGTCGCCTATGGCGTGCGTATGCTCGAGGCGCTGCGCGAGGCGCACGTCGAGAGCCATCTGGTCGTGTCGAAGCCGGCCGAAGTGACGCTCGCCCACGAAACCGAGCACAAACTCGCCGAGGTGCGCGGTCTGGCCGACGCGGTCTACGGCCACGGCGACGTGGGCGCCGCCATCGCCAGTGGATCGTTCAAGACGATGGGCATGATCGTCGCCCCATGCTCGATCAAGACGCTTTCGGAAATCGCCAGCGGCGTGACCGACAACCTGGTTAGCCGTGCCGCCGACGTGGTGCTCAAGGAACGCCGCCGGCTGGTGCTGATGGTCCGCGAGACCCCGCTGCACGTCGGCCATTTGCGCGCCATGCTGACCGCGGCGGAGCTGGGCGCCATCATCGCCCCGCCGATGCCGGCGTTCTACGCCGCGCCATCGAGTTTGGCGGACATCGTCGATCACACGGTGGGGCGTGCACTCGACCTCTTCGACATCGAGAGCGAGCTGGTGCGGCGCTGGCGCGAGCCTGGCGCGGCCAAGCCGGGGCGAGCCAAGCGCCTGAGCGGTTAGCACCGCGCCGCGCACCTCAAACACCGAGCCAAACCCGCTTGATCTCGTCGGCGCCGTCGAGCGCGTTCGCGGCGCCACGCCACCGGACCTGGCCCTTGCCGAGGACGGCGAGGGTATCGGCGAGCCGCGCGGCGAAGGCGAGGTTCTGCTCGACCAGCAGCACGCTCGCACCGTCCGCCCGGAGGCCGATGACGATGCCCGCGAGATGCTCGATGGCCGCCGGCGCGAGGCCCTGGGTCGGCTCGTCGAGCAACACGCAGCGCGGGTTGGTCATCAGCGCGCGGGCGAGCGCGAGCATCTGTTGCTCGCCGCCCGAAAGCGTGCCGGCGCCGGCGCGGCGGCGTTCGGCGAGCGCGGGGAAGCTGGCAAAGACCGATTCGAGCGCCCAACCGCCGCCGCCGCGCCGTGCACCCAGCGTCAGATTCTCGGCCACCGTCAGGGAGGGGAACACCTCGCGGTCTTCGGGTACGTAGGCGATGCCCCTGCGCGCAATGGTGTGCGGCAGCAGGCCGGCGAGGTCCTGGCCGGCGAACATCACGCGCCCGGCAGTCGGTGGGGCGAGGCCCATGACGGATTTCAGAAGGGTTGACTTGCCAGCACCGTTGCGTCCAACGAGACCGACGACGGCGCCCGCCGGCACCTCCAGCGATACGCCCTGCAGGACGCGGCTCGCGCCATAGCGCGCGTCGAGCCCCTCGAGACGAAGCTCGCTCATGGCCTCGCAACCCCGAGGTAGCTCTGGCGTACGGCTTCGGAATCCCTCACCTCTTGCGGTGAACCCTCGGCAAGCACGGCGCCGCGGTCGAGCACCGTAATGCGCTCGGCGAGGCCAAACACGACGTCCATGTCGTGCTCGATGACGACGACGGCAAGCGCCTCGGGAAGCGCGCCGAGGAGCGCCACCATCGTCGCGGTTTCGGCCGGACTCATGCCGGCGGTGGGCTCGTCCAGAAGCAGCACCTTGGGCTGAAGCGCGAGCGCGAGCGCGACTTCGAGTTGTCGCTGGGCGCCGTGGGCGAGGGCGCGGGCGGGAACGTCGAAATCGGCCGCAAGGCCGACGCGTTCGGCCAAGGTCTCGGCCTCGCCGCGGAGGGTGGTGAAGGCGCCGAATGGTCGCCAGAACACCCGCGTGAGCCCGCGGCGGACGGCGCACGCCAAGCTCAGGTTCTCAGCCACGGTCAGTTCGGGGAAAAGGCTGTTGCGCTGAAAACTACGGGCCAACCCGGCCCGGGCGCGCGAGTCGGGCGAGGCGTGTGTGACCTCGACCCCGTCGAGGGCGATGGTGCCGCCATCGGCGTGGCCCTCGCCGCTCAGGAGGTCGAAAAGCGTGGTCTTGCCGGCGCCGTTGGGCCCGATCAATGCGTGGCGGGCGCCTGGCTCGATGCGCAGGCTGACGCCGGCGACGGCGTGAACCGAGCCGAAGGACTTTTCCAGTGCCGTGGCCTCAAGCATTGCCGCTTCCGGGCCCGCCGGGCAGGCGCCCGGCGACGCCGAGAATGTGCAACAGTACCGCGGCGGCGCCGTGGATGCCCCGCCTCGCGAACGCGACCACGGCGATGAAGAACAGGCCCATGCCGAGAAGCCAGAATTCGGTCAGCGAGGAAAGGGTATCGCGCATCAGGACGATCACGGCGGCGCCGGCCGCGGCGCCGATGATGCTGCCCATGCCGCCGACGATGACCATGATCAGGGCCTCGCCCGAGACGGTCCAGAACATCAGCTCGGGCGAGACGAAGCCCGATTGCTGGGCCAAGAGCGAGCCGGCGAGCCCGGCGCCGCCGGCGGCGGTGGCGTAGGCGCCGAGCTTGTGGCCGCGCACCGCGCAGCCGAGTGCGGCCATGCGGCGCTCGTTCTGGCGAATGGCGCCGAGGGCGTGGCCGAAGGGCGAGCGCACAACCAGCGCGAACGCGGCGTACGCGGCGGCGGCCAGAACCACGGCGTAGGCCGAGAACGCGGCGGCGTCGGCCATGTCGAGGCCGAGCGCGGTGAGGTCGGGGCGCGGCGTCCCGCCCAGGCCGTCGTCGCCCCCGAGTGCCCGGTTGCGGAAGAAGTAGGCGTGCGCCATCTGGCCGATGGCGAGCGTCACCATCATAAAGGCGATGCCGCCGAGGCGGACCACGAAGGCGCCGACAATCAGCGCCAGCGCACCCGCCGCCAGCATCGAGAGCGCCATCGCCGGCAACACCGGCCAGCCGAGAAACACGGTTAGGACCGCGGTGGCATAGGCGCCGATGCCAAGGTAGGCGGCGTGGCCGAGGCTGACCATGCCGGTGACCCCGACCAGTAGATCGAGGCTCATGGCGAAGATGGCGAGCGCGGCGATCTCGGCCAGGAGCTCGTGACCGAAGGGCCCGGCCAGGGACCACGCGGCAAGCGCGCATAGGCTGAGCGCCAGGGCCAGGAAACGCGCGGTCCGGGGATCGGCGGTCATGGCGTCTGGCGCGCCGGGAACAAGCCTTCGGGGCGGACCAAGAGCACCGCCGCCATCAGCGCGTACATGATGACGCTGGCGAAGGCCGGCAGATAGACTTGGCCCAGGGTCTCGGCGATGCCGATCAGGATCGAGCCGACGAAGGCGCCCTTGAGGCTTCCGGCGCCGCCAAGGACGACCACTACCAAGGCCAGCACCAGCACCGGCATATCCATCCCGGGGTAGACCGAAAGCACCGGCGCGGCGACTACGCCGGCGAGACCGGCAAGCGCGCAACCGAGGCAGAAGACGGCGAAGAATACGGCATCGACGTCGATGCCGAGGCAGCCGACCATAGCGCGGTTGTCCACGCCGGCGCGCACGATGGCGCCGAGGCGGGTGCGCTCGATGAGGGCGAAGAGGCCGAGCGCTACCGCAACGCCCAGCCCGATCACGAACAGCCGGTAGGCAGGATAGGTCTCGCCCAGCACCGAGACGCCGCCGGCGAGCGCCGCCGGTTTGGCGAGACCGAGGCCGAACTTGCCCCACGCCAGGCCGACGGCGTCGAAGCCGACGAAGATGAGTCCCAGCGTGGCGAGCACTTGGATCATGTGGTCGGCGCGCGAGAGGTGGCGCAACAGGCCGCCGTAGACCGCGGCGCCGATCGCGGCGACGGCAAGCGGCGCGAGCGCCAGCCCCAGCCAGAACGAGCCGGTCAGGCCAGCGAAGGTGATGCTGAGGTAGGCGCCCAGCATGTAGAGCGTGCCGTGCGCGAGGTTGACGAAGTTCATCAGCCCCAGCACCAGCGACAGCCCTGCCGAGAGGAGGAACAACAACATCGCGAGCTGAAGCCCGTTGAGAAGCTGAACGAGAAGGAAACCGGGCTCGAGCGGCATCGGCGTGATCCGGGAGGGCGCGCGGCGAAGGGCGGAGGATACGGGGAGCGCCGGCCGCACTCAATCGGCACGGTGGACACCTACACGGGCGAGGTTCGCGTCGGCATTCTCGCGAGGGCCGAGCGCCACCGCGCTTGAGGAGCAGCCCTAGGCCAGCACGCGGTCGGCGGGGAAGCGGATGCTGACGGTGGTGCCGACGCTGGTCTCGCTAGCAAAGGCGATGGTGCCGCCGTGCAGCGCCACCAGCGACTTGACCAGCGGAATACCGATGCCGGTGCCGGTCGCGCGCACCGTCGCGACATCGCCATTCAGCGCCGCGGCCGCGGGCGCCTCACGGCGCGCCATCCCGATGCCGGTGTCGCTGACCGTGACCGCGAAGCTATCGGCGGCGGCCGCCGCGATCGTGATGCGGCCACCTTGGGCGGTGAACTTGATCGCGTTGGCGATGAGGTTGATGAGGATTTGGCGGAGTTTGCGCGGATCGGCGCGCAGGCGGGGGAGATCGCCTGGGATGTCGGCGGCGAGCACGATACCGGCGCCCTCGGCGCTTTGGCGCAACATGCTGATGGCGTCGGCGGCGGGCTTGGCGAAGTCCACGGCCTCGTCGTGTAACTCGAGCTTGCCCGCCCCAGCCTTGGAGAGGTCGACGATGTCGTCGATCAGCTGTAACAGGTGGCCCGCGCCGGTCTGAATATCAGCGGCGGTGGCCCGGTATTTTTCGCCAAGCGGCCCGTAGAGTTCTTGTTTGAGGATGTCGGCAAAGCCGACGATGGCATTGAGCGGTGTCCGCACCTCGTGGTTCATGTTGGCCGCGGAACTCGCCATCCAGTGACTGGCGATCTCGTCCGCCTGGTCGATGACCGCCGCGCCCTCGGCTGGCCCGGCTCGGTTGGTCGCAACGGCGGTACAGAGCACGTGCCCCGGACCAAGCCCGCCCAAGACCGAGGAGTCCAAAGAAACGCACCAGCGGGCGCCATTCGTGGCCAACTCCTCGAGCGTCACCGCGTTTGAGCCGTTGGCCAGGCTCGCGAGCCCCTCCTGCACGGATTGGCGCATCCCCGAGAAGGGCCGAGTTTCCCAAAGAAACTGGCCGCGCAAAGCCGACGCCGGCGCCGCCATCGCCGCCTCGCAAGCGCCATTACAGGCGGCGATGCGTCCTTCTGCGTCGAGAACCAGGACCAGCATGGCGCGTCTCTACGAACACCGGCGATCGAAGTTAATCACTGCGCTTTCTTAGGCCGTGACCAACAAGAAAGTATGAATGGGCCGCAGCATAGGACTCGGGGCCGGCATATTACAATCCATAGCTGCAATACTCCGGTCGCATCCTATTCCCACTCTATGGTTCCCGGCGGCTTCGAGGTCACGTCGTAGACCACGCGATTGATGCCGCGCACCTCGTTGATGATACGGGTGGCGACGCGGCCGAGAAAATCGGCGGGGAAGGCGTAGGCGTCGGCGGTCATGCCGTCGAGCGAGGTAACCGCGCGTAGCGCACACACGTCTTCGTAAGAGCGCTCGTCGCCCATGACCCCCACCGATCTTGCGCCCACCAGCACCGCGAGCGCCTGCCAGATCGAGTCGTAGAGGCCGGCGGCGCGGATCTCCTCGATGAAGATCGCGTCGGCGCGGCGCAGCATCGCTACCTTCTCGGCCGTGACCGGACCAAGGATGCGGACCGCGAGGCCGGGGCCGGGGAAGGGATGACGGCCAACGATCTCGTGCGGCAAGCCGAACTCGTGCCCGAGCGCGCGCACCTCGTCCTTGAACAGCGCGCGCAACGGCTCGACCAGCTTGAGGTTCATCCGCTCGGGCAACCCGCCGACGTTATGGTGCGACTTGATGGTGGCGCTGGGCCCGCCCGTGGCCGATACCGATTCGATGACATCGGGGTAGAGCGTTCCCTGGGCGAGGAAGTCGGCACCGTCGAGCTTGCCGGCCTCTTCCTCGAAGATATCGATGAAGGTAGCGCCGATGATCTTGCGCTTGTCTTCGGGATCGCCGATGCCGCCAAGCCGCTCGAGGAACAAGGTGCCGGCGTCGCGGTGCACCAGCGCCATGTTGTAGCGTTCGCGGAAGGTAGCGATCACCTGGTCGGCTTCGCCGGCGCGCAGAAGGCCGGTGTCGACGAAGACGCAGGTCAGGCGATCGCCGATCGCCTGATGCAAGAGCACGGCGACGACCGCGGAATCGACGCCGCCAGAAAGGCCGCAAATCACCCTGCCGTCGCCGATCCTCTCGCGCGCCTCGGCGATCGCGGTCTTGCGGAAGGCGGCCATCGTCCATCCGCCGTCACAGCCAGCGATGCGGCGCGTGAAGTTCCGCAGGAGCGCCGCACCCTGGGGCGTGTGCACCACCTCGGGGTGGAATTGCACGCCGTAGAGGCGACGGTCTTCGTCGGCGATGGCCGCGAAGGGTGCGCCTTCCGAGACGGCGACGACGTCGAAGCCCTTGGGGATCGCGACGACGCGGTCACCGTGACTCATCCACACCTCGGCGCGCTCACCCGGCGCCCACAGATCGGCGAAGAGCTCGCACGATCCGACCACGTCGAGCGTGGCGCGGCCGAACTCGTGGCGATCGTGGGCCTCCACTCGACCGCCCAGCTGCGCGCACATCGCCTGTTGGCCGTAGCAGATGCCGAGTACCGGCACACCGAGATCGAAAATCCGAGGTTCGGCGCGCGGCCCGACGTCACCTACCACCGAGGCCGGCCCGCCCGAGAGGATGAACGCTGCCGGCGCCCCGTTGTCGAGGGCGGGCGCTACTTTGTCGTAGGGAACGATCTCGCAGTAGACGCCGCTTTCGCGGACACGGCGGGCAATAAGCTGGGTGAATTGCGAACCGAAATCGACGATCAGCACCCGCGCGGACATGGCGGCTACGCTAGCCGCGCCGGTCCAGAGGTGTCTAGCCCCGCGGACCGAACCCACGGCTGTTCAAGATGCGAGATTCTTCTTGTAGCCCTTGATCGCCCGCTTGAGCTCGCGGTAGGCGTCGCACCCGAAGGTACAGATCTTGTCAAGCGCCTCGAGGTGTATCTCGGCGCTTCCGAGATCGCCGAGCTCAAGATACGCCTCGCCAATATACTCATGCGCGTTCTTGTGCTTGGGATCGATATCGAGCGCCGCGGTATAGTGGAGGATCGCGTTGTCGAGATCGCCGAGCTTTCGGTAGCTGAAGCCCAACAGGTTCTGTGCGTCGGCGTCCGTGGGCGACCGGCTCACTACTTTGGTCAGGAGGCCGACCGCGCCGTCGAAATCCTCGTCTTGGACCGCGGTTTGGGCGGCCGTGTAGTCGGGATCGAGTGTTGCCGCGGTGTCGTTCGAGTTGCCGCCGCCCATGGCAAGCGCCGCGCCGGCGGAGATCGACACGGCGAGGAACGCCGTGGCCAGCAACTTAGGAAACGCTAATCTGTTCATGTTCGGACCCCTATCAGGGACAGAATCATTCCAGTATGTGGGCGCAAGCATAGCGGATCACACCCGCCCGCTTCCACAATTTCGATACACGATTCGTTGATTTACCCGGGTTGGCGATAGTTGGGCGTTTCGCGAGTGATGCCGACGTCGTGGACGTGGCTTTCGCGAAGGCCGGCGCCCGAGACCTTGCGGAAGGCGCAGTTTTCCTGCAATTGGGTGATCGTCGAGCTCCCGGTATAGCCCATCGCCGCGCGCAAGCCGCCCACCAGCTGGTGGAGGACGCCAGCGACCGGGCCGCGGAAGGGAACCCGGCCCTCGACGCCCTCGGGCACAAGGTTCAGGGTGTCTTCGATGTCTTCCTGGAAGTAACGGTCGGCGGAACCGCGCGCCATCGCGCCCACCGAGCCCATACCGCGATAGGATTTGAAGGCGCGGCCCTGGTAGAAGAAGACCTCGCCCGGGGCCTCGGCGGTACCGGCAAGGAGCGAGCCGATCATGGCGCCCGCGGCGCCCGCGGCGATCGCTTTGGCGAGGTCGCCCGAGTACTTGATGCCGCCATCGGCGATGACCGGGGCACCGCGCTCGGCGCACGCGCGCGACACCTCGACGAGGGCTGAGAACTGCGGAACGCCGACCCCAGCCACCATGCGGGTCGTGCAAATCGAGCCCGGCCCGATCCCCACCTTCACGGCGTCGGCGCCGGCGTCGATCAAGGCCTTCGCCCCGTCGCCGGTGACGACGTTTCCAGCGACGATCTGGGCGCTGTTGCTCTTCTTTCGGATGGCCGCCACCGCGTCAATGACGCCGCGCGAGTGGCCGTGGGCGGTATCGACGACGATGAGATCGACCTCGGCGTCCAGCAGGGCCTCGGCGCGCGCCACCCCGTCCTCGCCGACGTTGGTCGCGGCGGCTACCCGCAGGCGCCCCTGCGCGTCCTTGCCGGCGTTGGGGTTGAGCTGGGCCCTCTCGATGTCCTTGACGGTGATCAACCCGACGCAACGATTCCCGCCATCGACGACCAGCAGCTTCTCAATGCGGTGCTGGTGCAAGAGGCGCTTCGCCTCCTCGGTATCGACGCCATCGGTGACGGTGACCAGGCCCTCGCGGGTCATCAGCTCGGCAACCGGTTGCCCGGGCTCGGTGGCGAAGCGAACGTCGCGATTGGTCAGAATGCCGACGAGCCGGCCGCCGGAGTCCTGGACGACGGGAATGCCGGATATCTTGTGGGCTTCCATCAGCGCCAAAGCATCCGCCAGGGTCTCGTCGGGCGTGATGGTGACCGGATTGACCACCATTCCGGATTCGAATTTCTTGACCTTGCGGACCTCGTCGGCCTGAGCCACAACCCCGAGGTTGCGATGAACGACGCCGATGCCACCGGCCTGGGCCATGGCGATGGCGAGCGCGCTTTCGGTCACGGTGTCCATCGCCGCCGACATCAACGGGACGCCGAGCTCGATGGTGCGGGTTATGTGGGTGCGGGTATCGACCTCGGAAGGCAAGACGGAAGAGGCCGCTGGCACGATCGACACGTCGTCGAACGTGAGTGCCTCGCGAATCTCCATGGAGCCTCGTCTGAACCGAACCGAGCCGCACTATGGCACGGATGTTTTTTGATTGGTAGCGCGATCTCCGCCGCCGGTACTCCAGGAAGCTTCGGTCAGTCCGCACCTCGGAATCCCAGCGCGACCAAGTAGGTTTCGGCGGACTCGCGCCGGCTGGCGGGCGGTTTGGCGTGGCGTACCACAGTGAAACACGGTTTTAGGGTAGCCAGAAGATCGGGCTCGGTGCCCCCTTGCAGGACCTTGGCGACGAACGCGCCGCCGGGTCGCAGGACAAGTTTGGCCACGGCGAACGCCGCCTCGCACAGCATGACGGTGCGCAAGTGATCGGTTCCCGCGTGCCCGGTTGCCGGCGACGCCATGTCACTGAGTACGACATCGGCCCGACCGGCCAGAGCCGCCCGCACCGCGGCCGCCGCTTCCTGGGAACAGGCGTCGAGCCGGAGAAGGCGGACGTTTTCCAACGGCTCCATGTCGATCCGGTCGAGCGCTACGACCACGCCGCCGCCCGGTCGTCCGGCACGCACCCGCCGCGCCGCCACTTGGCTCCATCCGCCTGGAGCCGCGCCGAGATCGGCGATGCGCCCACCTCGGCGCAAGAGGCGGAAGCGGTCGTCCAGTCCGATTAGCTTGTAGGCGGCGCGGGAGCGATATCCGGCGCGACGCGCGGCGGCTACGTATGGATCCCGGGCCTGGCGCGCGAGCCAGCGTGCCGAAGATTGCTTGCGCCGCACTTTGGGCTTGCCGCCGGTGCTGGAGGCGCCGCGCGAGGAGCGTCGCGCCATGCCGGAATCAGGCGGAAGCCGCGAACGCGGCCTTGGCGCCGGCCTCGCGCATCATCGACAGCAGCATGCCCTCGCGAAGCCCGCGCCCGGCGACGCGCAGCCGCGCCGCTGGGCAGACGCGTACGATGCCCTCCAAGACTGCGCAGCCGGCGATGACCAGGTCGGCGCGCCCGCGGCGGATGCACGGATGTTCGAGGCGTGTGCGGTAGTCCATGGCGAGCAGGCGCGCGGTCACCTCGTAAACATCCTCAAGGGTGAGCCAGGCGCCGTCGAGGCGGGCGCGGTCGTACTTCGGAAGCTCGAGCTGGACCGCCGCCAGGGTCGCGACCGTGCTTGAGGTACCGAGGAGGTGCACGCCGTCGGCCTGCGCCGCCATGTCATAGCGCTCGCCAAAGGGGCGGACCGCGCTCTCGACGTAGGCCACCATGGCGCGATAGTCCTCCGCTGCGACCACCCGACCTCCGAATCGCTCGGCCAGCGTGACGACCCCGAAAGGAAGCGACGTCAAGCCGGCGACGCGGTGGCGCTCGAGGCCATCGAGGGCGAGCCAGGTGAGCTCGGTCGAGCCGCCGCCGATGTCGAACAGCAGCGCATGGCGATAGTCGTAGTCGAGAAGCGCGGCGCAGCCGGCTAACGTGAGGTGCGCCTCTTCGCTGGCCGAGATGATTTCGAGATCAAGGCCGGTTTGGGCCCGCACGTCCTCGAGGAACGCTTCGCAATTGGCGGCCCGGCGGCAGGCCGCGGTGGCGACGCTCCGCGCCCGGGATACACGGCCGCGGCTCATCTTTGCGCAGCACACCTTGAGCGCGTTGATCGTTCGCCGCATCGCCGCTTCCGAGAGCGCGCCGTTTGCGGCCAGGCCCTCGCCCAGCCGAACGATGCGCGAGAACGAATCGGTGACGCGGTAGCCCTCGCCGTCAGGCCGCACCACCAGCAGTCGACAGTTGTTGGTTCCGAGGTCGATCGCCGCGAAGACGCCGGCTTGGCGCCCCGGCGGCACGGCACGGGGAGCGCGATTGCCTAGCTCTCGGACCCTTTTCTCCAAGCCGCCCCCCTCACCGATCGCACTCGTGGCGTCCCACCACTCTAACAGCTTCGCCAAGCCGGGCGAAGCAGCAGCCCGGCATCGTTGCGCGAGCGGGAAGGGGCGACTAGACTCGCCCCGCGTCGGCCGTTGGGGGATAGTTTAGCGGTAGAACATCGGACTCTGACTCCGATAGCCCAGGTTCGAATCCTGGTCCCCCAGCCACCCCCTTACGCAGTCGCCCCGGACCTCACGTGCGCTCCTTCTCGGACGGATCACGTGTGACCGCTCGAAGGCGGTAGCCACGAATGTG
>PVBE012714500.1_pt1 | contig 23895 bp, 20 predicted proteins | sample 1631181 | NCBI WGS metagenome assembly PVBE01 (sample SAMN08397723, study PRJNA350692) | Marine metagenome, whole genome shotgun sequencing project. | isolation source: water | place: Pacific Ocean | collected 2012-04 | reverse complement strand
CCATTGACGAATGGGCGATACAGGACTCGAACCTGTGACTTCTTCGGTGTAAACGAAGCGCTCTAGCCAACTGAGCTAATCGCCCTCAAGCCGCCATAGTATCGGATGAAGCGGCGTCTTCGTGCTGGCATTCTGACTTTGGAGGCGGCCCAATTGACATGGCTATGAGGATCGCTACGAGTGTGGCGGTGTATGGCTCGAGCAGAAGCGCGTGGACGGTCCCGAAGAGCAGAAGAACGACGATGGTGGGGCCAAGGCTGCTCATCGCTATCACGCCGATGCCGCGCCGCCATGCCCCCCCAGCAGCAGCGATGCCGGTGAGAAGGAGCAATGCCATTCCGGGAACGCCTTGTTCGACAGCGGCTGTGATAAGCGAACAGTGCGGATTCGATGTGATGAATCCGCGGACTGCGGCACCACGATTCGACGGTCGCTCGGATTCCAGTCGGGCCAGCGATTCGGCAACCGAACCAGCACCGTGGCCGATGATTGGTCGCTTCCACATCAAGTCCCAGCCAGCATCCCACCACAGCACCCGCATGCCAAACGAGTTGGCTCGGAGATTTGAGGTTGAATCGGAACTGGGTTGCCACACGGCAACGACTTCCTTGGCTGCGCTGTGGACGCGGTATCGGACAGTCTTGCTCCCGAGATATGCGCTTGCGCCAACAACGATCGGAAGCAGCACGAGAACGGCTGCGGCCGTCAAGGCGCGAGGGGATCGGCAGGCGATCCACATCCAGCGTCCCAGCAGCAACGAAAGCCCAATGCCGCCAGCGAGCCACGCAGCCCGGTTGAGGGTGAGCGCGAGGCCGACCGCTGCAAGCAAACAGAGTGTCGTGGCGGCAAGGATGGTTCGCGGCGATCGGCTCGCTCGCGCCAGTGCAAGAGAAATCAGGAGGCCGCTGACTGACCAGATTCCTACAGAAGCCGGATACCAATACAGTCCAGGGGACGATCGCCAAGGGCGTTCGCTCGGGCTCTCAATCAGTCCGATGGCGCCGCCGATCTGGATGAGCGCTTGCGCAGCGACACCAATAGCAATCGGCCAGAGCACCAGCCCGGGTCGATGGAGCGCGGGAAGTACTGCGGGGATCACAAGCAGGGTCCATGCAGAAGTCAGGTCGGGAGTTGCCGTGGCAGGAGCCCACGCGAGCGATGCCACCGCGAACAACCAAAAGGAACCATAGAAAAGCAGGGTGGGTCTGGTGGCAAGGAAAGAACCACTGCACATGAGCCGCGGAATGGCTGCGAATGCTGCAATTCCAAAGAGCCACAGACTGATGAGATCGCCCACTCCGCCGATTGGGGCCAGCCCGCAGGCCAGTACGAGGGCCGGAGCGTGAATGGACCCGCATGCGCGGTTCCAGCGACCCGAAGCGATTTTGAGCAGTTGTTGTTGCATTCCGGGTACGGGAGTTGTATCACATTGCATAGTTGCCGCGTGGCGACGACAAACGAGGGGAATCCATAATGCGATTCAAGATATCTGGGCTTTTGTGTCTTGCGAGTGTGATCGCTGGCTCTGCTGGGGCAGATGTCATCACTGTGGGGCCTGGCGGAAAGTTTGATTACTCGACCATATCGGCTGCGATCGATGCGGCGGGAAACTATGACGAGATCGTCGTGGCGCCAGGCACGTACCACGAATTGGTAAATCCTCACGGGAAGCGCATCGAGATTCGCAGTTCCAGCGGACCTGCTGTGACTGCAATTGATGGCGGTGACTTTCGCCGCTGTATAGAGTTCACAAAGGGTGAGACCAAAGATACTGTTGTTGAAGGGTTTACTATTCGGGATGGCCGCTCCGGAGCCTACCAGCCGGGTGGTGGAATCTATATCAGGGGCGCGTCGCCTCGGATCGTCAACTGCCAGATAGTTCAGTGCTCGGCGATGTCGCATCCCTACTATCCCGGGGATGGTGGTGCCGTCTATGTGGACATCGGATTCCCCGCCTTTGAGAATTGCTACTTCGGTCAGTGCGAAGGGAACAACGGCGGTGGCCTTTGCCTGGTGAACTTCAGCCAAGTAATCGTACAAGATTGCATATTCGAGGGAAACGTTGCTCAGAAGGGTGGAGGTGTGTACTTGGAAGACAACTCCAGTGCAACGATGACATCGTGTGAGTTCATCAGCAATAGTGCTTCGTGGTATGGCGGCGGCATCTACATGCTTGACGGATGCGCAGCGACCCTGATCGATTGTGATATCTCCTCGTGTCAATCACTGATTGGCGGCGGTGGCGTCTTCTGCCAGTGTGGCATTTTGGCGATGGATGGTGGAACCGTCGAACTGTGCGAATCTGAAATCGGTGGAGGCGTGAATATCAATTGCGGCTTTGGAACGATCAATAACATGAGCTTTGGGAACAACCTTGCGTCGACGGGCGCAGACATCAGGATCGATGGATCGCCACCACCACCCCGTGCACCTATTCAAACCCAAGTGGGAATCGGCGGGACATTCTTCTGCGGCTCGCCCGACCCAATCGACGGTCCATACAACGATCTTGGCGGGAATAGTTTCTTCCTCTCATGTACCGACGGCGCGTGCTGCTCTAACGGCATCTGTGCGATTGCAGACGGGGCGATCTGCGTATCGCTTGGCGGCGAGTTCAAGGGCGTCGGCGTCTTCTGCGAAGACGCCAACTGTCCAGGGGATTGTCCTGGTGACACCAACGGCGACGGCATCGTTGGTACGGACGACATTCTCACCGTCATTTCGGGATGGGGTCCGTGTCCCTGACGCAGCGACACTGAATTGCCAGGCAACTTATCTATTGCAATGGCAACAACTTAATAGAACTCTGGCTTCATGGTTTGTTGTGAGCCGGGGCCCATGCGACAGGCCCGAGACCGCTTCCCTCGCGGCCTCGGGCCTGTCGTTGCATGCTGGCTGCCGGGCGAACCTGCCAAGGCGGCGAGCGCGATTCTCTCTGGGTCAGCCTGCCTCTGCCCTCGGGTGCGATGCGTCGTAGGCCTCCCGCATTCGCTGGGTCGTCAGATGGGTGTAGACCTGAGTGGTCGAGAGTGATCGGTGCCCCAGCAGTTCCTGGACGGCTCGCAGGTCAGCGCCGTTGTCAAGCAGATGCGTTGCGAACGAGTGCCGCAGCGTGTGCGGGCTGATGTCCGAGTCAAGTCCGGCGTGGTCGAGATACTTGCTGACCTTGCGCCGAACGGAGCGCGTTGAAATGCGAGTGCCGTGGCGGTTGATGAAGAGCGGTTCGCCGTTAACCAACTCGTGTCCATGACGCCTCCGCATTGCGATCCAATCCGATATCGCTCGCAGCGCATGGGTTCCGAGTGGAACGATCCGTTCGCGGCGCCCCTTGCCGAACACAATGAGCGCCTGTCCGGCCTCATCGACGCTCTCGATATCAATGCCGACGAGTTCGCTCACGCGAATGCCTGTGGAATAGAGCGTTTCAAGCATGGCTCGGTCGCGGCAACCCAGCAGCGTGTCAGCCTCTGGCGCGGCGAGTAGTCGTTCGACATCTTGCACGGAGATGGCTTTCGGAAGCCGGCGGCTTTGCCGCGGCGTTCGAATGACAGTCATTGGATTTCGAGTGATCACGCCAGTGCGGTCGAGCCATTTATGGAAGGAACGGAGCGTGGCGATCTTCCGAGCCATCGTGGCGGCGCTGTAGTTGCAATCGGCAAGATTGGCGAGAAAGTTCCGGATCGGTTCGATATCGCAGGCAAGGATCGTTGCAGTGAGCGTGTGCGGTCCGACTGCGCCAACAACATCGACCTTGTTGATCTGAGCACGTTGCCATGCGGTGGTCTCGGCCTCAGCGTTGAACTCGATGTTGAGATCGTCGCATGTGTACGCGATGAACTGTCTCAGATCAACGCCGTAGCACTTCGATGTGTACTGGCTGAAATGCCGCTCATCGATGAGGTAGTCGAGGAAGGCCTTGATGATGGGGTAGGTGAGTTCGGGGCGTGGTGACTTGGCTGGCATTGATGAGACTTTCTGGGGGCCGATGAGTAAGTTCCGGAGCGGATCCGGGAGAGGTTCCGGGGATTCCAGAGAAGCTCGGGAATGGTCCGGGAACAATGACGAGATAATCAGGGATAGATCGGGTTCATTTCGAAGAACGGCCTCATTGGGGGGTCGTGTCCAGATGATGTTGGACGAGGGCCTGATCAAAGGCATCAAGGGGGCAATTCGGGTCGGTTGCAAGCGAGGCCACGGTTTCGACGAGGAGGGCCTCATCCCCGCTCTGCCACTGCAACCGCCACGAATGGCCATTCCGCAGGAAGGAAATCTCGTGTCGGTGGGGCTTTGTGGTCTTTGTGGGGTCCAAGGTCAACTCCTGTGGCGGGGCTTGGTCCAGAACTGACGGGTCGAAGAAAGGCGTTTCCGCTCCAATGCTGGCCGTCAGCGTGGGGGGCAGGAAGGGGTCCAAGTACGTGGCCGGGGAGCGGACTGTTGAGGCTGCTCCTCGGCGACACCCCCCAAATCGACAGTGATCGGGGTCCTAGGACAAAGATTCTCGGGCCTTGCTCAACGCGCAGAATCCGCGCGGTCATTCCGGAAATCGGTCCTCATGCCATCCACAGGGCTGATTCAAGACGAGGTCGTGGTAGACTGCGGGGCTTCTGATCGCGTAGCTCAGTCGGTAGAGCAACCGCCTTTTAAGCGGTAGGTCCTGGGTTCGAGTCCCAGCGCGATCATCCCCGCACGTTGCAGGGGGCTGTGGAAGCGAGGAAGCGAGGAAGCGTTGGCCCATATTCTTCACGCAACCTTTACCGCCAGACGCCTTCATGTCTGGGCTGAATCTATTGATCGGTGGCGATTGATGGCGAGCGGTGGCGATCCTCGATCGACCGTCGAGGCGCCTGATGAACCGCTGCCTTGGCATCCCTATGGCGCGCGGCGCAGTGAGTTCATAGAGAGCCTCGGCCGCGCCGCTGTGATTGGTGTCGATGGTGAGTGCGCGGTCCGCATGCCCCGTGATCTTCTGGGTCCGTACCCGAGCGATCGATTAGCGGCATCGGTCGGCGGCGTTGATCGCACCGGCGAACCGTGGCTCGCCCGCTTTCGGGTTGCCACGCGTAGTTTTGCCCCTGTCGATGGTTTGAGATTCCTTCTTGCGGTCAAGTCCCGCGATCTTCGGTTGGAGGAAGAGCCCGGGCATGATCTCTTGTTCTGGGCGGACGTCGCCGCGCTCGTGGCCGAGCGGTGCGAGTGCCAACGGTTCGTACCTTCACTCAGGCAGGATGGCGACGGTAGCCTTCGCGCGTTCTGGCGACCATGGTTGCAGGATGAAGAGGCCACCGAACAACTCACAATGCTGCTGAGCGCCATGCCTCCGGTTGCGAGGGGCGTGGATGATGACCTCGGTGACATGGCATGGCCACGCCTTGAAGCTGCGCTGGAAGCCATGACCGACGATCTTGTTCGGACCATGCTTCGTCGCGAAGATTTCATCGATGCCATCGATGGTCGAGACGCCGCAGATCCGCATGTACTTTGGCTGGCAGGGCTGCTGGACGGCACACAACTCCTCACCTTGGAAGGCGACTCGACCGTCAAGATCATTCGCTCTGCTCGCGCATGGATCTCGCGCCTCGACGACTTTGCGCTCGGCCAGAGCCTGCGTCTGCGACTCGATCTCGTACCGCCAGCGATAGAGGGTGAGCCGTGGTCGCTGAGCATCGGCCTTGCTGCGACCGACGACACCACCCTGTACGTCACGGCTGAAGATGTCTGGAAGGCCACGCCGCAAGCCGCGCAACTTGCTGGCGAGAGCGATCCGCAGGATGTGCTCCTGACCGAACTCGGTCGGGCGGCTCAGTTGTGGCCTGCGCTTGAACCGCTTCTCAGCGAGGCGATGCCGGGCCAGATCAATCTTTCAACGATCGAGGCATGGTCACTGCTCGGCGAGTTCCGTCCGTTGCTGGAAGAGTCGGGCTGCATCGTCGCCGTTCCATCGTGGTGGGGTGGTCAGCAGAACACGATTGGTTTGCGAATGATCATCGAGAGTGGTGGCTTCGATGAATTGGACGGACCGCCTCGTGGCATGGCTTCATCCATCCGATACCGATGGCAGGTTGCCGTCGGTGATCAACCGTTGTCGTTGGAGTCGCTTCGGCGACTTCGAGACCAGCGCTCACCGCTGGTGCAGGTGGATGGACGATGGATCGAAGTCGATCAGACCCAACTCGCCAAGGCCATTGACCTGCTGGAGCGGCAGGACGAAACCGAAACGACACTTCTCGACGCGATGCGCGTAGCATCAGAAGGAGTGGAAGAAGAGACCGGTCTCACAGTTTTGGGTGTGGAGGCCGAAGGGTGGGTCGAGTCGCTCCTCAATGGTCCGGATGAGGGAGCAGTCCAGGACCTTCCACAGCCGGACCGATTCGAGGGGATGCTGCGACCCTATCAACGTGTCGGTTTGAATTGGCTCGGTTTTCTCGACCGGTGTGGACTCGGCGGCTGTCTGGCGGACGACATGGGCCTCGGCAAGACCGTGCAACTCATCGCGCTGCTACAGCACGAGCGTGCGAACGATGGTGTTGTTGGACCAACGCTGCTTGTTGTACCGACTTCCGTCGTGGGCAACTGGACCCGCGAACTCGATCGCTTTGCGCCGGAACTCACGTGGCACGTGCAGCACGGCCCCGATCGACCCGTGGGAGAGGCGTTCCGCTCCAAGGCCGCCAACGTCGATGTCACGATTACGACCTACGCTCTCGTGGCCCGAGACACCGAAACGCTCGGTGGTGTGCCGTGGCACCGCGTCGTCCTTGACGAAGCGCAGTACATCAAGAATCCGCCGACCAAGCAGGCGCAGGCCATCAGGGGGATCAATGCGGACCGCCGCATTGCGCTGACAGGCACGCCTGTCGAGAATCGGTTGAGTGAGTTGTGGTCAATCATGGAGTTCTGCAACCCGGGCTTCCTCGGAACGGCTCCGGACTTCCGCCGCCGATTTGCTCGACCCATCGAGCGCCATCGCGATGCAGATGCTGCTTCGTCGCTGCGAGGACTCGTACAGCCATTCGTACTTCGCAGGCTGAAGACCGACCGCAATGTCATTGACGATCTTCCGGAGTGTGTCGAAACTCGAGAGTTTGCGACGTTGACCACTGAGCAGGCGACGCTCTATCAGAGCGTTGTTGATTCAATGATCGGCCAAGTCGATCGCACCGAAGGCATTCAGCGTCGCGGTCTTATTCTGGCGATGCTCGCGAAACTCAAGCAAATCTGCGATCACCCCGAACTCTCCGTGTCTGGAGACGATGTTGTGGTTGCGGCAGGAAAGGGCGAGTCGCTCAGGCGCCTCTCGGAGCGATCCGGTAAGTCGCGACGACTCATGACCCTGCTTGAAGAAGTGCTCGCGACCGGCGAGCGGGCATTGGTGTTCACGCAGTACCGCAGAATGGGCAAGCTTCTGTCGGCCATGATCGAACACGATCTCGGCTGCCGATCACTGTTCTTGCATGGCGGCACGCCGATGAAGAAACGCCAGGAAATGATTGACGAGTTTCAATCGCCCGAGGGCGAAACGCCAATCTTCGTTCTCTCCTTGAAGGCTGGTGGTCTCGGTCTCAACCTTACAGCGGCCAATCATGTATTCCACTTCGATCGGTGGTGGAATCCAGCCGTGGAGCGTCAGGCGACGGATCGGGCCTTCCGAATCGGCCAAACGCGAACGGTTCATGTACACAAGTTTGTGTGTATGGGTACGCTTGAGGAACGGATCGACCGGATGATTGAAGAGAAGACACAACTTGCTGAGCAGATCATTGGTACTGGCGACTCGTGGCTCACCGAAATGGATACCCGAGAGTTGCGAGATCTGCTTCTGCTTCGAGGCAACGCCATGGAGGTAGAGGTATGAGCCGTGCAGACCTCTCAAGCAAGGCGCCCAGGCCCTCTCGTAGGCGCGGCGGCCGTATTCGCCTGAAGATTGAGGAGCAGCAACTCCGCGAGGCGCCTGTAAGTCAAATGTGGTTGACGACGATTGAGTCAATCGTCGGCACCAAATCGATGCACGATGGATTACTTGCTGCGCAGGACGGCGCCGTTCGTTCCCTCAGAGTCGAGTGCGGCGTTATTTCCGGGCCAGTTCAGGCGGATGCCGAGACGTCCCTTCCAGTGCGCATCGAGCTCTCGACAATTGATGAGGCTGGATGGCAGCGTCTTGTCGAAGCAATGGCCTGCGAAGCGATCTGGGCGGCCAAACTTCTGGAGGGTGAGATTCCGACAGGTCTGGGTGATCTCTTCCGGGGCTGCGGCACGCCGCTGCTGCCGGAGCCCGAACTTATTCGGACCGAAATTGAGCGGGGCGGCCGTCGAGACGCATGGCGAATCGCAGCGCTTGGCTGGATTGCGTCCGAGCGTTTCTTCCGTGATCCGCTTGCCATACTTGCCGTTCGCGGATTGCCGTGCGGTGATCTTGTGGAACGAATCAGCCACCATCGTGCGCTGCGGACACAGGGAGAGACCGTAGCGCATCCACCGGTTGTTCTGGATCCGGCTGTGGCGGCGGGTCCGCCTCTTGCCGACTGTCTGGAGACGTGGTGGCGTCCGCACAGCCATGTCCATGACTTGGAACGCGCTGCGCACGCGTCCCACGCGCTGCTTCGCAGGCTTGGGGCATCGACGCTTGAAGGGAAGTTCCCGATGAGCGGCTTGCTTGCGACCATTTACGATGAGGCGGCGGCGGAGGCAGCTCGGCTGCTCGACGCCCCGCTGGGCGAAGAAGACGCATCCGACTGAATTTGCAGGTGTGCTCAAGCGGTCGCTCGATCGTGCCGACATCGCTGCTGGTGGCTCTGAGAGGCCCCGAGGAGTGTGTCATGAATCACCCAATACCCAAGGGCGTGGATGCCGTTGCTCAGGCCAGAATGGCCTTGCGGCAGATGGAACTCGCGATTCGTCGGGCGAGGTTTGACCGCAAGGACGTGCCGACTCCGCCGGGAGAAGGCAAGGCCAGGCCATTATCGTCCCCGCCGAAACTTCGCCGGACCGGATGAGTGCCGCGCTCGCGTAGGCTGCCTGTATGCGTGGCTCGCTTCATCGCTGTTTTGCGTCGCTTGACCTGCCTGCTGATTTGCAGATGGCAATCCTTGCAGCGCAGCGGACGATTGGTCAGCGGGTGAAGGGACTGCGGTTGACCAAGCCCGAGAACCTGCACCTCACGCTCAAGTTTCTGGGCGAGATTGATGTGAATCAACTGGATGCAGTTGCCGCGAGATTGAACGCCGTTGACTGGCCGGCAGCCACGCTTTCGGTCGGATTGACAGGTGCCTTTGCTCCTAGCATTGCATGGGTGTCAATTGATGGGGCCGATGTCATACAGAAGTGTGTCGATAAGGCTTTGGCGGGAATGTTCGATCCTGAAGATCGCTTCATGGGTCATGTCACCATCGGTCGTGCGCGGCGATTGACGAAGGTGTCGATTCGTGACATTGAGGATGTGCTGCCGCTTCCACTCAGTGCGAGTGCATCGTTCATTTCGTTGCAGGAGTCAACGCTGACGCGGGCGGGGCCGCAGTACCGAGTGATCAAGAAATACGGCATTGCTGAGGCGTGTTAAGCGGTTTGCGCATGAAACAACAGCGCCGCAGGGGAATTTCCTGCGGCGCTGGTTCAGAATCAAAGTTATTACTGCGACTAGACGTGCTTGAGTCCACGTCGCTGATCGCGGAGGCGTCGCGACTTGCCGACGCGGTCGCGTAGGAAGTAGAGCTTCGCGCGGCGGGCGTCGCCTCGGCGTACGACATCAATCTTCGCAATGCGTGGAGAGTGCAGCGGGAAGATTCGTTCGACGCCTTCATTGGCAACGATTCGGCGAACAGTAATAGTTCGGTTGACGCCACGGCCCTTCTCGGCGATGAGAACGCCTTGGTAGACCTGAACGCGCTCTTTGTCGCCTTCGATGATGCGGACGTGCACATCGAGCGTGTCGCCCACGCTGAATTCTGGGAAGTCGCTCTTGAGTTGACTTTCAGTAACGCTTTCGATGATGTGTTGCTTGTTCATGGTTCTTCTCGATTTCGACTTCATTGAGTCGCCGCGACTTGGATCGTTCTGCCCAGGGGTCACGTCTTGGGGTGGTTCGGTTATCCGTCCTTGCCAGACGGTGGTTCACGCAGGTCAGGTCGTCGTTCGATCGTTCGGGCAAGTCGCTGCTCGTGTCGCCAGCGGGCGACGGCGCCGTGGTCGCCGGAGAGCAGTATCTCCGGCACTTCCTTGCCATCCCACTCTCGTGGGCGGGTGAAGTGTGGCGTGTCGAGTAGGGGCTTGCCGGTCTCGTCGGTGACGCTGAAGGAGTCTTCTGAGGCGGATTCCTCGTGTCCGAGGGCTCCAGGAAGAAGCCGGGTGATCGCATCGACGAGGACGAGGGCGGGAAGTTCGCCGCCACTCAGGACGTAGTCGCCGATGCTGAGTTCCAGCGGGGCGAGGGTCTCGATGACCCGTTCGTCGATGCCTTCATAGTGTCCGGCGATGAGGAGCAGTCGCTCCTGAGTTGCCAGCGTCTCGACCGTTGTCTGCGTGGTTCTCCTTCCTTGTGGCGTGAGCAGCACACGCTGCGCACGTCTGGGGTCCAATTTTTCGACGGCCAGCACCGCGTCGTAGAGGGGCTGGCACATCATCACCATGCCGGGGCCTCCGCCGAATGGTCGGTCATCGACCTTGTTGTGCTTGTTGTCGGCCCAGTCACGAATGTCGTGAACGTGGGTCTCCAGCACACCCGCCTCGTGGGCTCGTCCAAGGATGCTCGTTTTGAGCGGTTCCTTGAACATGGGGGGAAACAAAGTCAGGATGTCGATCCGCATCGCGGGAGTTCCGACTGGAAGTGTTCGCACTGTTGCAAACACTTCCGAGGGCGGTCAGGCCTTCTTGCCTGGGGTCGGATCAACGTCGATCCGCTTGAGCAAAGTCTTGACCGTGTCGCTTGGCTGAGCGCCGACGCTCAACCAGTATTTGATGCGATCCGCCTTGAGGCTAAGCTGCTTGTCATCCTCGACGAGGGGATCAAACCAGCCAAGTTCCTCGATGACGCGCCCGTTGCGCGGTGCCCGTCGATCCATCGCATTGAGTCGGTAGAAGGGACGGTGCCGGCGTCCCAAACGCTTCAGTCGCAAAACGACCATGGTGGCTGCTCCTGTGCACTGTCTGCCGCTCGGGTCGCCAAGGTTCTCATGAACCATCGGGACGCCCGGTACCGCCGGGAGCTGACCGGAGCCTCGGTCAGCCGTGGGGCAGTACTTCGCCGCAGAGACGAATCGCGGAGTATATCAGAGACCGGTGGAGTCGCGAAATGTCCCTGAAGGATTCTGAGGGGACTTTCTTGGGAGCCACTCGCGGCCCTGCAAGGTGATGCCGGATGCCGCATTGACGGGGAATCGCCATCCCCAAGTTCAAGATCACTGCATGTGGTCACGCTTGGATGACACTCCTCAAATGAGGGGCATGATCACTTACGCCGCTTCTTGAATCCCTTACTGGGAGACTTGGTCTTAGTCGATCCCTTGCGAGATTCGTTGGGCTCGTTGCCCCGGGCGTTTCCGTGGCCGGAGTCCTTTGCCTTTGGTCCCTTGGTGAACCTCTGGGTGACGCCCCTGCTTCCGGGCTTTCGTTCGGTGGTCATAAGTACAGGTCCGTTCGTGGGTGGGGGATTGGTGGGATACATCCGACAAAGGCCGGTCCCCGATGGTATTCAATGTGGGGCTCTTAATGGGGGGAAATGAGACTCGCGAAATGGGGTTTTGATGTGGTTGGGGCTCATTTGGGGTAATAGGGCGTTGGGGGCGAGTGGTCATACCCGCTCCGAATCCGGAGAACCGAAACTGTGATTGAAACGTATTCTTTAGGCTGGAGCCCCGAGCCAGTGGCCGCCACTCCGATCATGAACGCACCATTCATCACACGCTCAATGCTCGCATCCAGTTGTCTGTTGACGGCTAGCGCGAGTGCCGCGCTTGCAAAGGGACGACTTCCGCTCGAAGCCGTGCAGGTGATCGAACTGGCTGGACCGGATTACGACCAACTGGAACGTGAAGACGCTATTCTCGCGGCCGCGGGGGCGCCAGCGCGCATCGCGGTTCCGAATACCGTCAGCCTGTTTCCAGAAACAACCGGAACCTGGGAGCATTTGGATGATGGCCGCATGATGTGGCGGCTTCGCGTGCTTTCCCCAGGAGCAGCGCACCTCAACATCGGTTTCGATCGGCTCGCGCTGCCCTCCTCGGCCGAGATGCGAATTGCATCATTCGATGGTTTCGATGTTACTGAAACGATCACCGCGGAAACACCGCTGGCAGAGGGCCAGTATTGGAGTCCGATCATCTGGGGAGATGAAGTGATTGTCGAGTTCGAGGTGGATGCTACGCAGCGGCGCGAGCTCGAACGCGGCGTTTCGATTGTCTCTATCAACGAGGGGTATCGTGGTCTTCGTGATTATCGAGACGGTCCGTTCCACACGTCGGGTTCTTGCAATGTCGATGTGGCGTGTTCCTCGGGCGATGCATGGTCGTGCGAAATTCCATCGGTCGGCGTCTATACCATCAATGGCACATGGACCTGCACTGGAGCGATGGTCAACAACACCAGCGAAGACGAAACGCCGTACTTTCTGACGGCCGAGCATTGTGGTGTGACACCGAACAATGATCAGACGGTCGTCGTCTATTGGAACTATGAAAATTCGTCCTGCCGAACCCCCGGAAGTGCAGAGAGTGCAATGGTCGGCGACGGTCCGCTGACCGATACCAGTACAGGTGCAGTACTCCGAGCATTCGATAGTAATACCGATTTTGCACTCTTGGAGTTGGTGTCGAGCCCCTCAGAGTCATATGGAGTGTCATACGCCGGATGGTCACGCAGCGCATCGCTGCCAACGGTCGGAGCGGGCATTCACCATCCCAACACCGCCGAGAAGCGTATTTCCACACCCGCATCTGTACAACACGACTCAGATCCGTTCTACACCGACATATTCTGGGAGGTCGTGTGGGTCGAAGGCGTGACACAGCCCGGCTCTTCTGGCTCCCCGCTGTTCAACGGCGAGCATCAGATCATTGGGCAGTTGTGCTGCGGTAATTCGTACTGCAACAATCCGAATGAAGTTGATTGGTACGGTAAGTCGTTTACGAGTACTTGGGCGAAGTTGTCGCCCTATCTCGATCCGACGAATACTGGGCAAGTGATGATCGACACATTGTGCGGCAGCGAACCGTGCCCATGGGATCTGGGTGGAACCGGGTCCGTCGATCAAACGGCGCTCATGGCACTGCTCGCGTTGTGGGGGGAGCCTAGTGCCAGTGGAGACTTCGATGGCAGCGGCGTCGTCGACGTCATAGATCTTCTGGAACTGTTGGAATACTGGGGGGCGTGCCCTTGAGTGGCACGGCGTATCGGACTGCTACGGAGAATCGCTCTCGGGCGGCGCGGCTGGTGGTGGGATCGAGTCGCCTTGTCCGATCGCGCGGCGGATGGCAGTTCGAATCGTCCGGCGCGTAGCCCGAGTGAGCGACTTGGTGGCTCGCGGAATGTCGTTGCCGGGGACTTTGTCGAGATACATCAACGGGTGCACCAGATCAAGCGCGCCGCGATCTTCGACGAGCGATACAGCGTCAATGGCTGGATGATCGCGCCGCATGTACAGCAACGTGTTCTGCCGATACCAGGTGGCGATGTCGTTGTCACTCCAGCATCATTGGGCGGATGCAATCCACAGCGGCGAAGTTGTGCGCGGCGAACAGTTTCGCCCACCAACTCGGCCATCGCTCGTTGAGATGCCCGACCCCGCCCTGAAGCGGGATGGCCGCACTAAACATGACAGCAGGGGCTCGCTTGCATAAGTCTTCGACGAAGGTAGCCGCCCGCGTAGGGGGGAGGTGTTCTGCAACTTCTAGGCTGATGGCGAGGTCAAACTGTCCGAGTTCGGGGAGTGGTTCTCGCAGATCGTGCGGTGTCAGACTCGCGCGATCAATGACGAGGTCCTCCGGGTCGAGCCAGTCGCCTTCCAAACCCCGGACCGTGGCGACGCCGCTTGCGTGGCACACATCAAGAAAGGTCCCGACGCCACAACCAACGTCCAGTACTCTGCCAGGTGTTCCTCCGATTGCTTCGAAGGTGGCTGACGTCATACGGCACGCGGCATGGTGCGTTCGGCGGTGGCGTTCACTGAAGAACCCGGTCCGGCGGCGATAGATGGATTTCATGAGCGACGATCCTGCAACGAGAGGTGCTGAGGTCGCATCCTATCAAGCCATCATCGTGGTCTGTCTTTCTGGTCAGTAATCGGCTGTGAATCAGTGTATTGAGCCGCTGCTTCGATGCGCGTGTCTATTGTGCTGAGGTCAGCCATCGGGCCCGTCGACGGAAAGTGACCATCGCGCAGGCGAACAACGCCATGGCTCCGGGAGCCGGAATGACTCCGAATCCGCCGTTGAACATCACTGTGGTTCCCGCGCCGAGTTCGAACTGCCAATGTGCTTGCAGCGAATCGGCGAACGTGAGTATCACGGCACCGCTGGAGGAGTCAGAGGCGGCAGCGGTGCCCCCGCCGGTGGATGAGAGTTCAAATGGTGCTGCAAACATCGCCCCAAGCGACTCTGCGCCAGCAATTGCTTCAAAGACTGAGAGATTCAAGACCGACGCCAGAAGAGCATTCTCGCCTGAGATTGAGGCAGCCATCGACCCATGCCAACTATTGGGACCAGTGAGTGACACGGCGAGTGGCATCGTGAACGTAATGTCAAGGTCCAGATTGTCAGCAGTCTGGTTCGATGCTTGCAAGACCGTTCCAAGCGAGGCATCCTCAGGTGAACCATACATCGAGGCGGATATCGAAACTCCACTATCGATGATCTGCGCAGACCAGAACTCCCCGCCATCCAGAGTCTCCTGGCTCTCGAGGCTCGTTGTCCACGCAAATCCATCAGACGTGGTGACATTGAACACGCCTGAATAGTCTGCGACGGCAAGGCTGCTGCAATGCAAGGCAAAGGCAGCGATGATGGCTGTCTTGATATTCATGTGGATCGACTCCATGCGAGGGCACCGCTCCGTCGCCGCCGGGGAAGGCCTGCGAGCGTTATGAGAAGGGGCAACGCCGAAGGCCCCGGGATCGCACTGAGGGTGGATGAGAGATGGATCGTCGCCGTGTCACCAGCGGAGAGATCAAATTCCGCTTGCGCTGACCACAAGGAGCCACCGCTGGTTAGCACGGTCGTTATTGCAGAGTCGGTTGCCGTTGAGAACGGACCAAATGCAGTGAGCCCGTAGATAGGCGCAAATAGGGCCGCACGCTCGGTGCCATCGAGCGACACCGACACGAGAGGCGTGTCCTCGATCGTTTCCATCGAGGCGGATCCGGTGAACTGCAGGTTCATCACCGTCAGTGTGGCTGCTGCGGTCAACATGGATTGGTCTGGCAAGTCAAACCACGGATTCAGAGATATATCTGAATTGAAAGCCTGCGATCCAGATGATGTATTTGTCACCGAGAGCAGAAGATCTAGAGAGGAATCTGGCCCGGGATCTACCGTTGCAGTCCAACCGATCTGCCACTGTGGGTGGAAGAGGCTTCCGGTGTATATCTCGCCGCCGTCCTCTAACTCTGCCCACGATCCGACATCAGCAAGATCGAAGGTAATGGGCGTTGATGGATCCGCCGAGGCAGTCCAGCTCATGGTCATACTGTGAGGATCCGCAGCGGCTGCAGTCGCCAGCAGGGTTGTGCTGGCAGCGATCCACTGCGCTGTGGGGGGAAGGCAGAGTCTTTGCAGCATGGCGGTCATTTGGGGGTCGCGTATTCCTCTGGTCAATCACCGCAATGAATCGATATTGACGCGTACAACGAGTCATCGGTTCGGCGGAAGTGGCACTTGAGGTGGTCCTTTTTGAGTCTTCGAGGTTTTTTTCAGAGGGAGGTGGAGCTAACCCCTCCAATCCGAATTGGTGGCGTGAGCGGAACCGAGGGCATGGGTTGGCTGTTGATGTCACCGGGATTGTGATTTCATCCGAGCGAACAGACTGTTTGTGTGGATTGCAGATACGAGTCGCTCATAGGCAGCGGCCGCCCTGAATAGCCCAAACGCAAAATGGAGCAAGGCCATGATTGTCATGTGCGTGATTGCTGTACTCACACTTTCGAACATGCCCAGCACGCCATCTTCGCACGGTGCTCGTTCCAGCCTGGCAGTTGGTGATGCGCTAGGAATGCAGATGATCAATGTGCAGGGCTCACCGGCACCGCCCGCAATACAGGCGCGAGCGGCGCGATTGGCCCAGGCCAGTCAGCCCGGTTACTGGTGGCAGATGCCTGATGAAAGCACTGTTGTCGTGTGTGAGATCGCTCGATGAACCACTGACTGGTGGCCGGACTTCTGTCAGGCGCGGCCAGATCAGCTGAAGACAGGCAGTGAGCTCCAACAAATGCTCAACTTCTTCGGCAGGATCCGACCCATGAAAAACGCCTTGACGCGTACCGTAACAGTGATCAGTGTGATAACTCCGATCCTTTTGGCCATCGAAACGGCTCAGGCAGAAATGGTCTGGGGTGGTTGGCACCACGGCGACAATCAGTTGGAATTCTGGGTTGGGGACACCGAAGTAGGCCCTATCGAATCACTGTGGATCGCGCCGGCGGAACGTATGTCGGGCCGCAACATCCAGGTGTCTCTGGCAGCCGATGCCTCGAGCGGCACGCAGCACATGGCCGTGGTGTGGAGCGATGCCTCTGGTACGCCGCAGTCGGCGACACTTACGCTTGACGGAGTGGTGCCTGGAGATTGGAACCCGCGAATGGTGTCGATGTCCTACCAAGGAATAGTGACCGAGGCCGAAACTGGAGTGATTGACCTTCCAGGCTTCATCGTCAGAATGCTGATCAATCCGAGCGAAACGAATTATGCCAGGCGCACGCTCTTCGAAGTACAAGAGGAATTGACGGAACAGGCTGATCCCACCGAGTTTCTGCCTGGGGATACGGATAACACGTTTACAGTTGATGCGAACGACATTCTTGAGGTGCTGACACACTACGGAACCAATTGCGAAGGAATGATTCCCTGCCCTGGAGATGGCGATGCAAGTGGAATGGTCAATGTTGAAGATCTCCTCGCGGTCGTTCGAAATTTCGGCAGGGCGTTGGTGGCCGAGGACACAGCGGCGCGGCGACTCTTGTTCTGGCAGCCCGTTGGCGGCTCGTGGCACGAAGAGGGGTTTCCTAATCACATTCATCCGCAGGTCTACACGGATGAGGCCGGTTGGCAGGTGAACATCGACAAACGAATTGGGCCGGTCGTAGACGAAATCGGCGCTGGATCATTTGACATGTGGTTTCACAACATCGCCGGGTACTGGTACGACCATGATCAGGTATGGCCTTCAGGCGATACACAGTCCATGCTGTTTGAACAACTTGAGAAGGCACGACAGCAGCGTCCCGGTCTGGTGCAGGATCTACCTAGGCTTGTCGAGTATCTGCGGAGGAACAAGATCAACTACTACGCGTATCTCGGGCTTCCTCGGTGCTGGGTATCCCCCTGGGGAGCCGCCGGATGGACGCCGCAGGACGAGCACGGAGACCCCAACACCATCAACAGGTTCTACGGCGAACTGCTGCAACTCGGATTCAGCGGGATTGGGCACGATGCCGGCAAGCATGTCCCCGAGGATTCACCGTGGGTGCAAGATGTTGCACCAGAGCTTCATCGACGTGGAGCAGAACTCTTCGTAGAAGCGATTCCGACCCGTTCACAGGCGCACTTTCTGGGCTTCAGCGTTGTGGCAGAGCACCGCATGTGGGATCGCATGCCGGGCAACAATCCCGAAACGTATTTCACGGAAGAAGAAATCGTTGCTGCCGGTGGCCGCGCCATTCACATCATGACATGGCCGCTTGGCATGGCACCTGGCGACGATGGATACGATCCTGAGTTCGACTATGCACAGTGGCGTTGGGATATCAGCATGCAGTTGCTCTCGGAAGGTAAGACGGTTGCTATTGGACTTCGTGGCATGCAGAACGCTGGTTATCCGATCGGCGATCTTGTCGCTGCCGCGCAGAATTGATCAGCGGTCATAGAACTCAGGCGAGTTGTTCAGATCCCGCAGCCGTCGGCACATCATCATCGTCCCAGTCGTCATCCGGGAAGAGTGGATCCCACGCTTCTTCGGGATCGGTCTGGTACATCGCACCAAAGAACATCGCGATAAACCCAGAAATACGCATGCCATACAAGGCACCGACAAAGGCCATCAAGCCGTTCCAGAGGAAGAGCGCAGCCTCGCCTCGCGAGAAGGCGATGGTTTGTCCAAGCGCGCATCCGCATGGAATCACAATGAAGGGGCGATGCAGGGCTGTCATGGTTCTCTCATCAAGGGCGCGGACGATCAAACCCATGACGATTGCGTAGAACGGGAGCGCAAGCCACGGGAAGTCATGGGCAACATGTCCGATGATTCCAGGACCGACGTTGAAGACATCGCCTGATCCCTTCCGCCGGATTGCTCCGTCGTGCACCATGTCTTTCGCTAGGGGGTAGGGCTTGTTTGCCCACAATGCGCGAGGGATCGGCATCGCAAACAGAAACTTCACCTGATGCATGAACACGTATGGATAAGCGCTGCCGTAGGTTTCGATGGCCCACATGCTGAGCGGTCCTGCATTCTGCCCAGTCAGTACTGACGTCATGCCCCCTGTGATGTCCTCCAGATTGAGTTCGGTAATCCTTGTGAGTCGGTCGCCAAGGCTCTGATTTTCATAGGCGCCACCACCGCGGCGTGTTGCCGTGTAGACGGTCAGGAAAAACAAGCCGATGAAGCCGAAGATCGTGACCTTGCGGATAAGTGTGTGCAGCGGGAAACGGCGCCAATAGGCGTAGTAAATTGCCCAACCGAATCCGAGGGGAACACCAATGGTGCCGCGGCGACCGAATGATTGGTAGGACACAGCGGTGAGGGCAAGCAAGAGAATGGCGAATGCGAGTCCGATGTAGATCGGGTTTCTGAAGTCCCGCGACCATGCCCAGGCCGCCGTCGCAGCAGATGCCGTCAATACGCCTGCCCCCGCTTGGGATGAGAGGATGCCGAACAGCGGTATCCACATCAGCACCGTCTTCATCAACGCCCCGAGGCCCAGCAGAACCAGCGATAACGCAAACCATCCTCCAGCTGCGCCATCCCAGTCTCCCTTGCCGATTCCGCGGACATAGCGAAGGACGCCCCAGTCACGGGCGTAGGACCACTCGAACAGGATCAGGAACAGTGTTGCCATGAAGGCAAAGATCATCGGAGTGACGGTCTTGTCATCCGGCTCCAGGTTGCCGTAGATGTTGAATGCCAGTCCGAGAATGCTGCTGGTCAGCTGGAAGATTATGAACCCACCGAGAAATACCGTATGAACGCTCAGTAATTCGGCGCGGCGTTTAACTGCCAGTTGGATGACTCTGACGCCGATCCAGATGATGAGGCAGGCGAGATAGATGGAGACGATAAACCGCATGACAATGGATCCTGATGGGGGAGGATCATATGCGGATCGGCCAACCGGGTCCGATGGGATCAGGGATTGCGGCGGACTGCGAGAATTGTGCGATCGTCCTGCGGTGGCCGATCGTCACGAAAGGCTTCCATATCGTGGCGGAGGTGCTCCAACGTCTCAGCGAGGGATCGGTCTGGTTCGGCTGAAAGGAGCCCAGCCAATCGATCGATTCCGTAGAACGCCCCCTCGGTATCCATTGCCTCGAAGATGCCGTCGCTCGGGATTGCGAGAATGTCGCCGGGGCTCATGTCGATGCGGGTTGTGGTGTCGGCGTCAAGCGTCTCCAATACCCCCAGCGGAGGAACGTCTGCGTCGAAGGTGACGAGTTCGCCATCCGCACGGATCAGCAGCATTGGCCCGTGTCCGGCTGCCAGCGATTTAACAACGCCGGACTCGGCATCCAGTTGTCCAAACCAAGCTGTGACAAACTGCATCGGAGATGTGTCCTGCCAGAGTTGTGTGTTGAGTTCTTTGGCGAGTTCCAGCAGTGGGGCGTCAAGCCGAACTGCCATACGAAGCATGGATCTGACCTGTGTGACCGAAATGGCCGGCCCGATACCGTGCCCTGTTGCATCGCCGACCATGAGTAGCGCTCCACCCTCCACATCGATGGCGTCGTAGGCGTCACCGCCGGTTGCGTCGGCTGGCATGCTCCACCCGTGAATTTCCCAGCCGTCCAGTTCCGGAAACGTGTTTGGAAAGGTTGCGGCTTGAATCTTCTGAGCGATCTCCAGATCATGCTGTAACTTCACGAGTTCCAGCCGATCGGCGAGCAGACGCGAACGACGCATAGCAACAGCGGACTGGGCAGCAAGCGCGGAGGCGATGTTCTCGCACTCCTCGCCAAAGGGTCCTGCTCGGCGGTTGAGAACCTGCGCGACGCCCACGAGTTCGCCAACATCAGTTGCGACGAGCGGAATCGTCAACAGATTGTGCGTTCGGTAGCCCGTCTTCTCATCGACTCCCCTGTAGAAGCGGTCATCCGCGTAGGCATCCGCGATGTTGATGATCTCTCGCGTCTCACCGGCGGTTCCGGCGATTCCCTTTCCAAGAGGAACACGAATGTCTTCCAGCGACTCCATCAGCACACCATCGGGACCATGCCCCGCGACAGCAATGAGTTCGTTGTTCTTGGGGCAATACTCAAAAACGGTGGCCCTCTCTGCTTCAAGAATGTCGCGAAGGCAATCGGCGACACGGCAGATGACGGCCTGTGGATCATCTGTGCTGCCAAGCACACGGCTGACTTCGAGAATGCAGTCGATCTGTTCGCGTGTGATATCGGGCATGAGTATGTCCTGCTGAAGAAGCTACTTTTCTTGCAATCGAAGTGCGCGGGGCATTGGATCTGGAGTGTCCCTGATGACTTCAGCGAACCTACGGGATATGGATGTAGTGCCGTCGGTCGCTTCGACGGCCTCTAGGGCGGCTTGCGCTGCAGATCGATCTCCATCTCGAATTGCCATGGCGAGGGCAGCGTGCTGGTCAACCGTACCAACCGATGGTGGTGTGCTTGAGAGGGTCCATGAATCGATAATGGCGTTTCGACCCACCACCTGTATCGGGCCAACCTCAATAAATGGCAGATCGGTATCGTCGACCAACTCGTGTGTACGGCCGTCCAGCAGAATAGATGTCCCCAATTGTTTGTTGGCTGACTCCAGCCGTGCAGCGAGGTTCGCTACGTCGCCAATGACCGTGTAGTCATTCAGTCGTGGCGGTGCACCACAGTCACCGACGAGGGCCTCGCCCGTCGCAATGCCGATTCGGAGCCCGAGTTGTGGCTGATTGAGTTCCGGATCTGCATTGATCAGAGCCATGAACTCCTGACATTCCATGGCTGCGTGGCAAGCAAGCGTAGCTTGATCCGATTGAGGCCCAAAGGCCGACCAGAAGGCGAGGAAGCCGTCTCCGAGGAACTTGTTGAGGTAGGCATCCCGCGAGGTGACACGGTCGGTCAGCCCGGCCATGCAGCGATTGAGAAGAGCGACCGTTTGCTCAGTTCCCAACCGTTCACTGATCTGTGTGAAGCCGGCGAGATCGCCAAACATGACGCACACTTCACGACGGACACCGAGCATGCTGAGAGCATTCGGATCTCGCGCCAGTTCGTCCACGAGTGCTTCGGGGACGCGTGCTCGGAACTGTCTTGTGATTCGCCGTTTCTCTTGTTGTACGAGTATCGCCCGCGATCCGGTGCCAGTTGCCCAGGAGAGCGTCATGGCTACCAGTGGAGTTGCAGCCGGAAGCACAACGGACTCATACGAGAACATCGCGATCAGCGTGATGATCCACAGCACCAATAAGCCAAGCGATGCCGCCGTGGCAGGCCACGGTCCGAGCGAGGCGACAATGATGGCAATGCACAGGCCAAGCACAGCCGAAGCGACCGGTGACCACCATCGCGAGCCTTCGTGCAAAGAACGCCCTTGGAGCACCATGTCAGCGAGGGCGGCGTGCACCATGACACCCGGAGTCCGCGGGCCGGCTGCTGTTGGGATGAAGTCAGCGACCGTGCCGGTTGCCGTCCATCCGACAAACACAAGTCGATCCTGAACGGCGTTCTGGAGTGACTGCTCAACCTGTGCAATGCGTTCGCTTGCGGCAGTGGCGGCCTCAGCCGCAAGGCGCCAGTCCAGCATTCGCGTCAGAAGATTGTGTTCCGCCTCATCCAACTGCACCAGTTCGGTCGCAAGCGCATCGCGGCTGCGAATGTTGCCGAGCGTAAAGTCGACCTCATCCGCGATTTCCAGTTGCAGATCGTTTGAGAGCCAGTTCTCATTTTCAAGGGCAGAGTCCATGCGAATGCCGCGGATCAGATCACGAGAGGCTTCAGCCTTGAGCGTGGTGGCCCGCTCCAGCATTTGGCGGGCTCTCGCAAGAAGAACCACCTCGCCAATCGAGATATGACCTGTGAATCTGTCATCATCCTCGAGTGATCGATGAAGATTCGGCCAGTCCATACCGTGAATGCTTCGGGGCCAGCACAGGGTGATTGCATCGCCCGTAAGTGGAAGCCTGACATTCCCAACGATGACGGCATCGTCTTCAATGACATACGGCGTCTCTGCCCCGAGGAAGCGTTGGACTGCAGCGATGCCCAGTGGCGGCACCAACGCTCCACGCCCAATGGGTTGAGATGGAAGCAAGTGGCGAACTCCGCCGTCGGAACTTCTTCGGACGATGTTGACGTAGCCCGATCCTCCCGCCGAGTTGCCAAACTCAGGCAGTGGGAATCGGTCGCTTGGCGACGGCTGTTGGCTCGGGCCGCCTTGGATTCCTCCCGGAAGTGATATGCGGCCTTGGCGCTGTCGGAGTGCAGTGTCAATGAGCGGTTCCATCGCACCCTGTTCATCACCAGCAAGTTCGAACAGGCTCTGTTGGTCACTTACCGTCGCGGCCAGATCAAAGATGGCGCGGCGCCGCAGGAGATGCAACGTATCCGTGGTCGCATCGGGACCGTCGGCCCGAGGATCGAGTGATAGGTCTTCTCGCATACGCTCAAGCGTCTTTGCAAGAACCCCCGGCGACCCACCAGCGGCGGCCCATCTGGCCTCAAGTTCATCTGGCATGAGCAGCACGCCGAGAATAGTGTCCTTGTCGATGGCATCGGCCAGAAGCTGGTCGTGATTGGTTTGGGACTGTGGCGGTCCGGGATGCCATGTTGGATGCTGGGGATCTGCCAAATCGAGGTCAACAGCAATCGTGCGGGCGCCGGCTCGTCGAAGTTCATTGATCGCTCCGGCAAGATCGGCTCGCGGCCACGGCCATCGCCCCAATCGTTCCAACGCGCGATCGTCAATGTCGGCCATGACGATCTCAGACGACATTGGCTGAGCGTCTCGGGGAAGATGCTGCTGTTCGAGATCCAGAAGCCGCTCATTCCAGCCGTGGAATCCACCGACGACATCGATCAATACGACAAAAAGGGTCCCTGCCGCTGCTGAGAGAAGAACGCTGCTACTGGTATTGCCTATCACGCTGCTGGCAGCGTATCAAGGATGGGGCGTGCCTGACCTATTCGGTCATGGGCACCATGCGCAATCGCCGCCTTCGGGCAACTCATAAGTATCCGCCGGGCCGTGCTGCAGGCTCTGTCCGTACGGCGTCAATCTTGGATGTTGGCCGGGCGATTGGTACTCATTGTAGAGCACCTCATTCATCGCGTTGGCGAAGGCTTCCCGGCAGACTTCGATCCGCTCGCCGTCACCGTTGAATGTTGTGACGCAGAATTCGTTGACGAAGGTCATCATCGTCCGAAGTTCGGTGTCGCCGGTGAACGGCTGCCCTGTCCATTCGGCATCGCCGTAATTGAGGATTGCGGCGTAAGTCCCTGGAATCGGACTATCTCCATTAGGCAGATCAACCCCGAATGGAAT
>PVBE012439555.1_pt1 | contig 23895 bp, 23 predicted proteins | sample 1631181 | NCBI WGS metagenome assembly PVBE01 (sample SAMN08397723, study PRJNA350692) | Marine metagenome, whole genome shotgun sequencing project. | isolation source: water | place: Pacific Ocean | collected 2012-04 | reverse complement strand
TGTCATGATCTTTCCTCTCCCTCACGCTCGCCGATGAGCCGGGCCATGTATTCGTCCGCGTCAATTTCCTCGTCCCGAGACCGCCGATTGAGCAGGTCCTGGACGCGTGCAATTTCTGAACTCTTGACTTCTTCGACGGTCCCCGAGAGCAGGATTCTGCCATGATCCAGCACGGTGATGCGATCGGCAATTTTGAACGCACTTTCCAACTCGTGGGTGACAACAACGATCGTCATCTGCATCGAATCGCGCAGTTTCAGGATCAGATCGTCCAATTCGGAAGCGACTACCGGGTCCAACCCGGCCGACGGCTCGTCGAAAAACAGCAATTTGGGGTCCATCACTATGGCACGCGCGAGCGCCGCGCGCTTAATCATTCCACCCGATAGTTGTGCGGGCATCAAATCTTCAAAGCCGCCCAAGCTCACGACCTCCAGTTTCATCCGCGCCATGATCCCCATTGTGCTGTCGTCAAGTCTCGTGTGTTCGCGCAACGGTAGCTGGACATTTTCGCCCACGGTCATCGAACTGAGCAGCGCCCCACTCTGAAACGATACCCCCATATTAGTACGAAGTTCATGCATCTCCGAGGCCGACACGCTGGTAATATCTTTCCCGAGTAGTTTGATACTGCCGCTCGTCGGGGTATGCAATCCGAGCAAATGTCTCAACAACGTGCTCTTCCCACAGCCACTCCCGCCCATGACGATAAGGATCTCGCCGTAGTTGATCTTCAGATTCACGCCGTCAAGTATTTTTCGGGTGCCGTAATGGGTAACCAGATCGGTGACTTCGATGGCGTAATCGGTTTCCATGCCGGGTCACCGATTTAGAAAATAGGTGAACGTCATGTCGGCCAACACGATGTAGGATATCGCGAGAACGACGGCTCGAGTCGTCGCGCGGCCAACCCCCTCGGCACCGCCCGTGACAGAGAATCCGTTACTTACCCCAATCAACGCGATAATGGCGGCGAAGACCATGCTTTTAGTCAAACCCTGTATGACATCGTTGGATGTGATGAAAGAGGTCCCCTGGTCCCAATAGGCGATGTAGCCGAGACCGAGTTCGATATTGCAGTAGACCGCTCCTCCGAGCATTGCCGCGAGATCGGAGAACAAGGTGATCATCGGCATCATCACCAGCATCGCCACCATCACCGGCGAGACGAGATAACGCACGGGGTTGATGCCCATCACCCGCAACGCATCGATTTCCTGATTGACCTGCATTGTTCCGACACGCGCCGCCAACGCCGAACCTGTGCGTCCGGCCACCAGGATCCCCGTAATCAAGGGTCCAAATTCACGCGTCACCGACAACGCGATCCCCAGCACGACCTGAGTTTCCGCGCCGAATTGTTTGAGGGTATGGACCCCCTGTATCGCGAGCATCACTCCGATCGCGAACGACAATATGAAGACTATTGGTACCGCCGCGATCCCGATTTCCATCATTTGCGAGACGGCCGCCGAAAATCGAACCGGCTGCCGTTTGAAGGGACCGGCGATGATCCAATAGACGCTTTCAAAAATTAGAGCGAGGTAATACCCAAACTCTTCTACCAACGCGACCGTAACTCGACCGAGGTTTTCAATTGACTGACGAATGCCGCCCGTACGCACCTCAGCCATTCTGCTTAAGGCACTCCTCGATGTCCGCATAAATCGGGAACACTTTGTCGAGCCTCGCCAGCTCTAGAACGCTCAGTGCCGGCCCGCTCACGCCGATCAGACCAAATTTCAAGTTCTTCTTCTTCGCCGTCTGATACCCCTCGACCAAACTCGCGACGCCGGAGCTGTCTATATAAGACACTTGCGACAAGTCGACCACCGTGTTGTGCGATGAATCCAAACTGTCCAGAATTGTTTTACGCGCCTCGGGAGAACAAGATAAATCCACGTCTCCCGTCAACCGCACGATTGCGAACCCCCTATCTTCTTGTACTTCGTATGCCATGCTAGCCTTCCCGTGTTTACCCGTTAATCCTATTCGTTAATCCCCCGACGCGAAAGAACCCATATCCACGTGCGTCCAGCGGTTCGATCGCAACGCTTATAGACTGAGCTGGACGCCGATCCTTCACTATGTCGGCCAAACGTCGTTTATCCTAAAATCGCGAGTATCCTCCGCAATCGGGCCGAACACGCAGTGTCCGGCTGCTAAATGATCTTTTTCCTCATCCTGAGAAAATTTCCGGCGCTATTGTTTAGATGACCGTACGTGCAATCATCCATTATTTCCTGAATGAAATAGGTTCCCAAACCGCCCGGCTTCACGTCCTCGAGATCGCGCGGTCGTATCCTTTGAGCGTCGACCGGCTCGGCGAAATCGGTCAGAATGACCTGCAGATCATCGCTGTTCTTTTGGATTTCCAGAACGATTTCTCCGGTTTTGTTGCCCTTATAAGCGTGCTGCATGATATTCATGCAGGCTTCGTTGACAGCAATTACTAGATCCGAAATCAACTTTTTCGAACAGCCTATCTCCTCAGCGACTTCTTGTACGCGTTCTCGAACCATTCGCAATCTTTTCGGGTCGGACGTGAAGCGAAGTTCAAGCATGGAAGACTCAGACATGCGAGTTCGTCTCAATTAGCAGTAAGGTCAGATCATCGTGTACCGTTCGACCCTGGTCGTGAATCCTTTCGACGATTTCTTCGAGCCGCCGCTCCGAATCGAATCTCGACGCCGCATCGATAATAGTGCACAAACCCTCGACCCCGAGATCGGTACCGTCCGGCGCAAGGCTTTCTGTGACACCGTCGGTAAAGATGTACAAGCTGCCATCACCCAATTCAACGCGGGTGGTTTCGAAACTTACCTCCGCGAGAATCCCAATCGGCGGTGCAGTCGCGACCAACTCTTCGTATTTCCCGTCTCTACACCAGAATAATGGCGGTTGATGTCCTGCGTTCGACAGTTCGACGACGCCTGAATCGGGATAGAAATAACCTGCCACGATAGTAACGAACATTCCCAGCGAAGCAGTTTCGCAGATCTCCGCATTCACTTTTGCGAGCAATTCCGCGGGTCCTTCCGTCGATTTGGCAAGACACCGCAACAGGCTGGTTGTTTTCGCCATGAGCAGTGCGGCGTTCATCCCCTTTCCGGATACGTCGGCGACACTAAAATATATTCTCCCCCCATCCACTTCGCAGTAGTCGAAGAAATCTCCCGAAACTTCACGCGCCGGAATATTGAGGCCGTGAACCGGGAAGCTCGCCGGTGCAGCCGCCGGTAACAAACTCATTTGAATCTGGCGCGCCAACTCCAATTCTTTGCGAACCCTCTCCTGCTCGACCAACGCTTGTGCCATTCTCGCGTTGTGTATCGCGAGCGCCGCCGCGGAGGCGACCGCCGTAGCGAGATGCATATCACTTGCGGCGAACAGCCGGTCCCCGCTGCGCTTATTGATGAGTTCGAGGGCGCCTATGCAACGCCCCCGAACAGTTAACGGCGCGCACATGATCGATCGGGTAATAAATCCGGTGTCTTCATCGACGACGGCCGAGAAATTCTCATTCTTTGAGACGTCTCGCACGATCTGGGCGGCATTCTGACTGACAGTCTCACCGACGATACCCTGGTCCGGAAGCAGACGTAGCCCAGTGACATCGACTGGTCCGGCGCACTTACGGCATATCAAAGCTGAATCGTCATCCTCGAGCAGGAAAATCGAGGCGGCCTCGGCATTGAGGTATACGATGATTTGATCAATTGCGTTTTGCAGCGTTTCCTCGACGTTCAGGGAACTCGCAAATTCGTGCGTTACGTCGGCCAGCAATCCGGCGAGACGTTCAGGGGTCGCCATGCCGCCCTGAAATAGAGGATCGAGTGCCGTGTCTTTACTCATAGGGCACGCTTCGGATCAGGAACGTTCGCAGACTTACGGGAAGGACTCGAGGCGGTCCGGGCCGGCCACAAACCGGTGGAAGAGCGTTCCATCATTCTGTGTTCTATCGCGTGCACGTCAAAGGAAGTGTTTTTCAAGCACACATTGTACGCTTTAACCGCCCTGGGTGGTCGCTCGGTCCGCAGTTCCTCGCGGATGGGCACGCAGACTCGGGGAAGGAACACCGCCGATCGCAAACGATCCCGCATAATAGGCAGCCGCCAGCCCTACTACTTCATGGAGACCGCGGATGCCGGGCCGCGCTCGAACCGGACAGCACCGGGTGCACTCGGGGCTGACGGCGGCGTCTGCGCTGTCATTTGACGCCGATTTGCATGGACGGGCCTTCCCGAGGAACTCGACACCGTGCGGCGCCCCCGCCCGGCGACGTCACCTGCCGTTCGCGTGGCCCTTCTTTTCGTCCCATGCACAGAGATCGAACACGCAGCAGTCGTCGCATTTTGGTTTCCGAGCGACACAAGTATACCTCCCGTGGAGAATCAACCAATGATGAGCGTCCTTTTTGTATCGATCCGGAACCACTTCGAGCAACACCCGCTCCACAGCCAGCGGCGTTTTCCCGGGCGCCAAACCGGTTCTGTTCGACACCCGGAATATGTGTGTATCGACGGCGATGGTCGGTTCGCCAAACGCAGTATTCAGAATAACGTTAGCCGTCTTTCTGCCGACGCCGGGCAGAGACTCCAGCGACGCCCGCTCGCGCGGAACTTGCGAGCCAAACTCGGCGACGAGAATGCGACACGTCTTCACGATGTTGCGCGCCTTAGTATTGAATAGTCCAATGGCCTTTATGTGGTCCTTAAGCCGGTTCTCTCCGAGGCCGATGATCGCTTCGGGTGTACTGGCAACCTGAAACAACCCACGGGTTGCTTTGTTAACGCTGAGGTCCGTAGCCTGGGCAGATAGAATTACAGAAACCAGCAACTCGAACTCCGAGCTGTAATCCAATTCAGTCGTGGGGGCCGGAATACGCCGCTTGAGGCGGCGAAAAAACAGTCTTCGTTCTCGAACGTCCAAATGCTCTTTCCTGTTAGCGGTTACGAACCGCTGCCTGAACTATCGATGATTATCGTCGCAAGCGCCGGAGAGCGCTTCCTTCTCGTCGACTCCCGGGAACGCCGCCTACGCGCATTTCCGTCGGCATCATAGCCACCTGGGTTTTCGCGCGGTCGATAACGGTGGCGCCCGAAATCGCATCGAGGCAGTCCCGCGAACTCTGAAATATCAGATTTGCGCTATCCGCGGGCCGGGAAAATCTGCAATACTCTCCGACTCCGCGATCTCGCCTAACCGATGCACGCAGGCGCCGCGATCACCGCCTATCGCCTGGCGGTCGCGGCGCTGGTCTCGCCCACGACTACTTCACCCGCATACCCGGCTCCGCCCCCGCGTCCGGAGTCACCAGGAAAATATCTTCGCCGCCCGGCCCCGCGGCCAAGACCATCCCCTCGGAGAGTCCGAACCGCATTTTCCGGGGCTCAAGATTGGCAACGAAGACGACGTGTCGGCCTTCGAGTCGTTCGGGTTCGTACGCATTCTTGATGCCGGCAAAAACCGTACGCCTCTCGTCGCCGACTTCCAGATCCAACTGCAGAAGCTTGTCCGCCCCGTCTACCGGAATCGCCTCGACAATTCTCGCGACCCGCAGATCAATTTTCATGAAATCGTCGATCGAGATTAGTGGATCGGAATCGTTTTCGGGCGCAGCGCCGGATGTTTCGCCCTGTTGCTTGCTATCGTCGATCATGGCCTCGATTTTCTCAGTTTCCACGCGATGCATCAGTGGTTTGAATCGATTGATGCGGTGTCCCGCTATATTCTGTTCGATGTCCTGCCACAACAGCGGTGAACAGTTCAAAAACGCCTCGACCTCACGCGCGGTGCGCGGCAAGACCGGCTTCAGATAGACCATCAAGATCCGAAACAACGCGATCCCCGTCGTACACACACGGTGGACGTCACGTTCGCCGTCCGCCGTTTTCGCCAGCACCCAGGGCTTACGCCGGTCGATATACTGATTGGCGGCGTCCGCGAGCCCCATGATCTCGCGCATCGCGCGCGCAAAATCGCGCGCCTCGTAGCACTCGGCGATACGCGGTGCGGCCCCCTTCAGTTGGTCGACCAAAGCCGGTTCGTCGAATATATCGCTCAACACACCATCGAAGCGTTTGCTGAGAAATCCGGCACAGCGGCTCGCAATGTTGACGACTTTACCGACGAGATCGGAATTTACGCGCTGTCGGAAATCGTCGAGATTGAGATCGATGTCCTCGATAGCGGGCGCCAGCTTAGCGGCAAAGTAATAACGCAAATATTCTGGATTCAGATGGTCGAGGTAAGTTCGTGCCATCACGAAAGTACCGCGGGACTTCGACATCTTTTGACCTTCCACGGTCAGAAATCCGTGTACGAAAACATTCGTCGGTACCCGGAACCCGGCACCGTGTAGCATTGCAGGCCAAAACAAGGTATGGAAATACATGATGTCCTTACCGATGAAATGGTACATCTCGGCATCGCCGTCTGGCGCACAAAACTCGTCGAAATCCAAACCCGTCTTCGCGCACAGATTCTTAAAGCTCGCCAGGTAACCGATCGGAGCATCCAGCCAAACATAGAAATACTTGCCCTGCTCCTGCGGGATCTCGAATCCGAAATACGGCGCGTCGCGCGAGATATCCCAGTCCTGCAGTCCGGCTTCGAACCATTCGTTGAGCTTATTCACGACGCCGGCCTGCAAATCGTTGTCCTCGAGCCACTCCTTCAACATGTGTTCGAAGTGCTCGAGTCTGAAAAACAGGTGTTCTGACTCCCGCTGTTCCGGTGTCACACCGCTCAACGCCGACACCGGGCTCACGAGATCGTTCGGAGAATACGTACGGCTGCAGTTCTCGCAACTGTCGCCGTACTGGTCTTCGGCGCCGCAGTGCGGGCAGGTGCCGCGGATGAATCGATCGGGCAGGAAGATATTCTTGACCGGATCATAGGCCTGGGTGATCACTTTGCGCGCGATGTGACCACCCTCCTTCAGGTGCAAGTAGATCAGTTCAGAAATTTCTTTGATCTCGGCGGAGTGCGTCGAGTGGTAGTTGTCGAACTCGATCTCGAACCCGGAAAAATCCCGGCGGTGTTCCTCGCCTACGCGCTCGATCAATGCCTCAGGGGTCTCGCCCTCCTGCTCGGCCTTGAGCATGATTGGGGTGCCGTGCGCGTCGTCAGCGCAGACGTAGTAGCATTCGTTACCGCACATTTTCTGGAACCGCACCCAGATATCGGTCTGAATATATTCGACGAGGTGCCCAATATGGATCGGTCCATTCGCATACGGCAAAGCGCTCGTTACGAGGATTTTTCGCTTCTCCTTGGTCATTCTGGTCAGTCTTTGGGGGTTAAGGAACCTATGAATAAGTGGCCGTGCGGTTCGATGGCGGCGCTGCCCGATACTCGCGGCCCCGCCTGTCTGAAGGTTCGGTAATTCGGCGCCTGGGCCGGTCGTTTTCGGCCCTCATCTTGGTCGCGACACGTTAACACCTCACGGACCCTGATACCATGCATGGTCTGGCCGGTTCTTTGTGTAGAATACCCGCCGATTCGACAACCCTAAAGGCCTCTTAATGTCCATCACGCAAGAAGCAGTCAGCGCCGCCATTGAATCTATAGTCGACCCCTACCTTGGGCGCGATCTGGTGTCGGCGGGCGCCGTCAAGGAGATAGAAGTGGAAGGCGACTCGGTTCGCGTCGCGATCGAACTCGGATTCCCAGTCGCCCGTTACGCGGCTGAACTCGAAGAATCGTTGAGGGCTCCCATTCAAGCGCTCGGCGACAATATTGCAGTCGAATTCGATATTCGCGCCAATATCGTCGCACATGCCGTACAGCAAGGCGCAAAAAGACTCTCTGAGGTCCGCAACGTCATCGCGGTGGCATCCGGCAAGGGCGGCGTCGGCAAATCTACGACGAGTACCAATGTGGCGCTGGCGCTGCGCGACGAAGGTGCGAACGTTGCGATTCTCGACGCCGACATCTACGGACCGAGCCAGCCGCGAATGCTCGGCGCGCAGGGCAAGCCGGAGTCGCGCGACGGCCAATCGATGGAACCGATCGTCAGCTACGGCATTCAATCCATGTCTATTGGAAACCTCATCGAAGAAGACACTCCGATGATCTGGCGTGGGCCGATGGTGACAGGCGCCCTGGAGCAACTATTGAATGATACGAATTGGACGGACGTCGACTATCTGATCATCGACCTGCCGCCGGGTACGGGCGATATCCAACTGACGTTGTGCCAGAAGATTCCGGTCAGCGGCGCGATAATCGTCACTACACCTCAAGATATCGCGCTGTTGGACGCGCGAAGAGCGCTCAAAATGTTTGAAAAAGTCGACGTGCCCGTGTTTGGCGTCATCGAAAACATGAGCGTCCATATCTGCAGCCAGTGCGGACACGAAGAGCACATTTTCGGTGCCGGGGGCGGCGAATCCATGGCCCGACAATATGATATCGATTTGCTCGGGTCGCTACCGCTCGACGCGCAAATCAGAGAAGGCATGGACGGAGGCAGACCGATCGTAGCATTGTTACCGGATTCGAGACCCAGCCAGATGTATCGTGCAATCGCCCGGCGGACTGCCGCCAAACTGGCGGTGCGTGGCAAGGACTACTCGGCAAAATTCCCCAACATCGTGGTTCAGAACACGTGAGCTTGCGTCGTGCCGGTTAAGTCGGACAGGTGGATCAAGCGAATGGCGATCGAACGGGGTTTAATCGATCCCTTCGAACCCACGCAGATCCGCGAAGCGGACGGCGAGCGCGTGATCTCGTTCGGTGTTTCGAGCTATGGCTACGACATTCGCTGCGCGCCCGAATTCAAGGTCTTCACCAATATCAATTCGGCCGTCGTCGACCCAAAGAACTTTGACCCGGACAGTTTCGTAGACGTAAACCGGGACATCTGCATCATACCGCCCAACTCTTTCGCTCTCGCCCGGACACTCGAATATTTCCGGATCCCGCGGAACGTGCTTACGATTTGTCTGGGTAAATCAACCTACGCCCGGTGCGGCATTATCGTTAACGTCACGCCACTCGAACCCGAATGGGAAGGGCATGTTACGCTCGAGTTCTCGAATACGACACCGCTCCCGGCCAAGATCTATGCCAATGAGGGCGTCGCGCAGGTCATATTTCTGGAATCGGACGAAAGCTGCGAGATCTCCTACCGCGATCGCGGTGGAAAATACCAGAGCCAGACCGGTGTCACCCTGCCCAAGACGTAGCCCTCGGGTTCGGCGTTCCTTGATCCGACCGGGACCCTGATTCGATTCTACGCGGATTCCTGCCGGGCGGAACGCAATTCGCGTGACTGCCGCCGGAGCACATGCTGGACCAGACGATCCTGATCTTCCTCGCGGATTTCTTCAAACGCGATCGAGATAACGTAGTGTCCCGAGTCGTTCTTGCGGCCGTCGACGACCTTACCGAAGATGCGCATCGGGTCGTTGTCCGGTAAGAGCACGAGGTCGATAGCCAGATGGGCCCCGGCAGCGAGTGGAGATTCTGCCGTGATCGCCATTCCCCCGCCGCTGAGGTCAATTTCCTTCGGCTCGTGCGGGAGATCGCCGTCGCGGTCCGACGGCGCGCTTTCGCGCGAAACGACACGCTCCAGCAAGCTGATCTTCCGATTCATAAGCCCGAGCGCTTCACCTAAAGCCGGGTCGGTGCGGCGGATCTTCTCGAAGATCTCCTGCAGTTGTGTCTCGAGACCGAAGAGCGCCGCCCGGACATCTTCAACCTTGACCCGATTCAGGTGCACATTGCGTCTCTCAACTTCGAGCATGTCCTCCTGGATCACCCGGTATTTCACCAGGGCCATATCCTGGACCCTGTAGTACTCTCTGCGGTCGCTCGTCATTTCTACATCCTCATTAAGGATTTTCGGGCTGCCCGCCGGATTCGCTTTCGGCAGCTGACTGAATTTCACCGGTTTGCGGCACCGTCGACGCGGCGTCTAATTCACCGTCAGCCGCGGGCAACGTCAGCGCCGCGATCGGTTCGTCCTTCGCAGCGTCGCCCTTTTCCTTCTGTTGAATCGTCATCTCGACCCGCCGGTTCAGGGACCGGTTTTCCGCCGTGTCGTTCGGTACTAGAGGATGGGCGTCTCCGTGTCCCTCGACAACGAAACGCGCCGGATCCAGCGCAACTCCGTCCAATAGTTCGTGGACGACGGAGACGGCACGCGCTGCGGAGAGATCCCAGTTGGACCGGAATCGAGTCGTCTTGATCGGGATGTTGTCCGTGTGACCGGCGACGACGATGGTGCCGCCGATTTCTTGCAGTGAAGTCCGCAGCTTAGTAATTACCGGCAGAAAACCCGAGTGAAAATGAGCTGCGCCGGACGGGAAAGAAGCCTTTTCGCGGATCCTGATGACGATCGTTTGTCCGGCGGTTTCGATCTGGATCATTCCCTTGTCGATTTCTTCGCTGAGCGATTCCATCAGCGTCCTGGTATCGGCCTCGGTCTGCTCGGATCTTTCGGCGCGTTGCCCGTCGTACCCGTCGCCGTCCTGGGGATCTAAGGGATCGACCTCCTCGGTAAGAGAATCGGTGAATTCGATCGTCTGCTTGTTCGAATCCATGGTCGTTTGGCGCACGTCGTTGATCGCCGTCGGTTCGGGTCGGCCCGGACTGAACTCCTGGGCAATGATGCTGGTCCCGACCGGGGTTTCGGGTGCCCGCACTTCCCGTTGGACACCGAACGCCAGGCTCATCGATCCGGCTATAGCCTTGAACTTATTGAGATCCATCTCGGCGAAGGAGAGCAGCAAAACAAAAAAGCACATCAGCAACGACATCAAATCTGCAAATGTCGTTATCCAATCTCCACCTTCTTCGTCGCTTTTGCGGGGGGGGGCTTGATCATCCATGGCTGCCGACCGACGCTCTTAAGCGTCTTCCGGTGAACCGCGTTTCGAACTCGGAAGATAGGTTTTCAGGATCTCCTCGATGACTCGTGGATTGCGGCCTTCCTGAATGCCGCCCAGACTATCAATGATCATCGACTTGATCATGCGCTCTTCGCCGGAGCGAAGCGCGAGCTTATCGGCGATAGGCAATGCAAAGATGTTGGCGATCATGGCGCCATACAACGTAGTTAACAAGGCCACGGCCATAGCGGGGCCGATGGACTTGGGGTCGCTCATGTTCGCCAGCATCTGCACGAGCCCAATTAGTGTCCCGATCATGCCCATCGCGGGTGCCGTGTCGCCGATCGACTTGAAGATTTTCTTACCGACGTCGTGACGGTCGAGCGTGGAATGCATGTCGTTCATAAGGGTCTGGCGCACGACCTCCGGTTCGTGGCCGTCGACCATGAGTTGAATGCCTTTAGCGAGAAAAGTGTTTTCGGTTTCCTTGCCCTCGAGTGCAAGCAGGCCGCCTTTACGCGCCTCGTTCGCCATGTCGATGGTTTGTTCGATCAGGTCTTCAGGTTTGTCTAATTTGTCGAAAAATGCTTTCAGGGCGACCTTAAACGCCCAGAGAAATTGGGCGAGCGTGAATTTCATCATGACGGCGCCGACCGTGCCACCAACGACGACCAGCAACCCCGGCGCGTTTAGAAACATCATTGCGCTGCCGCCGAGGATAATTGCGGAGAGCACGATTCCAAAAGCGCCAAGCAACCCGATCAACGTTGCTAGATCCACGTCGACTCCTTTTAACTCACTGTTGTTATTGAACTATTTCTCAGTTTCCGGGGCAGTCGGGGGCACCCGGCCCAAGTTGCCCTGCAACGTTATTCTTATCGGGAAATCGGTACCGAAACTTTAGGGCATCGAATCGAGACACGCCCCGGCAAAGCGGATCGCCGGCCCGCGGATGGTCGCCAACCGGTCCTGGTTGGCGAACCACCGGATCAGCGCGCAACCCGACGGATCGCGCGCAGATTGGGCGTCCTGCCGAGGCGAACAGCGTTCGGCCATCTTGGAGACTCGCTGGGCCAACCCGGAAGCAATCGGCGCCCGTCGACCTGGTGCGCAATGCGGGCTAGGATGGCCGCGGCAAAAGCTTCGGATGAGACCTACAAGACCATGAATTACTTACCGATATTCGTCGACTTGTCGCATTCCCGGTGCTTGGTCGTCGGCGCCGGCGAGGTCGCGCAACGCAAGATCGAGACGCTGCTCAAAGCCAAAGCCGCAGTCGTGGTCGTGAGCACGAGCGCCTGTGCCGCGGTGGCAGCCATGGCCGACTCCGGCGATATCGAGCTGGAATTGCGGGAATACACCTCGACCGACATAGACTGGCCTTCGCTGGTCGTCGCCGCGACCGGGGATCAGGCGCTCAACGCGCGCGTCGCACAGGACGCGCGGCGCTGCCGAATTCCCGTGAACGTGGTCGACAACCCCACGCTCTGCAGTTTTATCATGCCGTCCATCGTCGATCGCTCGCCCGTGCTCATCGCGGTTTCGACCGGCGGCGCCGCACCGGTACTCGCGCGCATTCTGCGCTCTAAACTGGAGACCATGGTCCCCTCATCGTACGGTCGACTCGCGGAATTGATGCACGATTTTCGGGAACGGGTACGCAAAAGAATCCCGAAGGGGACGGCACGCCGCCGGTTTTGGGAACAGACGGCGACGGGCTCGGTCGCGGAACGCATCTTCGAGGGAAAGGAACAAGCGGCCGAAGAGGCATTAGAAGCGCTGCTTGCCGGGACCAGTACCGCGGCGCCAAGCGGCGAGGTCTATCTCGTTGGCGGCGGACCCGGTGATCCTGACTTGCTAACCTTTCGGGCACTTCGCTTAATGCAGCAGGCCGATGTCGTCGTTTACGATCGGCTGGTGGCGCCGCAAATCGTCGACCTGTGCCGCAAAGATGCGGAACGGATCTTCGTCGGGAAACAGCGCGACCATCACGCGCTCGATCAAACCGAAATCAGTACGCTGCTCGTGCGGCTGAGCCGCGAGGGAAAACGAGTCGTCCGGCTCAAAGGCGGAGATCCTTTCCTGTTCGGTCGGGGCGGCGAGGAAATCGACACTCTGGCGACGAACGGGATCGCATTTCAGATCGTCCCGGGCGTCACCGCCGCCAGCGGCTGCGCCGCTTACGCTGGGATCCCGCTTACCCACCGGGATCATGCGCAACAATGCGTATTTGTCACCGGGCATCAGAAAGACGGAAAAACCGACCTGCCCTGGGAAGCGCTCGTACAGCCGCAGCAAACCATCGCCGTTTATATGGGAATGCACGGCGTCGAACAGTTCTGTGCAGAATTGATCGCTCATCAAATGTCGCCTGAGACGCCGGCGGCTATCATCGAACGGGGGACGATGCCGGATCAACGAGTCCTGGTCTCGACGGTCGCCGAGCTTCCGGTTGCCGCTAAGAATAGAGGATACGCGGCCCCGGCGATTATCATCGTCGGCGAAGTCGTGCGCTTAAGAGACCGGCTGGCCTGGTGCGAAACCGCCGCCAAGCAGCCCGAGCCTCAGCCCCCTGGATCGCCTTCCGGCTGAAACCCCAAAGCGACGGAATTGACGCAATAACGTAGGTTCGTAGGCTCGGGTCCATCGGGAAACACGTGGCCTAGGTGGGCGTCACAAACCGCGCACGCTACCTCGGTCCTAACCATACCGTGACTCATGTCCTCTCGCGCCACAACCGCGCCCGGGTTGGCAAGCTGCCAAAAACTCGGCCACCCAGTACCCGATTCAAATTTGTGCTCTGATTTGAATAACGATGTCCCACAACATTTGCACTGGTAGATACCGGGGTCCTTGGTCGCGTGGTATTCGCCCGTAAACGGCCGTTCGGTGTCGTGTTGTCGGCAAACCCGATATTCCTCGGGCGTTAAGAGCTCGCGCCATTCGGCGTCCTTTTTTTCCATTCGTTTTACCATCGGATCCTCCGGCCTGGCGAGGCAAACCGCACCGTCGCGTTCGGCGCAGCCAAGTTGATTCGGCGGAAATCAACAGATTAACCGTCCGCCGTGTATATAAGCTATTATAAATGGAGGGAAGGCCCGTTGGGTCGTTAAGGTGCGTACAACTGGAGGTAAAGTCCGACTACTAATCGGGGAGAATCGCCTTGCGAATCGCATTACTCGAAGATGATCTCGATCAGGCCGCGCTATTTACGGAATGGCTCAGATAGAGTGGAAACAGTTGCGAGCATTTCGCAGCCGGCAAGCCGTTTATCAGGAACATCAAACACGACAGCTACGATGTACTCATCCTTGATTGGATGGTACCCGACATGGATGGGTACGAAGTTCTGCGGTGGGTGCGAGAAAACTTCGATTGGCCGGTACCAATCGTATTCGTCACCGCAAAGGATGATGAAGACGACATCGTGCGGGCACTGGAACAAGGTGCGGACGATTACATAGTAAAACCGGCGAAGCAAAGAGAACTGGTGGCGCGGATCACGGCGGTTGCCCGACGGTCGTCTCCGATCGACGAATCACAAACGACCATCGAATACGAACCTTTCGCGATCGATCTCGGTAACCACGAGGTAAAGCGCGACGGCGAGCGCATCGAGGTCACCCAGAAAGAATATGAATTAATCGTTTTTCTGTTTCGGAATATCGGGCGGATATTGTCGCGCGCCCACATTCTAGAGAGCGTATGGGGATGCAATCCGGACATCAACACGCGGACGGTCGATACCCACGTCAGCCGGATCCGGACGAAATTGTCGCTGGCGGCCGAGATGGGCTGAAAACTGTCCTCTATCTATCAGCACGGATACCGGCTAGAACGCATCACCTCCTGAACGATAGGGACGGACCCTGCCAATCTGATCGATTCCGCTGCCGCGAAAGCGTTTGGCAATATTCGCGAGGCGCGACGGAAAGGCAACGAATTCAGCAAGCGACGTGATCTTCACCGCCAGGATGAACGGCACACGACGCTGAATTGCGACGCGTCCGTTTCGGCTCGAGACGCGGCGCCGTGAACCGCCTGGCGCCACGTTACTCTTTGACCCACGATCAGATTTTTCCGACGAGCCCGCTTCTGGCCCGTATTCCTCACCAGTCGGCGTTGTTCGGCTGGCGCAATCTGCAGTCTAACTATGCGTTCCAAGAGAACGCTTCACTTTCGCGCTCAACCCCGCGCCCGTCATCCCGGACTTGATCCGGGACCGGTATGACGGTGATGCCGTAGGACCGTCGGCACTCATTCGCAAACTGATCGATAATTTGGAACCGCTATTTAGGGGCGCGTCGCGCCGGTGAGAAATGCGAGCTAGAAAAAAAAGCCCGGTGCTGCTACCGGAGGGGGAGAGAGGAAAGCGCAGTCACCGGGCATATCAAGATGTCGTTTTGGAGCTGTCCGCAAACGACATTGTCAGTTTAGTCACCGACGGTCGAAGGCTCTGTGACTAGGGTCACACCGAGCCGCCGAATGCTCGACGGTGTGCGGACCGTCACATAATCGCGGCGACGGGCCACGGTAGAGACTCGGCAAATCATTGTGTCTAGCCTGCAGTTTGCACCAGCATCGCGAGAGCCGGCGGAATTCGCAGCCAATGTGGGGCCGGTTTGGAGGGAGAGCGACAGCCGTAGCTATCGCTTGAGCGAAAACCAAACCACAGTGAGCGAGAAACCGCCGGAATCGCGATAGAACAACGCCGAAGTCAGTTTGCCACGGTTCGAATCTCGTGCTGGTTCCGGGAATCGGTCCGACTATCAACGCATTGCCAAGCAGGCGCTGTTCGGCTGGCGCAAACTGCAGGCTAGACCGGTTCGGGCGACCACAACCACGCTGCTCCGCGAACACCGCTGCTGTCCCCGTAACGCGCCGGCACGACGCGTGTCCGTACCTGGTCAGAAAATACATATTTTCGCAGCAGTGGTGGTACCAAATCGTACAATAATGCGATATTGGACAGCCCCCCGCCCAGTACAATCACGTCGGGATCGACGACATTGATCACCGATGACAGGCCTCTTGCGAGGCGATCGGCATAGATAGCGATCGCGGCCGACGCCCGGGCTTCGCCGGCGTCCGCCCTGGCTGCAATTTCTCGCGCATCGATACCGCCGAGTCCCTGAGCGGAAAACGCCCTGGACAATCCCGATCCCGAGAGGAAAGTCTCCAGGCACCCGCGTTTCCCGCAGTAGCAATCCGGCCCCTCTACTTCGCCCGCTTTCGCCCATGGCAGCGGGTTGTGTCCCCATTCGCCCGCGATAGCATTGGCGCCGCGCAGAATCTTTCGGTCGATCACGATACCGCCGCCCGTTCCGGTACCGATAATGACGCCAAAGACGACGGACTGGCCGCGGGCCGCTCCGTCCAGCGCTTCGGATAATGCGAAACAGTTGGCATCGTTCTCGAATCTGAGATCCCGGTCCAACAGCGCCGCCAAATCGCGATCGATCGATTTACCGTTGAGAACGATGGTGTTCGAGTTTTTGACCAGGCCGCTGTATGGCGACAGGATCCCCGGCATACCGACGCCGACGCTGCAACTTCGACCAACGTCGGATTCGAGCCCACACACCAACTCGCGGATGCTCGCGAGGATTGCCGCGTAGTCGTCCCGGGGCGTCGCAATCCGGCGCCGCGCCGCGATGCGATGGTCTGCGGCAACGACAACTCCCTCGATCTTTGTGCCGCCCAAATCGATCCCGACACGCATCACGGAAATTGGGGGCCCCACGGGGTGCCTTTTGCCGTACTACTCGGCACTAAGTTAGAATCCGAGTCCATGATTCTTGTGAACATCTATGACCGCCATACCCAACTATCATCGTCGTAAAAGCGTAGGCGTCAAGGTCGATTCTGTCACGATCGGCGACGGACACCCGATCGTCGTTCAATCCATGACGAATACCGACACCGCGGACGCACAAGCGACGGCGAAGCAGGTGCAGCAACTCACGGCGGCGGGGTCCGAACTCGTCCGTCTGACCGTCGACACCGAAGCGGCAGCTGCTCAGATCCCGAGGATCCGGGACAAGCTCGACGCGCTTGGCTGCGAGGTCCCATTGATCGGCGACTTCCACTACAACGGCCACATGTTGCTTACCAAGTACCCGGCGTGCGCGGAGGCTCTAGCAAAATACCGCATTAACCCTGGCAACGTCGGTTTCGGGCACAAGAAGGATGCGCAATTCGCGACGATGATCGAAACCGCCGTAAAACTCGACAAACCAATCCGGATCGGCGTCAACTGGGGGAGTCTCGACCCTGGGTTAGTCGGCGAGATGATGGATGCGAACGCCAGGCTCACGGAACCGAAAGACGCTGCCGAGATCACGCGCGATGCGTTGATTTCATCCGCTTTGACAAGCGCCGCCAAGGCCGAAGAATTGGGATTGAGCCGTGAGCGTATCATCCTCTCGTGCAAAGTCAGTGGCGTCCAGGAATTGATAGCGGTCTACGTGGACTTGGCTGGACGCTGTGACTACGCGTTGCATCTCGGTCTCACCGAAGCGGGTATGGGGTCTAAGGGGATCGTTTCCTCGACTGCCGCGATGGGTTATCTGTTGCAGCAGGGGATCGGCGATACGATCCGAGTATCGTTGACACCGGAACCGGGCGGCGACAGATCCAAAGAGGTCGTCGTCGCGCAAGAGATCTTGCAAACGATCGGCTTGCGTTCGTTCAGCCCACTCGTGACCGCGTGTCCGGGTTGCGGGCGTACCACCAGCACCGTATTCCAAGAACTGGCGGAGAGCATCCAAACCTACGTCCGCGAACAGATGCCGATCTGGCAGGAAACGCACGCCGGCGTAGAAGCCATGACGCTTGCGGTGATGGGTTGTGTGGTCAACGGACCCGGCGAAAGCAAGCATGCCGACATCGGGATCAGCCTCCCGGGAAACGGAGAGGAACCGGCGGCACCGGTTTTTGTCGATGGGAAGAAAGTCACCACGCTCCGCGGCGACCGCATCGCGGCTGAATTCAAGACTATCTTAGACGCCTATGTCGACCAGCATTACGGGGGCCATAACAGCGCGACAGAGGATATCGCGTGATCCGGAGCCTCTAACGTCGCGCGCACGTGAATAGTTTTACGATGGGTTCTAGCTTGGCCGGAGCGTTTTGGGAGCTCTGCCTCCTCAAACGCCGTCCTCAGGACATCCCGTTCTCGCCATTCCTTTTTAAGGTCGTCGTCTGCGGCTACTTCTTGCGCTGCACTGCGATTAATCTCGTCGGATTTCCGTTCGCCGAAGCAATACTCCTAGGCGCGGTCATGACCGTATTGCTACTGGCAGTCTTCGAAGTGCTGCTGTTGATTCGCGGCTACCGAAAGCGAATGTTGCAGACGGTAACGGCGATGATGGGAACCAAGCTCGTGTTGTTTCCCGCCGCCTTCGCCCTGCGGTACTGGTTTCATATAATCGAGCAATCGGGAACGCGATCGGATCTGGCCGGATACCTATGGGTGCTTTTGTTCGTTTGGGGGTTGTTTATCGCGGCGCACATATTGCGCCACGCTCTAAACGCAAGGCTAATTGTCGGATTCTTTATTGCAATCGCTTATGTTTTTCTCCAGTTTCGAGTGATGTTCATCGTCCACCACGAGTTCGCGCAATGGTTAGTGTAGGCCGGCGAACATACGAAGGTTTCCCGTAAGCGCCGCTATGCACATTCATATCCTCGGGATCTGCGGGACCTTCATGGCGGGCATCGCTGAACTCGCCGGGCAACTAGAGCACCGCGTCACAGGTTCAGACGCCAATGTTTACCCGCCCATGAGTACCTTTCTGCGTAAGCGAGGAATCAAAGTTTTTGAGGGTTACGATCGCTCACAACTCGAACCGGCACCGGATCTCGTACTTATCGGGAATGCACTCAGCCGAGGAAACGAGGCAGTCGAGTATACGCTCAGCGAACGCCTACCTTATCAGTCGGGACCACAATGGTTAGCGGAAGAAGTATTGCGATCGCGTCATGTGATCGCGGTGGCGGGCACGCACGGCAAAACAACGACCACGAGTATCCTAGCCTGGATCCTAGAACAATGCGGCCTCGAACCGGGTTATCTCATCGGCGGCATAGCAAAGGATTTTGATGGTCCCGCGAAACTCGGTGGTGGGCGCTATTTCGTAATCGAGGCGGATGAATATGACACTGCGTTCTTCGATAAGCGCTCAAAATTCATCCACTATCACCCGGAAACGTTGGTGATCAATAATCTCGAATTCGATCACGCCGATATCTTCCCCGACCTCGAAGCGATCAAGCTACAGTTTCATCATCTTCTTAAGACTGTTCCGGCGGCGGGCACAGTGCTCTATGCAAGCGACGATCCGGAGATCGAGGATGTGCTGGTCCGGGGCTGCTGGAGCCACCGCTCAAGGTTCGGATTCGCCCCTTCGGCCGAGCGGCAAATTGTAGATTATGAAGTAAGCGGTCCCGGGAAATTCGGTTTGCGGGCCGCCGGTGAACGGCCGCTGATCGTGCATTCGCCGCTACTTGGGCGCCACAACGCGTTGAATGCGACGGCGGCGCTTAGCGCTGCGGCGGAAGTCGGTGTGCCTTTGCGGGAAGCAATCACGGCGCTGGCATCCTTTGGCGGCGTGAGGCGCCGGTTGGAGGTGATCGGGACCATTAAGGGGATCACCGTGTACGACGATTTTGCCCACCACCCTACTGCCATTCGCGCAACGCTGGAGGCACTCAGAACAGCCGTCGGTGGCGCCAGAGTCATCTGTATACTGGAACCTCGCTCCAACACGATGCGCCTCGGCGTCCACGCCCCGGTGCTCGGTGCTGCGTTGAAATGTGCCGATTTAGTATACGTTTATGCGGATCCGAATCTCACCTGGGCTCCGCAATCGATCGCGGACGCACTCGGACCCGGATGTTCCGTTTGTTCCTCGGTCGAAGAAATTCTCGCACGAGTGGCGGAATCCGTGGCTGCCGAAGATCATGTCGTGATCATGAGCAACGGTAGTTTTTCCAATATTCATTCGCGATTGCTCGCCGCGCTCGACTGAGGCATCGATCATCGATACCCGCGGCGTACGCGAACTACCGTTGTTCCCGCTGAATACGGTGTTGTTTCCCACGACCTTCATGCCCCTGCGCATATTCGAACCCCGTTATGTAGACCTCGTTGGACGGTGCATGAAAGATGGCGCGGGGTTCGGCGTTATCGCAATCACGGAAGGTTCGGAGACAGGTCTCCCGGCACGCACCTACGGAACCGGAACGGTCGCAACGATTGTCGACTTCGATCGGGGCAACGACTGCCTGCTCAATATCGTGATCCGCGGCGACGGGCGGTTTCGTTTACTCACACGGTCGATCCAAGACGACAACTTGTTGCTTTGCCACGTGCGCTATCTGGACGACGTCGCCCGACTATCTATCCCCGAAGCATTCCAATACCTCGCAGACTTACTGCAAGAAATAGTGTCCAACGCCGAAGTGGTGCTAATACCCGGCCCCGCTCCTTCTACGGCGTCCCAACTCGTCTATGGCTTGGCGCAGTTCCTGCCATTGACCTTGGCGGCAAAAGTTCGACTCCTGGAGATCGACAATCCCCTCAATTTGCTTAAACGCATGTCAATCGATGTCCGGCGCCTGGCCGCAACTTCCCGCTGAGCTGCCGGAAGATCGGCCAGCTAGCAGGAAAGCGTGCAGGTTTTGCGGCTCGGGGGATGGACGGCCGACTTCGCCAGAGAAGGCAATCTGTTCGCGATTCTATCGGCGGCTACGCACTGCGCGCACATCTCGCGTCACCACGTGGCCGGGTCTATTGTTGAAGACTGCGCCGATCTATGCGATTTTAGCACCACGCTGGTTAGAACTAGCATCCAAAAGACGATGCGACGAATAACGACAAGACTATATTTGCTGTGCTTTGGCGGGGTTTTCTGTGCGCCGGTCTCTGCGCAATTCGGCACCTCGGACATCTGGTGGCTATGCCCGGCCGACCGCGATCTGCCGGTGCGCCCGGTTTATGCAGAACCACTCGACCCTGGAAGCACCGAAATCCGTGCCGACACCACGCGCATCGTAAAAGACGACATTACCGAATTTGCCGGTAACGTCGAGATCGTCCGTGATTCAAGGTCGATCAAGGGCGACATCGTGACCTACGACGAGGCGCGTTCGCTCTTCGACGTCGAGGGTCACGCCACGATCTGGGATTCCGCGTTGACGTGGCAGGGGGAACACGCGCGGTTCGACCTCGATACGGATGTCGGCCGCCTGGAATCCGGAAATTATTGGCTGAGCAAAGGGCGCGGGCGCGGGAATGCGGACGTGCTCGAAACAGACCGCAGGGAAAACGTTTCGCTGCTCGAAGGTGTCGATTACACGACCTGTCCCACGGACCAACCGGACTGGCGTTTTTCCGCGCAAACAATACGACTCGACCACGACGCCGGACGGGGATCGGCGACGCATGCCCTGCTCAAGGTCCGCGAGGTACCGGTATTTTATTTCCCGTACATCAATTTTCCACTCGATAACCAGCGTAAATCGGGCTTATTGATGCCGACGGTCGGCAGCTCGAACGAATCGGGATTCGATGTTCGCGTCCCCTATTATTTCAATATCGCGCCAAACCACGATGCGACGTTAACGCCGCGCTGGCTCGCCGAGCGCGGAGCGATGCTGGGTGGGCAATATCGATACCTGACGGAGAATCATAGGGGGCAAATCGCTTTCGAAATACTGCCGAGCGACGATCTCGACGATAATAATACCCGCTCGTTCGTCGCATTTCGCCACGACTCTCATTTCGACGGAGGCCGCGGATGGCTCGAAGCGAAAATCCAGAACGTCTCAGATGCCCATTACTTTGAAGATTTTGGACGCAGTCTGAGCGTGACCAGTCAGCGATTCCTGGACCGTCGCGTTTACGTGCAGTATTTGGATTATGGCCGGCAATTTTTCTTCACCGGTTTGGTGCAGAGTTATCAGCAAGTCGACGATTCACCGGCGGCTGGTCCGGGGCCCTACAAGCTTTTGCCACGCCTTTACTTTCGGTCGTTGGTCCCCCAGCTACACCTGAAACTGCACCCGGAAATCGCAGTAGAAACCACGTATTTCGATCGACACGGCACTGTGTCCGGCGGCCGCATAGATCTGAGGCCAAGCCTTAGCCTTCCTTTCATCAAGCGGTACGCACGCATCATACCGAAATTGTCGCTTCGCCATACCGAATACTTCCTCAAGGACGAAGGTGCGTTCAATGACCGCGAATCCAGAACGGTGCCGGTCGCGAGCCTCGATGCTCGGCTGTTCGCCGAGCGCCGGTTAAGCTTATTCGGTTCAACGATGCTGCAGACCCTGGAACCCAGAGCGTACTATCTCTATATCCCGAAAGATGGTCAGGACGATATTCCGATCTTTGATACGGGACGATTCGGTACTACGTTTCAAAGTCTGTTCTACGAGAATCGGTTCGCCGGCAGCGACCGAGTGGGCGATTCGAATCAATTGACCGTAGGCGCGACCTCGCGCTTGCTGAGTCTGGAGTCCGGGCGCGAGCTAGTGCGGGCCAGTGTCGGGCAGATCTATTACTTTGAGGACCGTGAAATCGCCCTCCCGGGCACAGCAAAGGAAGATGACGATGTCTCCGAATTGATTGCCGAACTCGGCGCCAATCTAGCCCGCGGATTATCGGCGCGTATGACTTTGCAATACGACCCCAACGACTCGACCACGGAAAAGTCGTCGTATAACCTGCGCTATCGCCCCCCCGGGACCGGTATCGTAGTGAACGCCGGCTACCGGCGCCGACGCGCGGTGACCGATATCGAACAGACCGACGTCTCGTTCCGAGTTCCGGTTACCGGCGCTCTCAGCCTCCTCGGCCGCTGGAACTATTCGCTCGAAAACGACGAAACCCTTGAAATGGTCGGCGGGTTGGAATTCGAAAGCTGTTGCTGGGGCATGCGGCTCGTCGGCAGGCGTTTTCTGCGTAATACCGAGGGAGAATTCGATACCGGTGTTTTCATGCAGTTCGAATTCAAGGGACTCACCGGCTACGGTCGCAGTACGGCATCATTCCTGCGCAAGAATATCCCGGGCTACGAGAGCTATTTTTAAACGCCTTGCAATATGCCATTCGGAGGCCGGTTTTCTGTCGGAATCCAGACGAAATCCCGCCGGCTTAGGTTAGAATACGCGGCGCTGTGAAATTCGGTGGGTTTAGCAGCCCTGTGAACCGGAACCATCATCCCGAAAGCGCATCTATGTTATTGAATTATATGAGATCACTGGCGCGGTATTTGCTGTTTCTCCTGGGCCTGACGACCGCCGCGGGGGCGGGTGGCGCGGTGGAACTCGACCGGATCATCGCGGTGGTAGACGAAGACGTCGTCATGCAGAGCGAACTCGACGGTCAGATGCGCCGGGTGCGGGATCAACTTCGACAACAAGGCACAGCGCTTCCCCCGACCAGTGTATTGGAACGTCAGATCATGGAACGCCTGATCTTGCAAAAAATCCAGTTGCAGCGTGCGGCTGAATCGGGTGTCGAAGTTCCCGACGAGCGTCTCGAGGCGGCGATACAGGATATCGCAAGCAAGAACCAGCTGAACATTTCGCAATTCAAGGAAATCCTGCGATCCGACGGGTATCAGTTCAACGATTTCCGCGAGCAAATCCGCGACGAAATCATGATCGCGTCGCTACGCCGTCAAGAGGTCGATCGCAGAGTCCAGGTCTCCGAAAAAGAGATCGACAACTACATCAGCAACGAATTCAACCAGGGTTCGAGCGAACTCGAATTTCGCCTGTCACACATATTGATATCAATCCCCGACGATGCCACGAGCGACGAGCGCCGGGAATCTCTCGAGCGCGCCGAAGCGACCATAAGCGGTCTCCGCGATGGCGGCGACTTCGGCGATCTCGCTATCGCCGTATCTGACGGCCAGAACGCGCTGGAAAAAGGCGACCTGGGGTGGCGCCGAGCCGAAGAGATCCCCAGTCTGTTCAGTGCCGTCGTACGCGATATGGAAATCGGGGATATCAGCGACATGATCACGAGTCCCAGCGG
>PVBE011041965.1_pt1 | contig 23896 bp, 25 predicted proteins | sample 1631181 | NCBI WGS metagenome assembly PVBE01 (sample SAMN08397723, study PRJNA350692) | Marine metagenome, whole genome shotgun sequencing project. | isolation source: water | place: Pacific Ocean | collected 2012-04 | reverse complement strand
CTTTAGAGGCCATCGCGACAGTCGGTGGCGATGATATCGCCTCGATCATTTATACCTCCGGCACCACCGGGCGCTCCAAGGGCGCGATGCTGAGCCATGACAACCTGGCGAGCAATGCCCTGACCCTGCAGGATCTGTGGGGCTTTGTTGAAAACGATGTGCTACTGCATGCCCTGCCGATCTACCACGTGCATGGGCTTTTCGTCGCGGTCCACTGCGCCATGCTGCGCGGCATTTCCATGCGCTACCTGCCACACTTTGACCCGACCGAAGTCCTGAAACAATTGCCTGCAGCAACGGTCATGATGGGCGTACCCACTTTTTATACGCGGCTGTTGCAGACAGCGGGCTTTGATCGTGACCACTGCACGCACATGCGACTTTTTATCAGTGGTTCGGCACCGCTGCTGTCACAGACCTGGCAGGCCTTCTTTGAGCATACCGGTCACCAGATACTCGAAAGCTACGGCATGAGCGAGGCCAGCATGATTGCCTCAAACCCGCTTAATGGTGAGCGGCTGCCCGGCACGGTGGGATTTGCGCTGCCGGGCGTCACGCTGCGGGTATGTGACCCGACACATCAGCCCGTGGCCTGTGGGGAAACCGGCGTCCTGCAGATGCAAGGGCCCAATGTGTTTCGCGGCTACTGGCAGATGCCGGAGAAAACCGCCAGCGAGTTCACCCCAGATGGGTTTTTTATCTCAGGCGACCTGGCGACGATGAGTGAAGACGGCCGGGTTCGGATCGTGGGGCGGGAGAAGGATCTGGTGATCAGCGGCGGGTTGAATGTCTACCCTAAAGAGATAGAAGAAGCCATCGACATGCTGGATGGGGTCAATGAAACTGCCGTGATCGGGGTACCCCACGCAGACCTGGGTGAAGGCCTGGTGGCTGTTATCTGTGGCACGCCGGGCAGCACCCTGGATCCTGCGGCGATCATCGAAACCCTTAAAGCCCGCCTGGCTGGATTCAAGGTCCCCCGCCAGATTTACGCGGTAGATGCATTGCCGCGCAACGCCATGGGCAAGGTACAGAAGAACCTGCTGCGCGAGCGTTACGCCCGAACCTTCACCCCCTGAGCCAGGCAAATTACAGCTCGGTGTACTTGCGCGCCACGCCCCGGGCTTTTTCGACCGGGTATTTTTGTCCGTTTTTTTCCAGTTTTGCCCAGGCTGCGCTTTCCAGATCAATCTTCATCCTTGAAGCCAGGCGTAACGTATAGATCAGAATATCGGCCAACTCCTCGGCTACCGCTTCATGCCGGGCTGGATCGATCTGCTCACTCTGCTGCTCGTTCAGCCACTGGAAATGCTCCACCAGCTCTGCCGCCTCGACAATCAGTGCCATGGCAAGGTTCTTGGGAGAATGAAACTGCTCCCAGTCGCGCTCTTTTGCAAAGGCATCAATCGCGGCCGACAGTGTTTCGATAAAGGCATCGTTCATAAATCAGCTCGGGGTGGGTAATCCGTTTTCGGGAGCCGTGAAGGCTTCAAAATCCTCGAGCGTATCGGCTACCGCTGCTTCAAAAATACGTTCACCGTGGGCCACGCTGGCTAACCCTGGGTTGGAACCGATCCGCCCGTCGGGAAAGCAACGCCGGTAATCAGCCGCATCCCGGATTGGCCCCTCAGCGGCACGGGCAGGACTCAAGGCTACGTCTTTGACCGCCTCGGGGTGGGCATACCAACTGAGGGATACCTCCGAAGGGGTGGCGTGGCTGCCCTCGGCATCACCAAACAGTTCACGCGACAGCGCGCCAACGCGTCGACCGGTGTACCAGTTGCGCAATTTCAGGCGCGGTGCTGGGGCGTTGGTGCCGGCAAAACTGGCGCTGGACCAGATCTCTGAAAAAGCGGCATTCACGGTGGCGACGTTGCCGCCATGGCCGTTGAGAAAATACACATGGGTGAAGCCGTGACACAGCAGCGACTCAGTGACATCGCGCACCAACGCCAGCAGCGTCGAGGGCCGCAATGCAATTGAGCCCGGGAAAGCCAGGTGATGCTGGGCCATCCCCACTGCCAATGTAGGGCCGATCAGCACGGTGATACGCCGCGCCAGTTCGTTCGCCACCGCGGTGGGACAAATGGCATCCGTGCCGATGAGGCCGTTGGGGCCGTGCTGCTCGGTCGAGCCAATGGGCACAATCACGGCAGTGGATGAACGCAGGTAAGCCTCGACCTCGGGCCAGGCAGCCAGTTGTAGCAGCATGAGTGATCTCTCCTCGAGTAACAGTCCAGCAGGCACGCATCGGTGGGCTAGCCTGATGAGCAACCCTGGGCGGCCGACTCTAACTCATCCGGCGACGCCAGGAGGAGATCCCCCTTGAAAACCCCACCGGGGTGGTCCGGCCAGCAGTGACAGAACGCTCGCAAAACTCAGCGGGGCCCAACACGGTGCTACTGATAACAAAGGAGAGGATATTTGGATGTGCAGAATCACTGGGGCTGGAAGAGATGGCGCCGTTGTGCCCGGCACGGGGGCGACAGAAACTGACCAGGCGCCGTGATCAGCCGGATCGGCTGCGCAGCTCGGTCAGTGTTGCCGTATGGGAAATCACTTGGGCATCGGTAACCAGTTCAATCAGGCTGGAACCGGGGGAAGCGAGGGCCCGTTGCAAGGCCGGCGCAAAATCAGCTGTACGGGTTACCCGCTCACCGGCAAACCCATGGGCGACAGCGAGTGCGCAGAAATCGGGGTTGTGCAGATCGGTGTGGCGGGTGCGCCCGGGATAACGTATTTCCTGATGCATGCGGATGGTGCCCAGTATGGCGTTGTTGACGACGATCACCACAATCGACACACCCTGTTGTGCGGCGGTGGCCAGTTCCTGGCCGGTCATCTGGAAATCGCCATCTCCCACCACCGCGACTGCCTGACGTTGTGGGAATACCATTGCGGCCGCGATGGCGGCGGGGACACCGTAACCCATTGAACCGCTGGTCGATGCCAGTTGCGTGCCAGCACCCCGGTGACGGAAATAACGGTGTAACCAGCCGCTGTTATTGCCTGCGCCGTTGCAGACGATCGCGTCATCTGCCAGGGTCTCACTCAGGTGCGCTACTACCTGGGCCAGGTTAACCGCCCCGGGTGCCTCACCGGGACTGCTCCAGCGCAGATACGCATCGCGCAACTCGGCGGTGGAGGCGGCCCAGCGCAAAGTGGTGTCGGGACTCAACGTGGATAATGCCTGTGCAAATACCGGGGCCGGTACCGGTATCGCCAGTGTTGGGTAATAGACCCGCCCCAACTCCTCGGGCCCTGGGTAAACGTGCACCAGTTGTTGCCCGGGCAACGGTACCTGCAGGCGAGTGTAATCACCCGTGGTGATCTCCCCCAGACGCACACCCAGTGCAATGACCAGGTCTGCCGTCATCAGCGCGTGCTCGAGTTGTGGGTTGATGTCAATGCCGACATCACCGACATACTGCGGGTGAGTGTGATCGAAGACATCCTGGTAACGCCAAGCCGCGGCGCTGGGCAACTGCCAGCGGTGGGCAAATTCATGCAGTGCAGTACGCCCCGGCGTATCCCAGTTGCGCCCGCCCGCCAACAAAAAGGGGCGCTCGGCATTCTTCAGCAATCTTGCGAATTGCGCCAGATCCTGCTTAGCCGGCTCGGCATGAATCATCTGGCGGGGCGGAAGATCCCCCACTTTTGCCTGCTCACTCAGTACGTCCTCGGGCAACACCACCACCACCGGGCCTGGCCGACCATTACAGGCGGTGTGGAAGGCGCGACTCATCACCTCTGGTAACCGCGCAGCGTCGTGCACCTGCTCAACATGCTTGGCCAGGGTGCCAAAGAAATGGGTGTAATCGATCTCCTGGAAGGCTTCGCGGGCCATCGTATCGCGGGCAACCTGACCAATGAGTAACACTACCGGTGTTGAATCCTGGGCCGCGACGTGTATCCCAGATGCGGCATTGGTTGCGCCAGGCCCGCGGGTGACAAAACACACACCCGGCTGGCCAGTCAGTTTGGCACTGGCTTCGGCCATCATTGCAGCACTCCCTTCATGGCGACAGACCACGGTGGTAATACCGTGCGCATCATGCAGTGCATCCATTGCGGCAAGATAACTCTCACCGGGAACGCAGAAGAGGTGGCTCACCCCCTGCCGGGACAAAGCCTCGACCAGGATTTCACCTCCACTGCGGGCAGGCCCTACGACGGCTGACGGCATGCGCTCAGTCCTGATCGGGTTTCTTGGTTGTTTTACCAGTACGCTTTTTGTGCGGATCCCCGCTGGTTACCAGGCCGGCAGAGCGCAGGAAATTATCCTGTACATCCTGCCAGACCTCGAGGTTGCGCTTTGCCATCTCCGACATCGCCCCAACCGAAGTCTGGCCCAGGAAATCTGCCAGGCGATCCTGGTAGGCCTGCTGCTGTTCCACGAACAGCCCGAGGCTGCGGCCCAGATAATCGGTGAACATCTTCTGGGTGCTCCCGCCGTAAAAGCGGATGAGATTGGTGAGAATCTCAGTCGTGAAAAGCGGCTGGCCGCCGGTTTCCTGCTCGTTGATGATCTGCAGTAATACGGTGCGGGTAATCTCGTCACCGCTGGCAACATCTACCACGATAAATTCGTCACCCTCCACAATCAGCTGGCGCAGATCGGACACGGTGATATAGCGGCTGAGTTCTGTATCGTAGAGCCGCCGGTTGGGATACTTCTTGATGGTACGCGTGCTCACTGCTGTTCCCCCGCGTTATTGTGCAATGCAATAATACCACCAGCGGGGGCACAGCAACGGCATATCAGTACATATGCTGACCGCCGTTGATCGACAGCGTTGAGCCCGTTACAAAGGTCGCGTCATCCGCCACGAGGAACATCACCGCGCGGGCAATATCGCTGGCGTAACCCAACCGTCCCACGGGGATGGTGGCAATGATTTTCTCCAACACTTTTTCCGGTACTGCGCGCACCATGTCGGTATCGACGTAACCGGGGGCAATCGCGTTTACGGTGATCCCTTTGGCAGCCCCTTCGAGCGCCAGCGCCTTGGTAAAGCCATGGATGCCGGACTTGGCCGCGGCGTAGTTGACCTGGCCATACTGTCCCGCCTGACCATTAACGGAACCGATGTTGACGATGCGGCCAAAATTTCGCTCGCGCATCCCCTCGATCACGTTACGGCACATGTTGTAGCACGAAGACAGGTTGGTCTGCAGCACTGCATTCCATTGCTCAAAGTTCATCCGGTGCAGTGTGCCGTCACGGGTAATGCCCGCGTTGTTGACAAGAATACCCACCTGGCCCAGATCGGTCTCGATCTGCGCCACGCTCTTTGCGCACTGATCAAAATCAGCGACATCAAACTTGTATACGCTGATTCCGGTTTCGGCCTTAAAGGCCTGCGCCGCCTCGTCGTTGCCGGCATAGGTAGCAGCAACCCGGTGGCCTGCTTCGCTCAAAGAAATTGAAATCGCGGCACCAATACCGCGGGTTCCGCCTGTAACTATAGCTGTATGTGACATCTAATCGCTCCTGGACCTGCTTAAAATGTAGTTGAAAGTTTGTCTGAAAAATACGTCAGGTGCGCTCTACACACATGGCAATACCCATGCCGCCACCAATGCACAGGGTGGCGAGCCCACGATGTACATCGCGTCGGGCCATCTCGTAAAGCAGCGTCGTTAAGACCCGCGAGCCAGAGGCCCCAATAGGATGCCCCAGTGCAATGGCCCCACCGTTTACATTGACGATGTCGGTATCCCACGCCATTTCCTGATTTACCGAACAGGCCTGGGCGGCAAATGCCTCGTTGGCCTCGACCAGATCAAGATCACTCACCTGCCAGCCGGCCTTTTCCAAGGCTTGGCGGCTGGCCGGGATCGGCCCGGTGCCCATGATCGACGGGTCCACGCCAGCGGTGGCCCAGGAGACGATCCGGGCCAACGGCGTCAGGCCGCGATCAGCGGCCGCACCGGCACTCATCAATACCGTAACCGCAGCACCGTCGTTGATACCCGAGGCGTTGCCCGCCGTTACGCTACCGGCCTTGTCAAAAGCTGGTCTCAGCCCTGCCAATGCCTCCACGGTGGTGCCGTGGCGCGGATGCTCGTCGGTATCCACGACGGTATCGCCCTTGCGGCCTTTTATCGTAACCGGGGTGATTTCATCGACAAAACGGCCGGCTTTTTGCGCCGCCTCCGCTTTTTGTTGCGATGCGGCAGCGAAGGCATCCTGGGTCTCGCGTGAGATATTGAACTGGTTGGCCACATTCTCAGCTGTGTTGCCCATGTGGTAGCCGTTGAAGGCATCCCACAGGCCATCCACGATCATGCTGTCGATCATCTGTAGCGGGCCGAGCTTCTGGCCGTTTCGCAGATGGGCGCAATGGCGCGCCTGGCTCATGCTCTCCTGGCCACCCGCCACTACGATCTCACTGTCACCGCTACGGATAGCCTGGTAACCCGCCGCAACGGCACGCAACCCCGAACCACACAACTGGTTCAGTCCTATTGCGGTCTTTTCAACCGGGATACCGGCTCCAATCGCAGCCTGGCGGGCCGGGTTCTGGCCGGCCGCTGCGGTAAGGACCTGGCCCAGGATGACCTCGGACACCTCTTCGGGGGCCACCCCAGCCCGCGTCAGGGCGGCACTGATCGCCACACGACCGAGTTCGCTGGCGGGCAAAGAGCTCAGTCCACCGTTAAAGGCACCGGTTGGCGTTCGCGCAGCACTGGCAATTACGACGTCATTTTCATTTGTCATGTGTTCTCCTCCCTCCTGGGGAACATTTGAGCGATTTCATCCACCTCAGTTTAACAACCCGGCGGCGATATCGCGGGGGCCCGAGTACATTGTGGCAACACCACAAAACATCATGATGACATCGATCACCGGGCCGGTGAATGCTGCAAAGGGAAGACCGGCTTACACCGATCCTCCCTGCAGGTACTACTTTATGCGCCAGCGGCGCCGGACTCAGGCGTCCTTATTTAGCAACGGCACCCAAATCGTTAGCGGACTTGCGGAACAGCGCCTGCGCTTCGTCAGCGTAAGTCCGGCCAAGCTCAAGGGCCTCATTGGAGTCCTTAGTCATCCGCGCGACCAGGGTGCGAACTACTTCGGGCTGTTTCTCGAAGTAAACACGGGCAGTATCGGCGTCTTTGACCTGGAGCGCCTCACGGGCGTTGCCCAGGATCGCATCGGCATAGACCCGGGCTGCGCCCATCTGCAGCGCGATCAGTTTTTCCAGGTTGTTAACGGCCAGCTGGCCGGCGTCAGTTGCGGCAACACCCGCTGCTTTGGCTACCGTCTCGTATGACTCTGTAATGTTGGTATTCATGGTTTAGTCCTCTGTTATAAATGGGGGGTTTAATTACAATGTTGCAGCGCACAATAACAGAAACTATTGTGCAGTGCAACATTATTAATAAAAACTTTAATTTCATCCTATTTTCAACTAGTTATATGTGAGTATTTTAATCGCATATAAAGGTATACCGGCACATTCTCACCAGAACTAGCGTACTGCAGGGCAGCATATCCCACCTAACTGGCAACCCGGGCGGGCCAGAGTGCAGGCGGGACTGAACTACAATGGGGCCCATGAGCCAAAACTCCCCAACCGACTGGGCACAGGCCCTGGCACAACTGCAGTCACAATTTTCCTCACACCTTCAGACCTTTGGCCGTGGGGAACACACCCTGGGGCTGGTGAATCTGGGCGACTGGCTGCAGACGCTGGGTGGCGGTGGCACCTTGGGTGCCCCTGCCACACCCCCCAACCTGTTTGCCCTGGCGCCGTGGCCCGGTGCCAGGGCACCCGACCGGGGCCATGACAACCGCTGGAACGAGGCCGCACTGCGTTACCACGAAGCGCTGGCGGCGATGCAGCAGGCCTGGCTCGAGATCGGCACGCAGACCTGGGATCAGTTGCGCGAGGCGCTGAACGATGATGAAGCCCCGGATGATATCCGGGGCGTCTATGACCTGTGGATCTGTTGTGGCGAGCAGGTTTTTGCCCACCACGCCCACAGCGAGCGCTATGGCGCCCTGGTGAGCGAACTGATCAATGCCCAGGTGGCATGGCACCTTGCCTGTGGCATCGGTAACGAGCCTGCGCCTGATGATCCGGCGCAATTAAAGGACGCACTGGCGACGGCTCATGCTCGTGAAGCCCAGTTGCGGGCCGATCTTGAGGCGCTGCGTGAGGCGCAGATCGCCATGGGCGCTGATACCACCGGCACAAAACGAAAGAAAACTCCTACCCGCAAGAAGGCGGCTAAAAAGGCCAGTGGGGTGGGCCATCCCAAGCATGTCACAGGTGGTGACGAGACCCCGCGCAAAAAAGCGGTGCGGCGGAAAAAGAAATCCGGGGCTAAAACAGGCCGGGACAAAGACCGTTCATGAGTGATACCCCCGATCATAGCGCTCAGATGCGCGCCCTGGCTGAGCGCCTGACCCGTAGCCTTGGGCAGTTAGGGCAACTGGGCATGCCTGAGATCGGCACCAGTGAACGCCAGACTGTTTTGTCCGGACGCGGCTTCAAACTGCTGCGCTACGGGTCTGGTACTGCGCGCGACCGGGGCTGTCCGGTACTGATTGCCTATGCTCTGGTCAATCGCCCATGGGTGCTTGACCTTGAACCCGAGCGCTCCACTATCGCGCGGCTGCTGGAAGCCGGGCTGGATGTATTCCTGATCGAGTGGACAGATCCTGGCCCGGATGACCACGACACCGGCCTCGCTGACTATATCTGTGGCATGCTCGACCAGTGCGTGGACGCGGCGTGTGCCGTGCGCAACGAAAATGCCATCAACCTGCTGGGGGTATGCCAGGGTGGAACTTTCAGCCTGTGCTACACCGCCCTTTTCCCCCACAAAGTACGCAATCTGGTGACCATGGTGACCCCGGTGGATTTTCATACCAAGGACAATCTGTTATCCCACTGGGTGCGGGGTGTAGATCTGGACCGGCTGGTCGGCTGTTATGGCAACGTGCCCGGCTCCCTGCTCAATGCCCTGTTTATTGCCCTGCAGCCCTTTCGCCTTGGAGGAAAGAAATACCTCGATCTGGCAGATCTGGCGAATGATCCCGAGCGCCTGCATACCTTCGCCCGCATGGAACGCTGGATCGCTGACAGCCCCGACCAGGCCGGACGCGCCTTTGCTGAATTCATCGGTACGCTTTACCAACGCAACAGCCTGGTCAAAGATCAGCTGGTACTGGATAAAAAGCTGGTCCGGCTGAGCGCGGTGCGCTGCCCGGTTCTGAACGTTTACGCGCTGGCAGATCACCTGGTGCCTGCGGCCGCCTCACGGGCACTGGCCCAGCATGTGGGCAGCAGCGACTACCGCGAACTTGCCTTTGATGGCGGCCATATCGGTATCTATGTCAGCCGCCATGCGCAACAACAGATTCCGCCTGAGATTGCCGCCTGGCTGCAGGCACGGCAATAGCCCTGATTACATCAGGGCTTACGCGAGACTTTCAGCCGCAACGCCTTGATCTTCATTTTCGCCAGTTGGCGATTGGCCTTTTCCATGGTGTTCATCGATGGGTAGGGCCCCACCCGGACCCGGTAGAAATCGCCCCGGCCCTGGACTGATATATGCTGAACGCTGGGCTCAAACCCGGCGAGCGCCAGGCGTGCTTTCATCCGCTCAGCCTGGCTCGGATCACTGTATGCCCCCGCCTGCAACATATAGAAACTGCCGGATCCGGCTTTACTCTTGGGCTTGTCAGGCGCCGCTTCTGCCTGGGCGCTTGCAGGTGCCGATTCGAAAGCCCCGGTTTCGGGGATGACGTGCTCTATTTCTGGCAGTACGGTATAGAAATCAAAACTCGTGCGTGCCGGTGCCGCGGTCTTGGCAGAGCTGGATGCCGGCGAGGCACTGTCCCGGGCACTGTCGCGCGATTCGCGCAGCAACTCGCTGATCCCGGCACCGAGACGATCGGGATCACCGCTGGTGGCCCCCTGGTACAACACGGCACCGATTGCGCCTGCAGCCACCCCCACCAGTAGCAATACCAGGTCATGGCCAAAACGTAGGCTGGTACCGGCTTTCTTTCTACGAGTATTGCGAGCCATGAGCTACATGCGCTGTGGTGCTGTAACCCCTAACAGTGCCAGAGCATTGGCTAACACCTGCCGGGTTGCATCAATCAGCGACAGGCGGGCGAGGCGCAGTTGCGGTTTGGCTGCGATAAAGGGATGCGCGTTGTAGTAGGTATGAAAATCATTCGCCAGTTCGCGCAGATAGTAGGCAACCTGGTGCGGCTCATAACTACGCGCTGCCGCTTCGATCACTTCGGGGTAGCGTGAAAGCTTTTGTAGCAGGTCCGTCTCGCGCGACTCGACCAGCAGACTGTGATCCGCATCGGCCAGTTTCACCGCGATGCCTTTTTCTTCAAGCTGACGAAATACGCTGCAGATCCGGGCGTGGGCATACTGTACGTAATAAACCGGATTATCGCTGGACTGAGACTTGGCCAGATCAAGGTCAAAATCCATGTGTTGGTCGGGCTTGCGTAATGCATAGAAAAAACGCGCGGCATCGCGCCCCACTTCTTCACGCAGTTCGCGTAAGGTCACAAACTCACCGCTGCGCGTTGACATCGCCACTTTCTGGCCGCCGCGGTAAAGCACGGCAAACTGCACCAGCAACACCGTGAGATCTTCCTGCTCCAGACCCAGCGCCGACAGTGAGGCCTTGACCCGCTTGATATAGCCGTGGTGATCCGCACCCCAGATATTGATGATGTGATCGAACCCTCGGGCTAACTTGTCGCGATGGTAAGCAATATCGGTAGCAAAGTAGGTATGGTTGCCGTTTGCCCGTAGCACCACGCGGTCTTTCTCGTCGCTAAAATCGCTGCTGCGAAACCACCAGGCGTCGTCACGCTGGTACAGAAAATCACCCTGCTTAAGTTCATCGACCGCGCGCTGTACTGCACCGCTATCGATCAGGCTGCGCTCAGAGTACCAGGTCTGGTACTCCACACCAAAGCGCGCCAGATCTGCGCGGATATCCTCGACCAGGGTATCGCGCGCCAGGCGATGTACACGGCTAAACCCGGCCTGCCCCAGCAGTTCTTGGCATCGGCTGATCAGGGCATCCAACGCCTGGTCATCGTTATCGGGCAACGAGTCAAATAGTGTCCCGGTATCTGGGCGGTATTGCTCTGCTTCTTCGCGATGCAGCGTGGCCGCAATATCAAAAACATAATCGCCCTGATACGCAGCGCCCGGAAAAGTGATTGCCTCACCGCACAGTTCCAGATAGCGCAGCCAGACGCTGAGCGCCAGGATATCCATCTGCCGACCAGCATCATTGATGTAATACTCACTGACCGCGTCGTAGCCGGCGGCACACAGCACCCGGGCCAGGGCATCCCCGTAGGCCGCACCCCGGCCATGGCCAACGTGTAGCGGCCCGGTCGGATTGGCCGAAACAAATTCCACCATGACCCGCTGCCGCGCACCGACGTCGCTGGTGCCGTAGCTCTCACCCCGGGCTCGAATCTCGTCTGGCAGGCGCTGGTAGGCGTCTGGCGCCAGGAATAGATTGATGAAACCCGGCCCAGCCACTTCGGCCCGACTTAGCAGCCCCGAAGGGGGCAGCTGTGCGCACAACTGCTCTGCCAGGTCACGGGGTTTCAGGCCAGCACGCTTGGCCAGGACCATGGCCAGGTTACTGGCAAAGTCGCCGTGACCGGCCTTGCGTGCCCGTTCGACCTGCACCGGGACGTCGGGTGCGCTGGGCACCACGCCCTGGCTCACCAGTGATGCCAGGGCATCACTGAGCAACTGACAGACCTCATTGCGCATAACCAGGAAACCGGGGACCGTGAAGAAAAGTTGTGGGCCGGCACTTACCTGCACCGCCGCCCGAGGGGGTCATTCTAACCAATGCGTCACGCTCACCAAAGCGGTCTGTAGTACCCTTGGCGACCTCCTCCCATAAGCCCGCTTTCTCATGGACCACCTGCAACAAAGTCGGTTGAACCTGTTGACCAGCTATGCACTGGACCGGGGCACGCTGTTGCGCCTCGACGAGGAGCATCTGGGCCAGCGGGTACTCAGCGAAAAGGCCCGCTTTATCGGAGTGCATCACCTGCAGATCGCCGTTGACGAAGCGGGTGGCCTGCGCCCGGCGTTACTCAATCGCAACGACGCGCAGCGTCGCTTCGGTCGTTGTGAACCGTGGGTGTACCTGGGAGCACAGAACAACGAGGATTTTTTCGCGCTGCTGCTGGATAACAACCAGCCACGTCAGACGCAAGGGTTTGCCGGCCTGCGCACCCTTGCAGCGCAAGTCGATCACGCGCAGGCGACCCTGCTCAGTTATGCCCGGGCGATGGCCGCCTGGCACCAACGTCATCTTTACTGTGGTCGCTGCGGCAGTGATACCGCGGTACACCAGGGTGGGCATGTGCGCATCTGCGCTCATACCGATTGCGGCGAAATGCACTATCCACGTACCGACCCAGCGATCATCGTTCTGGTAGAGCAAGATGATCGCGCGCTGTTCGGCCGCAAACGTGAATGGCCTGTACATCGCTACTCCACGATCGCCGGCTTTGTCGAACCCGGTGAGAGTGCTGAGCAGGCGCTGGTTCGTGAGGTTGCCGAAGAGACCGGGGTTGAAGTCGTCAGTGCCCAGTATCACTCCTCGCAACCGTGGCCCTTTCCCGGCTCCTTGATGCTGGGTTATCACGCAGTGGCTGGCAATAGCGAGATCACGCTCAACGACCGTGAACTGGAACATGCCTGCTGGCTCAACCGTGACGACATCACAGAGCAAATGCACAAGGGTATCTTTGTAACACCACCGCCGATATCGATCTCTTTTCGCCTAATTGAAGACTGGTTTGACCGGCACTCGCCGACTTCCTTACGAAAACTACGAGAAATCACCGCCACGGCCGATTTTTAAAGAGTTGCGCTTAACAGCCACACGGATACAATGTGCGCGGGGATGTGCGCCTGGTTGTGCCACACCCGGATTGTTTGTAGTCACCCTAGTGGAGGAGTTCATGTCGGAAAGGCATACCGGAACCGTTAAGTGGTTCAACGAAAGAAAAGGCTTCGGCTTTATCGAGCAGGAAGGTGGGGACGATGTATTTGTTCACTACCGCGAGATCAGAGGAGAGGGTTTCAAGACACTGAACGAAGGGCAGCGTGTTGAATTCACCCTGACGACCCGTGACAAGGGTCCCGCCGCGGAAGACGTCTCACCTGTAGATTGATCAGGCTTTGACAGGCGATACAAACGCAGCCTGTCGTAAAACACCTTGCATATGGCCGGTGAGGCCTAAACCCTCACAGGGCCTGTGAGGAGACTTGTCTGCATCGGCTTTCTCGCCCTGGGTGCGGCACTGGCCGCGCTCGCCAGTGGCGCAATTGCGGCACAGGTATTAAGCGGGTTCGGCCTGCCCCCGGTATCTTTCTCGGCCGTTATCCTGGCGCTGGCCTTTGCCGTCCTGGCTGCCATGATCGGGATTATTGGCCTGGCAAGATCGGAGCCGGCGGCATTACCCCTGGCCGAGATCCATCATGGCCCCCCGGACTGGCGCGCCAGCGCGCAGCACCTGTCTGCACTGACGGCCTATGCCGGGGTACCGCTGGGGTACCTGCTGGGGCCCTGGCTGACCTGGCTGGTATGGCGACGGCACTCCTCCTGGCTCGACGCGCATGGTCGCGCGGCACTCAACTTTGCCCTGACGATAAGCATCTTCTACGTCAGCGCGCTGATACTGATCTTCGTTTTTGTCGGCTTCATTCTGCTGGCACTGCTCGTGGTGTTTCACATCCTGGTCGTGGTACGCAATGCCTGGCGCGCCTCGGTCAGCCTGCCTGCGCACTATCCCCTGTCAATCAACTTTCTTCGCTAAGGCTGGCAAAGACCGCGCGGGCTGCCGCAACAGTGTCGGCGATCTCGACGTCGCTGTGACTGATAGAAACAAAGCCTGCTTCAAAAGCCGAGGGTGCGAGGTATACCTCGTGTTCGAGCATGCCATGGAAAAAACGAGAAAATCGCGCGCTGTCACAGGCCATGACCTGCGCGAATGAGCTGACTCGCTCACGTTCGGTAAAGAACAGGCCAAACATACCGCCGACCGACTCCGTTGCAAAAGGGATACCGGCATCGTACGCAGCCGAAGCCAGACCTGAGACCAAAGTGCGGGTCTTATCTGCCAGGGTGTCAAAGAATCCGGGTGCCGTCACTTTCTTCAAAGTCGCGATCCCGGCGGACATTGCCAGAGGGTTACCCGACAGGGTGCCGGCCTGGTAGACCGGGCCGGTCGGAGCCAGGTGAGCCATCAATTCGGCACGGCCACCAAAGGCGCCCACGGGCAACCCGCCACCGAGTACTTTACCGAGTGTTGTCAGGTCTGGCTGGATGCCGTAAAGCGACTGAGCGCCCCCGGAGGCCACCCGAAAGCCCGTCATGACTTCATCGAAAATCAGCACCGCACCACTACGATCGCAGGCCTGGCGCAGTGCCTCCAGGAATCCTGGCACCGGGGCAATACAGTTCATATTACCTGCCACCGGCTCTACGATGACCGCCGCAATATCCTGACCGGATTGCGCAAAAACCTGCTCGATCTGGGCGATGTTGTTGAATTCGAGGGTCAGCGTATGACGTGCCACATCAGCGGGCACGCCGGGTGAGGTCGGGATACCCAGGGTCAGCGCCCCGGAACCGGCCTTCACCAACAGGCTGTCAGCATGGCCGTGATAACAGCCTTCGAACTTGATCAAGGTATCGCGACCGGTGAAGCCCCGAGCCAGGCGGATCGCACTCATGGTGGCCTCGGTGCCCGAATTGACCATGCGCACCTGCTCTATTGATGGCACCGCAGCACATACGGCCTGGGCCAGTTCGGTCTCCAGCGCAGTAGGTGTGCCGTAACTCAACCCCTGCTCTGCTGCCTGGCATACCGCAGCCACGACATCGGAATCGGCATGCCCGAGAATCATCGGCCCCCACGAGCCCACGTAATCGATATAGCGCTGGCCATCAGCGCCATACAGAAATGGCCCTTGCGCATGGTCTGTAAATACCGGGGTTCCGCCAACTGATTTGAAAGCGCGTACCGGGGAATTAACCCCGCCAGGGATAACTGCGCAAGCCTGATCAAAAAGCACTTGGTTGTGGTTGTTCATGGGCTACTCCGTGAGTCAGAGTTAACAGGGTGAGGTGGATAAAAAATCACTTTTTGCATGGATTTACTTGAGGCGGGTTCGGCTAGAATCCGCTGCTTCATCTTTATCTACGCTAGAACGCGCAATGGCCAATCGAACCTTAATGTGCATTATCTGCGGCTTCGTCTATGATGAGAGCGAGGGGTTACCGGAGGAAGGTATCGCCCCGGGAACCCGTTGGGAAGACATTCCAGACGATTGGCAGTGCCCGGACTGTGATGCAACCAAGATCGATTTTGAAATGATCGAGATCTGATCACAACCGCTACCGCTCTCTCTCATCTGACCTGTCCTTCAAGCGTCGTGAGTTCCTGCGCTCCCAGGGCAAACACTACCGCATCACCATTCATTGACATCAACCAGGTGAACGGTGTGTGCGGCCACGCAGCCTCGAGCGCATCGCGGGCACTGCCGGCTTCCACCACCAACAATCCCCCATCGGCGAGATGATCATGGGCCTGGTGCAGCAATGAACCAATGAAATCGAGCCCTGTGCTCCCACCTGCAAACGCCAGTGCCGGCTCGTGGCTGTATTCAGGGGGCAACGCCTGCATCAGAGGTTCACTGACGTAGGGGGGATTACAGACGATAAGGTCGTAACGCTGGTCTCCCAGCGACCCAAAAAGATCGCCCTCAACCAGGCGCACCCGGTCGGCGACACCATGGCGCTCGACATTGATCGCCGCCACTTCCAGCGCGGTTGCACTGATGTCACTGGCATCGATCCGGGCTTCGGGAAACGCCAGGGCCAATGACACGGCAATACAACCACTACCGGTACAAAGGTCCAGTATCGATGACAGTGGCCGCTCTGCCCGCCAAGGCACAAATCGCTCGGCAACCCATTCTCCGATGTGGGAACGCGGCACGATCGCGCGGGCATCAATAAAGAAATCCCGACCGGCAAACCAGGCCCGGTTGACCAGATAGGCCAGGGGTTCGCGGGTCTGGATGCGCCGACTCAGCAGCGCAGCCACTGCCTGGCGCTGTTCTGCAGTCAAGGCGCGGTCCCAAGGAACCTCGTCACCGGAGGGATCCAACCCGGCAGCTTCGAGCACCAGCCAGACTGCTTCGTCAAAAGCATTGTCGGTACCGTGACCGAAATACAGACCGGCCTGGTCGAGATCCCGGGCAACGGCGTCGACCTGCTCCTCGAGTTGCATCTTCCAGATTCCCTTTTTAACCTGCCAGCACGGCGCGCACGGCTTGGGCCATCTCCTGCGCTCCAGCCCCGTGCTGTATCAGATCGCGGACCTTGCCCTTCGGGCCGATCAGGTAGGTTGTCGCTGAATGATCCATCGTATAACTCAGTGCAGAATCCTCAGCGTCGACCCGCTGGTACAGTACGTAATACTGCTTCGCTACCGCCGCTACCGCCTCGGCTGACCCACTGAGACCGATGATCTGCTTATGGAAAAATGCCGCGTACTCGGTGACACGCTCAGGTGTATCGCGATCGGTATCCACGCTTACAAATATACCCACCACCCGCTGCGCCTCACTGTCAGACAACTGATCAAAAACAGCACTCATTCGTGCAAGATCCGTCGGGCAGACATCCGGGCACAAGGTATAACCAAAGAATAACATCACGGCCTTGCCGCGATAATCGCTCAGAGATACCGGGCCCTGGGCTGAGGTCAGCGTGAAATCACCCCCCAGTTTTTCGTAGGGATTGACGGGCTCAGCGCTGCGCTGCTGCAGCCAGACGCCGGCCCCCAGGCCTAACATGGTTGCACATAGCAGTGCGATCAGAGGGAGACGCCAGGGGTTTTTGGTAGTCATCTTTCTTTCTCTTGTTACCAGGACGAGGGTGGTAACACCCCCTGGCCTTCGTCCATATCAGTCGGTGTGTTTGGTGTGATCACTGTGGGAATGCCTCTCTTTGACCATCTGCACCGGTGCAGTCACTGCCAGGCGCTCACTGTCAGCGAACTCCAGCTCAATAGAAACCTGCTCGCCTACCTGTAGATTACGGCTCAGCCCGATCAGCATGATATGCAACCCGCCCGGCTTCAGTTCTACCTGGCTATGGCCCGGTATCACGACCGAATCAATACGGCGCATTTTCATCATGCCATCGGCCATGATGTGATTGTGCAGTTCTACTGCACTGGCCAGGTCCGAGTGCACTTTCACCAGTATTTTTTCTTCCATCCCGTGGTTATGCAGGATCATGAAGGCGGCACTGATAGGCTGCCCCGGTGGCACCATGCGTACCATGGGGTCATGTACCTGCATCTGGGCCCAGGCGGGCACCCCGAAGATTCCGGCCAATACGGCGAGCAGCACAGAAATTGTTTTGGTCATGTTTTATCTCCAAATTCAGATTCAGACCGTTGCCATCCACATTTAAAGTGAGCGGCAGTCGTCACGCCCGACGCGGGGCGTGGACACTAGGTATTCAGGCCTGATTGGCGTGGAGGTGCCCGCACCGGATGTGCGGGGTCGGTTGAAATGACAACCGGCTTTATGGCTCCCCCGGACATCACAATCGGCGGTGCAGCCGGTGCCGGTGCCTGGGGACCCCCACAGTCCAGCAATGCGCCTGCGGGTGGTGTGGGGACACAATCCGGGCATACCCAGCCGGGTACGGGAGAGGGAGTCTCGTCGCTCGCGGATAACAACAGCGGCATCTGCGAGATCCCCTGCATGGTACAGACGGTGAGCCACTGCACCGGGGCCGCATTGGTGCTGATACTCGCGGAAAGTCCGAGCAGCGGATGCAACAGCAGCGCGCAGGCACCAAGCCAGGAGAGAGAAGAGGTTGTACGTCGATGCATCACGCTGTTGAGTTTACCCGCTTGCCTGTGAAGCAACATGGTCTGCACACCCAAACAGGGGAAAAGCAGGCTGATGCGCATCAAGAGCTGATCAATCAGCAGGGCACAACCGCTGCGGGTCGGTACCACAGCGCTCGAGCATGAAAGGGTGATTGAGTACCAACCGGGCACGGGTTTTCTTTTTGGAGACCCAACCGCGTACCGCCACCGCCGCCTGATCCAGTGCTGCTGGGGGATAAGCAAAGTACGCCTTCCAGTCGGCCCGGCGGATCAGGATCATAAACTCTCCTCCTAACGAAAACGCGAACCACTTTTTACCGATCTTGATCCGGGACACACGGTCATAGATAAACTGGTACCCCCCGCGGGCACGATCAGCTGATCGAGGTACATAGTACGGTAACCCCCAGATACCCCGGTCGGCACGCCAGGCAGTGTGTTCAGCCTGGATGAACTGTTCAAGATAACGATCGTTGGGAGAGATTGCCACGGTGCTGGCCAACCCCTGGCGCAGTAGTGCCCGCTGAACACTGGTGCCATCAGATGTAAACAGATAGGCCAGAGTGCGGCCATGGCGATCGCGGTTTTGCGATGCATCCTCAATACCGACCGACCCACTGACAAGTTGCGCACGCAATGCGTTACGGGCCTGGCGAGCCAGCGGCTCATCGGGTCGGCCCTGATATCCCAACTCAGGGGTATTGATGCCGGCAAGACGGATGGTCTCGCCCGAAACCAGGATCAGGGTATCACCATCGATGATCCGGGCCACCTCACCCAGACGCAGTGATCCCGCCGATGCCATGCCGCCCAACTGGCAACATAGCGTCACCACGACGGCCAGCGCCGTCATGCCAACACGGTTTCTCAGATGAGGGCGGCTCCAGGCTGTGCCAGCAGCCGGAGAGTCAGGCCGAGCGGCCGTACTTTTTCTGGAATTTGCCAACGCGCCCGGCGGTATCGATGATCTTCTGCTGACCGGTGTAGAACGGATGACAGGCCGAACAGATTTCAACATGCAGTTCCTCGCCCAGGGTGGAGCGGGTCTCGAAACTGTTGCCACAGGCGCAGACCACTTTGAGGGTCTCGTAGGCTGGATGGGTATCTGGTTTCATGGGTGCAATCAGGCTGCAGTCGGGGCCGGGGCCCAGTGGGGGGCGGATCATAGGCGAAACACCCCGGACCCGCAAGTTTGTGCTCAGCGGTTCATCGATTTGAAGAACTCGGCGTTGTTCTTAGTCGCCCGCAACTTGTCGAGCATAAATTCAACGGCCTCGATATCGTCCATCGGGTGCAGCAGCTTGCGTAACAGCCAGATTTTCTGCAGTTCAGCAGGATCTGTCAGCAGTTCTTCACGGCGGGTCCCGGAGCGGCTGATAATGATTGAGGGGTAAACCCGTTTTTCAGCGATACGTCGATCAAGATGGATCTCCATGTTGCCGGTCCCCTTGAACTCCTCGTAGATGACTTCATCCATCTTCGAGCCGGTGTCGATTAGCGCGGTCGCGAGAATCGTCAGGCTGCCACCTTCCTCGATGTTGCGTGCGGCACCGAAAAACCGCTTGGGCTTTTGCAGAGCATTGGCATCCACACCGCCCGTCAGGACCTTGCCGGATGCCGGTTGCACGGTGTTATAGGCGCGGGCAAGACGGGTAATCGAGTCCAGCAGGATAACCACGTCCTTTTTGTGCTCTACCAATCGCTTGGCTTTCTCGATCACCATCTCAGCAACCTGCACATGGCGGGTTGCCGGCTCGTCAAAGGTAGAAGAAACCACTTCACCGCGCACAGTGCGTTTCATCTCGGTGACTTCCTCAGGCCGTTCATCGATCAACAGCACGATCAGTACACAGTCGGGCTCAGAAGCCGTGATGGCATGCGCGATCTGCTGCAGCATGACCGTCTTACCGGTCTTGGGTGCTGACACCAGCAGGCCCCGCTGACCCTTGCCAATGGGTGAAACGATATCGATCACCCGCCCAGTCAGATCTTCAGAAGATCCATTCTCCTGTTCCAGCCGCATCCGTTCGTCCGGATGCAGCGGAGTCAGGTTCTCAAACAGGATTTTCTTTTTTGCTTCCTCGGGGGGCTGAAAGTTGATCGTCTCAACTTTGAGCAGTGCAAAGTAACGCTCGGAATCCTTGGGCGGGCGAACCAAGCCGGTAACAGTGTCACCGGTACGCAGGCCAAAGCGGCGGATCTGGCTGGGTGATACGTAGACATCATCCGGCCCGGCAAGATACGAACTGCTGGCCGAGCGCAGAAAGCCGAAGCCATCCTGCAGAATCTCGACCACACCCGCGCCCTTGATCTTCTCGCCACGCTTGGCCTGGGATTTGAGGATCGCAAAAATCTGGTCCTGCTTACGCAAGCGGGTTACGTTGTCCAACTTGAGCGAGCGTGCGACTTCGGCCAACTCTGTGGGGGTTTTTTCTTTTAACTCGGACAGGCTCAGGGACATAGCTGTACAGGTCTCGGTGGGTTGCAAAGTGGGGTACTTCATGGGCCAACTGACCCGCAATGGATCCAGGGGGCGTGAAGTGCCGGGAAACTGCTGAAAATAAAGGGTGCGGAAGGAAGGGGCTTTCAGCCCAGGGTTAACGTTATCACCATTGTGCCCGTCGGGTCCAGTCCCAGACGGGCGCCTTGTTATGTCGCAACAGACTCGCCGCGACAGCCATTGTGTCAGATATTCTCATCCAGAAAGGCAGCCAGTTGCGCCTTGGACACTGCCCCGACCTTGGTTGCTTCAACCTCGCCGTTCTTGAACAGCATCAGGGTTGGAATACCACGGATTCCGTATTTGGGGGGCGTCGCCGGGTTGTCATCGATATTCAACTTGGCAACCCGCAACTTGTCAGCGTATTCATCCGCCAGCTCGGCCAGCACCGGTGCAATCATCTTGCACGGACCACACCATTCGGCCCAGTAATCGATCAGGACCGGTTTATCGGATTGCAGCACTTCCTGCTCAAAAGAATCATCGCTGACGTGAATAATATTTTCGGACATTGCTTACGGGCCTGTGTTCTTTTTCAACAGAGAAAATGGCAAACGGGGTGTGGCGCTGCAACAAACAGGGGTGTGGTATACTGATTCACCCGTTGTCGCTTGGAGATATTGTACCGCACAGTGCTTCTGACGGTTCACTCTTTCCGGCCGACACAACAGTTTTACCAGAATTCCACTTCGAGAATCAAGGACCAATTATCTGCCGCGGTGTACCTGGCTTGCTTTTGCATTAAGCCCGCGACCCATTCAACCGCACCGAACCGATCATATCCCTCCTGTTTTGGACGACGGCGTATACCGCTCTCTTCACATTTATTTTCGGCAATCCCACTCATCGTGACAACCCGACACACGATAGTGCAATCACGTTATACGAGCACTCATGGAAGATATTAGTTACCTCACCCAAACCCGCTTCACCGACTTCGCACTTGAACCGCAGCTGCTAGAGGGCCTGACGGATGCCGGCTTCGAGTACTGCACCAAAATTCAGGCCGAGTCACTGCCGCTGGCGCTCTCGGGGCAGGATGTGGCCGGCCAGGCCCAGACCGGTACCGGCAAGACCGCGGCCTTTCTGCTGGCTATTTTCAATTATCTGCTGACACACCCGCGGTCCGAATCGGCCGGACCAGAGAGTGTCCGGGCGGTCGTACTGGCCCCCACCCGAGAACTCGCAATTCAGATACACCGTGATGCCCAGGTGCTGGGAAAAGCCACTGGGCTGAAACTAGGCCTGGTCTATGGTGGCACTGCCTACCAGGAACAGCGTGATGCGTTGGCCGGGGGCGTTGATGTGCTGATCGGCACACCTGGTCGACTGATCGATTACTTTAAACAGAACGTTTTTGATCTCAAAGCCGTCCAGGTCGTGGTACTCGATGAGGCGGATCGCATGTTTGACCTGGGCTTTATCAAGGATATCCGCTATGTTTTCCGGCGCATGCCACCGCCCGCTGAACGGCTGAATCTGTTGTTCTCGGCTACCCTGTCACACCGGGTCAATGAGCTCGGCTACGAGCATATGAACAACCCCGAGGAAATCAAAATTGACGCCGACCTGGTTGTCGCCGATCGCCTGCTCGAGGAGGTCTACTACCCGGCCAACACCGAGAAACTGCCGCTGCTGCTGGGCCTGATGCGCCAGACCGGCGGGGACCGGGTACTGGTTTTTTCCAACATGCGTGTCACCTGCGACCGACTCGGCCGGGTATTGAAGCAACAGGGCTATACCGCCGGCGTACTCTCTGGTGATGTACCGCAGAAAAAACGCGAGCAGTTACTCAATGCCTTCAAGGAAGGCAAGCGCCAGATACTGGTGGCAACCGATGTCGCCGCGCGAGGCCTGCATATTCCCAGCGTAAGCCATGTCATTAACTACGATCTGCCGCAGGACCCAGAGGACTACGTGCACCGTATCGGCCGCACCGCCCGTGCCGGCGCCAGTGGACACGCTATCAGTTTTGCCTGCGAGGACCATGCCTTCTCCCTGCTCGATATTGAGCAGTACATCGGCCACCCCCTCAAGCGCCAGGAGATCTCGGAGGTCGTGCTCGAAAAACCCGTACCTTCGCGCTCAAATACTCCCAGCAAAACAGAAAAACCGCAACGACGCGAATCGGCCCGCCAGGTACGTGAAGCATCGACCACCACTTCTCCACCGCGCGAGCGCGGCAACCACAACAAACCCGCCCCGGTAACAATACCCCCCGCAAAACCTCAGGCCAAACCGGTAACAGATGATGCCGCAATGGCTTCTCCCCCGATGGCAGAAACCCCTGCTGTAGCGCAAACACCCCAGCCCCGCTATCGGCTCAAGGTGGAGGTCCCGGCAGTTGGCTGAAAAATCACCCGGTTTTCGATAGGATTCGCCTCTCGCTACCACCGTCAGACACTAACCAGGGCGAGGGGACACCGATTCGCGATTGACGAAACAAAGTGCCGCCCCTGTAGACCAGTTCAATGCGATCAGAAGACCGCGGCGCACACGATCGCCGCCCAGACTCAAGCGGCCCCCAGAAACGGCAAATCAGCCTTTCTGGGCTGATACTCCCTTTGCTCGCTGGCGCAGTTTTTGCTTTGCCACCCAGCCCGACTCACGCTGAGGTTTTCATTGGCCTGCTGGATACCGGAGTCAATACGGCATCACTTCCTACCGATACCCCCATTGCCGCAGGAGGATGGAATTTTGTTGATGACAATGAGGATACTGATGACACCAGCGCTGACCGTCATGGCACTGCGATGGCCTCGATCCTTATTGACGAAGCGCCAGGGGCCAGTATCGTCGTAATTCGAACCGAACCAGGTGACGAGGTTTATGATTCAGATGCGGCAACGGCGGGATACGACTACGCCAGCTCTGCGACCGGATCAGGCGGTGGGGTTCAGATTATCTTGAGAACAAACGCCGCAGTAAACCCAGCCAGTTCGGCTTCTGTCATCGGCGCAGCCAATGCCGGAAAACTGATCGTCATGCAGGCAGGCAACCAGGTGGGAGCAGAACCCGTTGGTGATGCCGTGCTTGCTTCTTCGTTAGCCGGTCGGGGCCTGATTGTGGGGGGTTTAGATGACGCAGGTGAATTGCTGCCCAGCAGCAACCGGGCCGGCAGCCAGGCCAACTGGTATGTCACCGCCTCCGGGGAATCTTTGTTGTATAGCGGCACTGGCACATCGATAGCTGCCACTAAGACCGCTGCCCTGGCTGTGCGGGTAATGAGTGCATCTCCACAACTGACGGCAGAAGAGGTGGCTGAAATCATTCGCATCACAGCGACGGATCAGGGCGCGGCTGGTGTTGACGACATCTACGGATGGGGCAGGATTAATTCCGAAAAGGCGCTATCGCCGGTTGGGGACATAGCGGCACCCGTTGACGATGATGAGGAGTCAACCGAAAGTGAGGGCGATGAGGAATCAGACGAAAGCGAG
>PVBE010115249.1_pt1 | contig 23898 bp, 39 predicted proteins | sample 1631181 | NCBI WGS metagenome assembly PVBE01 (sample SAMN08397723, study PRJNA350692) | Marine metagenome, whole genome shotgun sequencing project. | isolation source: water | place: Pacific Ocean | collected 2012-04 | reverse complement strand
TTTAGCTTTTTTCATAATGGTCGGGGCGGAAGGATTTGAACCTTCGACCCCCTGGTCCCAAACCAGGTGCGCTACCAGGCTGCGCTACGCCCCGAGAGCCTTCTCCTGCCGATCGACAGTGTTCCGAGGAGTTTCCCGCGAGCGGCGGCCACCTATACAGCCTCTCGTTCGGGGGTGCAAGCAAGGGAGACCCGCGTCCGGCGAGCCGGGTTCCCGGGGGGGCTGGCAACCATGACAGACGCGGGTGCGTGAGGGCGCGCGCGAGCTGGGGGGTGGGATCTGGACTCATCACCAGTCACCCGGCGGGGTGGGGTCTGACCCTCCCCTGGTTTCCCGGACCACATGATAAGCAAGTCCGGGAGGACCGATGGCGACGAAGAAGAAGCGACGGCAGTACACCCGTGAGTTCAAGGCGGAGGCTGCGAAACTCGTCCTGGAACAGGGCCTGACCCGCGCTCAGGCGGCTCGTGACCTCGGGGTCCCCGAGAGCGTGCTGGGCCGGTGGGTGCATCTGGCCGAGCGGGACGCCCAGCCTGGGGCTCTGACGACCGACGAGCGGGATGAACTCAAGCGGCTCCGCAAGCAGGTCAAGGTGCTGCGGACGGAGCGAGAAATCCTAAAAAAAACCGCAGCCTTCTTCGCGAAGGAGAGCCTGTGACCGCCTACCGGTTCATCGACGCGGAGAAGGCGATCTGGCCGGTGCGCGTCATCTGCGAGCGCTGCGCGTCTCGCGTTCGGCGTACTACACGTGGAAGCAGGGCGGGACGACCGGGAGGGCTGCCTCGGACGCGACGCTGTCGGTGCACATCAAGGCGATCCACCGACGAAGCCTGGGGACGTACGGAGTCCCCCGAGTGCTCGCGGAGCTGCGCGCAGAGGGGCACCAGGTGGGCAAGGAGCGCGTCGGTCGGCTGATGCGTGAGCAGGGCCTGACGGGGACGCCGAAGCGGCGGTACCGGCCGACCACGACAGACTCGGACCACGACGATCGCGTGGCCGAGAACCTGCTCGACCGGAAGTTCACGTCGACGGTCCCGAACCAGGCCTGGGTGGGCGACATCACGTACCTGGCGACGAGGGCGGGGTGGGTGTACCTGGTGGTGCTGATCGACTTGTTCAGCCGCAAGGTGGTGGGCTGGTCGTTGCAGCAGCACATGCAGACGGAGCTGTGCCTCCAGGCACTGCATCAGGCCGTCGCCACCCGCCATCCCGGTCCCGGCCTGCTGCATCACACCGACCGCGGCTCGCAGTACACCAGCGACGACTACCAGGACGCGCTCGAGGCCATCGGCGCAACCCCGTCGATGAGCCGCAAGGGCAACTGCTGGGACAACGCCGTCGCCGAGTCCTTCTTCGGGACCCTGGAACAGGAGCTGGTGCTCCAGTTGGAGGAGGCCTGGCACGACGAGGCCGCCGCCCGGGCCGCAGTCGGCGCGTACATCCATGGCTTCTACAACCAGCGCCGTCGCCACTCGACCCTGGGGCAGCTCAGCCCGGTCCAGTTCGAGGCCGCGCACCGCGTCGTGGAGGCTGCCGCATGAGTAGAGAGAGCCGGGCCCGAAGGCCCGGCCCCATCCGTACTGGCACCTGCCACGGCGCTCGGGTTGGTCCTCACCAGAGCCCTATCCTCCGAGCAGGCAGGCGAACCCTACACCGTGACCTGACCGGGGCTTCCCCCATCCAGTTGGCCGAAATGCGTCAAACCTCGGGGGCAAGGGGCGGAGCCCCAATCCGCCTGCGCGGCGTAGCCGAGCAGGCATACTCAACAAACTGGTCCGGGAAACCGGGGCAAGGTCATACGCAGACACACCCGACTCCTCGCAGGAGTACATCACCGTGCAGGCCGAGGTCCTGTCGGTGCCCTACGAGATCCCGCTGGCCGGCGTGAGCGTGTGCTCCCTGACTTCGCACACAGCCTGCGCCACCACCGACGAGGACGGCTTCTTCGAAATCAACGTGCAACCGGAGGAACGCGAGGGGGGCCTCGAGGTGATCGCGCTGGCGATGCACCGCCACGGCCTGCACCCGACGCTGATGGCGCGGCAGGCGCCCGCGGACGGTTCGTTCCTGACCCTGCACGCGATGAGCAACTACATCGTGCAGGCCAACGCCGACCACCTGGGCATCGACCTGGACCCGAACACCGGCCACGCCCTGCTGTCCGTGGACAGCCGCTGGCTCGGTGCTGAGGGCCTGGTGCTGGACGGCGAGGACCTCAAGGACGCGATCTACACCAACGACGACGGCGACTTCGACCGTGCGCAGAAGGCGATGAGCGCCGATGGCCTGGTGGTGAGCCCGAACCTGGCTCCCGGTGAGCACAGCCTCGAGGTCCTGGACCAGGGCCGTGCGCGTCCCTGCGGCAGCATCTGGGGCGTGCCGGACGCGGGCGCCGGTGCGGCGGCGTGGATTGAGCCCGGCTACGTGACCGTGCTCGAGATGGTCTGCCTCTAGGCCTTCTTCTGGCAGTTCGAGCAGAGCCCGTAGAGCTCCATCTTGTGGTCCGTCAGCACGAAACCGTGCTGGCGGGCCACTTGCTCTTGGAGCTCCTCGATCGCCTCGTTCTCCCACTCGACGATCGTCCCGCAGCGGGTGCAGATCAGATGGTCGTGGTGGTGATGCCCGCCGTCTTCGGGCTCGTACAGCGTCGCGCCCTCACTGAACTTGCGCTCGGTCGCGATGCCCGAGTCCACGAACAGCTTCATGGTGCGGTAGACGGTGGCGTGCCCGATGCCGGGCTGCAGCCGGCGCACGAGGCCCAGAAGCTCTTCCACGCCGACGTGCTTCTCGGCGCCCAGAAAGGCCTCAAGAATCTGTTCACGCTGGCGGGTGAGCTTGAGTCCGTGGGCCTTCATGTAGGCCAACAGACGGGCGTGGGCCGCCGGGTAGGAGGGGGCCCCGGTCACGACGGCTCGCTAGGAGTCGTCACTCTCGTCGGCGGCCTCGTCCTCGGTCGCCTCGAGCAGGTCGTCCATGGCCCCCTCCTCGGCCTCGGGAGCCTCATCGGCCTCCTCGGCGGCTTCCTCGGCCGGCTCCTCCGCGGGAGCCTCCGGCTCGGCAGCGGCGACGGGCTCGGCGGGAGCGGCCTTGGCCTTCTTGCTGCCGGGCTCGTAGTCATCTTCGACCAGCTCGATGATGCTCATCGGCGCGTTGTCACCGGGGCGACGCCCGATCTTGGTGATCCGGGTGTAGCCGCCGGGACGCTCGGCGAACATCTCGCTGTAGTCGCTGAAGAGCTTCTGCAGCACGTCGCGGTCCTTGACGGTGCGACGGGCCTGGCGCACGGCGTGGAGGCGACGCTGGCGGAGGCGGCGCGCGGCCTCTCCGTCGGCGGCGTCGATCTGGCTGGGCGTCACTCGACGGCTCAGCGTGATCAACCGCTCCACGACCTTGCGAAGCTCCTTGGCCTTGGCATCGGTCGTCTGAATCCGACCGTGCTCCAGGAGGCTCGTGGCCATGTTCCTGTACATCGCCTTGCGATGCGGGGCGTTACGCCCGAGACGGCGTCCTGATTTGCGATGGCGCATGGCTTAACTCCGATAGGCCGGCTTACGCCGGGCTACTCCTGCTCGCGGATGCGGGGGAAGTTGTGCAGCTTCATACCGAGCTGCAGCCCCATCTCCGAGAGCACTTCCTTGACCTCGTTGAGCGACTTGCGGCCGAAGTTCTTCGTCTTCAGCAGGTCAGCCTCGGTCTTCTCGACCAGCTCGTAGATGTACTTGATGTTGGCGTTCTGCAGGCAGTTGGCGGAACGAACCGACAGCTCGAGCTCGTCGACCGTCTTGAACAGGTTCTCGTTCCACTCCTCGTCCGGCTCTTCCTCTTCGAAGCCAGGCTCCTCTTCCTCATCGAAGTTGATGAAGATCTGGAGCTGCTCCTTGAGGATCTTGGCGGAGAAGGCGATGGCGTCACTGGGGGTGACGGTGCCGTCCGACCAGATCTCGAGGACGAGCTTGTCGTAGTCGGTGCGCTGACCGACGCGAGCGTTCGTGACGCGGTAGTTGACCCGCTGGATGGGGCTGAAGATCGCGTCGATCGGGATGGTGCCAATCGGCGCCTCCTCGTCGTCCTTGTTGCGATCGGCCGGGACGTAGCCCGCGCCCTTCTCCACGACCAACTCCATCCGCAGGTGGCCTTCGCCGGCCAGCGTGCAGATGTGGTGATCGGGGTTCATGATCACGCTGTCACCCGTCGTCTGGATGTCAGCCGCCGTGACCTGAATCTGCTCGCCGCGGCCGCCGGACTTCTCCAGGACGAACGTCTGAGCCTCGTAGGTCTCCATGCGAACGAGCACGCCCTTGAGGTTCAGGATGATGTCGGTGACGTCCTCGATGACGCCCTCGACGGTCGAGAACTCGTGGAGCACTCCGTCGATGCGGACGGCCGTGATCGCCGTGCCCTGGAGGCTGCTGAGGAGCACACGCCGGAGCGCGTTGCCCAGCGTGACGCCAAAGCCCTTCTCCAACGGAGAAGCGGTGAACTTGCCGTAACGAGCGGCCTCGGCCCCATCCTCCTGCTGGAGGGAGCGGGGACGGATGAGGCTCCGCCAGTTCTTGTAAATCTCGCGGCCGGTGGTGTCGGTCATTTCGTTCCTTAGCGGGAGTAGAGCTCGACGATGAGGTTCTCGGTGATGGGCAGGGTCAGCTCAGCACGGACGGGGAAGGTCAGGACCTTGCCCGTGAACTTGTCCGTGTCGACCTCGAGCCAGCTCATCTGGGGACGGTTGATGGCGCGCTCGGCGGCCTCGATGATGCGAGTCATCTTCTGGCTCGCTTCCCTCACCGTGACCACGTCGCCAATGCACATCTGGTAGCTGGAGATGTCCAGCTTGCGACCGTTGACCAGGAAGTGGCCGTGGTTCAGCAGCTGACGGGCTTCCGAGCGCGAGCCCGCAAACCCCATCCGGAAGATGGTGTTGTCGAAGCGGTTCTCCAAGAGCGCCAGGAGCAGTTCGCCGGTGTTGCCCTTGCGACGGGCAGCCTCGACGTAGTAGCTGCGGAACGACTTCTCCAGGAGACCGTAGATGCGCTTGACCTTCTGCTTCTCGCGAAGCTGGAGGCCGTAGTCGCTGACCCGCAAGCGACGGTTCTGACCGTGCTGCCCGGGGGGGTACTGGTTGCGCTCAAACGAGCACTTGTCGGTGTAGCAGCGCTCCGCCTTGAGGAAGAGCTTGAGCCCCTCTCGACGGCAGAAACGGCAGACAGGACCTGCGTAGCGAGCCATGGTGCTTCTTCCTTAAACCCGGCGCCGCTTGGGCGGCCGGCAGCCGTTGTGGGGGATCGGGGTGACGTCCCGGATGAACGTGACCTTGAGGCCGACGGCGGCGAGGGCGCGCAGCGCCGACTCACGACCGGAGCCCGGCCCCTTCACCTCGACCGACACGGTGCGCATGCCGTGGTCCATCGCCTTGCGGGCGGCGTCCTCAGCCACCAGTTGGGCGGCAAACGGCGTGCTCTTACGCGAGCCCTTGAAGCCGCGCGAGCCGGCCGACGACCACGAGATGGTGTTCCCGTTGACATCGGTGATGTTCACGATGGTGTTGTTGAACGTCGCGTGGATGTGGGCGACGCCCACCGCGATGTTCTTCGAAACCCTCTTCTTTGTACGACGGACCTTGGCCATGTCGAACTACCTGCCCTTCTTGCGGGTCACGAGACGACGCGGGCCCTTGCGGGTGCGAGCGTTCGTGTGAGTCCGCTGACCACGCACCGGGAGGCCCCGGCGATGCCGCAGACCGCGGTACGTGTTCAGGTCCATCAACCGCTTGATGTTCATGGCGGTCTCCTTGCGGAGGTCGCCTTCGACCGTGCAGTGGGCTTCGATGCTGGAACGAATCCGCGCAACCTCGCCCTCGGTCAGGTCCTGAACGCGCGTGGCGTCCTCGATCCCGGCCTCTTTGCAGATGCGGCGGGCGGTCGTCTGACCGATCCCGAAGATGTAGGTCAAGCCGATCCAGACCGGCTTGTGGCGCGGAATATCGACGCCGGAAATACGTGCCATGACTATCCCTGCCGCTGCTTGTGCTTGGGGTTTTCACAAATGATGCGAACCACGCGCTTGCGTCGAATGACGCGGCACTTGTCGCACATCTTCTTGACGGAGGCCTTGACCTTCATCTTCTCGTCTCCCCCGCCGCAATTCGGCGGATGATGCGTCCCCTCGATGGGTCCACGTCACTCAGCTTCACGACAACCTGGTCACCCGGTATCAACCGAACGATTTTCATCTGGAGCGTGCCCGCGACATGAGCGCTTACGACGCTCCCGCCACGAAGGCGCACCCTATACAGACGATTGGGCAGCAGATCAACTACGGAACCGCTGACCTCAAGGTCGTCGCCCTTCTTCATTACTCCAAGACCGCCACAAGGCGACCGTAGACTTCATCAATCTCACCCGTGCCGTCGATCTCTCGAACGATGCCCCGCTGCCCGAAGTAGGCAGCGACCGGCGCGGTGTTGTGCGCGTACTCGTCGAGACGAACACGCACCTTCTCTTCTGTGTCATCAGCTCGTTGGTAGACCTCGCCACCGTCGGCGTCGCACACCCCGTCCACAGCCGGCGGCTTGAACGTGACGTGGTACGGCGCGCCGCAGGTCCGGCAGACCCGTCGGCCGGTGATGCGGTCCACGATGTCGTCGTCCGGCACCTTCAGCAGGACCACCCGGTCCACACCCGCATCGCGGCGGTTCAGCAGCCCGTCCAGGGCCACCGCCTGCGGCACGGTGCGCGGGAACCCGTCCAGGATCCAGCCGTTGTCGCAGTCGCCCTGGCCGAACCGGTCATCGACCATGTCGATGATGAGGTTGTCCGGCACGAGCTTGCCGTTGTCCATGAAGCCCTGCGCCTTGCGCCCCAGCTCCGTGCCCTGCGAGCGGTTGGCTCGGAGGATGTCGCCGGTGCTGATCTGGGGGATCGAGTGATCCTCCATCAGCCGCTTGGCCTGGGTGCCCTTCCCCGCGCCGGGAGGGCCGAAGAAGATGAGGTTCCTGCTCATCGGGCCGTGACTCCCGAGCGTCGGCCGCTGCGCATGCGCGTGCCGCCGCCTCCGCCGCCCATGAGGCCGTCGTAGTGACGGGTCAGGAGGTGGCTCTCAATCTGCGCCACGAGGTCGAGGGCGACGCCCACGACGATGAGGAGGCCCGTTCCACCGAAGTAGAAGGTCACCCGCATCTGGCTGATCATGATGTCAGGGAGCAAGCAGACCGCAGTGATGTAGAGGCTGCCCGCGAGGGTCAGCCGCGACAGCACGCGATCGATGAAGTCGGCGGTCGGCTTGCCGGGGCGGATGCCCGGGATGTAGCCGCCATGCTTCTGCATGTTCTCAGCGACGTCAGCCGGGTTGAACGTGACCGACGTGTAGAAGTAGCAGAAGAAGATGGTCATGACGGCGTACGTGACCATGTAGGTCGTCGTGCCGGGCATGAAGAGCGACTGCACGTCCGTCAGGAACGCGTTGTCCCGCCAGAAGCTCGCGATGGTCGCCGGGAACATGATGATCGACGAGCTGAAGATGGGCGGGATGACACCGGCCATGTTGATCTTCAGCGGCAGGTGCGTGTTCTGCCCGCCGTAGACCTTCCGGCCGACGACGCGCTTGGCGTACTGCACCGGGATCCGTCTCTGTCCGCGTTCGCAGAAGACGATGAAGCCGATGACCACCAGCGCGAACAGCCCCAGGAGCAGCAACCCCAGGAAGTTGCGCTCACCCGAGGCCAACTGGCCCCACGTGGTGAAGATCGCGTCCGGGAAGCGGACGATGATGCCGGCCATGATGATGAGCGAGATGCCGTTGCCGATGCCCCACTCGGTGATGCGCTCCCCGAGCCACATGATGAAGGCCGACCCGGTGGTCAGGGTCAGGACGGTCATCAGGCGGAAGGGCCAGCCGGGGTTGTTGACGACGGCGCCGTCGCTGCCCGGGGCGGCCATGTTCTCCAGGCCGTACGCGATCGCGAAGCCCTGGACGAGGCAGATGAGGATCGTGCCGTACCGGGTGTACTGCGTGATCTTCGCCTGGCCCGCTTCGCCCTCCTTCTTCAGTCGCTCCAGCGCGGGAACGACCACCGTCATCAGCTGCAAAATGATGGATGCAGAGATGTACGGCATGATCCCGAGGGTGAAGATCGAGAACTGCTCGAGCGCCCCCCCGGAGAACATGTTGTAGAGGTCAAACAGCGTCCCGCCGGACTGCTGGTTGAAGAAGCTCGACAGCGCGTTGCGGTCCGTACCCGGGTTCGGGATGAACACGCCGAACCGGTACACACCGAGCAGCGCCGCCATCACCAAAAGGCGATTGCGGAGCTCGGGGATCTTCGGGATCTGCCAGACGCCTGAGGCCATGGGTGCTGTATCCGCTCGCTAACCGATGAGTTCGACGGTGCCGCCAGCGGCTTCGACCTTCGCCTGCGCGCCCTTGCTGATCTTGTGGACCTTGATGGTCAGCGCGCGGTCGACGTCGCCGTTGCCCAGGAGCTTGACGCCGTCACCGATGTTGTTCTTGACCAGGTTCGCCGCCTGCAGGGCCTCGATGTCCACCACGGAGCCGGCCTCGAAACGATCGAGGTCGCGCACGTTCACCTCGGCGAAGTGCTTGGCCCAGTTGTTGTGGAAGCCGCGCTTGGGGAGACGACGCGCGATCGGCATCTGTCCGCCCTCGAACCAGGCAGGAATCTTGCCGCCGCTGCGAGCCTTCTGGCCCTTCTGGCCCTTGCCAGAGGTCTTGCCGAGGCCCGAACCGGGGCCACGACCGATGCGCTTGCGCTTGCGGGTGCTCCCCGGGTTCGGGGAGAGCTTGTTGAGATCGGACATGTGTTGCTCCCGCCGTCCTTCAACACCCGGACCAACCCCGAGGGGTCGGACGACTCGCGGTCCGGGTGAGGGTCTTGCTGCTTAAGCCTTGATCTCGCTGATTTCAACGAGGTGAATGACCTTCTTGACCATTCCTCGGATCGACGGCGTGTTCTCGAGCTCGACGGTCTTGTGCAGCTTCGTCAGCCCCAGGCCCGTGAGGGTCTGACGCTGGTCGAACTTGCGACCGATCGGGCTCTTCTTGAGCGTGATGGTGATGGTGTTGGACATCGTCAGCTCCTGACTCAGGGCTTCGCCGAGACTTCCGGCGCGCCGCGGCGGCGCAGGTAGTCCTCGGGAACCTGCAGGTTGTTCAGGGCGTCCATGGTCGCCTTGAGCACGTTGTGCGGGTTGTTGGAACCGATGCACTTGGTGAGGATGTTCTCCACACCGGCGCACTCGAGAATCGCGCGAACCGCACCACCGGCGATGACGCCGGTACCGGCGCTGGCCGGACGGAGCATCACTCGACCGGCACCGAAGTGACCGACGATGGGGTGCGGAATGGTCCCCTGGTCCGTCATCGGGACCCGGACCATCGAGCGACGAGCCTTCTCGCCGCCCTTGCGAATCGCCTCGGGGACCTCATTGGCCTTGCCCTTGGCGACACCGACCCGACCTTCGCCGTCGCCGACGACGACCAGGGCCGAGAAGTTGAAGCGGCGGCCGCCCTTGACGACCTTGCTCACGCGGTTGATGTCGACGACACGGTCGATCAGCTCGACATCACCGTCCATAAAACGAGCCATGCGACTGCTCCTAGAAGCTGAGACCGCCCTCACGGGCGGCGTCAGCGAGGGCCTTGATTCGGCCGTGGTACTTGTAGCCGTTGCGGTCGAAAACGACCGCGGAGACGCCAGCCGCCTTCGCCTTCTCAGCGAGAGCGGTACCGACGGCCTTGGCCGCGTCCTTGTTGCCCTTGTGGCCTTCCACTTCGACGTTCAGCGTCGAAGCAGCCGCAAGGGTCGCACCGGTCGCGTCGTTCACGACCTGCGCGTAGATGTGGTTGGTCGTGCGGAACACCGTGAGGCGCGGACGCTCCGTGGTGCCCTGCACCCGCTTGCGGATGCTGACCTTGCGGCGCGCTCGCGCGACGGCCCGGGGATTGGTGCTAGTTGCCATTGTTGACTCCGTTACCCGACGCTGCCGGCCTTACCGGCCTTGAGCTTGATGCGCTCGCCCGCGTACCGGATGCCCTTGCCCTTGTAGGCATCAGGCTTGCGGAACCCGCGAACGTTGGCGGCTGCCTGGCCGAGGACCTCTTTGTCGATCCCGGTCAGCGAAATGTTCGGCCCCTTCACCGCGGCGTTGATGCCCTCGGGAAGCGCGAACGCGATGGGGTGGCTGTAGCCGAGGTGCAACTCCAGGGTGCGGCCCTTGACCGCAGCCTTGTAGCCGACGCCGACGATCTCGAGCTTGCGCTCGAAGCCCTGGGACACGCCCGTCACCATGTTCTGGAGCAGCGCGCGGGTCAGGCCGTGACGGGCCCGGGCCGGCTTGCTGTCGTTCACACGCGTGACGACCACAGCGTCGCTGCCGACCTCGAGGCTGACGTGCGAAGGAACGGCCCGGGACAGCTGTCCCTTGGGGCCCTTCGCGGCCATCGTCGTGTCGGTCACCGTGACGCTGACTCCCTTGGGGAGCGTGACAGGCAGATTTCCAATGCGAGACATAGCTTCGTCCTTTGAGAGAGGCTGACCTACCAGACGTAGGCCAGCACCTCCCCGCCGACGTTGAGGTCACGCGCGGCACGGTCAGAGACCACGCCACGACTGGTCGACAGGATGGCGACGCCGAGGCCACCGAGGACCTTGGGAATCTCCTTGGCCTTCACGTAGCGGCGGCACCCGGGGGTGCTGACGCGCTGCAGGCCGAGGATGATGCCCTCGTCGTTCTTGTCGTACTTCAAGATGATGTTCAGGACGCCCTGAAGGTCATCGCGCTCGAATGCGTAGTCCTGGATGAAACCCTCGTGCTTGAGGATCTCCAGGACGGCCTTCTTGATGTTGCTCGCCGGGATCGAAACGATCTGGTGCTTGGCGTGCTGCGCGTTGCGGATGCGGCTCAGAAGGTCCGCAATGGGATCGGTCATGCCCATGATTCGGTCCTCCTACCAGGAACTCTTGATGACGCCGGGGATCTTCCCCTCGAGGCTCAAATTGCGGAAGCAGATGCGACACATCTCGAACTTCCGCATGTAGCCACGGGGACGACCGCAGATGCGGCAGCGATTGCGATAACGAACAGCGAACTTCGGTCCGCGATTCCAGGCAGCGATTTTGCTGGTCTTGGCCATATCTAAACCCGACTCACTTGGCCTTGAACGGCATGCCGAGGTGCTTCAACAGAGAAAGCGCTTCGGCATCCGTCTTGGCGGACGTGACGAACGTGAGGTTGAACCCGTGGATCTTGTCGACGTTGTCGTAGTCGATCTCGGGGAAGACGATCTGCTCCTTGAGCCCCAGCGAGTAGTTCCCGCGGCCGTCGAAGGCCTTGCGCGAGATGCCGCGGAAGTCGCGGATTCTCGGCATGGTCAGCGAAATCAGCCGATCCAGGAACTCCCACATCTGGGCACGACGCAGCGTCACAGACGCTCCGATGGGCATGCCCTCGCGGAGCTTGAAGTTTGCGATGGAGCGGCGGGCCCGTCGGATGACCGGCTTCTGCCCCGTGATGAGCCCGATCTCGGCAGCCGCGGTCTCGAGGAGCTTCACGTTCTGAATCGCGTCTTTCATCGACACGTTCACAACGATCTTCTCGAGCTTCGGAACCATCATCGGGTTCGGGTAGTTGAACTCTTCCTGCAGCTTCGGGACAACGAGGTCCTTGTACTGATCCAGGAGCCTGGTCTGTGCAGCCATGATTAGCTCCGAACTCGCTCGATCTGTTCGCCGGTCTTGCGGGCGACACGGACCTTCTGTCCGTTCTCCAGCCGCTGGTACCCGACTCGCGTCGGAGTGCCATCAGCCGTCATCAGCGAGACGTTCGAGACGTGAACAGACGCCTCCTTCTCGATGATGCCGCCGTTGCGACCGAGGGCCGCCTGGGGCTTCTCGTGTCGCTTGACCATGTTCACGCCATCGACGAAGACGCGGGAGCGGTCTCCGTTGAACCGGTTGATCGTGCCCGTGGACCCCTTGTGGGCTCCCGAGGTCACGACCACCGTGTCGCCGATGCGCAGCTTGGTGTTGTTCTGTGCCTGGCTCATCTCAGAGCACCTCCGGCGCCAGCGACACGATCTTCATGAACCGCTTGGCGCGCAGCTCGCGGGCGACAGGCCCGAAGATGCGAGTCCCGATGGGCTCCTTGGATGCGTCGACCAGCACGGCCGCGTTGTTGTCGAATCGGATGTAGGACCCGTCCGTCCGCCGGATCTCCTTGGCGACGCGAACGATGACGGCCTCCATGACCGTCCCCTTCTTCACCTTGGAGTTGGGGATCGCCTCACGGATGGACACCTTGATGATGTCGCCGACCGAGGCGTACTTGCGCTTCGATCCTCCGAGGACCTTGATGCAAAGCACCTTCTTGGCCCCGGAGTTGTCGGCCACGTCGAGGATCGACTCTGCCTGAATCATCGGACTAACCCACTGCCTTCCGGTCGATGGACCGGACGCGCCAGCGCTTGCGCTTGGACAGCGGACGGGTCTCGACGATCGTCACCAGATCGCCCTCTCCGCACTCGCCGGCCTCGTCATGCGCGAGGTACTTCTTGGAATGGCGGACGTACTTCTTGTAGCGCGGGTGCTTGACCGCCCGCGTCACAACAACGACCACCGTCTTGTTCATCTTGTCGCTGACCACGAGCCCCTGGAGGGTCCGGCGCATGCGCCGCTCGTCTTCGGTCTCGACCGTGTTCTCAGTGTCCATCGTCGTTCCCTTACTCGCCCTGGCCCATGAACTTGCGGAAAGCGGCAAACGCGCTTCCTTCGGCCTCGATGGGGCCCACCGCAGCCGCGAGTCCACCCTGGGTCAGGCCCTGGGCAATCTCACGCTCGCGAATGAGCGTGTTGACGCGGGCGAGCCCGCGACGAATCGTCTTGACGGTCGCCGTGTTGTCGAGCTGGCCGGTGGCCTGCTGGAACTTCACGGAGGTCATCTGCCCGAGGAGATCCTGCTGACGAAGCAGCAGGCCCTTGTCATCGAGCGTACGGAGGTCGGAGGCGTTCATGCCCAGGTCTCCCTCTTCACGAAGCGTGTCTTGAGGGGCAGCTTGTGCATCGCCAGGCGGAGGGCCTCACGAGCGGTCTCCTCGGTCACACCCGTCATCTCGTAGAGGATGTGACCAGGCCTGACCACCGCAACCCACAGTTCCGGCGCGCCCTTGCCCTTACCCATGCGGGTCTCGGCGGGCTTCTTGGTGAGCGGCTTGTCCGGGAAGACCCGAATCCAAACCTTGCCGCCACGCTTGGCGTGACGGGTCATGGCGACACGAGCAGCTTCGATCTGACGCGCGGTCAGGAAGCCGGCCTCTTCCGCCTGCAAACCGTAATCACCGAAGTCGACGTTGCAGCCGCGGCGTGCAATGCCACGACGGCGCCCCTTCTGGATCTTGCGGTGCTTGACTCGCTTGGGACTGAGCATCGCTAGTTTCCGTCCTCATCGCCGGGGAGAATCTCTCCCTTGAAAATCCAGCACTTCACGCCGATGACCCCGTACTGGGTCTTCGAAACCGCGAAGCCGTAGTCGATGTCCGCGCGGAGCGTGTGCAGCGGCACACGACCCTGGCGGTACCACTCGCGTCGGCCCATGTCGGCGCCACCGAGGCGGCCGGCGCAAGCGATCCGAACGCCCTTGGCACCGGCTCGCATCGTGCCCTGCATGGACTTCTTCATGGCCCGGCGGAACGAGACGCGCTTCTGCAGCTGGGCGCCGATGTTCTCGGCGACGAGCTGAGCGTCCATCTCGACCTTCCGAACCTCGATGATGTTCAGGAAGATCTCCGTGTTGGTGACCTTCTTGAGCTCAGCCTTCAGATCGTCGAGGCCGGCGCAGCGCTTGCCGATGATCATTCCCGGGCGGGCGGCGTAGACGAAGACCTTCGCCTTCGCGGCAGCGCGCTCGATGATGATCTTGCTGACCTGCGCGTTCTTGAGACGCTTCTTGAGGAACTTCCGAATCTGGAGGTCCTCATGAAGGTTCGCGGCGTAGCCCTTCTCGGCGTACCAGCGGCTGTCCCACGTCTTGACGGTTCCAAGGCGGAAGCCGACGGGATGTACTTTTTGACCCATGGTTGTGCTTCCTCCAGTTACCGCGAGCCGAGCTCGACGGTGATGTGGCTGGTCCGCTTCAGGATTCGCGTAGCGCGGCCCTGGGCGCGGGGCAGGAACCGACGAAGCGTCGGGCCGCCATCCACGAAGATGGTCTTGACGTAGAGCTCGTCGACATCAACCGCGGGGTTGGTGTCGGCGGCGTTCGCGACCGCCGAGGAGATCAGCGTGCTGATCAACGGCGCCGAACGCTTCTGAGTGAACTGCAGCATGCGAAGGGCCTCATCGACATCCCGGCCACGCACCAGGTCGGCCACGAGGCGGGCCTTCTGGGGAGTGACGCGGATGTAGCGAAGCTTCGCGCTGGAGACGGTGTCGGACATCGTCAGTTCCTAGCGAACCCGACCGCGCCGGTCGCCGGCGTGGCCAAAGTACGTGCGGGTGGGGCTGAACTCGCCCAGCTTGTGGCCGACCATCTGGTCGGTCACGTACACCGGGATGAACTTCTTGCCGTTGTGAACGGCGAAGGTCAGACCGATCATCTCGGGGATGATCGTCGAACGGCGGCTCCAGGTCTTGATGACCTTGTTGCTGCCGGTTTCCTTCGCCGTGGCCACCTTCGTGAGAAGGTGCATGTCGATGAACGGGCCCTTCTTGAGGGAACGAGACATGACGACCTACTTCCTGCTCTTGCGACGACGGACGATGAAGCGGTTCGACGGCTTCTTCCGGTCGCGGGTGCGGTGCCCCTTGGTGGGCTTGCCCCAGGGGGTAACGGGGTGACGACCGCCGGAAGTCCGGCCTTCGCCACCGCCATGCGGGTGATCGACGGGGTTCATGGCCACACCGCGGACCTTCGGGCGCTTGCCCAGCCAGCGGTTGCGACCGGCCTTGCCGATCGAAATGTTGTTGTGCTGCTCGTTGCCCACCTGGCCGACCGTTGCGTGGCAGCGGTTGACGAACTGGCGGAGCTCGCCGGACGGCAGGCGGAGGAGGACGTACTTGCCTTCCTTCGCCATCACCTGGGCGTACGTGCCAGCCGCGCGAGCGACCTGGCCGCCCTTACCGGGCAGCATCTCGATGTTGTAGACCCAGGTGCCCAGCGGCATGGAGCTCAGCGGAAGGCTGTTCCCCGGACGAATGTCCGCCTTGGGTCCGGTCTCCACCACATCGCCCACCTTCAGACCCTTGGGGCTGATGATGTAGCGCTTCTCGCCATCCACGTAGTGCAGGAGGGCGATGCGCGCGCTGCGGTTGGGGTCGTACTCGATCGAGGCGACCTTGGCCGGCACCTGCTTCTCACGACGGAAGTCGATGATTCGCAGACGGCGCTTGTGTCCACCACCACGGCGGCGGACGGTGATGCGACCACGCGCGTTGCGGCCGCCGGAGCGGGTCCACTTCGCGAGCAGCTTCTTGGTCGGCTTGCCCGACGTCACCTCGGCAAAATCCGAGACAGACATGCCCCGGCGACCGGGGGTCATGGGCTTGTACCTACGGACTCCCATTGTTCTATCCCCTACAGGCCGGAGTAGAAGTTGAGGTCCTCGCCGTCAGCGACGGTCACGAGAGCCTTCTTCCAGTTGGGACGCTTACCGAAGTAGCGACCGAAACGCTTGACCTTGCCCCGCACAACCATGGTGCGGACCTGGTCGACCTTGACCCCGAAGAGCGCCTGGACGGCCTCCTTGATCTCAATCTTGGTCGTGCTCTTACCGACCTCGAACGCGAAGGTGTTGGACTCCTCGTTCATGGCCGTCGCCTTCTCCGTGAGGAGCGGGCGGATAATGATCTGATCGATGCGCTTCACGCGTCACCTCCGAACCGAGCGACCAGCGACTCCACGGCCGCCGTCGTCAGGACCAGGTGGTCGTGCCGGAGGACGTCCTCGACGTTCAGCCCCTGCATTGCCAGGACCTTCACGTAGGGGATGTTCCGCGCCGACTTCGCCACGGTCTCGTTCGTCTCGGGGAGCACGAACAGGGCCGAGTCGATGCCGAGCTTGCCCAGCAGAGCGGCGACGTTCTTCGTCTTGATCTCGCCGAGGTCGAGGTTGTCGAAGACGACGACCTTGCTCCCGGAAGCACGACGCGTCAGAGCGCTGCGGAGGGCGTTGGCACGCACCTTCTTGTTGAGCTTGAACCGGTAGCTGCGCGGCTTCGGGCCGTGGGCGACACCGCCGCCACGCATCTGGTTCGCGCGGGAACCGCCGTGACGCGCACGACCGGTGCCCTTCTGCCGGTACATCTTCTTGCCGCCGCCTCGCACCTCGGAGCGCGTCTTGGTCGACTGCGTTCCCTGGCGGCGATGCGCCTGGCTGTACCGCACCACCTGATGAAGCAGGTGGTCGTACTTGTCGTTGCCGAAGATGTCCTCGGGCAGCTCCAGGGAGCTGACCTCGTCACCGGCGATGTTCAGAACCTTTACGGTAGTCATCGTCTCGCCCTAATTCAGCTTGATCTCAACGTCCACACCGGCCGACAGATCGAGCTTCATGAGCGCATCGATGGTGCCCTGAGTGGGCTCCAGGATGTCGAGCAGACGCTTGTGCGTCCGAATCTCAAACTGCTCTCGGCTCTTCTTGTCGACGTGCGGTCCCTTGAGAACGCAGTACTTGTTGATCTTGGTGGGCAGGGGGATGGGGCCGCGAACGCTGGCACCAGTCCTCTGCACGGTGGCCACAATCTCCTTGGCACTCTTGTCCAGGAGCTTGTGGTCGTACGCCCGAAGGCGAATGCGGATGTTCTGCTCAGACATGCGTTGGTCTGTCCTTACTCTTGGATGTCGCCGACGACGCCAGCACCAACGGTGCGACCGCCCTCACGGATGGCGAAGCGCAGGCCTTCTTCCATCGCGATGGGGGTGATCAACTCGACGTTCATGTCGATGTTGTCGCCAGGCATCACCATCTCGGTGCCCTCGGGCAGCGTGATGGAACCGGTCACGTCCGTCGTGCGGAAGTAGAACTGCGGGCGGTACCCGTTGAAGAAGGGCTTGTGACGGCCTCCCTCTTCCTTGCTCAGGCAGTACACCGCAGCGGTGAACTTCGTGTGCGGAGTCGTCGAACCCGGCTTGCACAGCACCTGGCCGCGCTCGATCTCGGTCCGCTTCACGCCGCGCAGAAGCGCGCCAATGTTGTCCCCAGCCTCACCGCGGTCGAGGATCTTGCGGAACATCTCGACGCCCGTGCAGGTCGTCGTAGTCGTCTCCTTGATCCCAACGATCTCGATGCTGTCGCCCATGTTCAGGACGCCACGCTCGATGCGGCCAGTCGCCACCGTGCCACGACCCTGGATCGTGAACACGTCCTCGACCGGCATCAGGAACGGCTTGTCCAGGTCGCGCTCGGGCTCCGGGATGAAGCTGTCACACGCGGCCATCAGGTCGATGATGCACTGCGACTCAGCGTTCGTTCCGTCGCCGCTCTCCAGCGCGTGAAGCGCGGAGCCGCGGATGACCGGGGTGTCGTCGCCGGGGAACTCGTACTTGTCGAGCAGCTCCCGGACTTCCATCTCCACCAGCTCGAGAAGCTCCTCGTCGTCCAGCTGGTCGACCTTGTTGAGGAACACCACGATCTGCGGCACGCCGACCTGGCGGGCGAGCAGGATGTGCTCACGCGTCTGGGGCATCGGGCCGTCAGCGGCGGACACGACCAGGATGGCACCGTCCATCTGGGCGGCACCGGTGATCATGTTCTTGATGTAGTCGGCGTGGCCGGGGCAGTCGACGTGGGCGTAGTGACGCGCCTCCGTCTGGTACTCCACGTGCGCCGTCGCGATCGTAATGCCGCGGGCCCGCTCTTCAGGCGCCTTGTCGATCATGTCGAAGGCGGTGAAGTCGGCGAAGCCACGGTGGGCCTGAACCTTCGTGATCGCAGCAGTCAGCGTCGTCTTTCCATGGTCGACGTGACCGATGGTTCCGATGTTGACGTGCGGCTTGTCTCGAACAAACTTCTCTTTGGCCATCTCGTGTCTTCTCCCGAAACACAGGTCTGCCGAATCTCAGGAGTAAGCGGGAAGACGATCCCGCCGCCTGGGTTCGGCAGCTGACGAGCTATGTTCGAGTGCTACGCGACCTATGGTTCGCGGTTCACCCGATGGCTCCGCAAGAACCCTCTTACGAGGGCTACTCCTGCGCAGCGGCGCGCACTATACGGATCGGCAGATGAGGGTCAACCCCCTGAATCGATCAATTTCGCGATCGAATCTGGCCCTTTATAGGAAGACGCGCGCGATCAAGCGAGAAGCGAAGCGCCCTCCGACACCATGCCGGAGGGCGCTCTTCCCGAGTGCGGGTCGGGGCGTCCGAGGCTTACTCGGTGCAGCGCAGGTTCTGACCCGTCGTGACCCGCTCTCGCATCGCTTCCACGAAAGCGGCGTGCTCTTCGTCGCTCCACTCGCCGTCGCCATCGACGTCGTAGGCGTCGAGGCAGGCGGCGCGTCGCTCTTCCATCTCGGCACGGCGGGCCTCGTGCATCGCGCGGCCCTCCTCACGGGTGATCTCCCCGTCGCCATTGATGTCGTACTCCTGCAGCATCGTGTCGCGACGCTCGCCACGGCGCTCCCGGGCGGCTTCCCGGGCAGCCTCACGCTCTTCGTCGCTGAGTTCGCCGTCGCCATCGGCGTCGAAGTCGGCCAGCGCCTGCTCGTGCAGGACCTCGCAGCGGACGGAGAAGTCGTCGAGCATCACGAGGCGCTCTTCCTCGCTGAGCTCGCGGTCCCGATCGGTGTCGTAGATGCGGACCAGGCGCATCCAGCGGTGGTTGCGACGGGCCTCGTGGTGGTCGGGGCGCTCACCGCGCGCCTCCCAGACCTCGTCACGCTCCGGCACATCCAGGTCCCCGTCGCCGTCGGAGTCGCACTTCTCGGTGAGGTCCGCGAGCGAACCCTCGGCGTCGCAGAACCGGAACAGCTCGGGGCGATCGACGTCGGCGTCATCGCCGCGGGGGCCGTTCATGCAGCCGGAGCTGAAGTCGCCCTCTTCGCCCTGGGTCAGGTCCTCTTCTTCTCCTTGCACGGCGGTCAAGGTCAGCTCGTCCTGCACACTCAGTCCGGTCTCGCTCGTGGCACAGCCGGTGAAGGCAAGCAGGGCGGCAGCAGTGGGGGCGATCAATCGGCGCATGGTCTCTCTCTCCAGGGTGGCCGCGCAGTGGGTCCGCGCTCAGCAACTGTGGGTACGTGCACCCCCCGGACGAATCGGATCACCTACCGGACGAAAAAAGATCACGAACTTCGTCGGAACGTGGACGGGAAGGCTGCCGAAGGTACAGATCGGCGGCGGCGCGGGCCTCGTCGTGGCGGTCCAGCTGCAGCAGCTGCTCGATGCGGAGGTAGAGGAGCTCGTCGTGCACCGGGCCCGGACGGGCGTCGCGGAGCCCACGGTCCACCAGGGCGAGCGTCGCGGATGCCGAGCCGCCGTCGTCCAGGAGGTGGCGCGCCCGGGCGAGGAAGCCCGCGGGCGTGGCCGGCCGACAGGTGATCGAGTGACCGCCGGTCAGGAGCACGGTGTCTCCTTCGACGCAGGCGACCCGGACCTTGCCGCGGCGGACGGACACGGACGTGCCGGCGATGTCGCGGGTGACGTCGAAGGCGGTGCCGACGACGGTGACGACGCCTTCGGGGGTCTGCACCTGGAGGTCGACGCCGCGGTTGGGTTCGACCTCCACTTCGACCGTGCCGCGGGTCCACGCGATGCGCGGGGCCCGGGCCGAGCCCATGAGGGTGCCGGCGCCGCGGAAGCGGAGGCCGACGTCGGACGAGGGCTCGAGCGCGGTCCAGGCGGTGGTGCTGGTCAGGTCTGCAGGCTCGAAGGAGGCGATGGCCTCCTCGTCGCCAGATACGGCATCTGCGCCGTCAACGGCCGGAGCAGCGTCAATCTCGTCGCCAGATACGGCATCTGCGCCGTCAACGGCCGGCTCGTGCTGCTCAGCAAACTCCGGGGCCACGGAGTCAGCGGGACGCCCTCGGAGCAGGAACACACCCAGGATCAGCAACGCCGCCATCGCCGCGAACGCGGGCGCCCGCCAGGCCAACCGCGGATCCGCGGCGTCGACGCGAAGCCGAGCAGCGAGGCTCGCGGGCCGGACGCGCGTGCGATCCAACCGGACCAACACCCGCTCTTCGGCCCCCGTGCTAGCCGCCGGCAGGTCCAGCAACGACTGACGCAGGGAGCCCTTCCGACCGAACTCATCGTCCAACCGCGCTGCGACCCGACGCAGTTCGATGTCGCTCGCCTCCGTCTCCTCGACGTAGCGTTTCAGCTTGTCGTCGTAGCGCTTCATCAGGTCGCCTCGACGAGATCGGGGGCGATCGACAGCTCGGCGGCGATCCTCAGGAAGGAGGCGCGAGCGAGCCGGATCCGACTCTTGACCGTGCCCGTGGGCACGCCGAGGAGCCTGCCCACCTCGGACGCCGACCGCTCCTCGAGGTCGCACAGCACCAGCGCCTCTCGCTGCTTCGCGGGCATCTGCTGGAGGATGGTGTCGACCTGGCGTGCCGCTTCGCTCATCTCCGCCTGGCGCCCGACGCCGGGTCCGCCATCGGCGATGTCTGGCACCGGACCGGGAATCCAGCGCTTGATGAAGCCGCGACGGCGGTGGCTGCGGATGACGTTTCGAACGACCCCGAAGAGCCAGTAGGGGAAGGTCTCGGGGGTGCGGAGGGTCGGAAGACGGGTGATGACGACGACCAACGCGTCGTGGGCCGCGTCCTCCGCGTCGAGGCGGCCGCCGCCCAGCCGGGCGCACCAGTTGACGACGTGCGGCAAGCACTCCGCAACGAGGCGATCCAGCGCCGCCTCGTCGCCTGCGCAAGCCGCCGAGACGAGCTCGACGTTACGGCCTGGGTAGGTCATCCAGCCATACGTGCGCGAGCGCGGGGGATCGGATCACCTCGGGCTCGAAAAAGTTGCCGAGAGGCCGACTGCGAGGCCGAACACGGGCAGCGGCGGGACCCCCTCCTCCGGCCGCCCCAACGGATGGGAGGGGAGCAGATCGAAGTTCAACTGCACCAGCGGCTCGATGCGGACCCAGGGCGCGGCGCGGATCGAGAGCCCGGCGTCGATGCCGAGGCGGGGATGCGACGTCGCCGCGTCCGCCGTTCCATTGATGATGTGAGCGCGTCGAAGACCGCCCACGCGCGCGCCCAGCACCGGCCCCACGGGCAGGTTCGGCACCCAGCGGAACACCGCGCCCACGCCAAGCTCCCAGGTCGTCGCCACCCGGCCGTCGGCCGCGCCTCGGGTCAGCACGGCGCGGGACGGCGTCTTGGCGGCCACGCTCAGGCCGAGCCGGAAGCCGGCGCCGAGGCCGATGCCTCCACTCAACTCCAGATGGGCACCGGCCCGGACGCGCTGCCGCAAGCCAACCCCTCCCAGGGGGGTGAACCAGCCGCCGACCTTGATCGCTCGGGGCGGCGGGGACCGCTCGACCATGGTCCCCGCGTCGAGTTCCTCATCGGCCGGGGCCTCGGGTTCCGGCTCGACCTCGGGCTCGGGCTCGACCTCCGGCTCAGGCTCGGGTTCTGGGGGCAAGTCGAGGGCGGCCAGGTTCGAGGGCTGCAAGAGGCTGTAGGCCAGGGACGCGATCTCTTCGCGCTCCGCGGCGGTCTCGGGGGCCGCGACCTCGACCTCCCGCACGGCGCCCTCGACGTCCCGCACCGTCAAGAGCCACCCCGCGGCCGACAGGCTCAGCTCCGCGTACGCACCTTCGGCAGCGGCCCCGGGCTCGAACTGAGCGAACTCCAGGATCGGCCTCCACTCGTCCACCGGCTCGGAGTCCGGAAGCACGAACGGCACCGCCTGCGCGATGGCCGGGACGAGGAGCAGGGCAACGAAGAGGAACAGCCTCACGGGGCAAGGCTACGGCACCGACGCCACCGCGCCCATGTCAACGCGATGCCCCCTAGGGCTCGGAATGCTCGGCGTGGAAGCGGGCGATGGCCTCGAGCTCGTCGCGAACCCGCAGCAGGTGTCCCTCGATGGAGACCTTGTGGGCGCAGCCCGCCGGCACGTCGCGCTCGCGGAAGTGCTTGGCAGCGGCGTGGGCGTGTTCGGCGGCCCGCTCCAACTGCTCGGCCGCGACCTCGAAACGAACGACGATGGCGTCGCGCGGATCCACGCTAGTAGCCGCCGCGGAGCTTCGTGACGATGGCGTCCTGCACCGGGCGGGGGCAGGGCTCGTACTCGAAGAAGTGCATGCTCTTGTCGCCGCGACCGGAGGTCAGCGAGCGCAGGTCGCCCACATAGCCGAACAGCTCCGACAGCGGGACGATCGTGTCCACCACCTGGCGGCCCGCGCGGGCCTCCATCTGGCCGATGCGGCCACGCCGGGCGTTGACATCGTTGATGACCGCCCCGAGGTACTCCTCCGGCATCGTCACCTGCAGCGCCATCATCGGCTCGAGCAGCACGAGTCCGGCGTTCTTGCAGGCGTCCTGCCACGCCATCGAACCGGCGATGCGGAAGGCCACGTCGCTGCTGTCCACGTCGTGGAAGGAGCCGCCCAGGAGCGTCGCCTTCACGTCGATCGTGGGGAAGTCGGCGAGCTCACCGCGCTCCAGCGACGCCTCGACTCCCGAGCGCACCGCGGCCACGAACTCCCGCGGGATCTCCGTCGCGTTGGACTCGTCGACGAACTCGAAGCCGGTGCCCCGCGGGGTCGGCTCCACCTTGAGCTTCACGTGGCCGTACTGGCCCCGGCCGCCGCTCTGACGGATGAACTTGCCTTCCCCGGTGCCGACGCCCGACAGCGTCTCCCGGTAGGCCACCATCGGCTTGCCGATGTTCGCGTTGACCTTGTGCTCCTTGCTCAGCCGATCGACGAGGATCTCCAGGTGCAGCTCGCCCATCCCGGAGATGAGCGTCTGCCCCGACTCGCTGTCGACCCGGGTCCGAAACGTCGGGTCCTCCATCGACAGCTTGCCCAGCGCATCAGACAGCTTGTCCTGGTCGGCCTTGGTCTTGGGCTCGATGGCGATGTCGATGACGGGCTCGGGGAACTCCATCGACTCCAGCAGCAGCGGCTCGCGCTTGTTGCAGAGCGTGTCGCCCGTGGTCGTGAACTTCAGCCCCACCGCCGCGAAGATGTCGCCGGCCTGGACCTTCTTGACGTCCTCACGCTTGTTGGCGTGCATCAGCAGGAGACGGCTGAGCCGCTCCTTCTTCCGCTTGGTGGTGTTGAACACCTCGCCGCCGGCGTCCAGCGAACCCGAGTAGACCCGCAGGTACGTCAGGTTGCCGACGAAGGAGTCGAACATGATCTTGAACGCGAGCGCCGCGAACGGGGCATCGGGATCGGGCGGACGCTCGATCTGGATCGTCTCGTCCTGGTGGTCCATGCCCGTGACGGGCGGCATGTCCGACGGAGCCGGCAGGTAGTCGACCACGGCATCCAGCAGCAGCTGCACGCCCTTGTTCTTGAACGCGGAGCCGCAAAACACGGGCACGAAGCGGTTGGCCAGCACGGCCCGGCGCGTGGCCGACTTCAGCTCTTCGAGGGGGAGTTCTTCGCCCTCGAGGTACATCATGGCGAGGTCGTCGTCGTCTTCGACGATCGCTTCGATCATCGTCTCCCGACGCTCCTCGACCAGACCGGCGAGCTCCTCGGGGATCGGCACCTCGGAGAACTCGGCGCCCTGCGAGGCGTCGTCCCAGACCCACGCCTTCTGCGCCATGAGGTCGATGACGCCCTTGTGCTGGTCCTCGGCTCCGAGGGGGAGCTGGAAGGCGATGGGGCGGGCGCTGAGCCGCTCGACCATCTGGTCCAGCACGCTCAGGTAGTTGGCCCCGACGCGGTCCATCTTGTTCACGAAGGCGATACGGGGGACGCCGTACTTGTCCGC
>PVBE012939260.1_pt1 | contig 23900 bp, 25 predicted proteins | sample 1631181 | NCBI WGS metagenome assembly PVBE01 (sample SAMN08397723, study PRJNA350692) | Marine metagenome, whole genome shotgun sequencing project. | isolation source: water | place: Pacific Ocean | collected 2012-04 | reverse complement strand
GCCGTCATTCTCCAGCCCGATATCTGCTACGCCGGCGGTATCAGCGAGTTGAAGATCATCGCCGGCCAGGCCGAGGCTTACTACTCGCCGCTGGCCCCCCACAATCCGCAAGGGCCCTGCTCGCTCGCCGCAAGCCTGCAGATCGCGGGCGCGATCCCCAACTTTCTCGCGCAGGAGCGCGGCGATAACGAATATATGGAATTGCTGGCCGAGCCCCTGCCCCCGGTCACTGAGGGCCATCGTCCGCTGCCGACCGGGCCTGGTCTCGGCATCACCATCGACGAAGATAAACTCATAGCCATGCTCGGCGAGCCAAGTCCCTATGGGCCGCAATTCGATCCCGATGATGGGTCGGTGGTGGATTGGTAGGTTGGAACTAGTAGGCTTCTTGCTGTTCTAATCGGAATGGGCGCCTTCGATATCGCGATTGCCGGAGAATATTTCCAAACTGGCGGATCGGGTCCTGGTTCCCGTAATACCTTCGACCCTGTCCGAACGGACCTTCGAGCAGCTACTGGCATTCTTCGCCGAGCACGAGTTGGAGAAGAGCAAGGTCGTGCCCTTCTTTTCGATGGTGCAGCAGGCCAAAAACATGCTCAAAGGGACGATGGGCAGGATGCGCGAGCAACACGCAGGATTTCTCGGTGCGGTAGTGCCATTTACTACGGATGTAGAGAAAATGGGAATACAGTGTGCGCCGGTGTTGACCTACGCCAAGTCAAGTGTCGCAGCAGATTTGTATCAGGAGTTGTGGCGCGAACTGGATAAGTCATTGTAGTCGAAATAGCAGACGGTTAAGAAGCGGATTCCGCAGGATCCCTTTAACCACAACGGATACCTGCTCAATCATCGACCCCGAAAAGTTTTGGGCTTTCGTTCACCCTATGAAGTGTGGTGCCAGGAAACGGGTAACGAACCCTAAATCAGATAATTGTGCTTGACAGTTGAATCCGCCATATGTTTTGGTAGAATATCATATGGGATAGGAGTTGAGCGATGAAACCGAGAGAGCGCATTCTGGCCGCCCTGCACCACCGGGAGGCCGATCGCGTGCCCACCGGCGAAAACCAGGTGGACGGTACACTCGTCGAAGCGATTCTGCAACGCCCCAGTCTCTACAACGCCGGTTGGCGCGAGTTAGAGGCCCTGTGGAGCGGTCGTCGCGACGAGGTGGTCGCCGACTATTGCTCCGCCCTGGTAAACCTGCCCCGGGTGCTGGAATGGGACTATGTCCGGGTGCCCGTCGTGCCGCCGGCCGGCCCGAGCCAACGCCCCGAAATGACCGGGCCCCATAGCTGGATCGACGACCGGGGCTTTGAGGTTGCCTACAATCCGGACGCGGGCAATTTGGCCGTGCGCCACCACTATCCGGATATGACCATCGACGACCTGCCCGATCCCGAAGCGCCTTGGGCGATAGACGATAGCCAACTCGAAGTCGTGCGCCACGTCGTCGCCGAATTGGGCGCTACCCACTTCGTTATCGCGCGATCGCCGCTGGACGGCACCTTCCCCTGGTCGGAGACGGTCGGCATGGAGGAATTCCTCATGCGGATGATCACCGATCCGGAGTTTGTGGAGCGGGCCGTCGAGGTGTATTCACGGCGCTCGCTGGTGTGGTTCGAGGCGCTGCTGGAGGCCGGCGTCGACGCGATTATGACCACCGACGACTATTCGGATAATCGCAGTCCGATCATGGGCGCCGAGCGCTTCCACCAATTTGTCCTGCCCGGTCTCAAGCGCCAGTGCGAGGCCATCCACGCCCGCGGCGGCTACTTCATCAAACACACCGACGGCAATACCTGGGATCTGCTGGACGCCTTTGTCGAGCTCGGAATCGATGGTTGGCACGGCATCCAACCCTGTATCGGCATGGACTTCCGCCTGCTCAAGGAGCGCTATGGCGACCACCTGTGTCTCTTCGGCGGTGTCAATTGCGAAACGCTGATCGAAGAGGCGCCGGAAATGGTCTACGAGGAGGTGCGCTACGCCATTGCCAACGCAGCTAAAGGCGGTGGTCTGGTGATCGCTTGCAGCAATGTATTACAGCCGGGCACCCGCCTGGAAAACTACTTGGCCGGGCGTCAGGCCACTCGCGATCTAGGGGCCTACTCGCAGCCCAACTGATGGCTGGGCTGCAGTGCGCGTCAATATTTTCCGTATTGCTCTACTAATTCGATGGTAAAAGCGTAGTTTTCGAGCGGCACGTCATCGGGCACGGAGTGGTCCGAGTGGTAGATATAGCCGCCGCCCTCCTTGGCCAGCGGTATTTTGGTGCTGATCTCGCGCTCGATATCCTCGCGCGTTCCCGCCATGACCCGCGCGTCGATATTGCCGTAGAACGCGAGCTGGCTGCCATAGCGCGATTTGAGGTCCTGGATATCCAATCCGGCCTTGACTTCGAGCGGGTGGAGCCCTTTGAACCCGGCGGCGATAATATCGGGGATAAAGCCGCGGATATCCCCGTCGGAGTGCAGGATCGGCGGCGAGTCGTCGGCATTGAGATGGGCGCAGATTTTTTGGTGCGCCGGGAAGATGATGTCGCGGTACATTGGCTGGGAGAACATCGTACCGCTGCGGAAGCCCATATCGTCGGCGAGGAAGGCGCCGTCGAATTCGATTCCCAATTTCTTCAGCTCCTCGTAATTTTCGATCACCAGATCCGCGATGCGTTCGGCGATGGTCCGGATCAGACGGGGTTGCTCGCACATCCAGACCAGTTCGTTCTCGTGGCCGATGAGCTCCCACACCGGGTGAAATGAAGCGTGGCTGGAAAAGGCGACGAACTGTCCTCGCGACCGGCCGCGCTCGTAGGTCGCCAGCGCCCCGGCGGGCAGCCGGTCGGGGCGGAAGGCCATCTGCGGCTCGTAGCGCAGCCAGTCCTCCTCGCTCTTGATGGCGAAATCCATCGGGTAGACGACCCATCCTCGCGGGGTCATGTAATCCTTGCAGGTGACGCCATTGTGGTCGGTGTAGATGCGATAGTCCTCGGCTTGTTCGAGCGTTTGCTCCTCCAGCATCAGGCTGTAGTCGGCGCCGATACTGCAGAAGTCGTTGACGCCGAAGTGATCCTGGGGCGATTGCTCCTCCGGCAGGCCTTCTCGTCGCCAGCGTTCGAGGGTACTGCTCCACATCGTGTCATTCATGCCGATTCGATCGTCCGGCACGCCTCCGCTTAGAATGGTCTTGATGCGCTCTCTGGCCTGCATGGCTTTTCCTTTCAGTTATCCAAGTGTCTCGTCGTCGCCGACTCCGTAGGCGGTGGCGATGGCCGAGCCCGGCTCGAACATCGCCTCGATGGGGCCCAGTTGTTGCTCGAGCTCGCAGGGCGGCTCGTAGGTGGTCAGGTCTTCGCCATCGCAAAAGCCGCGCGCCAGCTCGACGAAGTAGAGGAAGTTGCGCAGCGGGATATCGGGCGGCACGCCGTGGTCGACGTGGGGAATATAACCCCCGTGTTGTCTGGCCGTTGCATAGCGCCGCACCACCTCGGCGCGCAGCTGCTCGCGACCCTCGCGCAGCTCGCGCTTGTCGATGCCGCCGTGGATGTGGATGCCGGGATAGCGCGTGAGAATCTCCTCGGGATCGTTGCCGGCGGCGATCTCGATGGGCTGGATGCCATCGAGGACTTCGGGGTAGAGCACGTCGAGAATTTGGTTGTTGTAGCCGTCGCTGTCCATGATTAAGGTGCCGACGCCCTTGTCCTTGAAGAAGGAGTAGAGCAGGCGGTAGTTGGGCAGCAGGAACTCGCGCATCAGCGGCGGCGACATCATCGATTGCCCCTTGAAGGCCATATCTTCGTTGAGCATCGCGATGTCGACTTGGATGTGGCTGAGGGCCTCGTCGAGCAGCTCGATCAGGAACCAGGTCCAGTAGTCGAACATCGCGCGCACCAGCTCAGGCTGGTCGTAGAACATGACCGATAGATTCTCCATGCCCACCAGGTCGCGGATGGCCCAGTAGATGCCGGTAGTCACCAGGCGCACCGGCTCCTCCGCGGCGTTGCAGGCCTCGATATTGTTACGCCAGTAGCTGCCGCCGGGCGCATGCCAGCCATAGCTGTCGGGGCCGAGGTGGGGGGTGAGTTCGTCGGCGGTCAGCGGCCTAGTGCGCTGCGGCGCGTGCGGGTCGAGCCGGGCGCGGACCTGCTCCCAGTCGTCCCAGTTTTTGACGGCGAATTCGAGCCAGCGCCGCGTGGCGAAGCCGGCTGTCGGCTGGCGGATGGCATCCTGACGTGTCGCGCCCCAGCCGTCGACCCAGGTGCGCAAATTGCCCTGCTCCTCGATGATGCGCTCCTCGAAGAGGGGGTGGACGCCGGTGTAGAACTTGCCGATCCCCATCGAGCCCTCGTCGCCGACTAGGCGCGACCAATTGCGCTGCTGCTCTTCGCTCAGGCCCTGTTGGCGCCAGGCGGCGAAGGTGGAGGCGCGCGGCCCACCAAAAATATAGGGCAGGCGGTCTATGGGCTCGCGGCGAATTAGGGCACGCATGCGTTGGCGGGGGTTCATCGGCATTCCTCCTCGGTAGCCAGCGTGATCAGCGGCGCGTGCTGCTGCTGCTGCTCGTCGTCGACCAGCGGTATTTTTCTCATTTGGATCTCCAGCATTGTGATAGCTCAGTCGCTGACGATGTGCAGTATCTCCTCGGCCTGGCGGGGCGATTCGGCTTGCATGCGGATGAGGCACTGTTTGCCGAGGGTACCGAATTCGCGTTTGAAGGCCCGGAGCTGGTCCAGACCCGCAAAATTGAGCAGGGCGAGTTTCTTGCCGACTTTGAGCGTTTTGTGGTAGAGCGCGTCGTAGTAGCGGAAGTAGAGCTCGGTGATTTGCCGCAGGGACTGCTGCATCCAGGCGGGGCGTTCGAGCAGTTCGATGAGCAGCTGCTGGGTGCCGCGCATGGCGGCGAGGGTGTCGAGACCTTCGATCAGGTCGGGGAAGGCAGTGAGGAATTTGCCGGCGCCCAGGTCTAGCTGTTCGCGGGCCAGGCAGTTGGGACCGAGATCGGGCGAGGTGTGGGGGACGGCCTCGCCGAGATACTGGGTGTGAATACAGGCCCGGGCGGCCAGGTTGGCGCGATAGGCGAAATCGCCTGTCGAGTAGTGAGTCACCCAGCTGGGCGGCACGGGCAGTTGGGGGATCGACTCTATGGGCTCGTCTCGTCGGATGGTGAGTTGCATGGCAGGGCGGCCGATATCGCCGCCCTGCCACCAGGTGGTCAGACGGTCGTAGACCTGGGCGATATCTTCTCTGTAGAGCAGCGCATCCATAAGGTCGTCTCTCGGATCTGCCGCGGCCATCCGTCTTAACGGTCGATCTCGCGGCGGATTCCATACCTGCTAATTGGGTGCTGCGCCGGCTTTGTCGAGAATCACCTCTCGCGCAACGTGGGTCCACTGGTCGAATCGCTCCGGATGGTGCTCGCAGGTGTGCGTATCCTTGAGGATCATCTCCAGCACGCAGCCGTGCTCGGCCGCAGCTCGAATGGTGCAGCGCACGTATTCGCGGATCTCCTCCAGATCGAATCCCCCCACCAGATGCGCCGGATTGGGTTTCCATGAGAAGATGTAGTCGCCCTGCAGCTGCGGGGCGCAGAGCTCGACGTCGGCGAAGGGGGATATCGAGATGCGGCGGATGTGCGGAATGGTGAAGACGCGGTCGAGTTTCTTGGTCAGATCCTCACAGCAGCCGTAGCCCGTCAAACCAAAGGGCTCCAGCAGGCGTCGCTCGTAGGCGAGGGCGAATTCCTCGTGTTGCTCCGGGCTGACCTCGGCCATCTCCTGCGCCTCGGCGCTGGCCCACATATCGCACGGACGGGCGCGGTCTGGGTCCGCGTCGGCCAGCGGCAATTGGTCGGTGTGGCTATTGCCGCCCGAGCTGTGATAGGTATTGTCGTTGTTGAACGACAGCAGATCCTGTTCGACATATTGGCGCAGCACGCCGCGGTGGCCCTCTGCGAGAAAGGCCATGGCGTCGTGCAGCATCTGGGGCTGGTCGTACATGTCCACCATGACTTCCTCCAGCCCCCGCAGCGCGGTGTACTGATTCATCAGGTGATAGGACAGACGACCAACGCCGACTAGTCTGACGTCGAGTAAGTCGCCAAATAGATCCTGCATCTCGGCGAGCTCTGCTAGGGTTGACGCCTCGTCATAGGCGATCTGGGGATGCTTGAGTTGCTCAAGATCGCCGGGCGTCTTGATGACCGGGTCAAAGAGCCAGGCTCCGCGTGGGTCGGGGCTGGCTACGCGCTGTGGCTCGAGGCCCCACCCGCTGCTGTGTATTATCTTGTTAACGACCCACTCCCCCTCGACCACGGTGTCGTCGCTGAAGTGCTCGTAGCTATATATCCGCATCCGCAGGTTGCGTTCGATATGCCTCGCCCGCTCCTCGGTGCAGCGCAGCGACTCCTCCGGCAGCAGCTCCTGCCAACTGCCCTCCGGAAATACCAGCATCAGGGGATAGGAGCAGCGCAGCGAGTTGTGCTCGACCCATCTTTGCCGCCGCTGCGCCATGAGCGGCTCGGCGGCGATTTGGGCTACTCTTTGGGCTAAATTCCTCAGTGCGACCCGGTCGCTTTCAACAAATGGCATGATTTTTCCCCAGGCGTTATATCAGCTTGAACTGGGCATGTCTTGATGTAAACTGTATTGTCTGACTGAAATCGCCAAATATGCGGATATCAGTTTGTCAAAATGGCGTTAGCGGCTAGTCATCGCCACGTCGTACATTACCAGCAAATTCTCCAGCGCACAACTATTATCCGACTCCGTTGTCGATCCCATCAAATATCCCGGCGAGGCATCCCGAATCGCCTGTTCGCACACCGCGCGCACTTCTTCGGGCGTGCCATTGGCCAGCAACTGGCTCATATCAATCCCGCCCGCCAGAAATAGCTGCTGGCCGCATTTTTCTCGCACTACCCGCAAATCCATCCCCGCCACGGTCTCGAGCGGATTCAGCCCGTCACAGCCAATATCGAGCAGATCGTCCAGCACGTCCATCAAATATCCATCCGAGTGGAATAGACATTTGAACCCGTGTTCGTGCCAGGCGTCGTGCAGTCGTTTGAGCCGTGGAAAAATCTCGCTGCGCAAATAGGTCGGCGAGTGCAATAGCCGCTGCTTATACGCAATATCGCTATAGGTCAGCACTGCGAGAGAGAGTTCGAGATCGGCAATGGCGTGGCACTCCGCAATATTGTGCTCGGTCATCGCCTCCAGCGCTGCGGAAATCAGCCCCGGCTGGTCGACCTGGACATAGGCGAATAGTTCAAAGCCCAGCAAGTGCCGCACGCTGTCCAGCCCCACGCCGTGCTGAGTCAGCAAATTGACCGTATCGCCGATCCGTCCCTGAATTTCGAGAAAATGCCGGTGAAAGCGCTCTCGATGGGCCAGCGGATTGGCGGTGATCTCCTTGGTTTTGGCCTGCCGATCTGCAGTCCACTCTTGCAGGAAATCGCTCGCACCCCGCTCGTCGGCAAAGGGGCGATGCACGATCCAGCTCGTTTTTTCATAGGGCGAATGGCGGTGCACAAATCCATAGTCATCGGTCGTATCCCGCTGCTCCACCGGCCCAAAGCCCACGCTGCGCGTCATATCCAGGAATACGCCCACGGCCTTGCCGGCAATGCGCTCGAGATTGCGCACGGTTTGCGGGTCGGTCGCCAGCGCCGGCAGCGGCTCCCCGCCAAAGTGCGCAAATGCCGCATCGTTGCGCAGCAAATCGTATAGCGGTACCCGATCCGTCTCTTGCAAGGCCATCGCCTGTTCCACCCGTTCCCGCTTGTTCATCTCCATCGCCACGATTCACCTCCCGACATCCGATATTTAACAATGCTCAATGTGCATGTCGTCGTCGATTGATAATTTCCCGTTGCAGATCCGTGCTGAGGGTGGCGAATCGGGCGGAAAAGCCACCGACCCGCACGATTAGATTTGGATATTTTTCGGGATTTTCCATCGCCGCCAGCAATTCCTCCACGCTGGTGGTATTGCCCTGGAAGATCATCCCGCCCCTGGCGAGAAAAGTGATGAGAATGGCCTTCATCCGCTCGTGGTTAATCCATTGATCATCCATATCCCACATCGTCGTCGCACCGCCAGTTACACACTCATAGGGCAGGGTGGTACTGGAATTGATGGCGGTGGTAATCCCCTCCTTCATCGATCGCCCGACGGGTGTCATGCCGTGACCAATGCTTTCGCCCGCGGTGGAGCCATTGCCGCGCGCGCCCAACTCCGCGCTGGCTCCAGGCGTCCAGACAAAATTGAAAACCATCGGTTTTAGTCGCCCACCGCAGCGGGTTCGCCGCGCCGTCGCCAGGGTGCAGACGCTGCGCAGTACCTGTTGCGCGATGCCGTCGGCCGTGGGGTCTTCCACGCCAAACATGGGCAATCTGCGCAATCTGGCGCGCAGGGCCTGGTAGCCGACAAAGTCGGCGCGCATGGCGGCGAGCAGCTCTGCGGCAGAGACGAATTGTTGCTCGAAGACCGCTCGTTTGATACCGATCAGCGAATCGGCGGCGCTGGTTATTCCTAGCGGGGCAAAGCCATAATCGTGATAGCGCGCCCCACCCGCCTGCTGCTCGAGACCCCGTTCCAGGCAATCATTCATCAGGCTCGACAAGAGATAACACGGGCGATACTCCGCATAGCACTCGCTGGCGATGTCGAGGGCTTGGACCATGGCGTCGTATTGGCGCCCAAGCTCGGTGGTAAAGGCCTCGTATAGGTCGTCGAAATCGGCATAGTCTGTTAAATCGCGATCGTGCGGAATGCGCTTTTCGCCACTGAGCAAATCCACGCCGCCATTTAGCACCAGCTCCAGCACTTTGGCGATATTGTGGGTGCGGGCAAAATTCAGGTCGCAGTTCATGCCCTGCGGGCTGATCTCCATACAGCCCCCCGCCATATACATGGCGGCATCTTCGGGTTCGACGCCGCCATTGGCGATGGCGGGAAGGCAGATATCGTCATTGTAGATCTGGGCTCGATTTTCGCCCTCTAGCAGATAGCGGACCATCAGGTCGATAAAGTCTGCGGGGCAATCTTTGCAGACGCGGGGGTAGACGACGGGATGGGTTTGGTTGAGGTCGATGATGGACTCGACCACGATATGCGATAGTGGGTTTACGGCACAAGAACCGTCGGGATGGACTCCGCCCGGCACGACGGCTTCGACCCAGCCATCTCCATTTTGCAGGCGCTCGTGGAAGCGTATCCAGAGCTCGTCGATGAGTTCCCTGGCAAAGTCCAGGGTGATGGCACCCCGCGCCAGGTCCTGTTTGAGATAGGGCCAGAGCAAGTAGTCGACTCGTCCAGGGCCATTGCCGCCGAATGGATTTTCAAACATGATGGCGAGATGTTGGAAGTGAAAAAATTGCACGGCCTCGTGGAAGTTTCTAGGCGATTGGCGGGGGACCCAAGTGCAGATGTCGATTAACTTCTCGATACGTTCTTTTTCAGCTCCAACGGCCAGCTGCGCCTTGGCCGCGAGGGCTTCGAGATGGCGGTCGTTCCAGTCCAGTACGCCATTCCACATGGTGATCGCCCCCTCGTAAAGCTGTTGCGCCTTGGCGTTACTTGCTGTGGCGAGGCGTATTTCGAGATCGGCGATATGCCCGGCAACGCCCTTGGCGAGCAACCAGTCCCAGCGCCAACCGATATGCCCCGGGGCCCCACCGCCGCCGACGAAGGGATCGGCGCTATCCGCCTGGCGCTTGCCCAGCTGTACCTGTACATCGAAATCCTCCCACTCCGTTGCATATTCCTCCTTGGGCATTTCCCAATGGCGGGGGATCTGATATAGCATGCCAACCAGCCATTCGTCGTCGAAGAGATAGACCGGCTCGCGCGTGAGCGCCGAGGCCATTGAACGGGCATAGCGCTGCTCAAAGGGCAAGTCGGCATACAATTCGAAAAATGCATTGATCTGATTGGCTTTGCGCGGGCTGCAAGTATCTCCCGACCCGCGTTGGCGACTGGCATCTCTAAATTGGGCAATGCGGGTGCTGATGGGGGCAGGGCTAGTAGTTGGCTGGATGCTCATTTTACACTCTTTTCAGCGTCGGCTCAGAGCGATACGACGACGGCCATCGGGGTGGATCTAAGCGGAGGGGAATTATACCAGATTGCTAGTACTTTGCCAAGCGCATCGCAGTTTTTACGAAAGCGCTATAGTTGGCGATAACGCTCTCCCCTAATACGGGGACGGTGGTTGGGCTTGACGTTGGCGACAGAATAAAGCAACCACCGGGTTTGCCCATCGACACGGTTTCTTCGACCATTCGAACCATTTCTTTGGGTTCAAGCGTATGAAAGTCACCATCTTGAATCCCGCCATCCAGACTCATTTTGCCTGCGATCCGCCGCTTGGCCTCCGCCAGAGTCAGGCTCCCCATTGGAGGTGGCTCAATTGGATTCAGGCAGTCCACACCCATTTCCACAAAATCTTCCAACACCGGGTCCATATCGCCGTGACAGTGAACCCATACTTGTTTTCCCGCGTCGTGAATCAGATCGATGATTCGCTTGTCGTAGGCGAGTACGAATTCGCGAAAGTCCTTTGGGGAGGCGAGTGGTGGAATGCAAAGTTCGGGACCGACCCAGCCATAGCAGTCACCAATGTCGTGAGCGAGATAGTGCTTGGTCAAATTCTCAATACGCTCGTAGGCATGGCTTATCAACTCGTGCAAAAATTCGCGTTCCTCCATAAGCCAAAATCCAAAGGTTGCAGAACCCATCAAGGCTTGGACGGCATACATCGGTTCGCCAATATTTATCATTAGCATGGCGCGGTCTTCAGTCTTTTGCAGCAGTTCAAAATAGGAATCGACCATTACACGAGGCTCGACATTTGCAATCGAAAGCCACTTTTTGGCATCTGCGATCGTTTCTATATAAAATTTCTTCACCATCCCGGGATGTCCATTTTTCGGAGTATAAAAGGTTTGAATCAGCTCTCCCGCAGGCGTTTCCATTGTCGTCTGATCTAACCACATATCTCGTTTGTCCGACTCAATTCTTTGTGAGTAATACCCTACCAATGGCTTATCCTGTTCATCGGCTTTTGGACGCCAGTGTCGGATGATATCTAGCTCGTATTCTGCTGCCATTTCATAGAGCGGTTTCCAGCTAGGTTGCGCCGACGGGAACATCGGATCTACTCCCCATATTCGGACTGGCATACGGTCGGTCGGCTCTTGACGGAAGGCTCGTAAGAGTCGCTCTCGGCACGATAGTTTTTTCATGAGATTAGCCCCTTATCGCTGGTATGACCCGGCGGATCTACACGCTCGAGCTGAGCATTTCGAGGAGTGGATTTTCATGGGCATTGGACGGCAGTTGGCTAGACGTCCGCCGCGGCGATGGTTTGTTGAAGCTCTTGAGGATTTCTAATGTAGCAAATTTTATCACAGGAGTCAGGGTCGACCACCATTGGTCTCGTGCCGATCAACCCACTTGCGTCGCGGCAATTTCCGATGCTGTTTTAAAACCATTATGGCCCGGAAGTCCTGGATGAGGGCTTGAGATCTTTATCTGCTACTAATACTCTTTGACCACGGAATCCCAATCGAGGATTGTCGCCATGGAGCAGCACTGTGAAGCCACAAATTGAGAAATTGGGCACCATCGATTGCGACCTGGTGGAGACGACGCCAATCGTTTTCCAGGGTCGCCTGTACCGTTTCGAGTACGTTCGCACCGGCTATGCCGGCAATGACTCGGGTGACTCCTACTTTCGCTTCGTCGACTGCGAAACCGGCGAGACCAGCAAGCCCTTCGCAGTCGGCTACCACCTGGGCAATGTCTTTGTCGAGGATGACACCCTCTACGTCACCGGGACCAATATCTGGGATGGCGAGCGCGTCGATGTCTTCGCCTCGTCGGACATGGAGCACTGGGAGACATGGAATGCCATCGACCTGGCTGGATATGGCATCTTTAATACCTCCCTGTGCCGCAGTGCCGAGGGCTATGTGCTGATGTTCGAAGTGGGCAAGCCACCCGAGGTGGCCGGTCGGCGCTTCACCGCCCGTTTTGCCACCTCCCTCGACTTGCACACGTGGGAGCTGACCGCCCCGGAGTGCACCTATTCCAAGGACCGCTACACGGCCCCCCACGCCCTGCGCTACCTGGACGGCTGTTACTACAATTTCTTTCTGGAGTCTGTCGAGGGCGGATGGGATCAGCGCGTCGTGCGCTCTCCCGATTTGATCACCTGGGAGCTGAGTCCGTTGAATCCGGTGCTGGTGGCATCGGACGAGGACCGCAGAATCGCCAATCCAGGACTCACTGCTGAGCAGCAGCAACGCATCACCACCGCCGAAAATCGCAACAACTCCGACATCGATTTCTGCGAGTTCCACGGCGAGCTCATCGTCAACTACTCCTGGGGCAACCAGCACGGTATCGAGCACCTGGCCGAGGGCATCTACCGCGGCACCGAAGCTGACTTTCTCAAAGGCTGGTATCCGAACGGATGATGCGATACCGCTTCGACAAAGGACTCGAGAGGTAGCACTCCTACGACTACCGCGTCAGCATCGTCTCCGCCGGTACCAATCTCTTCATTTTCGACGGGTATCTTCTATATGTGTGTCTGGCTGTTGCCCATATGACAGCTTATGTTTCGCTCTTTTCAGCGCCGGTCCAGAGCGATACTTCCAGACCCTGGTCGTCGAGGACGACATTGACGCTTGTGCGGCAGTGGTGCTGATTGCGCACCAAGGTCAGGTAGTCGGTCAGTTGCTCGGCGGCGTTGACCGAGTTGTGGGCGAGAATCAGACTACCGGGGCGGAGCTTGTCGCGTGCGGCTTCGATCAGGTCGAGGTAGACGGATTTGCCCTGACCGCCGGTGCCGTCGGCGTCCAGGTAGAGCAGGTCGATGGTCTGGTCGAAATCGCGGAGGAAGGGGATGCCGTCGGTGGCGATGATCTCGGCGCGGCCCTCGGGGTCGATGGCGGCGACATTGCGGGCGGCGCGCTGGGCCTCCTCGGGGCGGATTTCTATACCGACGAGGCGGTGGGCCTCATAGCAGGCGCCCGGGCCGCAGGCGGCGCCGGCATTGGAGATGAAGGTATTGCCGCAGAAGATGCCGACGGCGATGGCGTTGATGGCGTAGATCAGGCGCTGTAGGCGCGGGGTGATGGCGGTCCAGGGGATGTCGAAGTGCTGGCGCACGGCCTGGCGCATGGCGAGGAATTGCTCGTGGTCGTAGTCGGCGTGGGGCAAAATACCGGCAGTGACTAGAGCGGCGAGGGCGTCGTCGACGGTGGCGATTTCGCGCGCCGCAGGTTCGAGGCAGCGATGGGGTTCGCGCCATTCCATCTGATACTGATTCCAGTCGTCGGCTTGGTGGCGGTGGGCCAATTTCAAACTCCTATTTGTGGGTGGCTGCGGTTGTGGCGCCCAGGCGTTGGCGGCTATTTGTGATATGCTTCCTATTTCACATCGCCGTAGGTGCCGTATTCATCGAGTATTTCAATCACGTATTCGATGGTTTCCACGCTGATATCCGGGCCGATGGAATGCGGGGCGATGATAAAGCCGCCGCCCCGACCCGCCTGCAGTAGATAGCGCACGTGCTCGCGCACTTCTTCCCGGTCGCCGCGCGGCAAAATCTCCACATTGTCCAACCCGCCCACGCATACTAATTTCTCGCCGTAGCGCTCCCTGATTTTGACCGGGTCCATCCCCGCCCGATATTCGACCGGATTGATTGCGTCGATGCCGGCGTCGACCCACATATCCAAAAGCGGCAGCACATTGCCATCGGCGTGGTGCATCACCACGGCCGCTCCGGCTTCCCGATAGGCTCCGACCATGCGTCTGAGTGCCGGTAGAAAAATGTCTTCGTAGGCCTGCGGGCTGACGAAGGGTCCCCAACTGGCCGCCACATCGTCGTAGATGGCAATGCCGGTCTCCTGCAGCCCAAAGCGCTGCAAAGACTCCACGCCCACCGCCGTAATATGCTCGCTCACCCGGTCGACAAAGGCCCTGGTCCAGTCCGGGTCCTCGGCCACGTCCAGCCAGAAATTTTGCTCCCCGCGCATCATCGCCGCGCGCAAATAAGGCCCGCCGGTCTTACACAGTACATAGTATTCATCGCGCAATGCATCGGCCTGTGCCCCGGCTCGTTCATAGCGGCTGGCCAACCCCGGATCGTCGAAGGTTAATTGCTCCGGATCGCTGCGCCCGGCGATGCCATATTCGAGCATCTGGCCAAATTCTGCCCCGTGCACCCGGCGCTCCAGTACGCCCCAACCCGTGCGCTGCACCCACTCGCCGCACCCCTTTTCGACCACGCCCGCTCGCGTGGGCCAGGCCGTCTCGTCGGCTACTACTACCGCCAGATCGGTAGCGCAGTACTCTTGCGGATCGAGTGCCCCGTGGCGCTTCTGCCACGCACTGAGAAAATCGCTCCAGAAAGAGCTGATAAAGCGCGGCACCCGGTCGGCCTCGCGAAAGTTCATCGCCCTATTGACGCGCTCCAGGCTGGTCATATTCCGCCTTCCTACTCCTGAGGTTCGTGATAGCGCCAACCTTGGGCGTCGCGGGCAAAGTGTCCCACTAGCTCCTCCGGCAGTTCAATACCAATGCCCGGCGCCTGTGGCCAGGCCACGACACCGTCTTTGACTGGGGGTGCCAATTCCCGTAGCGCCTTGCGCAGCGGCGACGAGTAGACCTCGTAGGGAGCCGTCTCGTAGACCGGGGTGATCGGCGAATAGGCGGCCAGGTGCAGAGTCGCCGTACCCAGCACATGTGTCGACCAGTTGCCGGGACACACCAGCGCACCGCGCTGCTGCGCCATTGCCACGATGCGTTTGGCCTCGGTTAGGATCTGTCAGGAACTAACTGATTGATTTCCTTGAAGGCCCGGTTATCCTAGTAGTATGGAGATTACGACCTTGCGCACCAAGTATATTGCCCTGTCTGCGGATTTGACCGAACGATCGCGTCGCCTCTGGGCGGCCACCGAAGCCTTGGCGGTAGGCCACGGAGGCATTGCGTTGGTAGAACGCGCCACTCACTGGCCTATCCCGCGCCACCATTACCCGTGGAATTGAGGAATTGAAATCGGGCGATTCGGTGTGTCCGGGACGAATCCGCCACCCGGGTGGGGGACGCAAGCGCAAAGTGGTGCAGGATCCCAGCTTGGCTTCGGATCTGGAGGCGTTGGTAGAACCGACGGCGGCCGGCGATCCCAACTCGCCCTTGCGGTGGACGGCCCTGAGCGTGCGTAAGTTGGCCATCGAGTTGCAGGCGCTGGGTCACAGTGTCAGCCATCAGGTGGTGGCGGAGTTGTTGGCCGCCCAGGACTATACGCTGCAGGCGAATCGGAAAACCCGCGAAGGTACGTCTCATCCTGATCGCGATGCCCAGTTTCACTATCTCAATGCCCAGGTTTGTGCCTGCCAAGACCATGGGCAACCGGCGATTTCCGTTGACACCAAGAAGAAAGAGTTGGTGGGGGATTTCAAGAATGGGGGACAAGAATGGCGCCCGAAAGGAAAGCCTGAACCGGTACGGGTGCACGACTTCGTTATCCCTGAACAAGGAAAAGCCATCCCCTACGGAGTCTACGACCTGCATCGGAATGAAGGGTGGGTCAGTATCGGCATTGATCACGATACGGCCCGTTTCGCCGTCAATACCATTCGACGCTGGTGGAAGGTCATGGGACGTCCCGTTTACCGGCAGGTCACCACGCTGCTGATCACGGCGGATGCCGGAGGCAGCAACAGCGCCCAAAGCCGGCTGTGGAAATGGGAACTGCAACAGTTTGCCAATCGCACGGGGTTGGCCATCACCGTCTGTCACTTTCCTCCGGGCACCAGCAAATGGAACAAAATTGAACATCGGCTGTTTTCCTACATCGCCATGAATTGGCGCGGCAAACCGCTGGTTAGTCTGGCTACGATCATTAGTCTGATTGGGGCTACGTCCACGGAGGCTGGCTTGCGCGTCCGGGCTGAAGTGGACCCCGGTCTCTACCCCACGGGCGTAACGGTTACGGATGAGCAAATGGCCGCTCTCAATCTAGAGCGGCACCCCTTCCACGGCGAGTGGAACTATACCATTCGACCTAAGGGAAGAAAATCCAAATGACTCACTTATTTCCTGACAGATCCTTAGTCCGCCGCAGGTGGTCATATAGGGCTGGACGACAGCGACACCGCCCTGGTCCATCAGTTGCTGGAATTCCCAGCGAGTCACCGCGTGTTCGCCCACGGCAATGGGCACTGTGGTCCGCGCTGTGAGGCGGGCGTAGGCCTCCAGTGCATCAACCGGAAATGGCGTTTCGAAGAAGATCAGATCGTATTGTGCTGCCTCTTCAATGGTGCGCAGCGCCTCGCCGACATCATTCCACAAATAGCCCACGTCCACGGCGAGGACAATATCTGGCCCCACTGCTTCTCTGGTGAGCCGAGTTAGCTCTACGATGGTCTGCGCGTCTGGCGCATGGGTTCGATCTTGAATGCTCGATAGCCAAGCTCTCGCAGCTCGACCACCCGTTCGACCTGCTGGCGCGGCACGCTCTCCCGGTCCCAGGTATCGGAAATAATCGTGCAGTAGGGCACGGCCTGGCGGCGTTGCTGATCGCTGACGATCTGGTGATTCGAGCGTTCGACGCCACCGAGCAACTGCCATACCGGTCGCCCCAGCGCCTTGCCGTAAATATCCCACAAGGCCACGTCGACTGCACCCAGGCAGATGATGACCCAGCCCCGGCGATTTCCGTGCAGCATACTATTGTAGAGTTTGGTCCACAGTCGCTCCGGATGGATCGGATCTTCACCCAGCAGCAGCCGGCCGAAAAGTGAATCGGGCCCGTCGAGCACCGCCTGCGCCACGCCGGGAGGCACGGCAAAGATCTCCGAAAGCCCGCTGAGACCCTCGTCGGTGTGAATGCGGACAAAGGCCAGCCCATCGACGCGCGAGCCATCCGACTCGGCTGTCGACTCGGGATCTCCGAGGATAAAAATTTCGGTGCTGGTGATTTCCATCCATGCTCCTCGCAGCTTTTTGGGCGCGATCGGCCGGTACTATTCGATCCACAGGTGAATAAAGTGGGTGCGGCAACTTGTCAGGATTCGCCAGATCTAGCAGTTTTGAGTTTATACCGACCATTGGCCACTTCGGGATCTGGTGCAATATATTGAGGATTCTTAGCGGACGCTATCCCCAGTCGCCCATCGCGAAAGCTACTATGACCAGCAGAGAGAGAATACATTCGATTGTCGCCGGCCAGCCGAGCGATCGCTGCGGATTCTGGCTGGGCAATCCCCACGCCGACACCTGGCCGCTGCTCCACGATTATTTCGGCACGCAAACCAAGGAGCAGCTACACCAGCAACTCAACGACGATATTCGCTGGATTCGGCCCGATACGTACCGGCATCCGCAGGGCAAACCCATTTTCGATGTCCAGCCCAAAAGCCGAGGGCACAGCTCGGCCGGGGTATTTTCGCAATGTGAGGATGTGGGAGAAGTCGAAGATTTTGCGTGGCCCAATCCCGATTATCTCGATTTCACCGAAGTCCTGCAGCGGCTTGAAGAGGTGGGCGAGGTGTATCGGGCCAGCGGTTTCTGGTGCCCGTTTTTTCACAATGTCGCCAATTTTTTCGGCATGGAGAACTATTTTATCAAGATGCACACCCACCCAGAGGTCGTACACGCGGTGACCAGCCGCGTCATCGAATTCTATTTAGAGGCGAATCGCCGCTTCTTTACCAGGGCAGGGGATCTGGTCGACGCGTTTTTCTTCGGCAATGACTTCGGTACCCAACTCGATTTGCTGGTGAGTCCGGATTCCTTTCGCGAATTCGTCTTTCCCTATTTTCGCCAGTTGACCGAGTTGGGACACGGGCACGGCTATCAAGTGATCCTGCACTCCTGCGGATCCATCTACAAGGTCATCCCCGATCTGATCGAACTGGGCGTCGATGCGCTACACCCGCTGCAGGCGCTGGCTACCGATATGAACGCCGAATGTCTGGCGCGCGATTTCGCCGGAAAAATCGCCTTTATGGGGGGCATCGACACTCAGCAGTTGCTGGTCAACGGAACCCCCGAGGCGATTAAAGAGGATGTGCGCAGAGTAAAGGAGTTGCTTGGGCCGCGGCTGATCGTGAGCCCGAGCCACGAGGCGATTCTCCCCAATGTACCACCCCAAAATATCGCCGCGATGGCCGAAGCCGCCAGCGAGTGATGCCAGGGCGAGTAGCTAGAAGATCGCAGGGCTAGAGCTGCGAAGATCGCGTTCATCGGAAAACGCAGGAGGAAAATTATGACCATCGCCACGCATGATCCACCCAAAATTCCAGGGCGACGAGTGCGGATCGAAAGACTCAAAACCCAAATTATGGCTCGCAAGGGTTCCTTTGTAGAAGATGTGAACCCATTTCTGCGCAGCGTCGCGCTCTGGCGGGCCTCACAGGGGGAGAGATCGCGGATTCAGGTCCGCGCGGCATATCTGCGCGAACTAGTTAAATTGGCTCCGCTGGTGATTGGGGAGGACTGGAGTCTGGCCGGCAATCACCTGCCCACCGCCCATATCGGTCTGAATCGGCCGGATTGCGAAAACCCGGAGCATGTGCAACAGCTGCGGGCTCTCGGCATTTTGCCCGAGCAGGTCAAAGGCGTGCTGGATGCGGTGGAACAGTGGGATACGGGTCGCACCTGCGCCATTGGCGAGACCGACCCGGCGTATCAGTTGGGGCTGGGTCGGGTGAATAGGGAGGATTCCCGGATCGTGTTCTGGGCGTCCGGACATATAGAAAACCACTCTATCCGCGACTATGCCAAAGTCTTGAAGATGGGTTTTGCAGGCATTCGAGAGGAAGTCGAAAAGCAGCTGGCACAGGCGGAGATGACCGATCCAGACTTTCCCGTCAAGGAGAATTTCTGGTGCGCCGCACTATCTATCTGCACTGCCGGCATCCTGTTGGGTCGCCGCTATGCCGAATGGGCGGCAGCGATGGCCGAAGATGCCGACTCGCCAGCGGAGCAGGAGCGACTGCAGCGCATGGCGGAACTATGTGCGAGGGTACCGGCCGAGGGGGCGCGCACTCTGGAGGAGGCAACCCAGGCGCTGTGGTTGGCCCATATTCTCACCTGCGGCGAGGATGGCATCAATGCCAACTCGCTTGGCCGTCTCGATCAGATCCTCTATCCCTACTACCGGGCAGATATCGAGGCGGGACGCACAGACCGCGCTGCGGCCACAGACCTCATGGCCGAACTGGCCTGTAGATTGTATCTCGATTACGATGTCCAGGCCATCACCCTGGGTGGGGTCGACAGCAATGGCGACGATGCGGTAAATGAACTGAGCCATATCATCCTCGAAGCGACTCGGCAGGTGGATTTTGTGCGGGATGTATCGGTGCGTCTAAGCCGCCAGAGCCCGCCCGACTTCGTAGAGCTGGCCGGCGAATTGGCGGCGCGCGGCGGCGGTATTCCCTTTGTCTTCAATGACGATTGTTTTATCCCCGCATTGCAGGAGCGGGGCATTGCGTTAGCAGATGCGCGGGACTATGCGCCGATCGGTTGTATTGAACTGACCATCCCCGGGCGGGCCAATCCCCATGCCGTTTCTGGGTGGTTCAATGCCGCCAAATGTCTGGAACTGGCCATCTTCGACGGGCGCGATCCGCGCTCCGGAGAGCAATTGGGTCCCCGCACTGGTCTGCTGACCGACTTCGACGGGTTTGAAGCGTTCTTTGATGCCTATGCGCAGCAGGTGGAATTCTTCGCCGGGCGAATGGTCTATGGCTGCAATCGGGGAGAGTTGGCCCAGCGCGAGCGGGGTCCGCTGCCCTGCTGGTCGGTGCTGACGGACGATTGCATCGAGCGCGGCCGCGATATTACCGACGGCGGTGCGGTTTACAACTATCACTCGGTCTGCTTGCTCGGTGCGCCCAATGCGGCCGACGCGATGATGGCTTTGCAGAAGCTGGTATTCGAGGATGGGGCCATTCCGGCGGTCGAGCTGCTGCAGGCTCTGCGGGATAATTTCCAGGGTTGTGAGTCGCTGCGTCAGATGCTATTGAAACGGGCGCCCAAATACGGGAATGATTGCGCCGAGGTAGACGAGATCACCCGGCGCGTCTGTGAGCATTTTATCGCGCTGATGGATCGGATGGAAAGTCCCCTGGGTGGTCGCTATTTCGTGCATCTCTTTTCATTTGTCTGCCATATCGTCTTTGGCAAAACGGTGGGGGCCACACCGGATGGTCGCTTCGCGGAAGAGCCGCTGGCCTATTCGCTATCGGCGCATCAGGGGAGAGATGTCAATGGCATCACCGCCCTGCTGAACTCTCTGGCGCGATTGCCGCACGATCGTGCGGCGGGGGCATCGGCAGCCATTATTGAGCTGGATCCGGCTGTGGTGCGGGATGAGGGGGGCGTGCAGCGCCTGGTCCAGCTCACGCAGACTGCCGTCGCGAAGGGCATCGGGCAATTTCAGTGGAATGTGATCAGCGCCGAACGGCTGATTCAAGCGCAGGAAGATCCGGAGCGCTATGGCAATATCGCCGTGCGGGTGGCCGGGTTTTCCCAGATGTTCAAGCTGGTCGACCGGGAAATGCAGGATCATATCATCGGGCGTACCAAGCACCGGCAATAAGACTCCGGCAAGAGGAAGGCTCTTGTGGAGTGGCAGGGCCCCGGCAATGAGCGGAGCTACTTGCGGGAGCTGGCCCGCCGGCAGGCCGAATATGCCGTACTGCCCATTATGGCGCAGCGCCGGTAGATGTGGTACGACTTGAATGGCGGGAATGCGGATGCGCGACCGCCGATAATCGTCGAAACGTGGACCTTCGACCGCGATTTTATGCCGGAAGACGTATGGCAATGCGTCTCCGCGGCTGTCAGAAATATTGAACGACAGCTGTTGCGCAATATTCGCAATCATGAGCTGATTGACGACGACAAGATGATGCCCGATACCTTTATGGCTGCTGCGAGCCCGCCCATCCATTTGGGGACGACATAACAGATGCAGCTTGGGCCGTCCAGGTGAAATAGGGAATGGTCGAGCCACTGGCACTGTCGCCGCAGCGGAGCCACGACGAATTCGGCAAACATCGAGGGAGAGATCATCGCGGCAAAATCACACTGCACCTGAGAAATCTTTCCCGGTCCCCAAAGGCTAAAGTAGGCGTAGGCCGAAGACCCATCCGACATCTGGATGTGTTGGTAATAGTCAGCAAAAGCCGTGAAGAACGCCTGGTTGATTTCCTCTAGTTTCCGCTGTAGCCAATCGGGTCGATCAAAGAGGTCATATAGTAGATTCTGCGTTCCCCGCAGCCCGGCCAGCACATCCAGATTCGATCCAAAGGCTGGCATGCCAACGAGGAAATCTCCTTAGCTGATATTTCGCACTGCTAGCATGAGCTGTTTGTAGGCCAGCCACCACGGCTCGGTTTTTGTCAGAGCTAGCGGCGGGAATTCATCCGGATTGTCAATGCAGGCGGTGTACCATACGGTGCTATTGTCAAATTTAGGCTCGGCCCCAAAACACGCTGCCAGTTGCACGCAACCATATTCCGTATGGGCAATGGGTAGCGTGTCGGCGAGAAATCTGCGCAGTGCTAGCTGTGCTCGCTGCTGTCGTGCAATAAAAAGGGAATCGGTATGACTCTCGCGTGCGGTTCTCGGCTGCGGGGGTGGTGGCGTATAGAACTGACAGAGTCCTGATATAAGCTGCTCTTCTCTGACTGAAATCGCCAACTATGCGGACATCAGTTAATCAAATTGGCGTTAGTAGTACATATGCTCGCGATATACATCAAGAGCAAAGCGGAAATCGTCGTAGTCCACATTGGATGATACCGAGTGATCTGACATGTAGATATAGCGCGCCTCTGCTGCCTTCATTCCCTCGATCAGACGGATGACCTCGCGGCTGATATAATCGCGATCACCGGATTCAAGAATGCGCACGTCCAACCCGCCGATAAGGGCGAGTTTGTCGCGGTATTTGCTGGCGATGCGCAGGGGATCATTGCCGGCCTTTACCTCCATCGGGTCGACTGCACAGAATCCGGCCTCGACGATGAGGTCTAACGCCGGCTCTTCGAAGCCGCAGGTGTGGAGCACCACCGGCAAATCAAATTCGTGAAAGAAGGACACTAATTCGACGTAGAAGGGGAATATTAATTCCCGGTATATCTCGGGCGAGCAGAATAGCGAGTTCTTATAGCCCAGATCTTCATAGATCCATATGCCGTCGGGCTTGCCCGCTTTCTCAATGAGAATGCCGAAGCACTCCTTGTAGAGATCCGTATACACCCGGCAGAAGTCGCGGATCCAGCCGGGGTCCAGCAGCAGGCTCTCGTAGAGCGAGAAGTCTCCGAGACTCGCCCGCATATTTTCCCAGATAAACATATGGCCGTAGTGGGTCCAGCGCTCATCGGCCCGGTGCGTCGCGAGGGCGTCGACCGCGTCGTCGATCTTGTCCTGAGGTATCCGCTTGTGGGCCGTGCCCGGCAGATGCGGTCGGAAATCCCGCTCCCATATTTCCCGACTCGACATATCGAAGGCGATGTGCTCGGGGGTGCCTGATTTGTGCTTCCACCATTTGAGGGAGGCGCCATTGCCGTTCTTGACGATCTTCCACTCGTCGGTCTCCTCGAGGATGTCCGCCACGCCCATTTTGGCCTGCCACTCGAACCAGCCGCCGCATCCGGCGGTGTCGAAGCCAAAGTGGATGGTCGGATTGACGGGCTCGCCCTCGTCATTGGTGGGATAGCCCTGTTTGATCCATTTGGCGAGTGTGTCCTTCCAGGTGCGATCCATAACGGCGATGCGCTCGGGCATCTCGCCCCGCATGATTTGCTCGACGATATTGGCGGGCTATCCATGTGACGATCCTTCATCGGTTAGGTGCACATCGGTTTCGTCCAGCGAGAATCGGACGCAGATGACCGAGTGCTGCTCGGGTCCGGGTCGGTATTCATAAGGCTCGCAGGGCATTTTGCCCTCCACCGCTGCTGCGACGCTGGGCTCAGACCAGGTGAGGCCGCCATCGGCACTGATCGTCTGTAGGACGACCAGCGGCTGCGACTTGGACGACTCCCCGGTGGCCCCGTCCACCCGGCGATGATACAAACCCAGGTGGCGGCTGTCCCGGAGTTCGACCACGCTGCTAAAGGTCATTACATTGGGCAGGCCCAGCGGAGGCATCTCGCGCCAACTCGCGCCGCCGTCTTCGCTGACGATGCGCGGCATATCGGGCTGGGCTGCGAACACCCAGAGGCGTTCCACGCCAGCTGAATCCACCAGGCGATAGATGCTCGGGCAGTTGCGATATGTCCCAAAGCCCTGGGGCGGGGATTGGTCCAATCGCGTCCAGGTCAAACCGCCGTCATCGCTGCGCGCCATGGGCTCACAGGGACCGCCGTGATCGTAGGTATAGACGCAGAAAATGGTCCTATTTTCCGGCATGAGCACCGTGGTTGGGTGCCCCTGATAGATTTCTTCAGTGCCCTGGGCGATGGTGATATGGCGCTGGGATTCCTCTGCCAGGTCTACGCAGTTGACCTGTGCTGTATCCATGCTGTGTCTCCCTTATTCCGAGAGCTATTGATACGCTAAAACGCGACCTTGTGCAAGCCGAGATCTCGCGCCTGCCCATCGGATCGCCCCGGCCACTCACCTCGCGCTACTACCCCCTCGGTGGCGCAGAGCAGCATCGGCACAGACCCATCGCCGGGGCACAGAAAAAATGCTGCTCTCCGGTTCCCGATTAAGTTATATTCCCAACTATGGAGATATTTTAGTCTGGCGATCTTGAAAATATTGCTCCGATACGGGGAGAAAATGGATCTGGCGTGGAAGATATAAAGGGATTGATTTTCGACATCAAGAAGTTCGCTGTCCACGATGGGCCGGGCAT
>PVBE011445570.1_pt1 | contig 23925 bp, 20 predicted proteins | sample 1631181 | NCBI WGS metagenome assembly PVBE01 (sample SAMN08397723, study PRJNA350692) | Marine metagenome, whole genome shotgun sequencing project. | isolation source: water | place: Pacific Ocean | collected 2012-04 | reverse complement strand
GAGCGGTTGGTGAAGGTGCCGTCGCCCTCGGCTTGCCACAGGTGGTTGGCGGCCCGCCCGTAGGAGGCGGCGAGCAGATCGAGGTCACCGTTGTCGTCGAGGTCGCAGGCGGCGGCGCCCCAGGCCGTGGTGTGGCCCCGCCCCGCGTTGAGGTCGGCGAGGTCCTCCCACTCGAGCGTCCGCAGTCCAGCCGCCTGCGTCCGGTCGGTCCAGGTGCCAGCATCGTTGCGGTAGAGCCGGTCCTGCAGCGGCGCTCCGAGGCCGCCCTGCGACATCCACAGGTCGACGAAACCGTCGCGGTCAAAGTCGACGAAGGCCGCGCCGGAGGGCACGTCCTCGGAGACCGCCAGGTTCGGGATGCGCCGCAGCGGGTGGTCCTCCGGCGCGAGGGTGAACACGCCCGAGCCGTCGTTGATGAGCACCTCGCTGGTCTCGCGGACCAGGATCTCCTGCTCCTCGTAGGTGACCGTCACGCCCTCGCGGGTGTCGGCGCCGGTGTACGCGTCGAGGTCGCCGTCGTTGTCGAGGTCGGCGAAGGCCGCGATCTCGATGGGCCGCCCCATCGGCAGCGGGTAGTCGCCGCGGACCGCGATGAAGCCGGAGCTCTCCGTCACGTCCGTGAAGGTGCCGCCCTCGTTGCGCAGCACCCAATGGTGCCGCGGGCCGCCCTCGACGAGCACGTCCGAGCGGCGGCCACCGCGGCGCACCACGATGTCCGCCCAGCCGTCGCCGTTCAGGTCGCCCACGCTCATGCGTGTGCCGTGCACGCCTTCGAGGCCGACCTCGGCGGTGCGCTCCACGAAGACCGAGGTGCCGGCGGCGTAAAGCGTGCCCTCGTTGCAGACCGGGACGGGCAGCCCCGAGTCGGGCACCCCATCGTCGTGCAGACCGGCCTCGCCCTCGCCCCCGACCGCGTCGGTGTCGAGGGCGTCGGTGGCGCCGCCGTCAGGCGTGGGTCCCTGGCCGGAGTCGTCGTCCGAGCCGCCGCCTCCCGTTTGCTGGCAGCCGATCGTCAGGACGAGCAGCGCGGTGGCGACACATTTCATCGACAGACCCCGAGGTAGATCCGGGTGCGTGTAACGCGCGCGAGCGGTCGGGCGCAATGCCGCGTGCCCCGGCGGCAGTCACCAACGTCGAAACGTCTGCCACGCGTTGTTGAACGCCGCGCCGCCCACGTTGCAATGACACCAGACGTCTTCGCCGTTGGCGCTGCACGCGCCGATGGGTCGACCACCGCCTTCGGCGTAGGCGTGGCGCACGCTGCGGGCCAGACGTTGGGCCAGGCTCTCCAGCTCGCCCTCGCCAGGAGGCTCGGTGCGTGAGCGGATCCACGCGAAGCCGATGCGCCCTCCCGGGTAGCGGTGGTCGTCGATCCAGTCGCGGATCGCGTGGACCTGCCCGCTGATGTGGTGCTTCATCTGCGCCAGGGGGATCGACGTGTTGCCGAACCCGGCCTGGGCGCGCCACCCGGCGTTCATCAGGGGCACATAGGTGCGAGTGAGGAAGGACTGGGCGGGGTTGACGCCCGCCTCGTCCGGGGCGGCCGCCGCCAGTCGCGGCACGTGCAGTACGAAGTCGGTGAGGGCCTCGTCGCGGCGGGCCAGCGCGCTGCCACCCAGGCCCGCAGCGCCGCGGCCGCGCCTTCGGCCCGCGGCTCGGTCTTTCGTGCGCATCGCCGTGGTGGATACGGCGGTCGATGACCAGGGCAGCGGCGGTCCCAACCCCGACCCGGACATCAGCGACAACGGTCACGCCGACGCGGTCGGCACCCTGGCGTACCGCACGGCGTGCTTCGGGGGTGACAACGGCAATTGCGTCGCCAGCATCCGTAGCGAGCTCGCGCTCGGGCGACGTGGTCCCCGCGATCCCCAGGCACCCGGCGACATCAACTGGGTCGTCGACCTCGGCGGCGACTACGGCTCGCAGGCAGAGGCGGCGCGGGCGATGTACGACGCGCTGGCCAAGTACCTGGAGGAGCGCGAGGAGACCCACCTCATCCTCAACCTGAGCTTCGGCTGGGATTCGGTCTACGGGAACCACAAGAAGAACCGGCTGCGGGTGCCCGCGCGGATGGCGTTGGATGTAGCGCAATTCGCTGCGTGCGAGGGCGCGCTGCTCATCGCAGCGGCCGGCAACCGCGACGCCTTCGACGAGCGGGACGGCCCGCTCGCGCCGGCCATCTGGGAGAAGAAACGCAACCGGTGTGTCGCGGACCCGCAGGCGTACGCCCCCGTCGTGCACGCCGTTCAGGGCGTCGACGGTCGCGACCGGCTGCTCCAGAACGCGCGCAGGAAGGCGATCCCTCGCCTGCTCGCGCCCGCTTCGTTTGTGCTCACGCCGACCTTCCCGCCCTTCGAGGGCTTCCAGGCCACTGTGCGGACCCACACCGGCTCGTCGATGGGGGCCGCCGCGGTGTCCGGGATCGCGGCGCTGGTCTGGTCGGTGCGCCCCGACCTGCAGGCTCACGAGGTGATGGATATCGTGCACGCGAGCGGCGAGCCGCTCGGACCCAACGCCAAATTCGGACTCGGGCCGGTTCGCCAGCCACGCGTTCGCGTCTCGGCTTGCCACGCGGTCGAGCTCGCGTGCGCCAACGGCTGCTCGCTCGGAGAGGACAACACGCCCGTCTGTGGCGAGCGCCGCCCGCGTCGTCAGGACGCCTCGCCCGACTGGGAGAACATCGCCGCCGGGATGCAGGCCTTCTGGGGCAACCCCGCGGCCATCCCTGCGCCGCCTCCGCCTGCCGCGCCCGTTGTCGCCGAGGAGGTCCACACCGAGCCCTGGGCGACGCCGCAACCGGGTGTCCACGGCTGCCCCCTCTGCGGGATCATCGGCACGACGCTCACCGGCCAGATCGTCCCGCCGAAGGGCATCTCGCAATTCGGGTCGGCGAAGATCCACGTCGACCTGAAAAACAAGAATGGCTGCGGGGACTTCACGGTCGACGCGCCGGCCGCTCTGCTGAGCAACAACCCGTTCAAGGTGTCGCTCCCGGTGGGCAATTGTACGCTCAAGGGGGCAGGCATCGCGCTGTACACGCAGAGCGGGAAGCTGTACGTCACAGCCAGCGAAATGTACGTCGCGAACTCCCCCTGACCGGCCCGCGCGACCAGCGCGACCTCGACCTCGTCCGCCGGGCGCTCGCGGGGGATCCGGTCGCGAGTGACGCCCTCGTGGCGGAGCTCGCGCCGCGCGTGCAGTTCAAGGTGAACGCCGCCCTGGTGCGGCGCGGGCGCAGGCGCGGCATCGGCTCGTCCCGCCAGGACGTGCTCGACCTCGTGCAAGAGGTCTTCCTCACCCTCTTCGAGAACGACGGCAAGGTGCTGCGCACGTGGGATCCGGCGCGCGGTGCGCAACTGCGTACCTTCGTCGGGCTGGTGGCCGACCGCGTCGTCGGGGGCGGGCGGCGCAGCGGCTGGCGGGAAGACCCGACCGAGGCGCCGGCGCTGGAGCGAGCGGCCGGGAAGACCGAGACCTTCGAGCGCCAGGTGGCGTCGCGTGAGGTGCTCGCGGTGGTGCTCGACCGGTTGCGCGAGTCGCTCACGCCGCGCGGGATGTGGCTGTTTCGGGCGCTCTTCGTCGAGCAGCGCGACGCTGCGGAGGTGGCCGAGGAGGCCGGGATGACCCTCGACGCGTTGTACGCGTGGCGCAGCCGGTTGCGTCGGCACGTTCGGTCGATTCGAGCAGAACTCGCGTCAGAACCCCCGCCCTCGGCGCAAACGAGATAGTGGGAATGGAAACGCGGTGACCGAAGACAACGACGATATGCTCAACGCGCTCGGAGGCCTGCTCGGCGAGCAGGACGCCGAGGACCAGCTTCTCGACGCGGCGCTCGAGGCCGACGAGCCGGTGGAGGGCGTGGAGCCCGCCCTGCTGGCCGCCCTCGGTCCGCTCGACGCGAGCGAGCTCGAGCAGGTCCAGGCCGCGGTCCGCCCGAAGAGCAACGTCCTGCCGTTTCGTCGCTGGTGGGTCGCCGCCGTCCCGCTCGCCGCCGCCGCCGCAGCCGCAGTCTTCCTGCTGCGTCCGACCACACCCGCGCTCCCGCAATACGAGCTGACGATGCGCGGCGCCGGCGCCCAGGTCTGGCGCTCCGGCGACCCCACGCCAACCGACCGCCCGTCGTTCCGCGAGGGGACTCGCTTCGACTTCGTCCTGCGCCCGGCGGCCACGGTCGGCGGAGACGTCGAGCTGCGCGCCTGGCGCGTCCGTGGTGACGCCCGCACCGTCTGGAAGGCCCCGACCGAACGCGACCCGAGCGGTGCGTTCCGGGTGACCGGCAAGGTCGGCTCCGACCTGCCTGCCGACCCGGGCGACTGGACCCTGGTCTTCGAAGTCGGCCGCCCAGACGCGGACGGTCAACGCTTCGAGGTCGCCATCCAGATCCTGAAGTAGTCGTCCGTCGGCGATCTCACTGGCCCGCTACAGACAATACAGTAGCAAATAAGCTTATTTGCTACTGTATTTGTGGTCACCGGGTGTTTGTGGGCAGGGGGAGGTCGGCGACGACGATGGAGTCGCCGGCGATGAAGACCAGCTTTCCTGCGGCGATGGAGGGTGCAAGCTCGATCCGGTCCGGGGTCTGCGTGAGGGCCACCGGCGCGTCGTCGGGGTGGCGCAAGTCGAGCAGGAAGAGGTCGCCGGAGACGAGCTGGGCGCCCTCGTCCTCGGTGCGCTCGAAGACGAGCCACTGACCGGTGGGATCGAAGCTGGGGTGGCCGCCGGAGCCGAGCTCGAAGCGTCGGTCGCCTGAGAGCCGGACCAGGTGCAGACCCGTGCGCAGGCCCCAGAACACGACGTGCGCGCCGTCGGGCGCCACGCGCACGTGGAAGTAGCGGTCGCCGGGCGGCGAGAGGGTGCTCAGCGTGCCGTCGCGCCAGGCGTAGACCACGTCGTCCGCCACCCAGGCCCGGACGCCGTGGGCCGGAGCCTCGGGGAGGACGTCCGATCCGTCCAAGGTGCGAGCGAGTAGCGGGACCGCCGTCGGGCTCTGACCGGGCGCCCGGAACGCGAGGGCACGTCCATCGTCATGCCAACGAGGCGCCAGCCCGACACGGCGACCGGTGGCGAGCCGCTGGAGCGCGCCGTTGGCGACCCGCGCGACGTACAGGCTGCCGAGGTCGCGTGCGGGCAGCGCGACGTGGCGGCCATCTGGTGCCAGTCGCGGGGCGGCGAACGCGCCCCGGATGAGGACACGCTCACCGGTCGGTCGAAGTTCCGGATGCACTTCGCCGCGGACCGTCGCGACGCCGTTCGGGTCGACGTCGGGCACGTGGGCGCCCGCCGTTCCGCAGAGCAGCGCGAGGGCGGCAATCACCCGCGGGCGCCGAAACGCGAACGGGAGCAGGAGCAGCGCGAGCCACCAGGGCGCCGCACCCCCGGGCGAGACCGTGCAGCCGCTGTCGCCGCTGGTGCTTTGGGTGACCGTGGCCTCGAATCCCAACCCGCCGTCACCGAGCACCGCGCCGTCTGCGGAGACCGCGTCGGGGTCCAGCCCGGTGTCGAGGGGCGGGAGCAGCCGCTCGAAGTCATGGCCGAGGGCGGCATCTGCATCCCCCGCGTCCGGAGGCTGCGTGGCGGCGTCGGGGCCGGGCGGCGGATTCCCTGCGGCGCGCAGGCCCACCGAGCACCAGGCGTCGGCGCCGGCCGTCACCGGGCAGCGGCGCTCGCCTGCATCGAAGCCGTCGAGGGTGACCCGCACCGTGTACTCGCCGGGCTCGAGTTCGAAGCTCCAGCCGGCGGTCTCCGCGGCCGATTGCACGACGTCGCCGGTCTCCTCGACCCGGACCCGAGCGCCCGCGAGGCGGATCGAGGTGTCCTCGAGCCCGACGCCCACGTCCTCGAAGACCACGCCGCGGAGGACGCCCACCGCGGGTCCGGGCGGAGGCACGTCCGCGCCGAGGTACTCCGCCACGGCGCGCGCCTGGGCCTCGGCGATGCGCTGGCGCTCACCGGCGTTGCCGAGCAGCGCCGAGTCGCGCTCGCAGTGGTTGATGAACCCCATCTCCGTCAGCGCCGCCGGCATCGCCGTCGCGGTCAGCACCGTGAAGTTCGCGCGCTTCACGCCTCGGTCGCGCAGGCCCCAGGTGGCCACGAGCGCACGCTGGAGGTCCTAGCCGAGGCGGAGCGTGTTCGCACCCGCACCATTCGCGATCCAGGTTTCGCTCCCGCTCGCGGGCGCACCGCCGTTGGCGTTGGCGTGCACGCTGAGAAAGACTTCGGCGCCGCGGTCGTTGGCGAACGCAGCGCGGGCTCGCAGCTCGACGAAGCGCTCTTCCTCGCGAGTCATGGCCACACGAAGCCCAGCCGCCTCGAGCTGCGGGCGGATCCGGCGGCCCACGTCGAGGACCACGTCGTCCTCCTGGTTGCCGCATCCTACGGCGCCCGGGTCGCGTGCGCCGTGGCCGGGATCGACCACCACGAGCGGCTGGGCGACGGCCGTGGCGGCGACTGACACGAGCGTCAGGATCCATCGCATTTGAGTGACCTTTCAGGTATCTACCCGTCGGTAGGCATTTCGGGGCACCGGATTGGCGCGAACTGTCACTGACATTCCCACGCGCGGCCGGTACCAATGCGGTCGAAATATAACCGGAGGATTCCATGGCTCATCGAATGATCCCGTCCAGCCTCGTCGTCGCGCTCGCGTTGGTGCTCGGCGCGTGCACCCCGGGAGGTGGGGGCAGCGGCAACGGCGGTACGGCCGGCAAGGCGTGCAACAACAACAACGACTGCGGCAGCGGCTACGCGGCATGTCCCAGGTGTCTCAGGCGCTGAGCGAGGAGGAGTGCCTGGAGGCCTGCGTCGATCAGTGTGAGGCGGCCGGCCAGGAGGACTGCGACTTCCAGTGCGAGCAGCTCATCGCGCTTCAACCGGAGCTCTGCGACGAGCTCGGCGGCGAAGGTGAGGGTGAAGGCGAGGGCGAGGGCGAAGGTGAGGGCGAAGGCGAAGGCGAGATGTGTGACGGCAACTGGACGCTCGGCGACGTGCCTTTCGTCAGCGACGACACGTCCCAGCTCGGTGAACTCTGCGACGGGAGTCCCCCGCGCAACTGCCCACGCGGCGACTACATGGTGTTCGACGCGAACAATGAGTGCCGCTGCATCATCGCCTGCTCCGAGTTCGGTCTGAACGTCGGCGACAACTGCACCGATAGCGGCAGCTGGCAGTGCCTGCGCATCCGTGCCACCAACGCCGGCGGGAACGGCGGCAACTACTGCGTGCCCGTCGCCTGGAACATCTGCCACGATTAGCGCGTCTACAGCTGGGCGCTCGCTTCGGTGAGCGCCTCCCGCAGGGCGCGCAGGCGGCGCTCGGTCTCTCGCGAGACGTCGTCGCCCAGCGTGCTCAGCGTCTCCCACACGGTTTCCGCCTCCACGCGGGCGTCGCACGCCTCGTCGTCCTGGCGTTCGCCCACGAGGAACGCCACGCCGACCCCGGCGATGATCCAGAATTGAGTGGAGTAGAGCGGGGTCGTCTGGCGCACCTGGAAGCCCGGGGATTGCGCCACGACGAACGCGGTGAGGAGCGAGGTCACTCGCGAGAGGAAAACGCGACGCCGAGCAGGCCGCCGCTCTCCGGGATCGTGAACCGGTGGAAGCGCCCGTCACCGCGGCTCCCCACGCACACCTGACCGTCCACCGCGCCCTGGCTTCGCGCCGGGCAGGCGGCCCAGGCGCGGGCGCCGTCGTCGGGCGCGTCGTCGCGCGGTGCCCAGCCGATGAACGCCTCGAGCGACGCGGTGGCCGCCGCCGCGCGCGCCGGGTCGGTCGCGTCCTCACAGCGCCAGGCCACCGACAGCGTGTCGCCGGCCTCGAGCGCGCCGGAGAACGTGAGCGGCGCACCGGCCGCCGACGACACGCAACGACGCGCACCGTTGGCGGACGGGCAGGCCCACGCCTCGCCATCCGCGGGCACCTCGCCTTGCTCCGCCCAGCCGATGAAGACCTGGCAATGGTCGGCGGCCCACACATCGTCGCAGCCGAGCTCGACGGTGATGGCTGCGCCGGGCTCCACCCGCGCGAAGCCGGCGTCCGCGACCGCTGTGGTCGCTCCGACGCGCAGCTGGCAGGCGAGGTCCGCGGTCGCCGCGTCGCCGAGGGTGGGCAGCGGTGATTGGAGCACCTCGAGGTGGTCGCCGGCCGGATCGAGCACCAGGTGGCTCACCCACAGCGTCTCGCCGACCACGGCCGCGCGCGTCGCGAACCCGTGGCTGCCGTCGTAGGTCGCCGCGTCCCCGCGAAGCGTCGTCCGCGTCCACACCCCGTCCACGCCGCGCCGGGCGAGCATCAGGTCGTGCCCGGTGGCGTCCTGGTACACCACCAGCGGGCGGCCGCTGGTGTCGAAGCGAAGCGCGCAATCCGCGCCGACCAGGTGGGTCTCGACGCCGCGCTCGGGATCCTCGCGCACGCCGTCGTCGATCCACGCGTCGCGGCCCATCTCGGGTGCGCGGTAGCGCAACCCGTGGGTGCCGGCGTCCTGGAAGCAAAGGTGCAAGCGCCCCCGTGCGTCGACCGCCGCGTCGACAAAGGCGCCGCCGCCCTCCGCCACGGTCTCCGTCGCGCCGTCGCGATGGACGCGGACCGACTCGCTGGCGGGGTCGTACCATGCCGCCAGGGGCTCGCCCTGCGCGTCGACGACCAGCGTGACGCCGAGGCCGACCGCCTCCTGCGGCTCGGCGACGTCCAGCACGACCGGCGCGGACCACGCCCCCTCCGGTCCCGTGCGCACGAGGCGCACCTCGCCGTCGGTGCGGTAGGCGATGGCGGGTCCGTCGGTGGTCAGCACCAGGTCGAGCCACGCGCCGCCCTCGTCGAGGGTCTGCGTCGCCCAGGCCTCGCCGCTGCGCCGGGCGTACTTCAGCGTGTCGTTCGTCGCGTCGTGGTAGGCGACGTGCAGCGCGCCGTCGTCGCCGGCGACCATCCGGACGTGGCGCCCGACGTCCTCTCCGGCCGCGCGCACGCCGCCGCGTGGTCCGGAGGCCGCGGCCTCGGCCGGCGCGTCCGGCACTCCATCGACGAATCGCCACTCGCCCTCGGGCCGCCCGAAGACGAGGTCACCCCAGTCCTCGGCGTACCCCGCGACCCAGACCGACTCTCCGTCGACCACGAAGTCGTGATGTCGCCCGACGAGCCCGACCTCGAGGTCTGCCGGGAGCTCACCGCACGCCTCGCCGCAGCCCGGGTCGTCTCCGTCGCCGGGCTCGGCGCCCGCCGCAGGACCCTGCGCTTCACCCACCAGCCCGTGGCTGACCAGTGTGCCTTCGCCGCACCCCGCCACGCCGAGGGCGAGGGCGAGCAGGAGCGCCCCGCGCCGCCGCAGCCCAAAGGCACACAGCAGCAACAACGCCGCCCACGGGGCCTGACCGCCGCGCCCCGGAGCCGCGCTGCACCCGGACGGATCGTCGTCATCCTCCTCTACTTCAGCCCGCGCCAGCTCCAGCGCGCCCTCGAGCTGGCGCTCGCTGACATTGCCGGCCTCGTCGACCGCGCGGATCGCGACGACCGCCTCGCGATTCAGCACGACGCCTTCGTCGAGCGGTGCCCACTCGGCCGCCTCGTGGGCCCGCCACTCCAAGCGGATGGCCGACACAGGCGAGACGTGGTCGCGCGCGGAGACCGACACCGAGCCACCGTCGTCCACCAGGTCGATGACCGGGGGCTGCACGTCGATGAGGATCTCCACCTCGGCCGGGGACGGATCGAGGCTGCGGTACTCGCCGTCGCGCCGGGCCTGGACCTCCACGCGGTGGCGCCCCTGCCACAAGAGCTCCGGGCGCCGCAGCGTCACCTCGCGTGCCGTGGTGAACGGGCTCCACGCCCCCTGACCGATCCGCCACGAGAACGCGTAGGTCGCGTCGTCGCCGCTGCCGTCCCAGGCGTCGAGGCGCAGCCGCGCGTAGGGCGGATCCTCCGCCCACGCCGCGCGCTCGGGCACGTGCACCTCGAGCAGCTCCGCCTCGGTCTCGACGTGTGCACGGGCCGCCATGGTGCCGTCGACGGGACGCCGCTCGAGGTCGAAGAAGAGCCCCAGCGACGTGTGGTCGTCGACCCCGACGAGCAGGCCGTTCTGGGCGTCGACGCCGACCCCCAGCACGGATGGCAGCTGCACCGGCGCGAGCAGCGTGTCGGCGAAGCCGCCGATGAGCGGCCCGAGCACGCCCGGGAGCGAAGCCTCCAGCACCGCCAGGTCCTCGCCGAGGATCTCCGCGTTGTCGGTGCGCAGGTTCTCCACGACCAGGTCGCCGACCGCGAGGCGGAACGTGTCGTCGGGCGTGAACCCGAGCCCGGTCGGCATCGAGACGTCCGCCTGCACGCTGAAGATGCGGACCCAGCGGTCCTCCACGAGGGTGTGGAAGTCGACCCACAACGAGGGCAGCTCGAAGGTCGCGAGCGGCTCGATGAGCTTGGCCGCGCCGTCCTCGTCGATCTCCGTGAGGTGGTCACCGATGGTCACCCGCGGCACGGATTGGGGCGCGAGGGTCACCGCGATGGGCGCGTTCTCCGTGCCAGTCAGCCGCTTCAGCCCCGGGATGTTGGCCCCGAGCAGGCGGAGCTTCTCGTCGGTGTGTGAGCTGACGCCGAGGCAGAGCGCACCGCTGTCGTAGGCAGCCCACATGTGCTGGTCGATCCACGGCTTGCTGATCGACAGCGCGAGGTGGTACGGCCGGCCCTTCGGGTCGCTATTGCCTGCGAGGGCAGGGGAGCGGCTGCCCGCCACGATGGGCGGTTGGGGCTGTGCGGTCACGCACGGGTGGGCACCCTCGAGCATCTCGAGCGGGCCCTCCACCTCGAGGCCGCCGACGAGCACCGCTTGCTCCACCGTGGCGGCGCTGCGCAGGAACTCGTCGAGGAAGCGGACCTCGACTGTGTGCGCCCCGGCGCCGAGCTCCACGTGCAGGCTGAGCTTCTGCGGGTCCGAGGCTTCGGCGGTCACGTTGACCACCTCCACCGTCTGGCCATCGACGCGCACGGCGGCGCGCATCGACACCGCGCCTGTGTTCTCGCCTGCGAGCTCCACGCGGATCCGGTGCACCCCGGGCGCGTCCACGTCGATCGACGCGGCGGTGGTGGCCCCCGGCCCGAGCCGCCCGCCGCCGGGCAGCTTCGCACCCGTGAAGCGGAAGAGCGCCGTGTCGGGGCGGGCGGTGGTGACCGTGTGGCGACGGCTCATGGCGCCGCCGATGAGGCCGATGGACAGGCCGCCGTCGCGGGCCTCGACGTGTCCGCCGAAGGCCGCCAGGAGGCGCATCACCGCGTCGTTGCCAGGGGCGATGCTGGGGAGCAGCTCGCCGATGGCCAGTTCGCCGCCGACCCCGAGGGGCGCGGTCTGGCAGTGGTCGCCGTCGACGCATTGTCCGGTCTCGCAGCGCCCGCTGGTGAGGCAGTCGCTGTCGTCGTCGCAGGTCCGGCAGCGCACGCCCTCGACGAAGGACAACAGCTCCGGGCCCATCTCGCGCAGCGAACGCTGGACCATGTTCGTCACGGCCGCGCGGCCCTGCGACGAGTTGAGCTGCCCGTCGAGCTGGCGGCAGGTCGAGTCGTTCGCACCGATCCCGAAGACGCGCATCCCGACGCCGTCGAGGTTGAACTCGGCCCGCCCGAAGTCGAAGGAGAGCTCGCGCGTCGGCTCCGGCGTCGCCAGCGCGATCGGCGTCGATGTCGGGAGCATCGCGGCCCGCAGCTCCAGGACGCAGTCGCTGCCGTCGTCGAGTTGGAAGCGCAGGTCGCTCGAGACGTCGCGGAAGGTGAGGTCGGCCCAGAGGCCGGCGCGTTCCCGCCCGTCGCGACCTGGATCGATGGGCTGGCTGCGCAGCCGCACGGCGTCCACGGCGAGGTTCACCCGGCAACCGGGCTGCGCGCCGCACATCTCGTCGCGACACGCTCGGTAGCGCAGCCCGCCGGCCTCGCCCTCCATCGCGGGGATGCACACCGGCAAATCGCCGAGCACGACCTCCTGCACGATGTCCGGCACCTGCTCGCCGATGAAGGCCAGCCCTTCCGGGGTCAGCCGGATCTGCGCGGCGTTCTGAATGCGCTGCTGCTGCGGAAACCCGCCGAGCCCGTTGGCGGCACAGCCGCCTGCTGGGCACGCCTGGCAGCCCTGCATGATCACAGGGCAGGCCTGACAGGCCAGATTCATGATCGGACAGGCGCCGCAGCCGAAGCATCCTCCGCCACCGCAAGCGGCCACCATGAAGCCGAAAACGACTCCCCATCGTAGATAAAGCCAATTACGTCGGAGGAGTCGCTCCTGGACCGACGCGAGACGCTCGCGGGCGTGGGTGGAAGACATCGTGGACCTCAATTCGATTCATCGAGTGGGTCCAACGCAAACGCCGCGCCAAGGGTCGCCCGACCGCGCTACACGGGTTCTCGCGCGTTCTGTGTGCCGGCCGTGTCGCACCCCCGTGTGCGGGTGTGCTCAGGGGGCGACAGCGCCGACCCGGTCCACCACGAGTCTCACGTCTTCGAGCGGCACGCCTCGCGCGGCGACCGCGTAGAACCGCAGGCCCCGTGTCTCGACCCGGATCTCCGGCGGCGGCTCGCCGAGCGTCTTCAGCAGGTCTCGGCGCATCTCCGAAGAGAAGACGGCCATGTCGAGCTCGGCGCTCCCGAAGGCGGCGAACCCGTGCACCTCGGCGCCCTCTCGCGCAAAGGCGACGTGCCGCACCTTGTCGGCGATCGCGTCGAGCGTACGGTCTTCAAAGCGCCAGCCGTCGCCGGGCGCACGCACTTCGAAGCCGCAGCGCAAGTCGCGAAACCCGTTGTCGCCGAGCTTCTCGTCCGTCGGCCCCTCGAGCGCGCCGACGCGGATCATCGGGACGGGCGGATCCGCGTCTCCCCAGGCGCGGATCTCCGCGGTCTCGACCCGGGTCGTGCAGCTGCGCACCTTCGTCGGCCCCCAGCGCCCGTCGACGGCCACGGCCGGGGAGCATGGGCGCGACGGGTCGGGGGCAGAGGCGGCCCTTACGACCTCGAGCCGCAGTCCCGTGGCGAGGTCGTTGGCACGGACCCCATCGGCGAGGAGCGTCAGCTCGAGGTTGAGCGGGATCGAGCCCCAGCGGAACCCGTGCTCGAAGTTGCGGTAGACGCCGTCGCGGATGCTCGCGGTCTTCGACAGCCGGTCGCGCGGATCTGCGGCGCGCGCCTGGACGTTCGCGGGGATGGGTCCGAACGCGGCGAGGACCGGGGTCCAGTCGACCTCGACGTCCGCGTCGCGGGTGAGCAGCAATTCGTGCAGCTGTCCCCCCAAGCGGCGGGTCGTCGCGTGCAGCCCCGTGCGTTTCGAGGGTGCGACATAGCCGGCGAACGAGACTGGCTGTCCGAGATAGGTCGCCTGGAGAGACCCAGCCCGCTCACGGGCCTCGACCGGTCTGCGCAGGGTCGTCTCCGACGCGTCCGGGTGCCGGTGAACCGTCAAGGTCAGCGTCGCCTCTGCACGCTTCAGCCCGACATGGGCGCCCTTCGGCAGCGCGCTGCCCACCACGAGCGTCCATCCGGCAGGCGGCTCGACCCCGAATCGATGCACCCAGCTGACGAAGCGCCCTGCGTCGACGGCCCAGCCCACCCCGCGTCGGTCCGCCGGCGCCGCGACCGTGGCGCGTCCCTTCACATCGCCTGCGAGTGGCGCGAAGGCCGCGAGAAGCGGGTCGACCCGAGCCCCGACGCCCCAGCACCACAGCTGAAACAGATGCCTGTCGCGGACAAAGCGCACCCGATGACCGAGACGACGTGCCTCGTAGGCCCCGACGCGCGCGGGCTCACCCCAGTCTGGCGTGAGAGGGCGCGTCGAACGTTCCGCGTTCACCGCACACCAGTTGCCAGCGCCGTCGTCGGCGACGACCAGGGCGTCCGCGACTTTGCGGGCCTCGTCGCCGAGGCGCAGCCGCCACGGTGGGGCGGGCAGATCCAATCGGAAGCGGTAGACCGCGTCGACATGGCCCGTCTCGGGGGCGGGCGCAGGGGGCGCTGGCGGCTCCGGCTGGAGTTGCCAGACGCCTACGCCGACGGCGCCCAGCACGGCGATGATGAAGAGCGCGCGCTTCATTCGGAGCCGAAGAGCCAGTCGGGCGAGGCGTCGTAGCTGACACCGTGCACGCGGTCTCGGGTCGCGCGGAACCACAAGACGTGGTCGTACCGCTCGCCGCCCTCGTTGTACGTGAGGTCCATCCTCACCAGCGCGCGTCGAGTGGTGGCGAGCCAATGGACCTTCGGCACGCTCGCCCGGCTCTTCCTCGCGATGAATCGCTCGAGCGTCACGAGGGTGGTTGGGTCGACCTCGGGGAAGCTCTTGCCTCCGGCGCTGATCGTCGCACCCACCTTCTGCATCAGCCTGGCCACGGCGGGATCGCCGGGGAGGATCGCCACGTCGAAGGGTACCTGGCGAACCAGCCCCTTCAGATACGCCGCCGCGTACGTCCGGCTCGCGGTGCGGTCCAGTTCCTTCCAGAGCCCTCCATCGTGGTGCAGCAGCAGCCACGTGAAGCCATCTTGGGTGCCGATGGCGCGCTCGCCGAGCCGCCGCGCAAACCGGATCGAATGGAAGGGCACGTTGACCGACTCACCCACGCGGCGCGGCTGCTTTTCGTCGACCCAGCGGCGACGTGCCTCCGGCTCGCGCGCGTGTTCATCGAGCAGCCAACCCAGCTCCACCTGCCGGAAGAGAAGCTGGTGCCTGTGCCCGAAGATGTCCACGGGCGCGGCGGCGCGGTCGCCCTTCTCGTACAGATGCGTGCGGCCCAGCGACTTCTTCAGGGTCGCGAGTCGGTTCACGAGCGCCGCGCACGGGCGGGAGAGGTCGTACCAGCAGTCGTCGGTCACCAGCTCCCGCGCGGCGTCGGCGTCACCTGCCTCCAGTGCCGCGGACAGCCGGTCGAAGGCGGCGGGCGCGGTGGGCGCTGGCGCCATCAGGATCACGACGAGGGCGAGCATCAGCGTTCGGTTCGGCGCCTGCTGCCGAGGTCGCTCGTGTCGGTCGCGCGCAGGCCGTCGAGGGCCGCGCGGTGGCGGTCGTCGTCGCCCGTCTCCGCGTATGCCGCCGCCATCGCCTGGAAGACCACCGACGCGTCCGCCGAGCGGCCGGCCTCGACGAGGGTCGCCGCCAGCGACTCCATCAGCTCGCTCCCCGCAACCCTCTGCGCCAGCGTCTGCAGTCGCGACGACGGCAGCGAGCTCGCGTGTGCGAGCGCCGAGAACACCGCGTCGGCCACCTCGGGCGAAGGCGTCTCCGCCTCGCGCAGCACCCGCTCGGCCGCGGTGACGGACGGCTCGTCCGCTTGCGCCCGCAGGTCGCTGGTCGCGCGCCGAATCGCCTCACGCCGTCCCCAGCGCGCCGCCTGTCCGTTGGGGTCAATCTGCAGCATCGCCTGGTACGCCGCGAAGGCGTTGGTCAGGTCGCCATCGGTTCGGAACTCGGTGGCCAGCGTGTCGTAGAGCGTCAACGCCTCGCGCCGCTGGCCACGCCGGGTCAGCAATCCGGCCAGCTCCATCCGCAGGGAGCGATTCATCGGTCGGGCGCGCAGTCGAGCGCGCACCATCGCAATCTCGTAGTCGAGCTCGCGGCGCGTCACGCGTTCAGTCTAGCAAGGGATCGGCGTCGCGCGCGCGGCCGCCGCCCAGACGCCGCGCTGCTCCGCCAGCTCGCGGTCCATCTCGACCAGCCTCGAGGCGGCGCCCAGGATGATGTGGTTGGTCGAGCGCCGCCCCTCGATTCGGAGCGGGCGCCGCAGCACCTGGCGCCATCTGCGCAGCAGCGTCTCGTACGTCGCGTGGGTGCGCACGAGGTTCGCGCACACCACGTCGGCCGCGCCGGCCACACGTTCCGCAAACGCACGCGTCGTCAGGTGCGCCGGGACCTGGCGCGCGTCGAAGCAGTCCACCCAGGCCAGGTCGAAGCGGTCCTCCTGGCTGCGGAGCCACGCCGCCGCGTCGCTGACGTGCACGCGCAGCCGGTCGGAGGGTTCGAGCCCGAACCAGCGCTCGGCCGCGGTGACCACCGCCGGATCGATCTCGACCACGTCGATGGTCGCCTCCGGACACGCCTGCATCGCCAGCCGCGCCATGCCTCCGCCGCCCAATCCCAACAGGAGCAGCCGCCGCGGCGCCTCTACCGCGGCGAGGCCCGCCAGCATCAAGCCGATGAACTCGGACCGGTAGGCGAGGGGGCGGTCGGTGTACATCGCCGCCTGGGTGAGCTTCGGATTGTCCGCGAAGCACATGCTGCGCAGGTTGCCGTTCTCGTAGACGATCACCTCACCCCGCGGCCCCTCGATCCGGTCCACCACCTTCACGACGCGGCCGTCCCCGTCCCCGTGCTCGTGCCCTTGCCCTTGCCCTTGCCCGTTCCCATCCCCGTTTTCCGCCGCCTGCCGACCCCGACCACGAAGAAGAAAGGCACCATCACCGCCCCACACCCCCCCGCGTCCCCACCGTCCGGCACCCCGACCTCCTCATCCCGCCGCTCTGCCGAGTCCATCACCACCCCCGCATCCACCACGCCCGCATCCACCACGCCCGCATCCACCACCCCCACATCCACCACCCCTGCATCCACCACCCCCGGGATCGCTGCGCCATACAGCTCCTGCAGCCCGGCGACATCGTCCGCGTGCAGATGCCGCCGCTCGTCCCCCGTGCCGTCCGCGAGCGTGCGACTCATCAGCGCCTCCGCCACCTCGCTGTGCGACAGCCCCAGGCAATGCCCGAGCTCGTGCGTCATGGTCTGCTGCAGGTCGTACGCCCCCGGCGGCGCCCCGAAGCGTCGCAAGCTCCACGTGATCGGCCCGTTCGCGTTCTCCCCGAAGATGCGGATGTCGCAATCCTGGATCTCCCCCGACACCGAGCGAGACCGCGCCAGCCCCAGCGCGACGCCTTCGTCCCGCGCGTGGAACATCATCGCGTTGCGGTCGTCGTCTGCCTCCCCGAATTGGGTCGTCTCCGTGTCCGGTCCCTCGAAGAGCACCACGTCCGCACGGCCCTCCGCGGTCCAAACCCACAGGCCCGCTCGGAACACGCGCCGCACGTCGTCGACCGCGAAGGGGAACGACGCGGGGTTCAGCCGGAATCGCTCCTCCACCGGCGCCTCCTGGTGCGCCCAGCTCGCCCCGGAGAGCACGAAGTCGGGTCGCAGCCCGTCCGCAGCCGCGCCTCCACCCAAGCGCTCGGCCCCACGCGTCCCTCCGAGCAGTCGGTCACCCACCAGGTGCAGGCGATAGCGGCCCCGACGCAGACGCGGCACATCGCTCTGCCGCACCTCCATCTCGCCGATCCGCCCGCCCGGCAGCCGCAGTCTCACCGGACCCGGCCGGCCCTTCTCGACCCGGGCCACGACGAGCTCGACCTCGGTCTCGATCCACCCGTCCGCCGTCCACACCGCCTGCTGCCCCACGACGTCCGCCACCACCACATGGTCGGCGAGCGCGCCCAAGTCCGCGACCGGCTGTTGCAACAGGAGCGCGACCGCCCAGACCATCAGTCAGCCGGCTGCAGGACCGGCGCCTCGGCGAGGTAGATCAGCAGCGTGTCGTTCGACACCGCGGCGGCGTCCGGTGGGTTCAGGGTGTCGGTGCCGTCCTGGTGTCGCACACCGATCACGAGCGCCCCGGTCTTCTGTTTCACGAGCGTAGATACGGCGGCGAAGTCACCCTCGACGCCGGAAGGGGTGCGCCCGACGTACAGGCTGTGGGCCCCGGCCGCCGCGACCTTGCCCATGATCGCTGCCGTCCCCGGCTGGCACACCGCGTGCGCGAGCAGCGAGAAGCCCAGCCGGGTGGTCTCGATCACCTCGTCGCAGCCCGCTGCCAGCGCGTGCGAGACGTTCTCGGCGTCGAGGATCTCCGCGGCGATGTACAGCGGCCGCGCCCGCCGGCGCGAGGAGCGCTGCTTCTTCATATAGCCGCGGATCGTGAACGCCATCAGGATCGTATTCGCGTCCGCGTGCTGCGGCAGCATCGTGCGCGCGCCGACCAGCAACACGGCCTGGGCGTGGCTGAGCTTCACCTTGTCGAGCTCGCTCTCTTTCGTCGGGTCGCCGCGCACCCAGATGAAGTCGGCCGGCAGGTCGCGCGGCCGGTCGCCGTCGCCGAAGACGACCAGGGCGTTGTCGTCGCCTCCCGGGTGGTCTTCCAGCACCGCGTCGAGCAGCATGCGCGCCCCCGGGTCGTAGCCCGCGATGACGAGGTGGTTGACGTACGCGCTCATCCGAAACAGCTCCTCGCGGATGCCGAGCACCGCGTGCAGCAGGGTGTGGCCGACGATGCCGGCGAAGAGGGCGAGAGTGAACATACCGCCGACCATCAGTACGCCGCCGACGATGCGGCCGAGCGTGGTGACCGGCGCGATGTCGCCGAAACCGACGGTGGTCAGCGTGACGATGGCCCACCAGAGGCCGTCGCCGAGGGAGTTCACGGATTTGTTCACTGGTCCCTCGACCAGGAAGATGGTCATCCCGCCGATGCTCACGGCGAGCCCCACGATCGAGAACGCGAACGCGTAGAGCATCCGGTTCTCCTGGAACGCGCGGGCCAGCCCGGCGAACGGGTTCGCGTAACGCACCACCTTCGCGACCCGCACCAGGCGCAGCAGCCGCAGCGCCCGCAGCGCACGCAGCGCCGGGACCAGCGCGAGCACCGTCAACAGGTCGATGAGGACCATCGGGTGGGTGCAGAACGCCAGGCGCCCCATCACATGGGCGCGCACACGGCGGCCCGGCGTCGGTCGATAGAAGTCGAGTGCGGGTGGCCGGTAGCTGAGGATCCGCGCGCTTACCTCGAAGCCGAAGACCCACAGCACGACCCGGTCGAGCGGCTCGAGGGACACCACGAGCGGATCGGTCCGCCCGAGCGACAGCTCGAGCGCGAGCGGCAACAGCGACAGCGCGATGAGCACGTAGACCGCGATCTCGGTCCAGCGATAGGCGCGAGTCTCGGGCTCGTGGAAGGCGCGGTGCAGGGCAGCGAGCATGCGCTCCATCGCCGGGGAGCGTACTACGGCACCTACTCCTTGCCGAGATCGAGCCCGCCCGCGAACGCATAGCTCACGTAGTCGTCGTACGCGAAGACCACGATGGCGAAGCGCTGGTCGCCGTCCAGCCGGTGCGGACCGTCGGCGATGGGCACGTGCAGGAAGGCGTGGTCGGAGCCCGGGATGGCCGTGGCGGGCTTGAGGTCGAGCGGAGCACCGTCGAGGAAGATCGTCGCCTCGAATGGAGCGATCACGGTGACGAAGTCGTGGGCGTAGGTGTCGGGCGCCAGGAAGGTGTAGGACCGCCGGTATTGGCGGTCGGGCGGCACGATGAAGATGGCCGGATCACCCGCCTGATCGCCGGGGGAGCCGCCGGCGGCCTGCTGCCCGCTCACGATGCCCAACACGCCCAGGCGGCCGTCGCCCTGGATGCGCACCGGCGCGCGGGTGCCGAACTCGCAGAAGCCGGGAGCGGCCAGCTCGATGGTGTCGGGGGTGACGCGTAGCGTCCCGCAGTCCGGCACGCCGGGGGCGCCGGGCGCGCGGGGCTCGAGGTCTGCGTACGGCACGCTGAACTGCACGCGGGTGCCGATCTCCTCCGCCAGCAGCTTCCAATACGTGACCTCGCGGTCGGCGTCCGGGTTTCGCCGCAGCGTCGGCACCAGCAGGAACGCGCCGCCCCACGTGTCGGTGGGCATCAGCTGCTCCTCGACGTGGTCGCAGGCGCTCCACCCGTGCGGGTAGTCGGTGCAGCCGTGGGTGCTGAAGACGGCCACCGGGGCGCTCGCACGGACCCGTGCCCCCGTGAGGTCCGGCGGGTTGTCGGACATGCCCTCCGCCCAGGCGCTCAGCAGCAGCATCTCCTGGCTGCCGAGCTCGGCGCGGTAGGTCAGCCCGGCGCGCTCGACCACCTCGTCGAGCACGACCTCGCCCTCTGCGTCGCGCACGCTGGACGTCACGGTGCGTACCGCGTTCGTCCGGCGGTCGCGCTCCTCCTCGGTCGCGACCAACGCGGCGATCTCTCCAATCTCGTTGCGCACGGTCGTCCGCAGCGGGCGCTCCAGGTCGTGGTTGGCGAGGACGACCGCGATGGCCGGCCGCTCGTTCTCCTCGTTGGGCAGCTCGACCGCGAGGAAGTCGCAGCCCACGTAGCTCGCGCGGTCGCGCGGCGAGATGCAAGCCCAGGCGATGCACTCGCCGGCGCGGCAGTGCTGGTCATCGTCGCAGGCGCGCCCGAGCGCCCAGGCGCCTGCCTCGCAGACCATCGCGCCCTGCGCGCCGCACCCGCGCGCGCCCACGCCGCACGGCCCCTCCGGGACGCATTCACCCAGCGCGCACGGTCGCCCCTCTGGGCAAGCGGTGCGCGTCAGGCGCCCGGCCTCGCACGCGACGGCAACCTCGTTCTCGCAGTGACGCGCGTCGCCGTCGCACTCCTGCGCGGCGTCCGGTCGCGGCCCGACGTCGATCGGAGCCCCGTCGAGCGCGGCGTCCACGAATGCCACGTCGGCAGGCACGGCCCTGTCGGGCGCTGCCTGCGCGTCGCGTGCCCCAGCGTCGGTGCACCCCTCGAGCGGGACGCATCCCGGCTCGCCCGCCGCATGGCAGGTGCAGCGCAGACAGCTGGAAGGGTCGTCGGCGGACTCACCGACCGCGAGCTGATGGCCGAGCACGTCGCAGCCCGGCGTGTCCGACGTCGAGTCGGCGTCGCATGCCGCGACGAGAAGCACCCCGTAGAGGAACAGCTGCTGCTTCAACGCACCCACCCCGCGCCCCGGCGGAATCGTACTACGATTGCCGCCGTGGACGGCCTGCACATTCGCGAGGCGACGCCGGACGACGCGGGCAACGTGCACGCGGTGATGCTGGCCGCCTTCGCCTCCACCGAGCAGTACCCGCACGCCTCCAGCGCGATGCGCGAGACCGTCGACGGCGTGCGCGACCAGCTCGCGCGCGGCGGCGCGGTCGGCGAGCTCGACGGACGGACCGTGACCTGCGTGCGCTTCCACCTCGAGGACGGCGCGTTCCACTTCGCGCGCCTCGCCGTCCTGCCGGCGCTGTGGGGGCGCGGCGCCGGCTCGGCGATGGTCGAGTGGCTGGAATCGCGCGCCCGTCTCGTGGGTTGCGCTCGCGTACGCGTCGCGGCGCGCTCGCGCTGGCCGGACAACCGGCCGTTCTATCTGCGCCGCGGCTACGAGGTCCTCGGCTACTCGGACCGCTACAGCGTGCCCGACCTGCGCACGGAGTTGGTCCTGCAGCTCTGACCGCGGTGTGACACGCGCTTCGTGACACCCCGTGACACAGGGGGTGTCACGATCGACGTGTCACACCCCTCGCAGCCCCGCAGAATACGGTCCGCAGACGTTGGCACGGCACCTGCTCTATCTGTTCTCCGAATCCGGGAGAAGGAGCCAACGCCATGACGGCCTGCGCTGTAGCGACGACGTATACCTCGAGTGAGACGACCTTCATCGACCGCCTGGTCGCCGGCGACGAGCAGGCGTTCCAGGAACTCTTCGAGACCCACTGTGGCGAGGTCCACCGAGTCGCTCAGCGCTTCGTTCGTAGCGACGCGGAGGCGGAAGAGGTCGTGCAGGAGGTCTTCATCAACGCCTTCCGGGCGATGGGCTCCTTCCGGCGCGAAGCGAGCATGCGCACCTGGCTCTACCGGATCGCGGTGAACAGCGCCCTCAAGCGCGTCCGTTGGCGCAAGCGTCGCCGCGAGGTCGGTGAGGGGCCGATTCACTGGGAGGCCGACCGCCGCGCCGACCCCGAGCGTCGCACCGCAGACCGCGAGGCGATGGAAGTGCTCGAGTACGCCTTGTCGCGGCTCAGCGAAGCCAAGCGCACGGTCCTGCTGATGCACGAAGTCGACGGGCTCGACACCCAGGAGATCGCCGACCTCATGGACTGCCCGCGCTCCACCGTTCTCACCCGCCTCGCCCGTGCTCGCCACGAAGTGGTTCGCAGCGCCGGTCGCAAAGGCCTCCGGCTGTAGTACGCTCCTGGTGTGCCCGGAGAGCACACCACCACCACCGCGTCGCCCCCGATCGAACTGGACGGAATCGAACGTCCAGTGCACGTGCTGCGCTGCGTACACCCGGCGAACGCCGAGGACGCCATCTTCCTGGACGGCGGCCCGTTGACCATCGGGCGCGCCGACGAGGGGCTGGGCAGCTACCAGATCGACGACCGCGAGGTGAGCCGCCAGCACGCGACCTTCGAGTTCGACCGACGCTTCAACGCCTACTCGGTGCGCGACCTCGGCAGCCGCAACGGCACCTTCGTCGAGGGCGACCGCATCGATCAGGCCCGACTGGTGGACGGCAGCGTGGTCCGCATCGGGCAGACGCTCTTCGTCTACTGCACCGTCGCCTTTCCCATACACCTCGCCCCTTCCAGCCTGCCGCGCGGGGTCTCGCTGCGTCGCGACTACGTCGAGCGCCGGGCCGACCTCGCCGCGCCTTCGGAGGTGCCGGTGCTGGTGCAGGGTCCGACGGGCGCCGGCAAGGAGCGACTGGCCCAGCGGCTGCACGACTCTAGCGGGCGCAGCGGTCCGCTCGTGTCGCTCAATTGCGCGACCATCGCCCGCGACCTGTTGGCCAGCGAGCTCTTCGGTCACGTACGCGGCGCCTTCTCGGGCGCGCAACAGGCGCGAAAGGGACTGTTCGCGTCGGCGACCGGCGGCACCCTCTTCCTCGACGAGGTGGGCGAGCTCCCCACCGACCAGCAGCCGGCGCTCCTGCGCACCCTCCAGGAAGGCCGCGTGCGACCGGTGGGTGCGGACCACGAGATCGACGTGGACGTGCGCGTGGTCGCCGCCACCCACCGCGATCTGGAGGCTCTTGTCGAGACCGGACACTTCCGCCGCGACCTGCTGATGCGGCTATGCGGAGTGACCCTCGAGCTCGCGGCGCTCAGCGCTCGCCGCGACGAGGTGCTTGCGCTCAGCCGGCACTTCCTCGGCCACGACCGTGTCACCGTCGGGGCGGCCGAGGCGCTACTGCTCTACGCGTGGCCCGGGAACGTGCGCGAGCTGCAGCACGTCGTCGAGCAGGTGCGCATCTTCGCGGGCGGCGACGGCGAGGTGCGCCGGTCGAGCCTGCCCGAGGCCGTGCGCTCTGGAGTGGCCGCCACCGGCCCGCGGCCCGCGGGACGACCGACCCACGAGCGTCTGCACACGCTCGCGCGTGAACATGGCGGCAACGTCAGCAAGATCGCGCGCGTGCTGGGGGTCCACCGCCAGCAGGCCTACCGCTGGTTCGAGGCCTGCGAGATCGACATCACCGCCTACCGGGACGAAGGAAACTCGTGACCGTCGACGAAGCCATCCGCGCTCGTCGCACCGCGCACGCCTACGCCCCGACGGAGGTTGACCTTGCCACGACTATGCGGAGCTCAGCATAGTCGGGGCAGGGCCACCGTCGTCCGTGACCCCGACCCGATGCGCGCCCGCGAGGACTACGCCGCCACGTGCTGCGCGGTGCAGAACATGACGCTCTCGCCGGACTTCCTTCTTCTGCGTGGCCCGCTCCAGGACGGCCGCTTTCGCTGCCGGCGGCTGCGGCTTGCTTGAGCAGCCGAAGGCGAGGAGGACCACCCACGTGGTCGCAATCACGTCTGCAGTGCGCATCGTCGCCATACTAGCAGCGCGACCGCGCGCGGAGAGCGGTGAGGCACGAGTTGGCACCAGACGACGGTTTCCTGCAGTGTCGGCATGGGGAGGTCTGCGTCGAACAGACAAGGGGGAAACCGATGCATTCCAGGAGCTTGCTGAGACTCGCCGCCATCGCGCTGGCCCTGTGGGGCTGCGAGATCGAACCCGTCGCCGGCTCTGATGCCGCGGTGCCCGACCAGGGGGCCGAAGGGGAGGGAGAAGGCGAAGGGGAGGGCGAGGGAGAAGGGGAGGGCGAGGGAGAAGGGGAGGGCGAGGGAGAAGGCGAGGGCGAGGGAGAAGGCGAGGGCGAGG
>PVBE012337001.1_pt1 | contig 23928 bp, 19 predicted proteins | sample 1631181 | NCBI WGS metagenome assembly PVBE01 (sample SAMN08397723, study PRJNA350692) | Marine metagenome, whole genome shotgun sequencing project. | isolation source: water | place: Pacific Ocean | collected 2012-04 | reverse complement strand
TGGTCTCCGAGAACCGGCCCGAATGGCTGATCTCCGACGTCGCCATCATGGCGACCGGCGCCATCAGCGTGCCAGCCTACGTGACTAACACGGTGAACGATCACCTCCACATCGCCGAGAACAGCGGCGCCAAAGGCGCTATCGTGTCGACGCGCAGGCTGTCGGAAAATTTCCTGCCGGCTGCCCATCGAGCCTCACAAATGAAGTTCGTCGTCGCCATGGAGCCCCCGGGCATAAGCCAGGAAGTGAGCGCCACGGTGCATGCCTGGGAGGACGTCCTGGCACAGAGCGCCAACCAAGGCGCCGACGAGGACGATGACATTGCCGCCGCCGCCGGCACGTGGAAGCGCGACGATACGGCTTGCATCATCTACACCTCGGGCACCGGAGGCGCCCCCAAGGGGGTGATGCTGCACCACGGGGCGATCATCCATAACACCATGGGGGCTTACGACGCGCTTCTCGAACTGGGGCTCGGCGACGAGGTGTTCTTGAGCTTTTTGCCGCTGTCCCATTCCTACGAGCACATGGCGGGACAGTTCTTCCCCATTTCGCTGGGCGCCCAGATCTATTACGCCGAAGGGATCGAGGCGCTTGGCAGCAACATGGCCGAGGTCCACCCTACCATCATGACCGCCGTGCCCAGGCTTTACGAAACCATGCACGCGCGAATCTTGCGCGGCGTCAAGATCCAGGGTGGGATCAAGGAAAAGCTGTTCATGAAGGCGCTGGAGTTGGGACGACGCCGTTACGAAAACCCCGACGGCCTGACGCTCGGCGAGCGCATCACGGACGCCATCGTCGATCACCTGGTGCGCGACAAAGTGCGTGGGCGCTTTGGCGGTAGGCTCAAGGCTCTGGTTTCCGGCGGCGCGCCGCTCAACCCCGACATTGGCATTTTTTTCACGGCGCTCGGCCTGTGCCTCCTGCAAGGTTACGGCCAGACCGAATCGGCCCCCCTCATCAGTGTCAACCGCCCCAACAAGGTGAAGATGCACACCGTCGGGCCGCCCGTCGTCGATGTCAAGGTGAAGTTCGCCGAGGACGGCGAAATCCTGGCTCGCGGCGAGCTCGTCATGCAGGGCTACTGGCGAGACCCCGAGGCCACCGCCCAGGTCATCAGGGACGGCTGGCTGCACACCGGCGATATCGGCGTCCTCGACGAAGACGGCTACATCCAGATCACCGACCGCAAGAAGGATATCATCGTCAACTCCGGCGGCGACAACCTGTCTCCCCAGCGCGTCGAGGGCGTGCTCACGCTGGCCCCCGAAATCGCCCAGGCCATGGTCTTTGGCGACCGCCGCCCCTATCTGGTCGGCATGGTGGTCCCCGAGGAGGATTGGGTAAAGGCGTGGTCAGCAGAGAACGGAAAACCCGATGACCTTGCGATGCTTGACGGCGACGAGGACTTCCGCAAGGCCGTCGGCGCCGTGGTCGAGCGGGTCAACGCGGGTCTCTCCACCATTGAGAAGGTGCGCCACTTCGTGATCGCCAGCGAACCCTTCACCATCGAAAACGAGATGCTCACCCCGACCATCAAGATCCGCCGCCACAAGATCATAGAGGCCTTTGGCGCGTCCCTGGAAGCGCTTTACGGATAGGCTTGCTCAGGTGAAGACGGCCGCCTCTCGGGCCACCGGTCCGCGGCGCTCGGGTATCGTCAGGCAAATGAAGGCGGCGGACACCGCCGTGACGATGGCCAGAATCCACACCCAGTCGTAGCTGGCGAACAGATCGAAGAGGTAGCCGCCAAGAAAGGCGGCGACCGCCGCGCCCAGGCTGTGCCCGGCCATCAGGATGCCCATGGAGAGGCCCATGACGCGAAGGCCGATATGGCTGGCCACCAAGCTGGCGGTAATGGGGACGGTGGAGTAATCGAAGACCCCGAACATCACCGCGAAGATGAATAGCATGGGCGTGTTGCCGACGATGTAGAAGAGCAAGATGAAAGAGAGCCCTCGGAAGAAATAGATGCTCGCCAAAAGGATTGGCCGATGCACGCGGTCGGCGAGGTAGCCGGCCATCACCATGCCGATCATGTTGAAGGCGGCCAGCATGCCGTAGGCCGTGGCGCCGGTCAGGGGCGGAAAGCCGCACGCCGCCGCGTAGGGCAGAAGGTGTAACTCGATTATCCCCGTCGTGGTGAAGCCGCAGATGACGAAGCTCCAGAAGAGAGCGTGAAAGACCCGGCTCGTGACCAGAGCTACGAGGCGCTCAGGCAAAGGCTCGGGCGGCTGTTGCGGCACGTCGCGCGTTACCTTGGCGCGCGCCGCCAGCGACTCGGCGTCCGGCCGCACCAAATAGAGAAGCAAGGCAATGAGAAAGATGGAGGCGACGCCGAGCACCGCGTAGCTGACGCGCCAGCCGATGGCCGTCAAGACGATGGCGAGAAGCGGAATGATCAATAGTTGCCCCGCCGTCGAGCCCGCCGTGGCGACGCCGGTGGGCAAGCCCGCCCGCACCGGAAATTCCAGAGCCACGATGGTGGAAACCGCGTGAATCGCGACGACGCCGAACCCGATGCCGCCGAGGATGCCGAAATAGAGGATGAACTCCCATTCGGCGCGCGCTGTCGCGGTCAGACCCATGGCGACGGCGACGGTCACCAGCCCCCACAGGATCGGCCGGCGTGGGCCCAGGCGATCGATCAAGTTACCCGCTACGGGCGCCGCCACGGCCATCACCACCAGGGCGACGGCACCGCCGCTGGAGATGAAACTGCGCGACCAGCCGAGCTCTTGCTCCCAGAGCGGCATGGTCAGCCCGAGCAGCGAGCGTGCCGAATAAACGACGGAGAGGGCCAGGAAGCAGACCGCGACGATGAACCAGCCCGATACGTTCGACCTCATTCCACGCCTTCCGTCTGGTGCATTTGGGAAACGGGGCGGCGGTGCGCCGTCCGGGTGCGGTGGCACAGTATATCACCGCGCCCGGCCCTTGAAATCATATCCTTGCCCTAGGGACCGGGGGTGGCGAGCCCTCGCTTACGCGCCGTAATATTTGCGGTACCATTCGATAAACCGGGGGACACCCTCGTCGATCGTTACCGCCGGATGAAAGCCTAAATTCCTTTGTGAGCTGGAGATGTCCGCATAGGTCTCCTTCACGTCGCCGGGCTGCATGGGAAGAAGCTCCACTTCCGCCTTGCGCCCAAGCGTTTTTTCGATGAGCGCGATGAAGTCCATGAGCCGCTCGCCCTTGTTGTTCCCCAGGTTATAGAGGCGGAAGGGGGGCGCGCTGGTGTCGGCCGGCGGCGGGCGGTCGAGACAGGCGAGAATCCCGGCCACAATATCGTCGATGTAGGTGAAATCCCGGCGCATGTCCCCGTTGTTGTAAACGGGTATGGGTTCGCCAGCGAGGATCTTGCGGCTGAAGATGAAGGCCGCCATGTCGGGCCGTCCCCAGGGGCCATAGACGGTGAAAAAGCGAAGCCCGGTCTGCGCCACCCCGTGAAGGCGGCTGTAGGAGTAGCTGATCAACTCGCCCGATCTCTTGGTGGAACCGTAGAGCGATACCGGTGTCTCCACGCGGTCCTCCACTGAGAACGGCAGCTTGGCGTTGGCGCCGTAGACCGAGGACGACGAAGCGAAGACGAAGTGCTCTAGCCCGTCCAGCTTGCGGCTCGCCTCAAGCACCACCAGATGGCCTTCGACGTTGGTCCGCACGTAAGCATAGGGGTTGATCAGCGAGTAGCGCACCCCGGCCTGGGCCGCCAGATGAACCACGCGGGTGATGCCCGGATGGCGCCCGATCAAGGTGTCCATGTGGTCGCGTTCGGCGATGTCCAGGCGCTCGAAGGAAAAGTCGCCGCCCTTTTGCAGGACGGCGAGCCGCGCCTCCTTCAGACTCACGTCGTAATAGTCGTTGACGTCGTCGACACCGATGACCCGCTCGCCCCGGGCCAAAAGAGCGGCGCACGTGTGAAACCCGATAAACCCGGCGGCGCCCGTAACCAGAACCGACATCTCTCTTTCGCCCGCGTTGCTCGAACCCGCCCCCGTATAACGGCTGAGGGCTGATAAATCACGCCCTAACGCCCGGCTCCCCTTTTCACCATTACGCGATGAGGGCCGGCAAAATATTTTTGCCCAGGTATCCGGTTCCGGGAAATTTCCGTGCCGAGGCGGCTTCCATCCGCTCCGTTCGTTGCGTTTTGATGGGACGCGCCTTGCTAGCCGTTGTAAGGGCCATCATCTGGCATTACCCTTCCCCGAAATGGGATCGCGTGGAAAACGCGGCTCCGCCCCCTGGCGGCGGATTAGGGAGATACACGATGGAGCTTCTCAACGTCACGCTCGAGGACAAGTACGCTCTCGCCTCCGGTCGCGTCTACCTGAGCGGAACCCAGGCCCTGGTACGGCTGCCCATGATGCAGCGCCAGCGGGACCTTTTGGCGGGGCTGAATACCGCCGGCTTCGTCTCCGGCTATCGCGGCTCGCCGCTCGGCGGCGTCGACAAGGAATCGTGGCGCGCCCAGAAGTTCCTCGACGACAACCACATCGTATTCAAGCCCGGCGTCAACGAGGACCTGGCGGCCACCGCCATTTGGGGCACGCAGCAACTCAACCTTTTCGAGGGCGCCAAATATGACGGTGTCTTCGCCATGTGGTACGGCAAGGGTCCCGGCGTCGACCGCTCGGGCGACGTATTCAAGCACGGCAACTACTCGGGCACGTCCAGGCACGGCGGCGTCCTAGTTGTCGCCGGCGATGACCCGGTGTGTAAATCCTCGACCCTGCCGAGCCAGACCGAATACGCATTCATGGATGCCCAAATTCCAGTGCTCAATCCCTCCAACGTCCAGGAGATACTAGATTTTGGCCTCATCGGCTGGGCGATGTCGCGCTATTCCGGGTGTTGGGTCGCCCTCAAGACCATCCCTGAGACCGTAGATGCATCGGCGTCCGTCTTCGTCGACCCCGACCGCGTACCCATCGTCATGCCCGAGGACTTCGAAATGCCGCCGGACGGCTTGCATGTCCGTTTCCCCGACCCGCCCCTGGAGCAGGAAGAGCGGCTGCAGCGCCACAAGCTTTACGCGGCGCTGGCCTTCGTGCGCGCCAACGGGCTCGACAAGGTGGTCATCGACAGCCCCAAGGCCCGTTTCGGCATCGCCACCACGGGCAAGTCCTACCCCGACGTCATGCAGGCGCTCGACGACCTCGGCATCGGCCAGGCAGAGGCCGCCGAGATCGGGCTCCGGGTTTACAAGGTGGCCATGCCCTGGCCCCTCGAGCGGGAGGGCATCCGCCGCTTCGCCGAAGGGCTCGACGAAGTGCTCGTGGTAGAAGAAAAGCGCGGCGTCGTAGAGAACCAGTTCAAGGAACAGCTTTACAACTGGCGCCCGGACGTGCGCCCGCGCGTCGTCGGCAAGTTCGACGAGACCGACGAATGGATACTTCCGTCGGCCGGCGAGCTGACTCCGGCCCGGGTGGCGCGCGCCATCGCCAACCGCATCGAGCGCTTCCACACCAGCCCGCGCGTCAAGGAACGTCTCGCTATTCTCGAACAGAAGGAACGCGCGCTCGCGGGGCCGCGCCCCGACATAACCCGAAGTCCTTATTTCTGCTCGGGCTGCCCCCACAACACCTCGACGCGGGTCCCCGAGGGTTCGCGTGCCCTGGCCGGCATCGGCTGCCATTACATGGCCCAGTGGATGGACCGCGAAACGGCAACGTATTCCCACATGGGTGGCGAGGGCGTCGCCTGGGTCGGACAGTCGCCGTTCACCGAAACCGACCACGTCTTCGTCAACCTGGGCGACGGAACCTACTATCACTCAGGCTTGCTCGCCATCCGCGCCGCCGTCGGGGGCGACGTCAACATCACTTACAAAATCCTCTTTAACGATGCCGTCGCCATGACCGGCGGCCAGCCTTTGGGTGGCCCGACCACCGTCCCCTTGATCTCCCACCAAGTAGCGGCGGAAGGGGTGAAGCGCGTCGCCATAGTCAGCGACGAGCCCGATAAGTATCCGCTTAGCAGCAACTTCGCGCCCGGCACCACCTTCCATCACCGCGACGACCTCGACCGACTGCAACGCGACCTGCGCGAGTGGCCCGGCGTGTCGGTGCTGATCTACGACCAGACCTGCGCCGCCGAGAAACGCCGCCGGCGTAAGCGCGGCCTGATGGCCGACCCGCCCCGGCGCGTCTTCATCAACTCGGCCGTGTGCGAAGGGTGCGGTGACTGCAGCATGGCGTCAAACTGCGTCTCCGTGGTCCCCGTGGAGACCGAATTCGGCCGTAAGCGCGCCATCGACCAATCGGCGTGCAACAAGGACTTCTCGTGCCTCAAGGGTTTTTGCCCGAGCTTCGTCACCGTCCATGGCGGCGCTCTCCGCAAGCGTTCCGGGCGCGTCGGCGACGCTTCCTTCCCCGTCTTGCCTGAGCCCGAAGTACCGGAAATCGGGAATCCCTACGGCATCGTCGTCACCGGCATCGGGGGCACCGGCGTCGTCACCATCGGGGCACTTCTCGGCATGGCGGGGCACCTGGAGGGACGCGGCGTCTCGATACTCGACATGACGGGCCTGGCCCAGAAGAACGGCGCCGTCGTCAGCCACCTGCGCTTCGCCAAGCGGCCCGAGGACCTCCACGCGGCGCGCATCACCGCCGGCGGGGCCGACCTGCTTCTCGGGTGCGATATCGTGGCCGCCGGCAGTTTGGAGTCGCTGGCCAAGTTGCGCGCCGGACATTCCCGCGCCGTCGTCAACACCCACGAGACCATGACCGCCGAGTTTACCCAGCGGCCTGACATGGAGTTCCCCGAACAAGGGCTCATTAAGACCATTGTCAACGCCACGGGCGACGACGGGGCGGTGTTTGTGGGCGCCGGTTCCCTGGCCACCGCCATCCTCGGCGATTCCATTGCCACCAACCTGTTCGTGGTGGGATATGCTTGGCAGAAGGGCCTGGTGCCGCTGAGACGAGCGGCCATCGAGCGCGCCATCGAGCTCAACGGCGTCGCTGTCGACTTCAACAAGCAGGCTTTCCTGTGGGGCCGGCGGGCGGCCCACGACCTAGCCGCCGTGCAGCGTGCCGCCATGCCCGAGCGCCAGGCCGAGGAGACCGCTCCGGCCAGCCTCGACGACATCATCGCACGCCGCATGGGCGAGTTAACCGCCTACCAGGACGCCGCCTATGCCAAGCGATATTCGACCCTCGTCGGACGGGTGCGTGACGCCGAGACAAAATCTGCTAAGGGCTTGAGTGGGCTCGCCGAAGCTGTGGCCCGGTCCTACTTCAAGCTCTTGGCCTACAAGGACGAGTACGAGGTGGCCCGCCTGCATTCCGACGGCTCGTTCATGAAACAGGTCCACGAGCGGTTTGAGGGAGACTTCAAGCTAACCTTCCACCTCGCCCCGCCGCTCGTCGCGTCACGGAACGCGGAAAGTGCCGAACTCCAAAAGCGCGTCTACGAGTCGTGGATGATGGGTGTCTTCAAGGTGCTGGCGCGGCTCAAGGGGCTGCGCGGCACGCCCTTCGACGTCTTCGGGTACGGCGCAGAGCGCCGCATGGAACGGCGCCTGATCGGCGAGTACGAGACTACCGTGGAGGAGATCCTCGGCAACCTCGGCCCCGACACCCACGGCGTCGCCGTGGACATCGCCGCCCTGCCCGAGACCATGCGCGGCTTCGGCCACGTCAAGGAGCGCAACGTCGCCGCCGCCAAGGCCAGCGAGGCCGAGCTTTTCGATGCCTTCCGCAACCCGGCACGGCGCGCCACGGCGGCCGAATAGGGCCGGTCCCCTACAGCACGAACCACAAAAGCAGCGGCAGGGTGGCGAAGGAGAGCACCGTCGAGATCATGACCATGCCCGCCACTTCCTCGGGCTCGCGCCCATAGCGCAACGAAAACAAGTAGTTGAACACGGCCGTCGGCATCGACGACTGCAGAACGAGGACGCCGCGCGCGGTGCCCTCGAAGCCGAAGACCTCGGCCAAACCCACCCCCACGGCGAACCCGAACACCAGCCGCGCCAGCGACAGGGCGGAACTGCGACCCAGGCTTCCGACCCGCAGTTTGGCCAGCGAGACGCCGAGCGAAATCAGCATCAGCGGGATCAGGATGCCGCCCAGAAGCCGGGTGGTGTTGGCCAGCCAGTCCGGCGGGTCGACCCCCCAGATCATGAACGGCAACGCCAACAGCACCGCGTATACGACGGGAACCCGCAAGACCTGCCGCGCCGAGGTGGCGCCGGCCGCTATTCCGGCACCGAGCGTCATCTGTCCGATGGAACACACCGCGAAATAGGCGATGGCCAGGGCCAGGCCCGTCTCGCCAAAGGCAAACAAACACAGCGGCATTCCCATGTTGCCGACATTGGGAAACATCAGGGACGGAAGAAAGGTCTGCATGGAAAGCCGCGCCGCCCGCAGCACGACAATGCCGGCCGCGGCGGAGGCAGCCACTGCGAGGGCGGACACGCCAGCCATGGCGCCAAAGGACGCAGCGTTGATCTCGACGCTGGACAGCGTATAGAAGACCAGGCACGGCGCGCCGATATTGGTGACCAGCGTGGTCACGAATTCGGTGTCATAAGGCCGTCCCAGGCGCGCCCAACCGTATCCGAGCGCGGCGCATATGAAGACCGGGGCGATGATGGCGATCAGCTCATAAATCATCGGATACCGTTTCGGCGGAACTCGGCCGTGGCGCGCCGTCCGGACGTTTTATTACTCCGCCCAGGCGATGCGCAGGATGTTGGTGGCGCCTGGCGTGCCGAAAGGGACGCCGGCGGTAATGATGAGAGGTTGGCCGGGGGTCGCGAACCCCTCGCGGGTGGCGACGCGAAGGGCCTTCTCCACCATCTCGTCGAAGTCGCCCACGTCCGAGGTCTCGACCGGATGCACGCCCCAGGCGAGGGCGAGACGGCGCGCCGTCGAGGCCTTGGAGGTGAGCCCCAGGATAGGTACGTCGGGCCGCTCGCGCGCCGCGCGCAGGGTGGTCGAGCCGGTAGTCGTATATGTGACGATGGCCGCCGCCGATACTGTCCTCGCCACCTGCCGAGCGGCGGCGGTGATGGCGTCCGCCTCTGTGGCCTCGCGCTCGTAGGGCACAGCCTCCAGCGTGGCGCGGTACAGGGGATCGCGTTCCACCTGATTAGCGATACGGTCCATCATGGAAACCGCTTCCACCGGATGGTCGCCAGCCGCCGATTCCGCCGACAGCATGATCGCGTCGACCCCCTCGTTGACGGCGGTGGCCACGTCGCTGGCCTCGGCGCGGGTGGGGGTCGGTGCATGGACCATGGATTCCAGCATCTGGGTAGCCACCACCACCAGCTTGCCGGTGTGGCGGCAGGCGCGCACGATCTTTTTTTGCAGCCCGGGCACTTCTTCGGGCGGCAATTCCACGCCGAGGTCGCCGCGCGCCACCATCACCGCGTCCGCCTGCTCGACGATCTCGTCCAAGTGCTCGATCGCCGAGGGCTTTTCCAGCTTGACCATGACCGCGGTACGCCCGGCGATCAGCTTGCGCGCCTCGGCGATGTCGTCCGGCTTCTGGACGAAAGACAGCGCTATCCACTCGACGCCGAGGTCAAGGCCGAACCGCAGGTCCTTGCGGTCTTTTTCCGTCAACGGGGAAAGGTCGAGGACGACGCTCGGCACGTTGACCCCCTTGTGGTCCGATAACTGGCCTCCGGTGACGACTTCGGTTTCCGCTAAATTGGGCCAGCAGCGGACAACCCGCAGATGGACCCTGCCATCGTCCAGCAAAACCGACGTGCCGGGCTTGAGGGCGGCGAAGATTTCGGGGTGGGGCAGTGGCGCGCGGCGGCTGTCGCCCGGTTTCTCGTCGAGGTCCAGGCGGAAGGTGCCGCCCGCCTCGAGAAGAGCCGAGCCGCCCGCGAAATCCCCTACCCTCAGCTTCGGGCCCTGCAGGTCGAAGAGCACTCCGACCGGGCGGCCAAAATCCTTCTCTAGGGCGCGAATGGCGTCGAATCGGGCCTTGTGCTCGGCGTGGGTGCCATGGCTCAGATTGAGGCGGAAAACGTCCGCCCCAGCCTCGAACAGGCGGGCGATGTCCGGTGGCTCCGAGCTGCTGGGGCCGAGCGTGGCGACGATCTTGGTGTTGCGCGTTCGTCTCATGGCGCCAACCATAGGCACCGGAAATTTCCCGTGCCAGCGCTATTTGCCGCATACCGGTTCCGCCCCGTTCACCACAATTGCGCGGAAATCGTTGACGTTGGTCAGGGTTGGGCCGGTAATCACCAGATCTCCGAGGGCGGAAAAAAATCCGTAGGCATCGTTTTCCACCAGCGACGCCGCGCCATCGAGTTCGCCGGCGGCGGCTCGGGCTAGGGTATCGGGGCACACCACGCACCCGGCGTTGTCCTCGGTGCCGTCGATGCCGTCGGTGTCGCAGGCGATGGCCCAGATCCCAGGCGCGCCGTCAAGGGCCAGGGCCAGAGCAAGCAGATACTCAGCGTTGGGTCCACCGCGGCCCACGCCGCAAACCGTGACCGTGGTCTCGCCACCGGAAAGCAGCACCGTGCCGGGCGCCGACCGGCGCGCCAATTCCGCGTGTTCCTGGGCCACCCGCCGTGCCTCACCCTCGATGGCCTCTCCCAGGATCACCGGCTGTAGCCCTCGTTGGCGGGCCACCGCTGCCGCCGCCTCCAGGGCCTCGCCAGGGGTCGCCACCAAAACAACATCGGAGCGCGACAAGCGCCGGTCACCTAGCTTCGGCGTTTCCTCGGCCTCCGCTTCCAGAAAACGGATCACCGAGCCCGGCGCCGTGACGCGGTACTTGGCCAGGATGGCGCGCGCGTCGGCGAAGGTTGTGGGGTCGGCCACTGTCGGGCCCGAGGCGATTACCGCCGGATCGTCCCCCGGAACGTCGGAGATTGCCAGCGTTCTCACTGGTGCCGGGAAGGCCGCCACCGCGAGCCGCCCACCCTTGATGGCCGAGAGATGCCTGCGCACGCAGTTAATCTCGGAAATAGTCGCACCCGACTTGAGGAGGGCGGCGCCGAGCGCTTGCTTGTCCTCGAGGGCCAGCCCCGGCGCCGGCAGGGACATCAACGCCGAGCCGCCACCGGAAATGAGGCACAGCACAAGGTCGTCCGCGCCGAGGCCGCCGGCCAGCCCGAGAATGCGCGCCGCCGCCTCCCGCCCGGCGCCGTCGGGAACCGGATGGGCCGCCTCCACCACCTCGATGCCGGGCACCGGCACTCCATGGCCATAGCGCGTGACGACCAAGCCGGAAAGCGGACCCGACCAATGTTCCGCGACGGCGCGCGCCATGCTCGCCGCCGCTTTGCCGGCCCCCACCACGACGGTGCGTCCGACCGGCGGCGTCGGCAGACGCGGCGGCACGCATCTCTCCGGGGCCGCCGCAGCCACGGCGGCGTCAAACAGGGCGCGCAAAACAGTTTCGGGCATCGGCTCTTCCTCGTGGGCGGCGGGCTTACCGGCGCCGGATACCCATCTTAGCGGGGTTGGCCATGGCTCCCCACAAGTTTAGGGGCTCATCGAGGCTGGTTGGCGAGGCGCCTTGGGACGGGTTAGGATGGCCCGCCGCCGCGCCCGACTAAGGGCCTTGCGGCGCACAGGGAGGGCCAGGAACGCCAACATGTTCAAATTCGTTTCCAAGGAACTGCTACCCCTGGTCATGGACAAGAAGGTCTGGAAAAAGTTACAAACCTTGCGCGACTCCGGGAACGGTTCACTGGCAGAGGCCGCGCCACCGGAATCGGAACGGCCGCCCGCCGGAAAAAGGGAAATCACACCCGAACGCGAGGAATTGATTCGCCAAGCCAAGGCGGTGCACCGCGCCAAGTCGAAGATTCTCGACGATTTGAGCGAAGAGGATCGCCAGAAACTCCACGACGTCGCCTTGCGGGAGCTGCGCCGCGCGCAGGAGAAAAAGGGTGGCGGACAGAAGAGATGAGGCGACCCGGTCAGTGAACGCGAGACCGCGCAAGGCGTCTACCTCTCCCGCGGCCCTTGCCGCGTCGGTAAGGACGTGCCAGCGCCGTGCCCTGGCACGCGCCATTACCCTTATCGAATCGACCCGCTCGGATCATCGTCAAGCCGCCGAGGCGCTGCTCCGTGAGCTTTTGCCGGACACCGGGCGCTCCGTCCGCGTCGGCGTCTCGGGCGTTCCCGGTGTCGGCAAATCGACGCTCATCGAACGCCTCGGCCTGCATATCGTAGCCACCGGCCACAAGGTCGCCGTTCTGGCAGTGGACCCTTCCAGCCCGCGCACGGGCGGCTCGATCCTCGGCGACAAGACCCGAATGGAAGAACTGTCGCGCAGCGCTGACGCCTATATCCGACCATCCCCGGCCGGCCCCACGCTGGGCGGCGTGGCACGACGCACCCGCGAGGCGGTTTTGGCCTGCGAGGCCGCCGGTTTCGACGTTATCATCGTGGAGACCGTCGGTGTCGGGCAGTCGGAGACGGCGGTCGCCGACCTCGTCGATATGTTCGTCCTGCTGCTGACGCCGGCAGGAGGGGACGAGTTGCAGGGCATCAAGAGAGGCATCATCGAACTCGCCGACGCGCTGGTCATCACCAAGGCCGACGGCGACCTGGCCGGCGCCGCCGAACGCGCCCGCGCCGACTACGCGCAAGCGCTTCGCTTGCTCAGCCCGGCGTCGGAGGACTGGACGGCCCCGGTCATGAAGTGCTCGGCCGTCACCGGCGAGGGCATCGCGGAGATTTGGGCCACCGTCGAGCGATACTGTGGCGCCGCGGAAAGGTCCGGCGCCTTGCGTGCGCGCCGCGCCGAACAGGCGCATGCCTGGATGTGGAGCGAAGTCAACGAGACCCTGATGTCGCGCCTGCGCGAAGGCCGCCGTGTCGACAAGACGGTGGCCGCCACGGAGGCCAAGGTCGTCGCCGGCGAGATGACACCGGGCGAAGCCGCCGGCGTCGTCCTCAACGCCTTTGCCGCGGGAACCAAGCGCCCCAGTGGAAAAGGCTGAAGCCCGGTCGTTGCGCGGCCGACGGCGGATCGATACGTATTGTAATCTACCGTCGCGATTGCCACATTATGAGCGACTGGTATGCCAAAATGGACCGGAGGGGGTGCACCTGACGAGAATTAGCCTTCTCCAAGGCGGCCGCCGACAGCTATAGTCGACTGACAGACTCGGGAGTTACCATGCCGATAGGGACCAATGCCGCGATTGCCAGACAAGATGGGGATGCCCTGGAAAAGGAAATCGGCGGTCTTTTCCAGTATATCCAACAGGTCCGCCAGGAAATCGCCACCATCCACCACCCGGCCGACGATGACAACAAGTTCGACACCATGGGCGAACAGCTGGACGCCATCGTCAGCGCTACGGAAGAGGCGACGAACACCATCATGGAAGTGATGGAGAAAAACGAAAATTTGCTCGACAAGCTCAAAAAGCAGCTTGCGGACCCCAAGCAAATCGCCCTCATCGACAAGATCGTCGAAAACGGCAATTTGGTGTTCGAAGCCTGCTCGTTCCAAGACATCACGGGCCAACGGGTTACCAAGGTCGTCAAGTCGGTGACCTATATCGAGGACCGGGTCAACCCCCTCATCGAAATATAGGGGAGGGCGGCGCTCGATGAAGTTGAGGTCGAGCCGGTCAACGAGAAGACCGGGGACGAAGAGCTGCTGGACGGCCCCCAACTGGAAGGCGAGGGCATCAGCCAGGCGGATATCGACAAGCTCTTCGACTGATCCGTTCTCCAGTTATCGAATTCCTGTTCCGCGGTGCGGCATGCATGATATCGTCGCCGCCGGCCTTCAATCATTTGTCCGTGGCAGGGAACGATGCGATTCGGCTTTTTTGCATTGGCTTTGGCTTTCACGTTGGGGCTTTCCGCTTTTCCGGGAAGCCCCAGCGCTGCCGATCCGGAGAATACCCTTTACCTGGATCTCAAGTACGGGCGCGTGGTCATCGAAATGCGCCCCGATCTGGCGCCCGTTCACGTCGCCCGCTTCAAGGAATTGACCCGCCAGGGATTCTACGACGGCTTGGTTTTCCACCGGGTGATCGACGGCTTCATGGCGCAGACCGGTGACCCCGACGGCGACGGCACGGGCGGCACCGGCGTCAACCTGCCGGCCGAGTTTTCGGAAGAGCCCCACGTGCGCGGCACCGTTTCGACGGCGCGGGGGAGCGACCCGGACAGCGCGGATTCTCAGTTTTTCATCATGTTGGCGCCGGCGCCGTACCTCGATAGGAAGTACACGGTGTGGGGCCGCGTGGTGCGGGGCATGGAGTTCGTGGGCAGAATCAAAAAGGGAAGCCGGGCCCGCAACGGCATGGTCACCGATCCCGACAAAATCATACGCATGCAAGTGGTGGCCGACGCCCACAAATAGGTCCGGCGGCTCCATCAAGGCATCAGCGGCTCAACTCGCGCATGGCCTGATCCAGGCCGTCGAGGGTGAGCTGATACATGCGCCCGCCTATGATCTGGCGCACCATCTGAATCGAGGCCATGGAGTCCCACGCCGCCGCCGGTACCGGATTGACCCAGACGGCGTGCGCGTAAACGTCGAGCAGCCGTTGCATCCACAGTATCCCGGGCTCCTCGTTCCAGTGCTCGACGCTGCCCCCCGGATAGGCGATTTCGTAAGGCGACATGGAAGCGTCGCCGACGAATATGACCTTGTAATCGGCGGGATAGGTGTGCAACACGTCCCAGGTGTCGATCAATTCGGCGTGGCGGCGGCGGTTGTCCTTCCACACGCCTTCGTACAGGCAGTTGTGGAAATAAAAATACTCCAAGTGCTTGAATTCGCTGCGCGCCGCCGAGAACAGCTCCTCGACAGTGCGCACGTGCGGGTCCATCGAGCCGCCGACATCCAGGAACAGCAGAACCTTGACCTGGTTGCGGCGCTCCGGAACCATGTGGATGTCCAGATACCCGTTGTGGGCGGTGGAGCGGATGGTGCCGGGCAGGTCGAGCTCGCTGGGCGCGCCCTCGCGGGCGAACCGCCTGAGACGCCTGAGCGCCACCTTGATGTTGCGGGTACCGAGCTTTACGTCGTCGTCCAGGTTCTTGAACTCGCGCTTGTCCCACACCTTGATGGCGCGGTGGTGGCGGTTTTCATCCTGGCCGATGCGCACGCCCTCGGGGTTGTAGCCGTAGGCGCCGAAGGGTGAGGTGCCGGCGGTGCCGATCCACTTGTTGCCCCCTTGATGGCGGCGGTGCTGTTCACGCAGGCGCTCCTTGAGGGTTTCCATGACCTTTTCCCATCCGCCAAGGGCCTCAATCTTGGCCTTTTCCTCCTCGGTGAGCATCTTTTCGGCGAGCTTCCTGAGCCATTCCTCGGGGATTTCCTCATCGATGGCTTCATCCAGGGCCTCGATACCCTTGAATACCTCGGCGAAGACGCGATCGAACTTGTCCAGGTTGCGCTCGTCCTTAACCAGGGAGGCGCGGCTCAGGTAATAGAAATCATCGACGCGGTAGCCGGCCACCTCGCGGTCCATGGCCTCGAGCAGCATCAGATATTCCTTGAGCGACGCCGGCACCCGGGCGTCGCGCAGCTTGAGGAAGAAGTCGATGAACACGGCTTCCCTCCTCCCCCGGCCCTCAGCTTCCCTCGCGCCGGTGCAGGAAGGCCAGGCGCTCGAACATGTGGACGTCCTGCTCGTTCTTCAGGAGCGCGCCGTAGAGAGGCGGAATGATGTCCTTCTTGTTTCCTGTCCTGAGCGCCTCGGGTGGGATGTCCTCGACGAGCAACAGCTTGATCCAGTCCAGCAGCTCCGACGTCGAGGGCTTCTTCTTCAGGCCCGGCACTTCGCGGATATCGTAGAAGGCGTTGAGGGCTTCCGTCACCAAACGCTTCTGGAGCCCCGGATAGTGCACCGCGATGATGCGCTCCATGGTGTCGCGCTCGGGAAAACGGATGTAATGGAAAAAGCAACGCCTGAGGAAGGCGTCGGGCAACTCCTTCTCGTTGTTCGACGTGATGAGCACGATGGGGCGTTGCTTGGCGCGGATGGTCTGGCGCGTCTCGTAAACGTGGAACTCCATGCGGTCGAGTTCGAGAAGCAGGTCGTTGGGGAACTCGATGTCGGCCTTGTCGATCTCGTCGATCAGGAGCACCGGCTTCTCGTCCAGATCGAAGGCCTCCCACAGCTTGCCCTTGACGATGTAGTTGGAGATGTCGTGCACCCGCTCGTCGCCTAGCTGGGAATCGCGCAGCCGTGCCACCGCATCGTATTCGTAAAGGCCGTGCAGGGCCTTGGTGGTCGACTTGATGTGCCACTGAATGAGCGGCTTGCCGAGCGCCTTCGCGATCTCCTCAGCGAGAACGGTCTTGCCGGTGCCGGGCTCGCCCTTGATCAGCAGGGGCCGCTCGAGGGCGACGGAGGCGTTGACTGCGACCATCAGGTCCTCGGTGGCGATGTAGGAATCTGTGCCTTCGAATCGTTTTTCCATGAAATTCCCCGGGTTTGGGAGGAGGTTTCGAAAGCCGCTCGGCGAGCGGCAGCCCGGCACCCTAGAGGGCTCTCGCCCGCCAATCAAGAAGACAAGTGGAAGAGTCGTGCCCTTCAAGGCTGAAGCCCGCCTCGAGACCGCTAAGCCGCCGCCGCCAACACCGCTTCGATTGCATCCAGGGCGGCCTGCGCGCCGCCCCCCCCGGGACCACCGGCCTGGGCCATGTCGGGGCGGCCGCCGCCGCCCTTGCCGCCGAGCTCGACGGAACCGGCGCGCACTAGCTCGACGGCATCGAAGCGCCCGGTGAGGTCGTCGGTGACGCCAACCACCAGCGACGCCTTGCCGTCGGCAACGGAGACCAGGGCCACGATGCCTGAGCCGATTTGCTTCTTGAGTTCGTCGGCCAAGTTCTTGAGATCCTTGGCCGGCATACCGTCGAGCAGCCGGGGCGTGAACTTGACGCCGCCCACTTCCTTGATCTCCGCCGCGGCGCCACCGCCGTCGCCCGTCGCCAGCCGGCGCCGCAAATCTGCAATTTCGCGTTCCTTGTCGCGGTTTTCGGCGATCAGGGATTGGATGCGCTCAGCGGCCTCGGGAAGGGTTGATTTCACGGCCGCCGATAGCTCCAGGGCAACGCTCATCCCTTCATCGAGGTAGTCGAAGGCGGCGGCGCCGGTCAACGCCTCGATGCGCCGCACCCCGGACGCCACGGCGCCCTCGCCGGTGATTTTGAAAAGCCCGATGTCGCCGGTGCGCTTGACGTGGGTGCCGCCGCACAGCTCGGTGGAATAGGCCGTGCCATCCGCCTCGCCCATGGACAGCACCCGCACCTCGTCGCCGTACTTCTCGCCGAACAGGGCGAGGGCGCCGGTCCGCATGGCCTCTTCTGGGTCCATCAAGTGGGTGACGGCGGCGCTGTTGCGGCGAATCTGCTCGTTGACCGCGGCCTCGACGGCGGCGATCTCTTCCCTTGTCATGGCCTTGGGGTGGCTAATGTCGAAGCGCAGCCGGTCGGGTGCCACCAGGGAGCCCTTCTGGGTGACATGCTCGCCAAGCACGCGGCGCAGTGCGGCGTGTAAAAGATGGGTCGCCGAGTGGTTGGCGCGCACTCGGGCACGCCGCACCGCATCCACGTCGAGGCGCACGTCGCCGCCGACCCGGAGCCCCCCCCCCTCGACACACCCCATATGCACGTGCATGTCGCCTGTCTTCTTATGGACGTCGGAAACGGCGACGCGGGCACCCGCGACGCTGACGATGCCCCCGATATCGCCGACCTGACCGCCGGATTCGCCATAAAAGGGGGTCTGGTTGCAGACGATGGCGACTTCGGCGCCGGCCTCGGCCTCGTGCGCCTCTTTGCCATCGACGACGAGAGCGGTGACCTGGCCCTCGGCACTGTCGGTCTCGTAGCCCAGGAAGTCGGTGGCGTCGATCTTCTCACGGACGGCAAACCACACCGCCTCGGTCGCCGCCTCGCCGGAGCCCGCCCAGGCCTTGCGGGCCTCGGCACGCTGGCGCTCCATTGCGGCGTCGAAGCCCGCCACGTCAACACCGAGGCCGCGCGGGCGCAGCGCGTCCTCGGTCAGGTCGAGGGGGAAGCCGTAGGTGTCGTACAACTTGAACGCAATCTCGCCGGCGAGCTCGCCGCCCTCGGCGATCCCCGCCGTGGCCTCCTCGAGAAGCCCGAGGCCGCGTTCCAGGGTCTTCTTGAAGCGGCCCTCCTCGAGCTTGAGGGTCTCGGTGATAAGCGGCTCGGCGCGCACCAATTCGGGAAAGGCCTGGCCCATCTGCGCGGTGAGCGCCGGCACCAGCCGCCACATCAGGGGCTCGTCGCAGCCCATGAGTTCGGCGTGACGCATGGCGCGGCGCATGATCCTCCTCAGCACGTAGCCGCGGCCCTCGTTGGACGGCAACACGCCGTCGGCGATGAGAAAGCTGGAGGCCCGCAGGTGATCGGCAATGACCCTGTGCGACACCTGGTGGACGCCATCCGCGTCGTTGCCAGCGGCGTCAGCCGAGGCCTCGATCAAGGCTCGCATGAGGTCGATGGCGTAGTTGTCGTGGGTGTCCTGCATGACGGCGGCCATGCGCTCCAGCCCCATGCCGGTATCGATGGACGGCTTGGGCAGGTCGACGCGCTCATCCGGCGTCACCTGCTCGTACTGCATGAAGACCAGATTCCAGATCTCCACGTAGCGGTCGCCGTCCTCGTCCGGACTGCCCGGCGGACCTCCCTCGAGGTGGTCGCCATGGTCGTAGAATATCTCCGAGCACGGCCCACACGGCCCGGTGTCGCCCATGGCCCAGAAGTTGTCGGAGGTGGCGATGCGAACGACGCGCTCGTCAGGCAGCCCGGCGATCTTTTTCCACAGATCGAAGGCCTCGTCGTCCTCGGCGTAGACGGTGATCCACAGCCTGTCCTTGGGCAGCGCGAATTCCTTGGTCACCAGGTCCCAGGCGAGTTCGATGGCGAGGTCCTTGAAATAGTCCCCGAACGAGAAGTTACCGAGCATCTCGAAGAATGTGTGATGGCGCGGCGTGTAGCCGACGTTCTCCAGGTCGTTGTGCTTGCCGCCAGCACGCACACACTTCTGAGAGGTGGCGGCGCGTTCGTAGTCACGCTTCTCGGCGCCGATGAAGACGTTCTTGAACTGCACCATGCCGGCGCTGGCGAACATAAGGGTGGGGTCGTTGCGCGGCACCAGCGGCCCCGAGGCAACCTCCTCGTGGCCATGGCGAGCGAAGTAATCCAGGAACGCCCGGCGGATGTCGTTGGCCGTCTGCATAGCCGCTAATGTAAGGGGGAAAGCCGGGCGGCGGAAGGGGCTAGGGGGCGCAGCGGCAACGGGCTTGTGGGCCGGCGGACGGCGCTTTCCCCCCGGGCGGCGCTAGTCGGCGCCGCCCGCCTCGGCCTCTGGCGTCTCTGCGGCCTCTGGCGTCTCTGCGGCTTCCAGCGCCTCGCCGCTTTCGGGGGCGGTCATAATGTTGTCGGCGCCGAGACCGGCATTCTGTCGGATCTTAGCTTCGATGGCATCGGCGACCTCGGGATTTTCGATCAGGTAGGCTTTGGCATTCTCGCGACCCTGGCCGATACGCTCGGAGTCGCAGGAGAACCAGGAGCCTGATTTCTCGACGATGCCGGCCTTGACGCCAAGGTCGATAAGCTCGCCGGCCTTAGAAATACCCTCGCCGTACATGATGTCGAACTCCACCAGCTTGAAGGGCGGCGCCACCTTGTTCTTCACCACCTTGACCCGGGTCTGGTTACCAACCACCTCGTCGCGGTCCTTGATGGCGCCGATGCGGCGGATATCCATGCGCACCGAGGAATAGAACTTGAGCGCGTTGCCCCCCGTCGTGGTTTCCGGGTTGCCGAACATGACGCCGATTTTCATGCGTATCTGGTTGATGAAGATGATCATGCAGTTGGAGCGCGCCACCGAGGCCGTGAGCTTGCGCAGCGCCTGGCTCATGAGGCGCGCCTGCAGGCCCATATGGCTGTCCCCCATCTCGCCCTCGAGCTCGGCGCGCGGCACCAGGGCGGCGACGCTGTCCACCACCAGCACGGCGACGGCGCCCGAGCGTACCAGGGTGTCGGCGATCTCAAGGGCCTGCTCGCCGGCGTCGGGCTGGGAGATGAGAAGCTCGTCCACATCCACCCCGAGCTTCCTGGCATAGACCGGATCGAGGGCGTGCTCGGCGTCGACGAAGGCACACGTCCCACCCTTCTTTTGTGCCTCGGCGACCACATGGAGGGCCAGGGTCGTCTTGCCCGAGGCCTCGGGCCCGTAAATCTCGACGACGCGACCGCGCGGCAGGCCGCCGATGCCAAGCGCGATGTCGAGGCCGATCGATCCGGTCGAGATGGCGTCCGCCTCAACCACGCTCCCGGACTGGCCGAGACGCATGATCGAGCCTTTGCCGAAGGCCTTTTCGATCTGGCCAAGGGCGGCGTCGAGTGCCTTGTTCTTGTCCACGATTTCGTTTTCCACCAGGCGCAGTGCTGTCTCGGTCATGGCGTGCCTCACTTATTCCACAGGGCCGGTCGGGTTGCAACGGAGTCAAATGTACATGATTTGTTCCTGCACGCAAGAAGAAAAATCATCCTATTGAAAAACAACAATAAATATGGTGTTTATTCTTTATTTGTTCGCATCAAGGACTCGACCTCGCCGACGGCACGGGCGACGATGCGGGCAACCATGGCCAGCGCCGACGCCTGCACCGTCGCGGCGCTGTCGGAAGCCGTGTGGTAGGTGCGGAAGATGGTTGGACGCATCCAGCGCAGCAGCCAGCGCAGGGAGTTAGGGTCGGCCACATAGGCGCGCAGGTTCGCCTCGTCGGCGCGCGGCAGGACGGTCAGGCCGACCGCCGGGACGCCACGCTCCAAAAAACTCCAATGGTCACTAGAAAAACGCGGCACTGGGCCGTGGACGCCAGCGTAGACGCCTTCCGCCTTGCCCGCCGCCCGTAGAGCGCGAACGATCAGCGAGCCCTCCATGCCCCGTTGGATGTCCCAGATACCGAAAGCGTCGCCGATACCGCACAGCTCCAGGCTGACGACGCCGGCAATGGTATCGGGCGCCGCAGTGGCGGCGTAGTGGCGCGAACCGGCGAGACCGTTCTCCTCGTCGTCGAAGAAAACCACCTTGAGGGAGATGTTCTTGAGCGCGCCGGCGGCCGCCACGGAACGGTAGACGTCGAGGGCGGCGGCGACGCAGGACGCGTTGTCGTTGGCGCCGCCGGACCCCACCACCCGGTCGTAGTGGGCGGAGACGATGAGTGCAGGGGCGCCGCCGCCGAACCCGATCTCGATGTTGGCGCCGGGCCCCGTGGCGGCGGTGTAGGCTAGCACCCGATAAGGGATGCCGTGCAATTCAAGGGCGCGCACGAGGAGTTGGCGACGCTCGGCGTCGGGCTTGCCGTCGAAGACCTCGACGAGGCGCGCCGCCGTCGGCGCGGTGGCGTAATGCTCAAAGCCCGGCCCCGGCGCCGCTTCCCCGCAGGCGGCAAGCAGAACCGCCGCGACCAACGCCGGGACGAGGCGGCCGCGTCGGGCGAAGTGGCAAACAGGCAATCGCGTCATCGCCCCGACACCCCTTCAGCAGGCCTTGCACCGGCCTGACAGCTTGGAGCGGGTCGTCCCTGTCCGCGTCACCGTCAGGTATATTCCGGTGACGATCAAGCCGGTGCCGGCGATGTGAAAGCCCTTCAGTTGCTCGCCCAGGACGAGGATCGCCAAGACCACCGTGAACACCGGGATCAGATGCAGGAACAGGCCCGCTTTGTTGGCCCCGATGACGGCTACCGCATTGTTCCAGTACACATAGCTGACGATCGCCGAGGCCACCGACAAATAGGCGAGGGCGAGGACGGTCGAGCGTGAAAGCGCGGATCCCCCGGTCACTGCCCACTCCCAGCCGTAGAAGGGCAGCAGCACGACCACGCCGATGGCGGCCAGTACCATCATCAGCACGAACGGGCTCAAGTTCCCCCGCAACCTCCCGAGCAACACCGAATAAAGCGCCCAGGCGACGACCGACAACAGTATCCACAGGTCTCCGGGAGTAAACAGGAAGCCGACGAGGGCACCCCACTCGGCGCGCACGATGATGGCCACCACATCGACCATCGAAATGGCGATGCCGAGCGCTTGGCGCGGTGTCACGAACTTCCGGAAAAGGGCGTACGAGATGAGTGGTGTCACCACGGGGACGGTGGCGTAGATGAGTCCGGCGTTGATTGTCGTCGTCGTGTCGAGGGCGATGTAGGCGGCGCTCTGGTAAAGAGCCACGCCGGTGACGGAGAGCGCCCCCAACAACCAAGCGTTCTGACGCAGCACCGCGCGGTGCCACCACGCGGCGGCGGCCGTCCACGGCAAGAGCAAAACTAGCACCACGACCCAGCGCCAGAAATTGAGTGTGATCGGCGGCACGCCCTCGTGGCTGACGCGAACGATGATGTAGGTCGGCCCCCAGAAAAACATCGCCGAGAGGGGCAACAGATAAGGAGATGGCTGGGCACCCATGATCATGACCACTGGCTTAGCGCCGCGCCGGATTTATCGCGATTTCACCTCGGAAGCCCCCTCGTTTTCTGTATCCTAGCCGAAAAATCGTCCCGAGAGACTCCTGATTTCGTCCACCAGTTCGGCCTACTTTTGCAGTACCTCGCGCAGCACGCTCCAGGCTCCGTAGGCCTCTCCCAAATCACCGATGCTGATGTCGAGGCAGACGTTGTTGTCGATGATCCGTAATTCTTTTTCGGCATTTTTAGGGAGCGGAATTTTTATCCTTATACAGTGCTCGATAAGCGCCGAGGCGATATCTTCCTCCGGTGCCTCGAAGATGAAATTCTTGTCGCTCGAGTAATCAAGAATGCTGAACTCGACAAGATAGTCATTGTCCTTGCGCCGCGGCAGCAACGCCGTAATCTCCCCCGCCGGAAGCTCTTTTCCCTGCGACCCGGAAAAATATTGCACCGCGTCACGCAGTTCCGCATGGGTAAATACCACGCGGCGAATTTCCTTGGGCATGATGACCTCCCCCATTGCGGCCGGGCACCGATCGATTGTCGACCTGGCCGCGTGAAACGATCGCCCACCGGAACATTAGCAAGAATGGTGTGTCAGAACCACGACATCGAATTAGACGCCGGTGATAATGAGGCTTATGCCGGCGAGATGATATAAGTGGAACTCCTCGCCCCGCAACGTCGCCGGCCATGGCACCGAAAACCCGGGCGTCAGTTCCCCGACTGTTGTGGATGGGTGCGGGCCTGGGACGCGACGGTAAGGTAAAGACCTGAAAAAATTAGCGCCGCGCCGGCGACATGGAACGGACGGATGACTTCACTCAAGAATATTACGGCCATCATCGCAATGAACAGGGGCATGAGGTGCATGAACAGTCCCGCCTTGTTGGCGCCAACCTCGGACACGGCTTGGTTCCAGAACGTGTAGGTGCCGATCGACGCGAACACCGCTACGGCAAGGATGGCGGCGACATTGGCTACATTGACGTCGAAGCCGCCCTGCCGCAACCATTCCCACGCGTAAAAGGGCAGCAGCAAGGGCAGGGCAATCACGGTCATGGCGCCGAGCAGGAGCATGGGCGATATTTCGGCTGGGAAAACCCGCAGAAGAACGAAATACAGCGACCACGCCGCCACCGCGAGCAGCATCCGTATATCCCCCGCCGTAAATGCCGGCGCCGCCAACGCCGCCACGTCGGCCTTGATGAGCACTGTCACCACGCCTATCAGAGACACGGCGATTCCGCCAGCTTGACGCGGCGTTATGCAATCTCGGAACAGAAGGAAAGCTATAATCGCAATGACGACCAGCGTGGTGGCGCCCTTGCCGGCGCATATGCAGGCCACGTGGCGTGCCCTCGGATTCCGCGAGGAGAACGCGCCCGACCCCTTCGCCGGCTGAATTTCTTTTGGAAAAAGCGGCGGCGCACCCATCACCGTAGGTGAAGTCCCAAACTTGCTGGATAAATTGGTATGGGCGCATCCTCTCTGAGGTTTC
>PVBE011998209.1_pt1 | contig 23935 bp, 13 predicted proteins | sample 1631181 | NCBI WGS metagenome assembly PVBE01 (sample SAMN08397723, study PRJNA350692) | Marine metagenome, whole genome shotgun sequencing project. | isolation source: water | place: Pacific Ocean | collected 2012-04 | reverse complement strand
CTAGCCGGCTAGGGCAAGCTTTCGCAACGCAGAGATCGTGCGCTCTTTACCTCATCAGGAGGCGCGTGCCTGGCGACAGCGTGGGTTCTTCAACGGGCTGCTAGACGACCCAGACCAGAGCATCTTCCGTCAAGACGGCGTCGATCCGCACGTCATGTGAGGCCATCGGTACGCGATCGATGATCTGGATCGCGAATCCGACGCCGATCAAGGTCGGGCAATCCGATCGACGCCGAAGACCTGCCAAGGCCCGATCATAGTAGCCCGCACCGCGCCCCAACCGACCCCCTTGCGCATCGAACGCCAAGCCCGGTACGAGCACGACGGCATGCGCTGCGACCGAACGCGCGACGCAATCGGGGCCCGGCTCGAGCACGCCGTAGCGGCCGGAGACCAGCCCCTCGAAGTCGTCCAACGGTGCAAATTCGAGATCTCTACCGCGGATCCGCGGCAACAGCGCCGTCTTGCCTGCCGAACGAGTCGCTTCGAGGAAGGGCCGCGTGTCGACTTCTCCAGCTTGGCTCGCGAAGGCTACGATCTCCGAGGCTTGCGCGAAGCCCGACCAGGCCAGCAGCTCGCGAAGGGCCCTCTGCCCGGCGGCCTCAGCCTGCTCGGGCGAGACCCCGCGCAGCGACTTCGTAAGCGCCGCCCGTAGGCGTCTCTTCTCGTCCCTGACTTGCTGGTCCAATGCGGGTGTTCTGGCTTCCGGTTTTTTGGCTTCCGTTTTTTTGGCTTCCGTTTTTTTGGCTCAGGAGGCGCGATCGCGCCCACCGGCCGCCATCCGGGCTTCGGGCAGGGCTTCGGCGGAAACCTCGGCGTCCGCAGCCTCCGCGGCGCGAGTCAAGGTCGACGCCTGGGCGGATTCGCGCAGCACTTCGACGCTAGGCAGCTCGAGAGTCCGGGGCGGTTTACTGGATGCCTCGGGCTGCGTCTGCCCGGTCACTGTCGCCGTGCCTTCCGTCGTCCCTTCTGTGGTCGCCACCCCAGACAAGGGCTTCTGCGTGCCGGAGTCACTCGCCGCGGCCTTGAGTTCGGGAACGGCCGACTCCACTCTCTCGATGAGTCCATGCAGCCTTTCGTCATCGAACGAGTCCTCTCGTTGGCCACGTAGCGCCAGGATCTCGCGCGCGAGATTCAGACAGGTCAAGATCGCTACGTCGAGACTATCGACCGTGCCCGTTCCCTCACGCACGCGCTGCATGGCTCGATCGACATCGGCTGCGATGCTGCGCAGTGAATCTGCATCCGAGTCGCTTCGAATCTTGTATCGATGACCCGCGATCTCGACCGCGACGGACTTCTTGCTCATCGCCCCCCCGATCCAGGCGGCGCACTCACTGTCTGGACTCCGACCTCGAGCGTCTCCAACCTTGCGAGGATTCGATCGACGCTCTCGACGGCCGTGGCGCGACGCTGATCTTCTGCAACGAGCTTTGATTCGAGCACCGCGATTCGATGCTCGCGGTCGATGAGTTCAGCCAACAATGCTTCGCGTTCGGTGTTCAGACGTTCGTGATCTTTGAGCAGGAACTCGACGGACCGTTCGAGTCGTTCGAAATCGTATCGGTCGACTCGCGGCGAAACGTCATCGCCAGGGCGCTGGGCGTTCATGCAATGAGACTACACGATCCCACCGAGAAGAGTGACGGAATTTATAGCGCGGTCGGATGAACGGAATGGCTGAGGCTGTGGTTGGGAATTTCCACGGAACATCCAGCGCGAGTCAACGTCCATCGCAGTGGGGCCAGGCACCACGCCAAACGGTGTGTTGCATCACAATTCATGGAGTGGCCAAATAAACTCTGCTCACACACCGAGCCCGAGCTGAAAGGCCAGCGAAACGCAGAGTCGACCCCAAAGAGACGACGCGATCGCGCTGAGTGACGAAACGTCTCCGCGGCATCGCGAAGTACCCGCCCCGGTCGCTCGCCCCGGCCGCCGAAAGAAAAGATAAGTGGTTGAATCAATTCAGAGAAGCCGACGAGCAGGTCGCTGGATTCGAGCGGCTGTGGACTACGCCCGCGACGCCCCACACACCGCGTGCTCGAGCCGGAACAGCGCCGGGTACTGGCCGCTTATCGGGTGCCAGCCCCACACCGCGCGTCGCGCCTCGACGACGTTACGAGCCGCGCCGATCGAGTGCGCTCGACGGGCGCCCAAAACTCGGCCACCTCGAGCGCAATGTGTCTGAGAGTCACACCTAGGCGGGGGAATTGGCTCGCGTGTTGCGTGCCTGAAGGCGCGAGTCCTCCATCAGGTATCGGTCCACTGCACGCGCCGCTTCTCGCCCCTCCCACTGCGCCCACACGACGAGACTCTGGCCACGCCGACAATCACCGGCGGCGAACACCCCCGGTTCCGAGGTATGATAGTCGTTCAGCTGGGCCTCGACGTTGCCGCGCGGGTCGAGCTTGAGGCCGAGATCATCGACCAGACCCCCCTGAACCGGTCCGAGGAAGCCGAGGGCGAGTAGAACGAGATCGGCCTGCATCTCGAACTCGCTTCCGGGCAGCTCTTCCATCGACTGCCTGCCCGATGCGTCGGGCTCCCCGAAGCGCACGTGCACGCCGTGCAGTCGTTCCACGCGACCCTTCGAACCCGAGAAGCGTTTGGTCAGCATCGCGTAGTTGCGGGCACCCCCCTCATCGTGGGAACTCGAGCCGCGTGCCATCAGCGGCCAGTTCGGCCAGGGCGTGGAGGGATCGCGTTCCAGGGGCGGCTCCTCGAGCAGCTCGATGGAGGTGACGGTTTCCGCCCCCTGCCGGTGGCTTGTCCCTACGCAATCGGAGCCCGTGTCGCCGCCACCGAGGATCACGACATGCTTGCCGCCGGCGAGGATGTCGTCCTCGGGTGGCAGCGAATCCCCATGCACGCGCTTGGTCGCCTGTGGAAGGAACTCCATCGCAAAGTGGACACCGTCCAGATCGCGTCCCTCGACTGGCAGATCGCGGGGCAGTTCTGCACCCATACAGAGCAGCACGGCATCGAAGTTCTTGCGCAGATCTGCGGCCGTCAGATCCCGGCCGACGTCCACGCCGGTCTGGAACGAGACGCCCTCCTCGCGCATCTGCTCGAGCCGGCGATCGATGATCCGCTTCTCCATCTTGAATTCGGGGATCCCGTAGCGGAGCAGCCCTCCGATCCGGTCGTTCTTCTCGAAGACCGTGACGTTGTGACCAGCGCGGCCGAGCTGCTGCGCCGCGGAGAGTCCCGATGGACCCGAACCGATGATGGCGACCGAGCGACCGGTCCGCCGCTGCGGAATCACCGGCTTGATCAGACCGTTGTCCCAGGCGTTGCTCACGATCTTGTACTCGACGTTCTTGATCGTCACCGGATCGTCGTTGATGCCCAGCACGCAACCGGCTTCGCAGGGTGCGGGGCAGATCGAACCCGTGAACTCCGGAAAGTTGTTCGTGGAGTGGAGACGAGAAATCGCTTCCTCCCACTTTCCGCGGTAGACGAGATCGTTCCAGTCCGGAATCACGTTTCCGAGGGGACACCCGCCACGACCCGAGTTCGGATTCGAACAGAACGGGACCCCACAGTCCATACAGCGGGCTGCCTGGGCCTGGAGCTCGTCTTCCGGAATGGGCAGCATGACCTGCTCGAAGCCCTGGATACGCTCCTCTACGGGGCGATAGCTCGCGCCCTTTCGTTTGTATTCCAGGAATCCTGTCGGCTTCGCCATGGAACTCGCAACCTCAGCGTGGGGGGCCAGTCTCTTGCTTCGACCGCTTCGCGTACCAGCCTGTTGATGTCATGAACCCGTAGCCATGAGTCCTGACTCTCTTGTCATCTCTCTAGTCATCCGCGCCTGCCGTCGGCCTGTCTTCGTCGGCGTGCGAAGAGCGCTGCAAAAAAAATCAATCCACCGCCAGGCGATCCGGGCCAGCCATCGCAGCCAGGGCGGCTTTGTATTCCCGAGGGAACACCTTCACGAATTTCGGCGCGTAGGTGTCCCACTTTCGCAGGATGTCGTCCGCGCGTCCGCTGCGCGTGTATTCGAAATGCTTGCGCAGTGCCCTCTGCACGTAGCGGACGTCATCGGGACCCAAGGGTTCGAGATCGACCACCGCCAGCGGATTGAGTCGGTCCGGAAACTCGCCCTCTTCGTCCAGCACGTAGGCGATGCCACCACTCATGCCAGCCGCGAAATTGCGACCGGTCGCGCCCAGGATCAGCGCCCGGCCACCGGTCATGTACTCGCAGCCATGGTCGCCGACGCCTTCCACCACCGCCTCGGCACCCGAATTCCGAACGCAGAAACGTTCGCCAACGAGCCCCTGGAAGAAAGCTTCCCCGCCGGTTGCACCGTAGAGCAGCACGTTGCCGGCGATGATGTTCTCGGTTGGCTCGAAGGTCGTTGACGGCGGCACACGAACGATCACGCGCCCACCCGAGAGCCCCTTGCCAACGTAGTCGTTGGCGTCCCCCTCGACGCGGATCGTGATGCCCTTGGGCAGCCAGGCCGCGAGACTCTGACCCGCCGAGCCTTTGAGCTCGATCTCGATGGTTCCGTCCGGCAGTGCCTCGAGACCGTATCGGCGCGAGACCTCTGAACCGAGAATCGTACCGACGGTGCGGTTCGTGTTCTCGATCGGCAGCTCGATCCGGACCTTTTCGCCGCGCTCGAGAGCGGGCTCCGCGAGGTCCAGCAGCCGCATGTCGAGGGCACGCTCGAGACCGTGGTCCTGCTTCCCCGTGTGATGCTGATCATGGGGCACATCGGGCTTGAAGAGCAGGTCGGAGAAATCCAGCCCCGAGGCCTTCCAGTGGTTGATCGACTTGCGCATCTCGAGTCGATCGACCTGGCCGATCATCTCGTCCATCGTGCGGAAGCCGAGCTTCGCCATCAGCTCGCGCACCTGTTTGGCAACGAAGAAGAAGAATCGCGTCACGTGCTCGGGCTGCCCGGCGAAGCGCGCGCGCAGCTCTTCGTTCTGGGTCGCGATCCCGACCGGACAGGTATTCAGATGACACACGCGCATCAGGATGCAGCCCATCGAGACCAGCGGTGCAGTCGCGAAGCCGAACTCGTCGGCACCGAAGAGCGCACCGATCACCACGTCGCGTCCCGTCTTGAAGCCGCCGTCGACCTGGACCTTGATGCGACCGCGCAGGTCGTTGACGACCAGGGTCTGCTGGGTCTCGGCCAGACCGATCTCCCAGGGACAGCCGGCGTTCTTGATCGAAGTCAGGGCCGAGGCGCCGGTTCCACCGTCGTGACCCGAGATCAACACGCCGTCCGCCTTGCCCTTCGAAACGCCTGAGGCGATCGTGCCGACGCCGGTCTCGGATACGAGCTTGACACTCACGTTCGCACGCCGGTTCGCGTTCTTGAGGTCGTGGATCAGCTGACTCAGATCTTCGATCGAATAGATATCGTGGTGCGGCGGCGGCGAGGTGAGTCCCACACCGGGCGTCGAATAGCGCGTTGCGGCGATGATCTGATCGACCTTGTGGCCAGGCAGCTCACCCCCCTCCCCGGGCTTGGCACCCTGGGCGATCTTGATCTGCATCTCGTCGGAGTTGACGAGATAAGCGCTCGTGACGCCGAAGCGACCCGAGGCGACCTGCTTGATCGCACTGCGCCGGGAATCCCCGTTTTGATCGGGCGTCCAGCGCTTCGGATCCTCACCGCCCTCACCCGTGTTGCTCTTGCCGCCCAGGCGATTCATGGCGATCGCGAGCGTCTCGTGTGCCTCGGCCGAAATGGAGCCGTAGGACATCGCACCGGTGCAGAAGCGCGTGACGATCTCCGACGCCTCTTCGACCTCTTCGATGGGCACCGCCGGGCGATCGAACTTGAACTCGAGCAGCCCGCGCAGGGTTCGCATCCGCAGCGCGTCGTCGTCCGCGGCCTGGGTGTACTGCTCGAAGCTCTTCCAACTCTCCTGGCGCACGGCGTGCTGAAGCTTGGAAACCGACTCGGGATTGAAGCTGTGCTGCTCACCGCGGAGCCGCCACTGATAGAGACCTCCTGGATCGAGTTCCGGATACTCGTATTCATCCTCGGGGAAGCCACGCGCGTGGCGCATTTCGACTTCCCGCGCGATCACATCGAGCCCGACGCCGGCGACGCGCGAGTGCGTGCCGTCGAAGGCGAGCTTTACGATCTCCGGGTCCAGCCCCACGGCCTCGAAGATCTGCGCTCCGCGATAGCTCTGCAGGGTGGAGATGCCCATCTTGGCGAAGATCTTGAGCAAGCCGAGATCGATCGCCTTCAGATAGTTCTCGCCGGCGACGGCGGCGTCGAGGTCACTCGGCGTGTAGGCACCGTCTTCGACCAGGTCGCCGACGGTCTCGAGCGCCAGATAGGGGTTGATGGCCGCAGCGCCGTAGCCGATCAGCAGCGCAAAATGGGCCACCTCGCGGGCCTCGCCCGTTTCGACGATCAATCCGCAGCGCGTGCGCGAACTCTCGCGGATCAGATGATGATGGACCGCTCCCGTCGCCAGCAACGATGGGATCGGAGCCAGCTCGGGACCCACACCCCGATCGGAAAGAATCAGGATGTTGGCGCCCGCCGCGATCGCCTGGGAGGCTTCACGACACAGCTGTCCGATCGCCGAGCGCAGTCCGTCTCCGGCGTCGACCGTCTTGTAGAGCATCGAAAGCGTCACCGCCTTGAAGCCGGGCTTGTCGATTTGGCGAATCTGCTCGAGCTCCGCCTCGCGCAGCACCGGCCGATGCAGACGCAGCAGACGCGCGTGCCCTGGCGTCTCGACCAACAGGTTCTGCTCTTCGCCGAGCGTTGAATCCAGGGTCATGACGGGTCGCTCGCGAATCGAGTCGATCGCGGGGTTGGTCACCTGAGCGAAGTTCTGTTTGAAGTAGTGGAAGAGCAGTCGCGAGCGGTCGGAGAGGCAGGCCAGCGCCGAATCCTCACCCATACTGCCGAGCGCCTCCTTGCCATGCGTCGCCATCGGCGCGAGCAGGAAGCGCATGTCCTCGAGCGTGTATCCGAAGCTCTGCTGAAGGGCGAGTCGGATCTCCGGATCGGGCCGATGGGTCACGTCGACGCAGGCGAGATCAGCCAGCTCGATCGTATTCGTCTCGACCCAGGTCTGGTAGGGATGGCGCGAGATGTAGCGACCCTTGAGTTCCGCATCCTCGATGATCCGACCCTCTTCGAGATCGGCGTAGAAGATCCGTCCGGGCTCTAGCCGCCCCTTGCGCTCGACATTGGCGGGCTCGATCTCGAGGGTGCCCACCTCGGACCCCATCACGAGCAGCCCGTCCTTGGTCAGCACGTAGCGCGAAGGACGCAGACCGTTTCGGTCGAGCACCGCGCCGACTCCGTCGCCATTCGAGAAGCACATCGAGGCCGGCCCGTCCCAGGGCTCCATCATGCACGAGTGATACTCGAAGAAGGCGCGACGTTCGGGCGCCATGTCCTGCTGATTCTCCCAGGCCTCTGGGATCATCAGCAGCATCGAGTGCGGCAGGTCGCGGCCCGCGAGATGCAGGAATTCGAGGGCATTGTCGAAGCGAGCCGAGTCACTCGTACCGACGCGCATGACCGGAAAGAGCTTCCTCAGGTCATCGCCGAAGAGCTCCGAAACGAGCGTGCCTTCACGCGCATTCATCCAGTTCTGGTTGCCGCGAATCGTGTTGATTTCACCGTTGTGGGCCAGGTAGCGGAACGGCTGCGCGAGATCCCAGGTCGGAAACGTGTTCGTGCTGTAGCGCTGATGGATCACCGCCAGGCGGGTCTCCATGTCCGGGTCCTCTAGATCCGGGTAGAAGGCCGGCGTCTGGTGCGCGAGAAACATGCCCTTGTAGAGGAAGGTCTTGGAGGAGAGGCTCGGGATGTGGAACGCCGTCTGTTCGTCGTCGGGCGTCAGAGCGTCGATGCTGTTCTCGACGAGACGCCGAATCACGTAGAGCTTGCGCTCGAAGGCGGGTTGGTCGAGTCCTTCAGCCGCCCCGATGAAGAACTGCTCGATGCTGGGCATTCCCGAGCGCGCGATCTGGCCGATCGCATCGGGGTCGGTCGGCACCTCTCGCCAGCCGAGGAAGTGCTGGCCCTCGGCCACCGTCGTCTCTTCCACGACCTGTATCTGCGCACTTCGCTGGTCCGCATCGACCGCGAGAAATGCCAGGCCGGACGCGTAGCAGCCCAGCGCCGGCAGCCCGAAGCCGGATGCGTCGGCCACCTTGCGCAGGAATTTGTCCGGCGTCTGGATCAGCATGCCCGCGCCGTCGCCGGTGGCTTCGTCGGAGCCGGTCGCACCCCGATGCGTCAAGCGACACAGAACCTCGGTCGCCATCTCGAGAATGGCGTGGCTCGCCGCTCTCCTGAGATCGGCAACGAAACCGATCCCGCAGGCATCGTGCTCGAGAGACGGGTCGTAGAGGCCCTGCTTCGGAGGCAGTCCGTATCGCATCATTGTTTGCGTATCCGGCTTTCTGATATTTCCGATTCGGTCTGCCTACAGCAACGCGAGTCGGCGTACCACGACGGCTTCCCGGCGACTCGTATGCCTCGGCTCGCCGCGCCGGCGCGTGGACGCCCACTGCGCTGGGAGCGTTCCGAGCCAATCGATCCAGCTCAAAGCGTTGGGGACGGCTCGAAGGAGTCAACCCAGCAACGACCCGCTCGGCTCCACTCGGAACCCTGGGCGCGGAGTCCAGTCGCTTTCTCGAGAACCGGCCCACGGAGTGCTAAGTCACTGTGGATCCGCCGTTTTTTCGAGAAGCGACCCTAAGCCAACCACCTCTCACTGTCAACAAGCGGAGCCCGCAAAGCAGCGCCAGAAGCGCCTCAGAGGCGCCGCTGGCGCTGCTCGAGGAGGCTGCGAAGCCGCCCGGGATGATTCGTGAAGACGCCGTCGACGCCGGCCTCGAGCAGGCGAGTCAGCCTGGCCGGGTCGTCCTCGGTGTAGGGGTACACTTTGAGTCCCGCGCCGTGGGCCCGAGCCACCAGCCGCGCGTCGACGAGTCGAACCGATGGGTTGATCGCCTCGGCTGCGACGGTCTTCGCCCTCTCCAGCATCCGCACCGGATCCCTCGGGGAAATCAACACCGCCAGACGCGCCGCCGAGCTGAGCTTCCGCATGCGTCCCAGCACCGAATCATCGAAGGAGGAGAAGAGCGTCTTTGCAATCAGACCGCGCCCTTCCACCATGGAGAGCGCAATCTCTTCGATGCCCTCGTAGGGTGCCGCCGTGCCGACCTTGATCTCGAGATTGAACGCCACCCGATCGCCGAAACCCTCGAGCACATCGACCAAGGTCGGCATCCGCTCCTCGCGCGCCGCACCCGGTGCGGCGTTCAGCTTTGCGAGCTCCGCGGCTTCGTGATCGCAGATTTCGCCCGACCCACCCAGCCGGGCCAGGCTCGCGTCATGGCGGATCATGATGACGCCGTCGAGGCTGAGATGGAGATCGATTTCGATCATGTCGGCCCGTTGATCCAACGCCAACTCGTAGGCGGAAGGCGTGTTCTCAGGGCGCTCTCCCGACGCACCTCGATGCGCGATCACGAGCGGGCGACTCACTGGGGATCCTCGAGCCAGCCACGCGAACGATCGACCGCGCGACGCCAGCCGCGATAGCGCCGTTCGCGTTCGTCCGCGGACATCTGCGGTTCGAACAGCGTCCCCTCACCGAGCGCATCGAGCTCGCCCCGATCTCGCCAGAACCCGACACCCAGGCCGGCCAACAGCGCCGCCCCCCAGGCCGTCGCCTCCAGCACCGGAGGGCGCTCCACTGCGATTCCCAGGATGTCGGCCTGGAACTGCATCAGGAAGTCGTTCTCGCAGGCCCCGCCGTCGACGCGCAGCACCTGCGGCGCGATTCCCGAGTCCTTCGCCATCGCATCCATCACGTCCCTGGTCTGGAAGGCGATCGACTCGAGGGTGGCGCGAGTCAGATGCGCCCGGGTCGTGCCCCGGGTCATCCCGAAGATGGCACCCCGAGCCGCCTCGTCCCAGTACGGAGCGCCCAGGCCGACAAAAGCCGGCACGACGAAGACGCCGTCGCTATCGGGGACGCTGCGCGCGAGCGCGTCGGTTTGCGAGGCGTGTGTCACGAACCCGAGCCCATCGCGCAGCCACTGAACCGCCGCCCCGGCCACGAAGATCGAACCCTCGAGCGCGTACTCGAGCTGTCCGCCCAGTCTCCAAGCCACCGTCGTGATCAGCCCAGACTGCGAGCGCGGCGCCTCCAGACCGGTGTTCATCAGCAGGAAGCAGCCCGTGCCATAGGTGTTCTTCGCCCGACCCGGCGTATCGCAGCCCTGCCCAAACAGGGCCGATTGCTGATCCCCGGCGATGCCCGCCACGGGAATGGCCACATCCAACCACTCGGGATCCGTCTCACCGAAGACGCCGCTCGAATCGCGAACCGTCGGCAGCATCGCGGACGGAATCTCGAGCGCCGCGAGCAGGACATCGTCCCAATCGCCTCGATGGATGTTGTAGAGGAGCGTGCGCGAAGCATTCGAGGGCTCGGTTGCAAACACACGCCCGCCGGTCAGCTTGTAGAGCAGCCAGGTATCGATGGTGCCGAAGCAGAGTTCACCGGCTTCGGCCCGGGCCTGTGCGCCCGGCACGGCATCGAGGATGAAGCGGATCTTCGTAGCCGAGAAATACGAGTCGATCAGCAGACCGGTTCGGGCCCGGACCTCTTCTTCCAGGCCCGCAGCGCGCATCGATTCGCAGACCGAGCCCGACTGGCGCGATTGCCAGACGATTGCGGGGTGGATCGGCGCCCCCGTGGCCCTTTCCCAGACCACGGTCGTCTCGCGCTGATTCGTGATCCCGATGGCGGCGATCTCGGACCCGCTGAGGCCGGCTTTCACCAGCGCTCCGCGCGCCGCGCGCAGCTGGCTGGCCCAGATCTCGAGGGGATCGTGCTCGACCCAGCCCGGCTTCGGAAAGGACTGCTCGAATTCAAACTGCTCGGACGCGACGATCGTGCCTGCCCGATCGAAGACCAGTGCTCGGGACGAGGTCGTCCCCTGGTCGAGAGCGAGAACGAAGCCAGCCATCGAGAGTTCCTCCGCGCGACCCGATCGAGCTCAGGCGTCACCTCCAAAGAGCGCTTCGACAAATTCGGTCGAGTCGAACTCCCGAAGATCCTCGATGCCCTCACCGATCCCCACGAACCGAACGGGGATCGCAAACTCGTCGGCCAACCCGACGAGAACGCCCCCTTTCGCCGTGCCGTCCATCTTCGTCAACACCAGCCCCGTGATGTCGGTGACTTCACTGAAGAGACGCGTCTGCGAAATCGCGTTCTGACCGGTATTCGAATCGAGCACCAGCAGCGTCTCGTGGGGCGCGCCCTCGATGTCCCGACCCATCACGCGCACGATCTTGGCGAGCTCTTCCATCAAGGGCTTCTTGGTCTGAAGCCGCCCAGCCGTATCGATGATCGCCACGTCCGCCGAGCGCGCGATCGCGGCCTTGACCGTATCGAAGGCGACCGACGCGGGATCGCCCCCCGCCTTGCCCGCAATGACCTCACAGCCGACGCGCTCGCCCCAGGCCTGGAGCTGCTCGATCGCCGCGGCGCGAAACGTGTCGCCGGCGCCGAGCAGCACCTTTCGCCCGCGCGCATGATGCTGGGCGGCGAGCTTTCCGATGCTGGTCGTCTTGCCAGCGCCGTTGACCCCGAGCACCAGAATCACGTGTGGCTTGCCCACCAGCACGAAGGCGTCCTGTTCGGGTTGCGCCTTGCTGAGCTTCTCTGCGATCGCGTTTCGCAGCAGCTCTCGGACGGCCTCACCGTCGGCACCGCGCGCCTCCGAACGCACGCGTTCGAGCAGGCTCTCCGCCGTCGACACACCGAGATCCGCGGTGAATAGAACCTCCTCGAGCTCCTCGAGCAGCGCTTCGTCGACCTGACGCCCGCCGAGGACGCTGGTCAATCGCCCGACAAATGCCTCGCTGGTGCGACGCAGCCGATCGCGCAATCGCGCCGGCGGTTCGGGGATGATCTCGGGTTTGGGTTCGGGTTCGGGTTCGGGTTCGGGTTCGGAAATAGCTGACGCGACTTCGAGGGGCGGCGCCAGACCTCCGACCGGCTGCTCGGCCCGCTGCTCGCCGATCGGCTCGTCGCCCGTGGCGACGATCTCCCGATCGGGAGCTTGCGGATCGACCGGAGCAGGGGGCTCGGGGCGAACACGCGTCGCGCGTTCGAGGAGAATCGCGAGCAGCAGTGGGGTCCCACCGGCAATCAGGACGAAGAGCCCGGGCTGCTGGCGAATCCAATTCGAGAGGTCGAAGAGCATCGATTCCATGGCGCGCGGAGCATACCAGCACGCGCCGATAGATCGAGACGTCCCGGGAGCAGCGAGGCAACCCGTTCCGCAGCGCTCGCAACGGCTGACTAGTTCAGCACCACCGACACGAGCTTGGAGACGCCCTTCTGTTCCATGGTCACGCCATAGAGCACGTCGGCGACCTCGATCGTGCGCTTGTTGTGGGTGATGACGAGGAACTGGCTGGACGTCGACATCTCGGTGATGAGCTGATTGAAACGCCCGACGTTGGCGTCATCGAGGGCCGCGTCGACCTCGTCGAGCAGGAAGAAAGGCGAAGGTCGGACCTGGAAGACCGCCACCAGCAGCGCCAGGGCGGTCATCGTCTTCTCTCCACCCGAAAGCAGGTTCACGTTCTGAAGCCGCTTTCCCGGCGGCATCGCCATGATGTCGACGCCCGCGTCGAGGATGTCCTCTGCGTCTGTCAGTTCCAGACTCGCCTTGCCGCCACCGAAGAGGCGAGGGAAATTCTCGGAGAAACGCTTGCTCACGAGTTCGAAGGTCTCGCGGAAGCGCTTGCGGCTGGTGCGATTGATCCGCGCAATCGCCTCGCGCAGGCTGCTGAGGGTGCCTTCGAGATCTTCTTTCTGTTCGGAGAGGAAGCGGAAACGCTCGGCCAGCTCCTCGTGCTCTTCGATCGCGCCGAGATTCACGTCGCCCAGGCTCTGCAGCGACTTGCGGACCGTCGCCGCCTCGCGCTCTCGATCCGCGGTCGGCAGCATCGCGAGTTCTATGTTTCGGCGCGCTTCCCGCAGCACGGCGGCCGCGCTCATCTCGGATTCTCCCGCGAGTTCCGGGTCGCCGTCTTCGTGCTCCGCGGCCCCGATCGCATCCCGCGTCGGGTCGACGACTTCGCTCGCAGCGGCAATGTCGTCCCCCGCCGCAGCGTCGAGCTCATCCGGAGTCGGCAACTGCCATTGCGCAATCTCCACCATCCAACGCTCGCGCACGCTCTGTGCCTGGTGCTCGAGTCGCATCTCGGCCTCGCGCAGCGCCAGCTCCGCCTGATTGGCCTTTTCGCGCGCGGCGTTGAGGTCCGATCGCAACCGCCGCACGCGCTCTTCGATCTCACCCACCCGGGCGGAGGTTGCCTCGAATCGCTCGCGCAGCTGATCGCTGTCGACGCGCGCAATCTCCTCTGCCTCGAGCCGAGTCCCGAGTTCGGCTTCCGAGGTTTCGATCTCGACCAGAAGGGCCTCTCGACGCAGGCGCGCGGCTTCGATCTCCTGATTGCGACGATCGATCCAGCCGTGCGTCTCGCGCTCGGTTTGTTCGGCCCGCGTGGCAGATTCGCGCAGCCGCAAGCGCACCTCGTCGCGCGCGCGGTACGCCACGCGCAGCTCCGCGACCTTGCTCTCGCGGCGCGACAGATCGCGACTCGCTGAGCTGATCTGCAACCCCAACGCGTCGACCTCGCGCTGACTGGTCTCGCGCTCCGCGCTCCGCGTCTCGACCTGCCGCTGGAGCCGAACGAGCTCGTCCTCGACGGATTCCTGTTCGCCCAGCAGATCCGAGCGTTCGGCCACTCGACTCTGCTTGGCTTCCCCGATGCGCTTGACCTTCTCGGTCGATCGCTCGAGATCCTTCTCGTGATTGGCCACGGCGAGAGCGGCTGTGTGGTGGCGATTGCGCAGGTTTTCGAGTTCTTCACTGGTCCGCGAGAGCGCCGCTTCGGCGGCCTGCTGCGTTGCGTGAGCCTGTGTCGCAGTCCGATCCAGGCGTCCGACCTCGACCCCGAGTTCCCGAACCTCACGCGCGCGGGTCAGCATGCCGCTCGCCGAGGAGTCGCCTCCACCCTGAATCACACCATCGGGTGTCGCCAGGTCACCGCGGCGCGTAACGAAGGTCGCCGGCAGACGCCCGGGACCGAAATGCTCCAGCGCCTGCGCCAGTGAATCGACGAGATACACCTCACCGAGCAGCGTGCGCGCCACCTCTTCACTGCCGGCACGCGGTCGCACTCGTTTCAGCAGGGGCTCCCCCAACGGCACGATCCCTCGCTGGATCTGTGCTGCCGAGCTCCGCACCACAAAAGCGCCCCGCCCCGCACCCGACTCGCACAAGGCTTCGAGCGCCGCCAAGGCACTGCCCGAGGCGTCGACGACGATCGCTTCCGCACGATCGGCCAACACGGCCTCCACCGCGCGTTCGACATCCGGATCGGCTTCGATCAGCTCGCGAACCAACCCCTCGAGTCCATATCGCGCAATCGCCTCTTGCCCGCTCTCGAGCAGATGGCGCGCACCGGAGCCGATGTCCTGACGCCCCTCGACGACTTCGCGCAGCGAGTCGTAGCGAGCCCTGGCCGTCTGCGCGCGCGTGACAGCCTGCTGCTCGGCAGAGGTGGCAACGCGCAGCGAATCCTTGGACTGCTCGTGCTGGCGCATTGCGCCGCGCAGCTGTTCCTGCAAGCGGTCGCGTTCTGCGAGTAGATTGCGGAGTCCCTCCTCCAGGCTCGACTGCTCACGCCCGGCTTCGACGACCTGGGTCTGCTGCGCTTCGACGTCGGCATCGACGCCGCGCATGCGCTGGTCGATGGCCGCCTGACGATCGCCGCGCAGAGCGATGCGATCCTCGAGCCGAGCCACACTCGTCAGCAGCTCGACGTGAGCCGTATTCTTCAGGTCGCGATTCCTCTCGTGAGTCCGAAGGGCTTCCTGGGCAGTCTGGACCTCTCGCTCGGCCGCGCCGATCGCGACCTGCTCTTGTTCGAGCCCACGCTCGAGCTGCTCGAGCTCTTGTTTGGCCTGGAGAAGCTCCCGTTCCGCGGTCGCCAGATTCTCCGCCAGCTGGCCGAGCTCCTCGCGCCGCGCCTCGCTGCCCTCTTCGAGACCGTCCCGCTCACGGCGGGCCAGCTCGATCCGCCCCTCGAGATTCTTGATCTCGCTGCGCAGTCCGTAGAGCTTCTCAGCGCCCCCGGTGACCGCCTTCTCGGCCTCGGCGAGTTGGATGCGATGATCCTGAGCAGCGAGTTCGCGCTCGGCCAGATCCGTTTCGAGGCGCGTCGACTGCTCGCGCAGCAGCGCCAGCGAACGCGACTCGCCTTCGACCTTTTCGAACAGCGCCTTTCGCTCATCGGCGGCCAAGGACAACTCGAGGACTCTCTGGGTCTCCTGAAGACGTTTGTAGCGAGCCGCTTTCTTGGCTTGTCGCTCCAGGCTGCTGATCTGTCGACGAATCTCTCCGAGCACGTCCGTCACGCGAACGAGGTTCTGCTCCGTCGACTTCATCTTGCTCTCGGCTTCGCGACGCCGGGCTTTGTACTTGCCGATCCCCGCGGCTTCCTCGATCAGACCGCGGCGGTCTTCCGGCTTGGCGGAGACGATCTCGGCAACCTTGCCCTGCTCCACGATCGTATACCCGCGCAGTCCGATGCCGGTATCGCGGAAGAAATCGGAGACGTCCTTCAGCCTGGCCGGCTGTTTGTTCATCAGGTATTCGGACTCGCCGGAACGATACAGGCGCCGGGCGATCTCGATCTCGGAATAAGCGCTGTAGGCTGCAGGCGCCTGGCCATCGATGTTCTCGAAGCAGAGCGTGACCTCGGCCATGCCGATCGGAGGACGATTCTCCGACCCGGCAAAGATGACGTCCTCCATCCCCTTGCCACGCAGCTTGCGGGCCGACTGTTCGCCCATCACCCACTTGATCGCGTCGACGACATTGGATTTTCCACAGCCGTTCGGCCCGACGACAGCCGTCATGCCCTCGTCGAAGGTGAAGACGGTGCGGTCTACGAAGGACTTGAATCCGTGGAGCTGCAGACTCTTGATTCGCAAGAAACCCCCATTTCGCTCGGCCGCTTCCTGCCCAGACAGACCACACGAGCCGCTCAGGTACAGTGCTGAGCCAACACGCGCTGCCCGGCGGAGTTCCCGTGTTACAGCGCTCGCCCCAGCGAGCCGGGTCCAACGACCCTCATCGACAGGACAGATCTGGGGGATCCCAACCGCTGCGGCGATCCACCCCCGACTCTAGGATCCAGAATCGATCCACGCCCACAGCGGGTCGACCCACCCACACCAGATCTGCGCGCGATCACACTCACTCACGCTCACACACTCACTCACGCTCAAACACACACACTCACACGCATACGCCGGGGCTTGCTTTTCGCAATCCAATCAAGGCACTTAGCCGTAATCTCGACTGCGAGTCGCACAGCTCCCGCCGAGGGATCTCAAGAGCGGCCGAGGTCTGAACCCGACCTCTGCCTGGCTTTGGGGGGTGACTGTGTTTTACCATTTCCCCGACCACGCCGCCATGAGGATCGTCCGCTGCCAGCCCGGGCAGCGCTTCACAGACCGGTGCTAGACGATGAGCTTGCGCAGAATGCGATTCCCGAACAGCATTTTGACGGCCTTTCGCAGGCCCTCGGCGCTCTCGGGCGTGTACGGGTAGCCGCCCGGGGCCTTCTTGGTCGTATCCGTGACGATCGGGTGAGCATGGCAGTAGCCACGGATTCCGACCTCGCCATTGACCTGTCCGACGCCACTCGACTTCAAACCGCCGAAGGGCGCTTCGGCTACTCCGTAGGTCACAGAGATATCGTTCACGCTGACGCTGCCCGTCACGAGCCTCTCCGCGAGCCGAGCCCCTCGGGCGAGATCGCTCGTCCAGATATTTCCAGACAGGCCGTAGTCGGAATCGTTGGCGAGCTCGAGCGCCTCCTCTTCGTCCTTCACTTTCTGGATCGCGACGATCGGGCCGAAGGTCTCGAGGCGCATCAGATCCATGCCGTGATCGACGTCGACGACGACCGTCGGCGGGAAGAAGTAGCCCGACAGACTGCGATTGCGTTCGCCACCGACCAGCACCGTCGCGCCCTTGGCCTTCGCGTCAGCCATGTGCGACTCGATGATGTCCATCTGCTTGTCCCAGAAGACGGCGCCGACATCCCCCTCCCCCACCGAATCCGTCTGCGTAAGAGCTCGGGTCATGGCAACGACCTTCTCCGTGAAGGACTCGTAGATCGATTCCGGGACGTAGACACGTTCCGTTCCGCAGCAATAGTGTCCCGTATTGAAGAAGGAGCCCCGAACGGCCCCATCGGCCGCACGATCGAGATCCGCGTCCCGACACACGATCATCGCATCCTTGCCCCCGAGCTCGAGGGTCACGGGAATCAGGTTTCGACCACAGACCTCGCCAACCTTGCGTCCCGTCGCGACGGACCCGGTGAAGGAGACCTTGTCGACGCCCGCCTCGACGAGCGCTCGCCCCGTCTCTCCGTCCCCTTGCACGACCTGATACAGATCCGCCGGAAGACCCGCTGACTCCGTGAGCTCCTTGACGAGCAGCGCCGACAGGGGCGTCACCTCACTCGGCTTGTGCACGACCGCGTTGCCCGCCATCAAGGCCTGTGCGAGGGGGTTGGCCACGAGGGCCACCGGTCCATTCCAGGGCGTGATCAGCCCGACGACACCCAGGGGCTGATAGACGAGGGTGACCTTCTTGGCAAAGCGCATCAGGCCCGAGGCGCGTCGTGTCCGCGTCTTGAGATAGCGCGATGCGCGCTTGGCGTAGTGGGCAATCTGCATGCAGGGCGCCATCACCTCCATGCTGATGGCCTCGTTGCGGGCCTTGCCGGTTTCCTGCATCACCAGCTCGACGATTTCGTCTTGTCGTTCCACGAAGGCGTCGACGAGGCGCCACAGCGCCTCGGCGCGCTCCTCGAAGGAACATCTGGCCCATTCCCGCTGCGCCTTGCGCGCACGCATCACGGCGGCCTTCACGTCTTCGTCCGTCGCGCAGTCGAAACTGCCAATCGACTCGAGGGTGACCGGACTCTTGACGCGGTAGCGACGTCGTCCGGATTCAGGGGGGATCGCTTCGAAGAGAGCCATCACAAACTCCTTGGGGGTTGCGAGGGGATCCGAGTCCTCCTGCTCGGGGACGTCACTCGGAAACCCAGTGGCGGCTAGGCCGGCCGAGCCTCCGGCAGTGTTCCGGACGGAAGCTTGCTCTGGAGCCAGTAGAGTCTCGCGTAATGTCCTCCGGCTGCAAGCAGTGTCTCGTGGGCGCCGGACTCGACGAGGCGTCCGCCCTTCAGGACATAGATCCGATCGACGTCCCGGATCGTCGAGAGGCGATGAGCGATCGCGATCGCCGTCTTGCCTTCCATCAGGACGTGGATTCCGCGCTGGATGGCGGCTTCGGTCTCGGTATCGATCGCACTCGTGGCCTCGTCGAGGACGAGGATGTGTGCGCCATGCGAGAGTGCCCGCGCAAAGGAGAGGATCTGCCGTTGCCCGGCCGAGAAATTCGCGCCGCGCTCCAGCACCTCCGTTTCGTAGCCCTTCGGCAACCGCTCGATGAAGGGATGCGCCTCGACGGCCTTGGCGGCGCGATGAATCGTCACCCGATCGAGATCGCCGCGACCCAGCGCGATGTTGCGCGCGACGCTGCCGCTGAACAAGAAGACGTCCTGCAGCACGGTCGCAACGCGGCGCCGAAGATCGCGCTGAGACATATCTCGAACCTCGATGCCATCGACGAGGATTTGACCCCGGTCGGCATCGTAGAGGCGCGTGAGCAATTTGATCAGCGTCGTCTTGCCCGCCCCGGTCGCCCCCACGAAGGCGACCTTTTCGCCCGGCGCCACGCGGAAGCTCACGTCGCGCAGCACCCAGTCGACATCCTCCTCCGCTCGCCCCTGCGTCCCAGCGTAGGCAAACCAGACGTTTCGAAACTCGACGTAGCCACGCTGGGTCGACGCCGCCTCGGGTGACTCCACGACCCGATCTACGACCCCGGGCTCGGCATCGAGCAGCTGGAAGATCCGTTCCGAGCTGGCCATCGCCGATTGCATCACCGAGTACTTGGCCGACAGGTCGCGCAAGGGCATGAAGAAACGCTGCATGTAGTCGATGAAGACATAGATCAATCCGGCCTCGGCCAGCCCCGTTCCGACGCCGATGATGATGGCCATCGTGATGCCCGTCGCAGTCTCGATCGTCGCGAAGAGCAGCGCGTCGTATTTGATCGACTTGTGCCAGGCGTCGCGATGATCCGCGTTCATGCGGTCGAAGTCGTCCATGTTCCGCGCTTCGCGGTTGAAGAGCTGCACGACCTTCATGCCCGTCACGGTTTCCTGGATATGCGTATTGATTCGAGCGATCCGCACCCGGACCTCCCGGTAGGCCTCCCGCACCTTGAGCCGGAACAGGATCGCCGCAACCAGGAGCACTGGCACGATGCCGAAGGTCGCGAGCGCCAGCTTCTGCGAAATCATGAACAGCACGAGAGCGAAGCCGATCATCTTGAACACGTCTGTAATCAGCGCCACCAGCCCTTGGGAGAACATCTCCGAGAGATTCTCCACATCGTTGGTCGCACGGGTCACCAGGCGGCCGACCGGCATCGTGTCGAAGAAACCCATATGCAGCCGCTGGATCTGGGCGAAGACATGCCGGCGCAGGTCGCGCATCGCGTGCTGGCCGGTGGTGGCCATCAGGATCTGATGCACATAGGTGAGCGCCGTCAAGATCGCCGCCAACGAGAGATAGACGACGCCGAGCCAGGCCGCATTCGAGAGGCCGGCCGGCGGGCTGCTCAACCAGGCTTCGAAAGGCGCAAGCCATTGCGCGAGCCCCGCGCCCAGTGGCGACTCGACCGCGTCCGGTCGCATCGCTGCCTGGCTCTCCGAGAGACGGCCGCCGACGATCAGGTCCAGCCCGACCTTGACCACCCAGGCCGGTGCCAGCTCCAGCAAGAAGATCGGAAAGAAGAGTCCGAGCGTGGCGAAGATCTGACCCCGATAGGGCCTGATATAGGGCCAGAGCCGCAGCAGCAGTCGACCATCGTAGGCGCGTCCGAGGGCGTCTTCATCGTGGTGGACGTCTTCGCTCATGCGCCCTCCCCAGCCACCGCGACATCGCGCTCTTCGGCGAGCTCCGCCTCGAGCCGCGACCGCTCTTCGTCCCTCTCCTGCTCTTCCGCAAGTCGGCAGTAGAGTCCGCCCCGAGCGATCAGCTCCTTATGGGAGCCGAGTTCCACGATTCGACCGGCATCGAGGACAGCGATCTGGTCGAGATGCCTCACGCTGTTCACTCGCGAGGCCACGACCACCACGGTCCTTCCCGAAAAGACGCTGTCGAGGCCCGCCTGGATGCGCTGCTCGGTCTCCGCATCGACCGCGGAGAGCGTGTCGTCGAGAATCAGGATCTTTGGGTCGAGGGCCAGCGCCCGGGCGAGTGCTGTGCGCTGACGCTGCCCCCCCGAGAGCATCACTCCGCGCTCGCCGACCAATGTGTCGTAGCCCCGCGGTAGCTCGTCGACGTCTCGGTCCAGCTGGGCTCGCTCCGCTGCGCTGCGAATTTCATCCGGGCGGGCGTCGCGAGGCAGTCCGTAGGCGATGTTTTCGCCGATCGACATCGAGAAGAGGAAGGAGTCCTGGGGCACCATGGCGATCGAGGAGCGCAGCGTATCCAGCGGAATTCGGTTGATGTCGATGTCGTCGAGAAAGAGCTGTCCATCCTCGACCTCGAAGAGCCGCGGAATCACCGATGCCAGGGTCGTCTTACCCGATCCGACGGGCCCCACGACACCAAGGGAAGAGCCCGCGGGCACTTCGAGATGCAGGGCGTCGAGGGCCTTGGCGGACGGGGCTGCGGAATAGCTGAACGACAAGCCGCGGAATTCGATCTTTCCGGCCAGCGATGGGATCTCGGCGCGGTCTTCCGCATCGGAGATCGACGGCTCCGTCGAGAGGACTTCGTCGATCCGTTGCATCGCGGAGGCGCCTCGTTGCACCAGCGTGATGGCGAAGCCCATGATGAAGGTCGGAAAGGTCAGCTCTCTCACGTAGATCGTGAAGGTGAAGAAGTTGCCGATCTCCATTCGACCGGCCGCGATCTCGTTCAGCCCGACGACGATGGCGAGCACCAGACCGAAATGCGGCAGGATGCCCGTGATCGCTGGCATCGCGGCGTTGACGCGAACCAGGCCGAGAGCCCGATCGCGCAGCTCGTCGTTGGCCTGTCCGAAGCGGTGTTGCTGGTCGTCTTCCATCGCGTAGGCCTTGACGACGGCGATCCCGGCGATGCTCTCCTGAACCAGATTCGACAGCGAGGCCAGGGATTGCTGAGCAGCAAGGCTGCGCCCGTAGAGCCTCGAGCCGAGCACTCGCGCCACCACGATGAAGAGCGGATACGGAAGCATCACCAGCACCGCGAGCTTGGGACTCAGCATCAACATCGCGACGAAGGTCCCGACGAACAGGATCGGACTCTGGGCCACAGATAAGAGCCCGGGGCCTAGCAGCATCCGGACCGAGTTGAGATCGTTCACGCAGCGACTCATCAGGTCGCCGGTGCGCCACTTGAAATAGAATGATTGGGGCAGCTTCTGGAGATGGGCGAAGAGATCGTTGCGGATCTCGTACTCGACCTCGCGCGCAGCATTGAAAACCAGCAACCGCGAGAAGTAGCGAAGGGTTCCGCGCACGACCGCGATTGCGAAGATGGCTACACAGCGCAGCTGCACCTCACTGGCCGAGACCTCGGGATCGACCACACCCTGAATCGCCCAGCCCACCGCCAACGGCAACAGCACGAAGGCACAGGAGTACGCGAGCACCAGCAGCAGCCACAGCGTGTAATACACCCAGTTTCGGCGGATGTAGACCGACAGGCGCCGCAGCGCATGCCTGACGGGCGAATCGCCGCTCTCCCGGGTGGAGCGGACCCGTGCCCCGGCGTTCATCGGCCCAGCCAGCGCGCGAGCCGGGCGCGATCCCAACCCAGCTGCCAGCCGATCAAGGCCACAAAATGCTGGAGGATGGTGCGCCACGCACCGCGTTCGGCGTATCGCCGCGATGACGTCGTGGCCGCCAGAGCCAGGATCTCGAGACGCCCGGCGCGCTTGGTCGCGTGCACGAGATCGAGATCCTCGAAGATCGGCACAATCGGCACCCCGTCCATCTGCTCCAGAACACTTCGCCGCATGAAAATCGCCTGATCTCCATAGGGCAGCCGAAACAGCGCGTTTCGCAGGCCGACCCCGCGCTCGATCCAGCGCTCGCGCCAGCCCCGCTGGGCGAAACGAAAGCTGAAGGCACCCCCCGCACAGCTCGGGTCCGCGAGCGCGCCGAGCAGATCCTCCTGCCAGCCGGCCGACAGCACGGTGTCGGCATGCAGGAAGACCACGACGTCTCCCGTCGATTGTTCGCCACCACAGCGGAGCTGGCGGGCGCGTCCTCGCTCACAAGGGAGGACCCGAGCTCCGGCCTCGCGGGCGAGCCGAGTCGTCCCATCACGGCTCCCGCCGTCGACCACGATCACTTCGACACCCGGTCCGATGACGCTTTCAACGGCTCTGGTAATGCAGTCGGCTTCGTCGAGCGTCGGAATCACGACCGAGATCGTCACTGCGCCAGCCTAGCCCGGAACCCAGGGGCCTGCTCCGACGCCGCGTCTCGAAAGACCGAGCCGGTCTGTGCATCCCGATCAGCCCCCCCGTCGCCTCCTACGCCGGGAGGGCGAATCCTCGCGGGCCCCGCGGAACGCCGATTGACCAAGCCAGGGCCTTTGCCTATCACTGGCGCGTGCCCCACTCCTCAGACGATGAAAAAACGCCTGCTGCGGGGAACCGCAGCCCCACCTCCGACTCGGAACCCGGGCCCGAGATCGCTCTCAGCGCCCCGGCGTACGCTGCGGCCGGCGTCGATCTCGACCACGACGAGTCCTTCATCGACAACGTGAAGGAGATCGCCAAAGGAACCTTCCGCCCGGAGGTTCTGAGCTCGATCGGCGGCTTCGCGGGCATGTTCAAGGCACCGGAGCGTTATCGCGAGCCGGTCTTCGTAGCGGCGACCGACGGGGTCGGGACCAAGCTGAAGCTGGCGGCCCAGATCGATCGCTACGACACGATCGGCATCGATTGCGTCGCCATGGTCGTCAACGATCTGGTCGTCCAGGGCGCCGAGCCGATCATCTTTCTCGACTACATCGCGATGGGGGAGCTCTCCAAGAAGATCGCAAGCGACGTTCTGCGCGGCGTCGCCGAGGGCTGCCGCCGAGCGGGTGCGGCGCTTCTCGGGGGTGAAACCGCCACCATGCCCGGCGTCTATCCCAAGGGGGAACTCGAGATCGTCGGCTTCAGCGTTGGCGTCGTCGAACGCGAGGCCGTGATCGACGGATCCACGATTTCGGACAGCGATGTCCTGATCGGCCTCGCCTCGAGTGGTTTCCACAGCAATGGCTACTCGCTGGTCCGCTCCGTGCTCGACGCGGGGCTCGAAGCCGGCAAATTCGACCTCTTCGAAGAACCGCCCGGAATGCGCACGAATTTGGCGAGCGCGCTGATCGCGCCGACCAAGATCTACGTAAAGCCCCTCCTCAATCTGATCCGCGACTTCGAAGTCCACGGCATGGTGCACGTCACCGGCGGAGGCTTCGAAGGAAATATTCCTCGCGTCCTTCCCGCTGGCGTCCGCGCCCGGATCGATACCGAGGCCTGGCCACGCCCCGATGTATACGAGTGGATCGCGAGAGAGGGCGAGCTACCCGAAACCGAACTGCTGCGGGTCTTCAACTGTGGCATAGGCATGATCGTGGTCGTCCCCAGCGATTGTGCCGAGGAAGTCCTGCATCGACTGCGCGGCCTCGACGAGCGCGGCTACATGATCGGGACCATCGAGCGCAAGGCAGAGGACGACCCG